>Ga0308417_1000042_pt1 | contig 104365 bp, 85 predicted proteins | sample HotsprSampleOS65_FD_203528 | JGI IMG/M metagenome (GOLD analysis project Ga0308417, IMG submission 203528) | Hot spring phototrophic mat microbial communities from Octopus Spring, Yellowstone National Park, Wyoming, United States - 20090730_OS65 ... | reverse complement strand
TAGCTCAGCTGGGAGAGCGCTAGAATCGCACTCTAGAGGTCGAGGGTTCGAACCCCTTCGGCTCCACCAATTCCTCACTCGCAAGCTTTCGCCACCCCCCCAGTGCTCCGCCGATGGAAAAGCCCGCATCCAGCACCCCTTGCGCCAGTCAAGGGAAATGCTCACACGTCTCACCCCACACCACCCCCACCGACCCCACCGCCCACCCCCACGGGAGATGGAGGCCATGCACCGCACCAGCCTTACGGGGGCGCAGCCCAGCAGCGTTTCCCCCCCTGAGGGGCGTCGCCGACCCTAGACGAGCCCAAGGCTTGCCACCTTGGGAAGCCGCCCGGTCGTGGCTTGGCCTCCCAGGCCTTGCCGCGACCGTTGCCACGCAGTCGGTCTTTCACCGCATCTTCACAGGAGTTTCATCGCCCACCCGTAGCTTCATTGCCAGGTGGTCGCCCGGGGGTCCGGGACGGCAATGGCCAACACCTGGAGGTGATTGATGCCGATCACCGGTAACTCGGCTGATCTGTCGCTTCTCGACCTGATACAGGCCAACGTGTTGGTCCGCAATACGTGCCGGATCACGGTGGCCGGACCTGCCGGCAGCGGGGTCATTTTTCTTGCCGACGGCTCCGTGGTGCACGCGGTCTATGGTTCTTTGGAGGGGCGCGACGCCTTCTTCGCCTTGGTAGGGGCCGGCGATCTGTTTTTCCAGGTGGAAACCGGTTTCAAGGCACCGCGCCGCACCGTTCACGAGAAGTGGGAGAACCTAGCTCTCGAAGCCATGCGCTTGAAGGACGAGGGCAAGCTTCCGTTGGTCGTGGCCGCGGCGGCGCCGGCGCCGGTCACCGCGCCTCCCGCTCCAGTGACCCGCATCTCCGTGGTGCCACCCGCTCCAGCGGCGGTGCCCCCCTCGCGCCCCCTTAAACCGGTCGCCCCTCGACCCGCGCGCCGTACGCCCCAGCGCCTGTGGCTCGCCGCTGGCCTCGGCGCGCTCGCGGTAGCCGCCGCCGCGGGCGGCTACTTTGCCCTGGCGCAGCGCCCAGCCGGAGAGAAGAGCAGCGCCTCGGTCGTCGCGAAAACCTCAGCGTCGATGGACCCCATCGAGGCCAGCGAGCTCACCCAACCCGGCGACAAGCCGCCAGTGCTCATACGCGGTACGCCGCCTCCCTCCCCTCTGCCCGACCTCGCCCTCCGCCCCACCATCGTCTGCCGCATCCTCATCGGCGTCAACGGGGAGGTGCAACAAGCGCAGGTGTACCAGTCCCGCCTCGACCTCGCCCCCTTCGAGGCAGCGGCCCTTGACGCGGTGCGAACCTACCGCTTCGACCCAGCCTACCGCAACGGTGCCCCCGTCCCGGTGTGGATCAACTGGCCCGTTTCTTTCGAGTAAGGACGAATACGGAGAGGAACGTATGCGCGGCCTTACGTCAGCATTGATCGCCGCCGCCGTGGTCGCTGCCCCCGCATCGGCGGCTGAAACGGTTCGCATCAAAGGCTCGGAAACCATCGGCGGGGCGCTCGCTCCCGCGCTGGCTACTGCGTTCGAGAAACGCTACCCTGGCATCCGCGTTACCGTGGAGTCGCTTGGCTCGGGCACCGCCTTTGTCGGTCTGCTGGACGGCTCGGCCGACCTCGGCGCCTCGTCTCGCGCGGCCAACGCCAAAGAGCTTGAGCAGGCGGCGGCGCGGGGTGCAACGCTGCGAGAATTTGTGTTGGGGTACGACGGCATCGCGGTTATCGTCCACCCCACTAACCCTGTGGATGCCCTCACCGTTGCCCAGGTCTCCGACCTGTTCACCGGGGTGGTGCAAAGCTGGGACCAAGTGGGCGGCCAGGCCCGACCGGTACGGCGGATCTCCCGCCCGACCTACTCGGGTACCTATGCTTTCTTTAAGGAGAAAGCCCTGCGCAAAGGGAACAGCAAGGGAAGCGAAGAGTTCTCGCCCGATACGCAATACTTGGAAGAAAACCCCGACATCGTCGCCGCGGTGGCCGCCGATCCCACCGCCGTGGCCTACGTGGGTTTGGGGTGGGTGGACCGCCGAGTCAAAGCGCTGGCGTTGGCGCCCACGGCAGGCGCCGAAGCCGTGCCCCCGTCCCTGGAGGCCATCCGGCACGGCACCTACCCCATTTATCGGCCCCTTTTCTTCTACACCCTCGGCGAGCCCACCGGGGCAAGCCGCGCGTTCCTCCGCTTTTCCCTCTCCGAGGAAGGGAGGAGGATCGTAGCGGCGCACGATTTCGTTCCCTCCGATCAGCCTATCACCCTCCCCGAGCTGGCGTCACCCTCCACCCGCACCAGCAGCCTCGCCGCCACCACCTACCGGGTGAGTTTCACCGCTGGTTCTACGAGTCTCTCCCCGCAAGCCCAGGAGACGTTGCGCAGAGTTGCCGAGCGCGTGCGGGAGGGCAGCTTCCGGGTGTTGGTGGTCGGCCACGCCGACACCCGTGGTACCCCTGCTGCCAACCGTACCGTCTCCCAAGCTCGGGCTCAAACGGTGGCGCAGTTTTTGCGGCAGCTTGGCGTCCCCAGCGCTCTCATGCAGGTCGAAGCGCGCGGCGCCGAGGAGCCGGTGGCCACCAACGAGACCCCTGCCGGCCGCAGCGCCAACCGGCGCGTCGACGTGACCTTGGTGCCCACTAGCCACCCTTAACTGAGCAGCTCCAGCAAGGCCGCCACCACCAGCAGAGCAACCCCTAGGCCCCGTTGCACGTCTTTGCTGGGCGTGAGCTTCTGCACGGCCGGGGCGCGCAGGCCGGCGAGCAGGAGGAGGTGGCTCGTGCCCATCCCCGCCACCACCGCCACACCCGTCGCTAGTCCCCCGCTGACCCCCACACCAAAAGCCACCAGCGCGAGGCCGATGGTCGCCCACCAACTCCACACCCCCGGGGTTGTCAGCGCCAGGACACAGCCGCCCGCCGCCACGGAGACTCCCCGCAGCCCTCCCCACCCACGGCAGCGCCCCGGCGGAAGTGGCCACAGCAATACCAGCCCCGCCGCCGCCAAAGCAAGGGAGGGCGCCATCGGCGCCCCTCCCCACCCCAACAAGCCATCTCGAAGCACGCCGGCGGCGGCAGCGAGGACGGCGGCGGTGACCCCTAGCTCCGCCGCCCAAGCGCCCAGCAGGAAGGTCGCCGCTCCGTGCATTCCCACCTCCCGACTCAGGCGCACCGCCGCCGCCGTCAAAGCCCCGGGCGGCAGTCGGGAGAGCGTAGTGAGTAGCCAAACCCCCAAAAAGGCGACCCAGGGCGACTCCGGCATCGTTGGGGGGTCAGGACGTCGGCGCTGCCGCCGCTGGCTGGGGGAGGAGGACGTGGGGCAGAGGCCCGGGGCGATGGCGCTGTCGCCGCGGCGGCAGATGCCGCTCCACCGCCGCCAAAGCAGCGTCGTTCCCCTTCCCTGGCAGTCGACCCAGTCCGACCTTGAGCTCCGGAAGGCGACTGCAGAACTCCTGCACGTGTCTCGTCTCCAGTCCCGCGAAGGGTGCCACATGACCAGCGCCGCAGGCGTGGACGAAGTAGGCGTTGAGCTCCTGTTCCAAGTTGCCGGACTCGGGAAGCGCCAACACCGGCTTGCCCAAGGCTACAGCCTCGCCCACCACCTGATTACCAGCCGTGGTGACTAGTGCGGCGGCGGAGGCGAGATCGGCAATGAACCCCTCCTCGCTGATGGGGCGGAACGACACCTTCCCCTCCGGAGGCCGCACTCCGGCGCCGTACACCCGCACTTCTCGACCGCACCCTGCCAACGCCTGCCAACAGCGGCTCGCTGCGCCCCGGCGCAAGTACGCAACCAGATGGTCGCCCTCGGTGATCGTGGCCCGTTCCAACTCCGGCCGCAGCAGCACGCCGACCTGCATCACCCGCCGCCGGGAAGCTTTCAAAGGGAGAACGAAAAAGGAGGAGATAACCGTAAGCTCCTGCCCACTGTAGAAGGCGCGCACGAAGAGCGAAAGAAAGCGGGCAGCGCGGGAGAGTCGAGGAGGTAAACCTGAGAAATCACACTCCACCAGAAACCGCTGGTGGTCCAAACTGATAAACGGCACCTTAAGGCGTCGGGCGGCGCGGGGCAGAAGGGGTTCGAAGTCGGTGATGACCAGGTCGGGACGGCGGCTCGCCACCGCCGCCGTCACCCATGCCAGGTGCGAGCGTACCTGCAGCAAGAAAGGCAGCGCGCCCAGCGCCGACCCGACCAGGCTCAAGTGGCCCCCGTGCCCGTACCCGTGCCGGAGACCCGGAATCTCTACGACCTCTACGTCGCTGTCGCGGTAGGCACTAGATAGCAAGGCGAAAGCATCGTGGGATGCGAAAATGGTGACCTGGTGTTCCCGCCGCAGCATCTCCACCATGGTGCGCACACGGGTGGCGTGTCCCCGCCCCTCCCCCGCAACCCCGTAACAAATCCTCGCCATGAACCCTCCCCAGCCAAAGAAAGAGAGGCCTCGCCGCTCGCGCCGCACCTTGGGGAGGCTCTGTGAAGACCATTGGTAGATGCTGCGAAGGCGACGTGAAAAAGCGTTCACAGCATCTTCACACGGGCAGGTGATAAAAATATGTGCGAGCCCTGCGCCTGATCGCATCACTCCTGGCCAACCGACGCGGCCGCGTGCCGCGGCCGTCGTGGTGCACCTATTTGGTCACCATGCGCTGCAACGCCCGTTGCCAGATGTGCGACTCCTGGCGCCTGCCTCCCACCGCCGAGCTGTCCCCCGAGCAGGTCGCCCAAATCTTCGGCGCCTTGGGCCGTCTGGACGTGGTCCGCCTCAGCGGCGGGGAGCCTTTCCTGCGCCCCGACTTCGGCGCCATCGCCAAAGCCGTCGACGATGCCTCTCGGCCCCTCGTTCTTCACGTCACCACCAACGGCTCCTTTCCGGATGCTGTGGAGGAATTTGCGTCCACCTTCCCGCGCCCGCCAGCGTTGCACTTCCTGGTCTCCCTGGATGGTCTTGCCCCAGTCCACGACGCCAACCGGGGGAGGGAGGTTTCCTTCGGCCGGGCCGAGGAAACTGTCCGCCGTCTGGTGAAGCTGCGCCAGCGCCGCGGCATCCGGGTTACCGTGCAACACACCGTGTTCAGCCGGCCTTCCTTGGAAAGCGCGGTAGGGCTGCGGCGACACTTCGAAGCTTTAGGGGTGGAGGTCGCTACCGTTGTCGCCTACGCCTCCTCGGCCACCTACAGCTTGAGCGCACGGCACCGAGCCGCCACTCCGCCGTACCCCGAGCCGGGCTACCCCTTGCACCCGAAGTTGGCGGGGTGCGACGTCGTCACCCTAGTGGTAGAAGAACTCCAGCGCACTCGCCGCGCCCGCGATCCCTGGTTGGCCATCGGGAAAAGCTATTACCTCCGGGGGTTGCTGTCCCGCTTACGGGGCGACTCGCCCCCTTGGCCGCGCCCCCGCTGCGTGGCCTTGCGCAGCCACCTGCGCATTCTTCCCGATGGCCGGGTGCCGGTATGCCAGTTCAACGGCGACGTGGTTGGTGAGTTGCGCAGCAGCACCCCCCAGGCGGTGTGGCGCTCCCCACTGGCCACCGCTGCCCGGGAGTGGGTCGACCGGTGCCCCGGCTGCTGGGCCGAATGTGAGGTCATCCCTAACGCCATCTATACCGCCGACATTCTCCACGCCGTGGCGGCTCGCTGGAACTTCGCAGGATCTTCATACCGTCGCCACAACATTCCATCCCAGGGAGGCGGATCGTGAGGCAGGCGCACCCAGCACTCCTATCCCCGCTGCCACCCACCGACTTGCGGCAGGCAGCTCGCGGCCCTCTGGGCACCCTTTTCGGTCTCAAGCGCTTAGCTCGGATCTACGAACAGGTGGCGGAGCGGGACGACCCCGACGAGTTTCTCATCGCGGCTCTCAAACTGCTTCAGGTCGAGTGGTGGGCCAGCGACAGCGACCTCGCCCGCGTGCCCACCAGCGGGCCGTTGGTGGTGGTGGCCAACCATCCTTTCGGTGGATTGGAGGGCATGGCCCTGGCGCTCGCCCTACGCCGGGTCCGACCCGATCTGCGGATCCTCGCCAACGGTATCCTCCAGGCGATCCCTGAGCTGGCTCCCGTTCTCATCCCCCTCGACCCCTTTGAACGCCCCTCCTCCGTCGCCGCCAACGTGCGCGGGCTGCGCACCGCCCTCGCGTGGCTGCGCCAAGGAGGAGCGCTGGCGATGTTTCCCTCCGGAGAGGTGGCGCACCTCCACCCCCACCGCCTAAGGGTGGACGAACCGCGCTGGCGCGACACCGTGGTTCGCCTGGTGCGGCACACCCAGGCCAAGGTTTTGCCGGTTTTCTTCCCAGGGGCCAACAACGCTGCGTTTCAGCTTCTGGGGCTCTTCCACCCGGCGCTGCGTACCGCTCTCCTACCTAGACAGCTGCTCAACAAGCGGGGGAAAACGATCCGCATGTTGATCGGCGAACCCATTCCCGCCGCAGCGCTGTGTCACGGCGACCAACAAGAGGTCGCCGCACACCTGCGCAAGCGCACCTTGCTCCTCGCCCAGCGGGTCGCCGCACGGGCAGTAACGCCACCCACCCACGCCGCCCCGTTGGCTCCACCTCAGCCTCCGGAGTTGCTGCGCGCCGAAGTGGAACGCTTGCCCCACGAGTACCTGTTGGTCACCAGCGGCGAGTTCGCCGTGTACTGGGCCGAGGCCGAGCGCATCCCCCACCTGCTCAGGGAAATTGGCGTCCGGCGGGAAGAGACCTTCCGCTGCGCCGGGGAAGGCACCGGCCGCGAGCTGGATCTGGATCGCTTCGACGCCTCATACCTCCATCTTTTCCTGTGGAACCGCCGCCTGCTGGAGCTGGCCGGCGCCTATCGGCTCGGCCGCATCGATCAACTGCTAGCCGACGGCGGGCTGCGGTCCCTCTACACCGCCACGCTGTTTCGCTACCGCCGGGATTTATTCTCCCACTTGGGCCCGACCTTGGAGTTGGGTCGCTCGTTCATCCGCGCCGAGTATCAGCGATCGTTCTCGGCCCTGCTGCTGCTGTGGAGGGGCATCGGCGAGTTCGTCGTCCGTCATCCACAGTACCGCTACCTCCTTGGTCCGGTGAGCATCAGCGCCGAGTACCAGCACCTCTCCCGCACCGTAATGGCGAGTTTCCTGTGGCAACGGAGGCGTCACCCCCAACTTTCCGGGCTGGTGCGGCCGCGCAAGCCGTTCCGCACCCCACTCCGGCACCGCCACGCCGCCCGTGGTCTGCGGGACCTGGACGAGGTCAGCGCCCTGGTCGCCCACCTGGAACCCGATCAAAAAGGCGTCCCGGTGCTGCTGCGCCAGTACCTCAAGCTGGGTGCGTCTGTGCTCGGACTCAACGTGGACCCGGAGTTCTCCAACGTCCTCGACGCCCTCGTCCTGGTGGACCTGGCCAGCGCCGAGCCGCGGGTATTGGAGCGCTATATGGGAAAGGACGGGGCTCGCTCTTTTCTCGCCGCCCACGCGCTAGAAACCACAGTCTCCCACGCGCAGGTAAGCTAAGGCGTCAAGCCATGGCCACCGGCGAAGCGACCGTCCCGGCGGTCAAAACCATTGCCCTGGTGGCCCACGACCACCGTAAACATGACCTCATCGCGTGGGCCCGCTTTAACGTCGCCACCCTCGCCCAGCACCGCCTCCTGGCCACCGGCACCACCGGTTTGCTCCTGGAAAGGGAGTTGGGGCTTAAGGTTCGCCGCCTCAAGAGCGGACCCCTCGGCGGCGACCAGCAACTGGGCGCGCTGATCACCGAGGGCGCCATCGATCTGCTGGTGTTCTTTTGGGATCCCCTGGCCCCCTTGCCCCACGACCCGGACGTCAAAGCGCTGCTGCGTATCTCCGTGGTGTGGAACGTTCCCGTGGCGTGCAATCGGGCCACCGCCGACTACCTCATCTCCTCGCCGCTGCTGACCACACCGTACCAGCGGGAGGTCCCGGAGTACAGCGAGTGGGATCAGCGCATCGGCGCTTTCGCTGGGGAGAATTCCACATCCTCTGGGTTTGATTCCTAGCCACCGGCTGGGCCACCGTCGCCCACCCCAACCGCGACAGCGGCCAGCGGGCGAGCCACCCAAACGCACGGTGAACATTTACCTCGAGGACCCCCCGTCGAGGCACTACGAAGCGTGGATGCCCATCCCATTTAGCGCCCGGCCTTGCCCCGATCCCCAAGGGCTCGCCCCGACTCTCAACGACGCCGCCGGAGCATGACAATGGTGCGGTCATCGGCGTAGGGCACTCCCCCCGTGAAGGCGTCCAAATCGCCCTCGATGGCGGCCTGCAGGGCGGGGAGAGGGGCATCGCGGTGGGCGCGGCAGACGGCTTCCAGTCGCTGGCCGCCGTACTCGTCCTCGGCTGCATTGGTCGCCTCGGTAATGCCGTCGGTGTAGAGCACCACTAGGTCACCCGCCCCCAGCTCCACCTCGGCGCTCCCGTAGGCTGCCTGGGGGAGCAGCCCCAGCGGCACCCCAGTGGAACCTAGCCATCGCGTTTCTCCATCGGCCCGCACCAGCAGGGCGGGGTTGTGGCCGGCGTTGGCGTAGCACAGCGACCCGCTCTCCCCATCCACCGAAGCCACGAAGGCCGTTGCGTACTTCTCTGGGGGCGTACGCTGGAACAGCCGGCGCGACACCCGCTCGCATACCTGCTCTGGCGGCAAACCGTCCTCGATGGGCCCTGCCGCCAGCGCTTCCAACGAGGCGGTGAGGAGCGCCGCGGCGATCCCCTTGCCGGAGACGTCGGCAATCATGAGCACCGCGCCGTTGCCCCCCAAACGGGGCACGACCACGTAGTAGTCGCCCGAGACCACGCGGGAGGGCACATTGCCGGCGTGCACCTCCCAGCCCGGGAGGGTAGGCAGCGTTTCGGGCAGCAGCGCCACCTGAATGCGCCGCGCCAGCGCCACCTCCGACTCCAGCCGGCGACGCTCGGCCGCTTCCTCGGCCAGGGCAATGTTGCGCAAGCGCATAGCTGCCACCGAACCGAGGGTTACCAGGAGTTGAGCATCGTCCTCGCTGTACTGGCGCAGCGCCACCCGAGTGCCGAGGACGATCATCCCCACGGCACCTTCCGGGTCCATGAGGGGGGCGGCGAGGATGGAGCGCAACCCCACGTTCATGAGGCTGGCCGCCTCCGAAAACCGCGCATCAGTCCGGGCATCCAGGACCAGCGCCGCGAGCCCGCGGTCGGCCACCTCGCGTACCAAAGAGCGGGACACTTGCAGCTCGGGTACGGCGGGGTTGGCGACGCGACTGGCGGCACGTCGGAACTCCCCGCCCGCTCCCACCTTGAGAAAGATCGCCCCTTGCTCCGGCTTGAGGTGAGAGAAGGCGCGGTCGAGGATGAGTTCCAGCAGTTCTTCTCGGGAGATGGAACGGGAGAGCGCCCGTTGGACCTCGTTGAGGAGGTTGAGCCGTTCCACGTGGCGGCGCAGCGTAGATGCGTCGTCCTCTCCTTTTCCGACTTCGCCAAGCTCGGCGTCGCGCAGGATCTTCGAGGCCGAAAGGAATATTGTGTGCTGCCCCACCTCGCCTTCTTCCGGGAGCAGGGCCGCCCCTTGCCTGCCGATTTCCAGCACCGTGAGCGTGCTGCCACCCAGGCCGAGGTGGTCGCCCTCCGCCAGCCGCCGCGCCTGCGCGATGCGCTGGCCGTTCCAAGTGGTGCCGTTGCGGGAGCCCAAGTCCTCCACGTACCAGACGCCGTCCCGTTGCGTCAGGCGGGCGTGTTCCCTCGACAAGGCGCGATCGGGGAGGAGCAGGTGAGCGCGCGAGGAGCGCCCGATGATCACCTCGTCCTGGTCGAACTGGCGTTCCACCGGGGCGCTGCCAAGCATGGTGACGCGCAGTTTGATCATGGGGCGGTGAGTATGGCAGCGACGCTGCCGGCCAGCAACCCTGGGGGAGCTGCGGCAGCGGGTCGGTTCCTCCTGTCCCCCGCAAAGGGGTACCATCGCGGCGTGGAGCACGTCGAGAACAACGGCCGCCGTGGGCTCGCCGAGGTGCGCGGCGTCGTCGAGAGGGTCACCTACCACGACCCTGAAACCGGATTCTGCGTCCTACGCGTACGGGTGCGTGGCAAAGGGGCAGCGGTGACCGTGGTGGGCAATGCCCCGGCCGTGGCACCGGGTGAGCACCTGATGGCCGCCGGTCAATGGGTGATGGATCCCAAGCACGGCCAGCAGTTGCGCGCCCAGGTGGTGCGCTTGGCCTCACCCACCTCCGCCCTGGGCGTGGAGGCCTACCTGTCTTCGGGAGCAGTGCGCGGGGTCGGGCCCCAGCTGGCCAGCCGCCTGGTGCGGGCCTTCGGACCCAAAGTATTCCAGGTCATCGAGAGGGAACCGGAGCGCCTGGAGGAGGTGGAGGGGATCGGGCCAAAACGGCGCGCCCAGTTGGAGGCGGCGTGGCGCGAGCAGCGGGTGGTGCACGAGATCATGCTGTTCCTTCACGCTCACGGCCTGGGCACCGCGCGCGCCTTCCGCATCTTCAAGACCTACGGGGAGAAGGCCATCGCCAGAGTGCGGCAGGACCCCTACGCCTTGGCCCGCGACATCCGGGGGATCGGCTTTGCCACCGCCGATGCACTGGCGCTGCGCCTGGGGCTGGACCCTCACTCCGATGAGCGGGCGCGCGCCGGCGTCGAGCACGTCTTGCTGGAGCTCACCGAGCGGGGCCACTGCGCGTACCCACGGGACGATCTCGTTGCCCGTGCTGCACGGCTGCTAGAGATCCCCAGCGACATCGTCGAGCGCGCCGTGGAACACGGCGTGGCCGCAGGGCGGCTGGTGCGTAGGGATGAGCTTGCCCACCGTCCCCTCATCTACCTGGCCTGGCTCCACGAGGCCGAGTCGACGGCAGCCCACACGCTGGCGCGCCTGAGCGCTGGCCGCCACCCCTGCCCGCCCATCGACGTGGAGAAGGTCGTACCGTGGGTGGAGCGCCACCTCGGTTTCCCCCTCGCCGAAGAGCAACGACAGGCCCTCACTCTCGCTGTGCGTGCCAAGGTGTTGATCATTACCGGCGGCCCGGGCGTGGGCAAGACAACGCTGGTCAAAGCCATCGTGCAGGTGCTTGCCACCAAGGGCCTAAGCCTGGTGTTGGCCGCACCCACCGGGCGCGCCGCCAAGCGCCTGGCGGAAGCCAGCGGAAGGGAAGCCAAGACCATCCACCGCCTGCTGGAGTTCAACCCGGCCACCGGCGGCTTCAAACATGGGCGGGATAACCCTCTCAAGGGCGATGTCTTCATCATCGACGAGTGCTCCATGCTCGACCTCCCCTTGGCGGCCTCCCTGCTGCGCGCCATTCCCCCCACCGCCGCGCTGATCTTGGTGGGTGACGTGGACCAGCTCCCCCCGGTGGGGCCTGGCTGCGTGTTGCGGGACGTGATCGAGTCTGGGGTGGTACCGGTCTGTCGCCTCGCCCACGTGTTCCGCCAGGCCGCCCGCAGCGCCATCATCACCAACGCCCACCGGGTCAACCAGGGCCTCGTGCCGGATCTCACCCGCCCGGCCGGCCAGCCCGCTCAACGACGCGACTACTTTTTCATCAAGGCCGACGACCCCCGCAAGGGGGTGGAACTCATCCTCAAGTTGGTGAGTCAAGCAATCCCCCGCCGCTTCCAGTTGGATCCGATCCGGGACATCCAGGTGTTGACGCCCATGCAACGGGGCGAGCTGGGAGCTCGCCACCTTAACCAGGCTCTGCAGGCCGCTTTGAACCCGGCAGCTCCTGGGGTTTTTCGCTTCGGCTGGAGCTATCGCGTGGGCGACCGCGTCATGCAGGTGGTCAACGACTACGACAAGGACGTCTTTAACGGGGACGTGGGCGTGATCGCCGAGATCCACCAGCTCGAGCAGACCATTTCCGTACGCTTTGAAGACCGCACCGTCAGCTACCACTTCGGCGAGCTGGACGAGCTGCAGTCAGCCTACGCCGTCACCGTTCACAAGGCCCAGGGCAGCGAGTACCCGGCCGTGGTGCTGGCCGTGCACACCCAACACTACGCCCTGCTGCAACGCAACTTGCTCTACACCGCCCTGACCCGCGGGCGGCAACTGGTGGTGCTGGTGGGCACTCCCAAGGCGGTGGCCATCGCCGTCCGCACCGTCGAGGCGCACCGCCGCATCACCACCCTGGCGAGGCGTCTGGCCACCGCCGTCGCCGCCCTCAAACGCGGCGACAGCGCCCGCTCCCTCGACTTCGCTGCTGGTTGAACCGGCGTCCGCACCCCTACTCGTCCGCTGCGGCGGCAAACCCTCGTCCCTGCGCCAGTTCGCGCTCCAGCGCCTCCACCCGCCGTTCCAGCTCGGCGACGCGAGCCTCCAGGCTCGGCAGTGGCCCCCGGGGGGCGGCCGGCGCGACCAGCGGCGTCGCTGGCCTTTCCCCCACCAGGTGCGTCCAGCGGGTTTCTCGACGGCCAGGCTCCCGGGGGAGTTCCGCCACCAGCGGCGCCTCCCCTGTGGCCAGTCCCCGCAGCGTTTCCTCCACCGCCGCCGGGGAGGCGAAGGAATACAGACGCTCGCAGCGGGAGCGCAGCTCTCCGGGGGTCTGGGCGCCGCGCAGCAGCAGCACTGCCATCACCGCCTTGCGTGGGCCGTCCAACTCCCAGCGGCGGTCGAGGCAGTGCTCCCAACGCTCCGCGCGCGCCCCCGTCGAGCGCCATACCAGCGTGTACTCCCGCAGCCGCTCTAGAGCCTGTCGCACGTCACTCACAGAGAGATTCATCACCGGCTCGCGGCTCGAAGTTTGGTTGCAGGCGGCCAGCAACTGATTGAGCGTCAGTGGGTAGGCGTCAGGGGTCAGCTGCTCTTTTTCCAACAGGCAGCCCAACACGCGGATTTCGATCACGTCCAGGGGGCGAGGCACCCGCATGGGCTCGGAACCTCCTGTTACTTTCTGTGAGGCGAGGCGGTAGCAGCCGCCGCCTGGCACGTCACCCGACGCTGGGCGGCTGCCCCCCACGTTCGCTCACAGATCAAGATCTTTGAGGGACGCCAGCAGCTTCTCCAGCCTGGTGCGCACCTCGTCCCGTTCGGCCTCCAGCTCACTGACCCGCTGCTGCAACGCTTCAAGCCCCGCCTTACCGGCGCGAAAGGCGGCGTTCTCGCTCTCCAGCTGGGCGACTCGCTCCTTCAACTCCTGATACGCGGCGATCAAGCGCTCGACCCGGCTCTCCAGTGCGTTGTAGACATCCATGGGACACCCCCTTAATCGAAGCGCACCCCGAGGTCGGCGGCGAGGCGCTCCATGACGGCAAAGTGGGCGATGTTGACCTCCTCCTGGGTGAGCGAGCGGTCGCTGTGGCGATAGGTCAAACGCAGCGTCGTCTTCACCTCCGAGGCCGCCACCCCTTCGCCCCGGTAGCGCACCACCGGCGTCACCTCCGCCAGCCATGCCGGCGCCGCCGCCCAAATGGCACGGACCAGTTCCTGGTACGTGAGCTTTACGTCGTGTCGCACGGTGAGGTCGGCGGTCACCGCCGGGAAGCGCGGCAGCGGCTCGAAAGTGACCGGCGCAACCTCTCCCAGGGCAGACAGGTCCACCTCGGCCACCCACAATGGGGTCGCCACGTCCAGCTTCCCCGCGGCGGCGGCACCCAAGCGGCCGGCCACCGCTGCCACCTCCCCGGCCAGTACGATTTCGGCGCCTTCCCCCCCTGCCAACAGCTGACAGGAGGCGGGGCGCCACTGCACCGACTGCCCTCCCCACGCCGCCAGAAAACCTTCCACCAGCCCCTTGAGATCGAAGAAGTCGGCGCCCCGGCGCTCCTCCCAGCTCCCCACCTCGCCAGCCAGTACCAGCGCGGCCCGTTCCTCCTCCCGCACCCCCGCCTCGGTGGCGAAAAACGCCCGCCCGACCTCCCCCAGCAAAACTGAGGAGGCGCCGCGCCGCAGGTTGGCCGCCGCGGCTTCCGCCAAGCCCGCCAGCAGCGAACGCCGCAGCACCGAGGTACGGGAGGACAGCGGATTAATCAGGGGCACCGGCTCGCCCCGTTGGCCCAACGGCGAGGCGGCCATGAGCGCCTCCAGCTCCCCGTCCACGAAGGAGTAGGTAATGGCCTCTGCCGCCCCCACCGCCACCAAGGCTCGGCGCGCCCGCTCGGTAACCGGCCAGAACCCCAGCCGTTGTCCCGGTCCGCCAGTGGCGGGCGGGAGGACCGCGGGCAGGCGGTCGTACCCCCAGTGGCGCAGGATCTCTTCGTAAAGATCCTCGGGCAGTTCCAGGTCGCCGCGAAACGGCGGCACCGTACAGGTCACCACATCGCCGTGGCGGACGGGCGCAAGCTCCAGGCGCTGGAGCACTGTCAACACAAACTCCACCGGCACCCCGAACCCCGCAAAAGCGGCCAGCCTGGCCAAAGAAAAGGAGATCTCCGGTGCCTGGACCACCTCGGGAGCCGAGTCCAACACCCCTAGGGCCACCTCACCACCGGCGAGACGGGCGATCAACGCCGCACAGGCATCCACGGCGGTGCGCGCCATGGTGCGATCGGCACCGCGCTCGAAACGGTGGGAGGCCTCGGTTTTCAGGCCCAGCCGGTGGGCCGTACGGCGCACTCGCCGCGGGTGGAAGGTTGCTGACTCCAACAGCACATCCCGGGTTTCGGCGCGGATTTCCGTGTCGGCCCCGCCCATGATCCCTGCCAGGGCGATGGGGCGCCGGGCATCGGCGATGATCAAATCCTCCCCGGCCAACTGGCGCTCCACTCCGTCCAGGGTGCGCAGCACCTCCCCCGCACTCCCTCGGCGCACCCGCACCTCTCGGCCGGCCAGCAGGTCCAGGTCGAAGGCGTGCAGGGGTTGCCCGAGGTCCAAAAGCACGTAGTTGGTGGCATCCACTACGTTGTTGATGGGCCGCACGCCGCAGGCGGCCAGGCGGGACGCCAGCCAAGGGGGCGAGGGTCCGACCTTCACTCCCCGAACCACGCGAGCACAGTAGCGCGGACAGCCGTCGGCATCCTCCACCACCACCTGCGCCAGGTCGCGCACCGGCGCACCACCCTCAACCACGTTGACGGCCAGGGGCCGCAACGTCCCCCCACCGGCGGCCGCCGCCTCCCGTGCCAGACCGCGGTGGTTCATGGCGTCCACCCGGTTGGTGGTGATGTCCACCTCCCACACCTCGTCCCCCGCCGCGCCACCGGCAACGGGCTCCCGCAGCTCCACGTTGAACCCCACGGCGGTGAGTCGCTGGGCCAGCTCAGCGGCGCCCACGCGGCTGTCCACCAGGTGGTCCAGCACCCACGACAGCAAGAACCTCACGCCTCACCCCCGCCCACGAACTGGCGCAGCAGTCGCTCGTCCCCGGAGAAGAGCAGCCGCAGGTCGGGCAGGCCGTACTTCAGCAGGGCCACTCGGTCAAGACCGCACCCGAAGGCGAAACCGGTGTAGCGGCCGGGGTCGATGCGGCAGGCCCGCAGGACCCGGGGGTCCACCATGCCGGCACCCAAGATTTCGATCCACCCCGACCCGGAACACATGGCACACCCCTTGCCGCGGCACAGGATGCAGGTGATGTCCACCTCTGCCGATGGCTCGGTGAAAGGGAAAAAGCTGGGCCGCAGGCGCACCTGGAGGGCGGGGTCGAAGAGCACGTGCACGAACGCTTCCAGCGTCGCCTTAAGGTTGGCGAAGGTCACCCCTTCGCCAATCACCAGCCCCTCCACCTGATGAAACATCGGTGAGTGGCGCAGATCCGAGTCACGCCGGTAGACCCGCCCAGGAATGATGATCCGGATGGGTAACGGCATGCTCTCCATGGCGCGGATCTGCACCGGCGAGGTGTGAGTACGCAGCAGTAGCCCCCCGGGCAGGTAGAAGGTGTCTTGGGTGTCGCGGGCCGGGTGGTCGGGGGGGATGTTGAGCGCTTCGAAGTTGTGCCAATCGTCCTCGACCTCAGGACCGTCGGCCACCGAATAACCCATGCGCAGGAAGATCTCCTCAATTTCCCGCCGCACCAGGGTGACCGGATGAACCGCCCCCAAACGCGGCGTCCGCCCCGGTAGGGTGACGTCCAGCGCCTGGCGTTCCTCCCCGCTGCCAGCCGCAGCCCGCGCCTCCTCCAAGCGCGCCAGGATGTGCCGCTTGAGTTCGTTTAAGGCCTTGCCAAAAACCGGCTTTTCTTCCCGGGGTAGACCCTTGAGCTGTTCCTCCAAGCTCTGCAACACCCCCGAGCGCCGCCCGGCGAAGCGGATACGCACCTCTTCCAACCGGCGGGGATCACTGCCAGCGGCGAGCAGCGCGGCGTCGAACTCGGCCCGGATGGTCTCCAGTTGAGGGACGGCCATCTACGCCACAGATAGTTTCGCCAGCCCCTTGCGTGCCACTTGCACGACCTCGGCGAACCCCTGCGGGTCGCGAACCGCCAGATCTGCGAGGATCTTGCGATTCAGGCTCGAGCCTGCCGCCTTCAAACCGGCGATGAACTGCGAGTACGACAGCTCGTGCCGGCGCACGGCGGCGTTGATGCGCACGATCCACAAGGAGCGGAATTGCCGCTTGCGTTGTCGCCGATCGCGATAGGCGTACTGCAGGGACCGCTCCACCTGCAACTTGGCCAAGCGGTAGGCGTTGTGCTTGGTGAGGTAGTACCCCTTGGCGAGTTTCAAGACCTTCTTACGCCGCTGCACCCGATTGGAACCACGCTTGACGCGCATGCCTGCCCTCCCTCCTTACTTGGCGTACGGGAGCATGCGCTCCACGTTGGTCTGATCCGCACCGGATACCAGCGTGCCTTTGCGCAGGTGCCGCTTGCGCTTGGCGGTCTTCTTGGTGAGTATATGGCTATGGTAGGCAAAGCCGCGCTTGAGCTTGCCACTGGCGGTGCGCTTGAAACGCTTGGCGGCTGCCTTCAACGTCTTGATTTTCGGCATCAGTGCCTCCTGCCGGGTTGGCCCCCGGTCGTCATTCGCAACCAACACCCACGCCGGCCGGCGACGCGGCGCAGCCATAAGCTGCGCCTGCACCAGCGGCGTGGAGGCTTCACCTCGCCTCCGGCCAAGGGTCGAGGGAGCGGGTCGCCGATGCGGCAGACAACGTGGCGACAATAACTTGTAGGGGCCGCATCCCCAAATCCCCGCGGCGGCGCACGCGTACGCTGGCCCCCCCGCTCTCCGCCTCGCGCTGGCCGACGATGAGAAGGATAGGCACCTTGCCCACCTCGCCATCGCGGATCTTCGCCCCCAGCTTTTCGGCGCGTTCATCCACCTCTACCCGCAAACCCGCCGCCATCAGCGCCGCAGCTACCGCCCTCGCCGGCTGGAGAAACCGGTCCGAGACGGGCAATACGCGGGCCTGCTCCGGCGCCAACCACAACGGCAAGTCGCCGGCGAAGTGCTCCAGCATGACACCGAAGAAGCGCTCGATGGAGCCCAACACGGCCCGGTGGATCATCACCGGGCGCCGCTCGCTGCCGTCCTCGGCCACGTACGTGAGCTCGAACCGCTCGGGCAAGTTGAAATCCAGCTGGATGGTGCCCAGCTGCCACTCCCGCCCGATGGCATCGTGCACGATGAAGTCGATCTTCGGGCCGTAAAACGCACCATCGCCGGGATTGATGGTGAACTCCACTCCCCGGGCGCGCAGGCACGCTTCCAGCTGGCCCTCTGCCGACTGCCAGAGGGCCTCGTCCCCAATGGCCTTTTCCGGCTTGGTGGACAGGTAAATGTGTACGTCAGTGAAATCGAAGAGCTTGTACACCCGAAACATGAGATCGAACAGGGCGTCGATCTCTGGCCCGATCTGCTCTGGCGTACAGTAAATGTGCGCATCGTCTTGGGCGAAGGTGCGCACGCGGGTGAGCCCCTGCACCACCCCGGAACGTTCGTAGCGGTGCAAGCGCCCGAAATCGGCCAGCCGCACCGGCAGCTCGCGGTAGGAGTGCGGGCGAGTGGCGTAGATGAGGCAGTGGGAGGGGCAGTTCATCGGTTTGATGGAGTACTCGCGCTCGTCCACCTGGGAGAAGAACATGTTCTCGCGGTACGCGTCGTAGTGCCCGGAGCGGCGCCACAGCTCGACGTCGAAAAGCTGGGGGGTAATCACTTCCTGGTAGCCGAACTCCCGGTACAGCTCCCGCATCAGGGCGACTAACTGGTTGTAGACTACTGCGCCGCGGGGGTGGAAAAACGGCGAGGCCGGTGCCAGCGACGAGAAGGAAAACAGATCCAGCTCGCGGCCGAGTCGGCGGTGGTCCCTACGGCGAGCCTCCTCCAGCCGAGCGAAGTACTGGTCCAGTTCTTTCTTGGTGGCGAAGGCGGTGCCGTAGATGCGCTGCAGCATCTCGTTACGCTCATCGCCCTTGAAGTAGGCGCCGGAGGTTTCCAGCAGCTTGAACGCCCCGATTTGATCGGTGCGCTGCACATGGGGGCCGCGACAGAGATCCACGAAGTCGCCGTGGCGAAACACGGTGATTGGCTCATGCTCGGGGATGTCCTGCAGCCGGATCAACTTGATCTCCTCGCCGCGGGCACGGAAGATGCTCGCGGCTTCCTCTCGGGTAACCACCTGGCGGGTGAAAGGCTGCCCCTCGGCGATGATGCGCGCCATTTCCGCCTCGATGCGCTCCAGGTCTTCGGGGGTGAAGCCCCGAGGGAACCGAAAGTCGTACTGAAACTTCTCGCTGTGATCTTGCCGCCCCGCATCGATGATAGTGCCGGGAAATAGCCGCTCCACAGCGTCGGCCAGCACGTGCTCGGCCGAGTGGCGAATGACCTCGCCGGCTTCGGGGTCCTGGGGAGTGAGGATGCGAAAAGCACCGCTGTGGGGAATGGGCTCGCGCAGATCGAGAATCTTGCCGTCCAGCACGCCCGCCACCGCCGACTGGGCCAGGGGTTCCCCCAAGGCACGCGCCACCTCCAGCGGTGTTGTCCCCGCCGGAAAGGTGTGCCGCCCGCCGTCCGGCAACTCCAGTTGCAGCTGGTGATCCATGGTCCTCCTGCCCGCCACATCTCCAAAAAAAAACGCCCCAAGCTTAGGGACGATGGGCCACTGCCTGGCAGGAGAGATGGTAGGCGCGTGCGGGCTCGAACCGCAGACCTCATCCGTGTGAGGGATGCGCTCTACCAACTGAGCTACGCGCCTGCGCAGATTCTCCCGTGTGGAGCAGATCATGGTAGGCGCGAGCGGACTCGAACCGCTGACCTCTACCGTGTCAAGGTAGCGCTCTAACCAAGCTGAGCTACGCGCCTGCTCCATGGGCTGTCGACGGGCGTCCTCCACCATGCGGGAGGCGCTTGTACCTTGACCCGTCCTCGTCCCCAAAGCTTGCAAAGAACACGCTCCCGCCCACGCGGGAGCCGCTACTCTACCCCAGGCGGTGTGCCGCCGTCAAGCTCGCAGGCAGGGAGGAACATCCGTGCGCATTGCCTTCCTGGGTTCTGGGTTCACTGGGCGGTTTTTCTCCTTCCCGGGGGACGACACCCTGCACACCAGCCGCCGCCGGGAATGTGCCGGGCAACCCGGTTGGGCGGTGTTCGACTCCGCCCGACCGGAAACCTGGAGGGCCCTCGCAGAGTTCGCACCGGACGGCGTGGTGGTCGCGTTCCCTTTGAGCGACTCGCCGCACGGGGCAGCCCTCGGCCACTTCCTCCTCTCCCTCTCGTCGCGGCTGGTGGTCATCGGCACCACCGGGGTACTCCTCCCCGTGGACGGGGAGGTAACCGACGGGTCTTCCCCTGCGCCCGACCATCCGCGTGCCATCGCCGAGGAACGCCTGCGCACCATGGGCGCCACAATCTTGCACGCCGCCGGCCTCTACGGTCCCGGGCGCAACCCGCTGGATTGGCTGCGCTCCGGACGTATCGCCAACTCCGGCAAGGTGGTCAACTTGCTGCACGGGGACGATCTGGCGCGGGCGTGCCGCTTTCTCCTCGAGCAGTTCTCACCGGCCAAGCGGCTGGTCATCTCCGACGGGCACCCCCGCCCCTGGCGCGAGATCATCGCCTTTGCGGTGCAGCGCGGGTACCTGAACGACCCCCAGCTGCCGAATCGACCCGACCCCACCTCCAAGCGCGTGTGCCCTGCTGAGCTCTTCCGGCGGGGCTTCACCCTCGCCCACCCCGACCTGTTCGCCGAGCTGGAGGCGCTCGAGGGTGGGGCTGCTACGCCCTGAGCCGCGACCCGGCGCTGGGCGTCCCAGCGTCCCCCACTCCGCTCCCGGGGCGCTGATACTCTTCCGCGGCGGCCGCAGGCAGCGGCCGGGGAGGCAACAGCATGGGTTTGGTTCTGCTCTTTTGTGCGATGGCGACGGCACCGGGGGTGGGAGCTGGCGAGGTACTCACCACCGCGGAAGCGACCTCGTTCGCCCGGACTTCCACTCACCGCCAGGTGGTAGAGTTCGTTCACACGGTGGCCGCCGCCTCGCCCCTGGTGACGCTGGCCACCCTGACCCGCTCCCCGGAGGGACGAGAGGTTCCACTGGTGGTGCTCTCCCAGGAGCGGGTGCAGACCCCGGCCCAACTGGCCGCCACCGGCAAGCCGGCCGTCCTGATCGTGGCCAACATTCATGGCGGCGAGGTGGAAGGTAAGGAGGCGGCCCAAATGCTCATCCGTGAGGTGGGCTCAGGCCGTCTAGCGCACCTGCTGGACCACCAGGTCATCCTGGTCATCCCCATCTTCAACACCGATGGGAACGAGCAGCTCGGGCAAAACCGCGGCGATAACGGCCCCGAGCTGGCCGGCGTGCGCCACAACGGTCAATACCTTGACCTCAACCGCGACTTCGTCAAGCTGGAAAGCCCGGAAGTACGGGCGCTGGTGCGTCTTTTTAACCACTGGGACCCCGTGCTCATCGTGGACATGCACACCACCAACGGCTCCTACCACCGCGCCCCGGTGACCTACGCTACAGGGGCAAATCCCAACGGCGCCAAGGAGATCGCGGAGTTCATGTGGCGCCGCATGTTCCCTGCCGTGGGCGAGCAGCTGCGCAGGGAAGGATGGGAGAACGTCCCTTACGGCAATTTCGTCGACGCCGAGTACCCCCACCAAGGCTGGATCAACGACAGCATCGAGGCACGTTACGGCACCAACTACGTGGGTCTGCGCAACCGCTTCGCCATCCTCGACGAGAACTACTCCCACGCCGACTTCCGTACCCGGGTGCTGTCGTCGTATGCCTTCGTCCGTGCCATCCTGGAGTTCAGCAACGTGCACGCCGCCGAGATGGCCTCCCTGGTGCGCCGGGTCGACGCCGCCACCCGCGCTGGCTTCCACCGGCAAGAGTTCGCCGTCCAGTGGCAGCTGGAAAGGTTGATGGACGTCACCATCAAAGGGTTCGAGCACGTCAAGGTGCCCACAACCCCCGAGGAGCGGGCACGCTACCCGTGGTTGCGCGAGTACCGCATGCGTCCCACCGCGACGCAGCGGGACTACACCATCCCCTACTTGGCGCTGGCCGTCCCGACCCGCACCGTACCACTGCCGGCCGGCTACGTGCTGCTACCCGGCTTCGCCGAGGCGCTGGACACGCTGCGGGCCCACGGCCTCGGGGTCGAGCGGCTGCTCCGCCCGGTCACCGTAAGGGGTGAGCGCTTTGCGCTGGAGAACGTCGAGGTGGCGTCACGCCTCTTTCAGGGGCACGCCATGCTTACCCTCACCGGGCGGTGGGAAACCGCCGACCTTTCCCTGCCCGCCGGCGCGTACTACGTGGACATGCAGCAGCCACTGGCGCGCCTGGTGCCCGTCCTGCTGGAACCAGCCTCCGCCGACAGCTTGGCGGCGTGGGGGTTCTTCAGTCGGGCCCTGGTGCGGCAGTGGAGCTTAGAGCCGGGGGTGTACCCGGTTCTGCGAGTACCGCAACGTCCCCCCGCGCCGCTGCTGGTGGTTAACGATTAGCGGCGTCCCCTCCCACGGCGTGGCGCTCCAGCAGCTTGGCGCGGGCGTAGGCAATCAGCCCGCCGGCATCGATGATCGCCTGTTGCGCCGCGGGAAGGGGGGTGACGGGGAAGAGCCGGCCGGTGCCCCGGTGGACCACCGCCTCAGGAGTGATGTCTAACTCGTCCCCCTCTTCCGCCTCCGCGGTGGGGCAGACCACCACCTGCAAACCGAGGTTGACGGCGTTCTGCAGAAAAATCCGGGCGAAGTTGCGCGCCACCACGATGAGGCCGTGCCCTTTTAGGCATGAGGCAGCCTGCTCCCGCGAGGAGCCGCAGCCGAAGTTCGCCCCGGCCACGATAACACTGCCGGCGGGAATCTCGCCGGCGCGCAGCCGCCGGTTGAACTCCGCGTGGTCGGCAAAAGCGTGCTGCGGGGTCTCCGAGGGCAGCACCGTGGCCATGAAGCGGCCGGGGTAGATGATGTCGGTGGAAACGTCGTCGCCGAGCTTCAAAACCACCGTGGCCATCTCAACTCACCTCCCGCGGATCGGTGATCTCCCCGGCCAGCGCCGAAGCCGCGGCCACCGCCGGCGAGCACAGGTACACCTCCGACTGGGGATTGCCCATGCGCCCCTTGAAGTTGCGGTTGGTGGTGGCAAGGGCCACCTCGCCGTCCCCCAGCGCCCCCTGGTGCACGCCCAGACAGGGTCCGCACCCCGGGTTCATGACCACCGCCCCGGCGCGCAGCAGATCCGCAACGTACCCGCGCTCGAGGGCCGCCATGTAAACCCGGTAGGAGGCGGGAAACACCAGCATGCGGGTCCCAGCGGCGACCTTGCCACCGCGGAGGATGCGCGCCGCCACCTCGAGATCGTCGAGCCGGCCGTTGGTACACGAGCCGATCACCACCTGCTGCACCTTCACCCCCGCCACCTCCCCCACCGGCTTGACGTTGTCCACCGTGTGAGGGCAAGCCACCTGGGGTTCCAGGTGGCTGGCATCGATAAAAAGTTCACGGTCGTACGCAGCGCCTGGGTCGGGCGCCAGGAGCGTGTCCGGCGGAACTTCTACCACCCCGGCCTCCTCGCGCAGGTAGCGCAGCGTCTCCTCGTCCGGCGGAACGATCCCCGCGGTGGCGCCCGCCTCCACCGCCATGTTGCACAAGGTCAAGCGGCCCGAGGTGGACATCCGGCGGATCGCCTCGCCATGGAACTCCAGCACCTTGAAGTTGGCACCCTGCGCCGAGATCAGGCCAATGAGATAGAGGATCACGTCTTTCGGGGCCACATAGGGTGGCAGGCTGCCGTCGATGGTCACCTTCAGGGTGCCAGGCACAGTAACGTTGAGCACCCGCCCCAACGCCCACACCGCGGCCATTTCGGTAGCGCCGATGCCAAAGGAAAAGGCCCCCAACGCGCCGTGGGAAGTGGTGTGGCTGTCGGTGCCCACCACCACCCAGGCGGGGCGGACGTAGCCGTTCTCGGGCAGCACCTGGTGGCAGATGCCCCCGTGGTCGCCGCGAATGTCGTGGAACTTCGCAATCCCCTGCGCGGCGATGAACTCCCGGACTTTCTTTTGGTTCGTAGCGGTCTTGGAACTTTCCGCCGGCACCCGGTGGTCGAACACGATGGCGATGCGCCCACTGTCCCACACCCTTGGCTCGAGCCCGGTGCCCGCAAAGATTTCGCGAAACTGATTGATGACCAGCGCCGCGTTCTCGTGGGACATGGCCATATCCACCGCCGGTTCCACCACTTCACCAGCTTGCACCTGCTCCCGCCCGCAGGCCCTGGCCAGGATCTTCTCCACCAGTGTGAACCCCATACCAACTCCTTCCCGTATCTTCCAGTTCTTCCTCAGATCACGCCCTTCTCCCGCAGCCCGGCGATCTCCTCGGCGCTGTACCCCAACCCCTGAAGAATCGCCTCGGTGTGCTCGGACAGGCGCGGCGGCGGCGATGTGATGGCCGCCGGCGTCCGCGAGAACTTGGCGGTGAGGTTGAACAGCTGTACATCGCCGATACCCGGCTGGGCCACCGTGGCGACCACCTGGCGGTGCTCCGCCTGGGGCTGCCGCAACGCCTCCTGCAAGCTCAAGATCTCGCCGCTGGGGATCCCCTTGGCGTTCAGCACTTCCACCCAGTAGGCGGTGGGGTGCTCCAGCAGCTTGGCCTCCAACAGAGGTGTGAGCTCCCTGCGGTGGGCTTTGCGCACGTCCCGTTCGGCGAAGCGCGGGTCGCTCTTGAGCTCGCTCAACCCCAGCGTGTCCGCCAGATCCTCCCACTGTTTTTGCTGGTTGGCGGCGATATTGATGTAACCGTCTTGGGTGCGGAAGGTTCCCGATGGCGCGGCGGTGAAGTTGTCGTTGCCCATGAGCACCGGCGGCTGGCCGCCAATCAGCCAGTTGGCCGCCACCCACCCCATCAGCGGCATAATGGAGTCCAGCAAGGCCACGTCGATGAACTGCCCCTCACCCGTGCGCTGGCGGTGAAAAAGCGCGGCCATGATGGCGAAGGCGGCGTTGAGCCCACCCACCGTATCGCACACCGGGAAACCGCAACGCAGCGGGTTCAAACGCTCGTCACCGTTGATCGCCATGACCCCCGACAAACCCTGAATGATCTGGTCGTAGGCCGGCTTGAAGGCATCTGGGCCGGTCTGCCCAAACCCGGAGATGGCGCAGTAGATCAGGTCGGGTTTCAACTCGCACAGCGCCGGGTACGAAAACCCCAGTCGTTCCATGACCTGGGGACGGAAGTTCTCCACCACCACATCGGCAGTCGCCACCAGGCGGCGAAACACCTCCTTGCCTTCCTGGCATTTGAGGTTCAACGTGAGCGACTTCTTGTTGGCGTTCTGGGCGAGAAAGCTGGTGCCCATGAGCTGTTTGTTGAGGGCGCCGACGCTGCCCAGCTTGCGCGCTAAATCGCCGCCGTCAGGATTTTCGATCTTGATCACCTCGGCACCCAGGAGCGCCAAATGGAGCGTGGCGAAAGGACCCGACAGCACGTTGGTCAAATCGATGACCCGGACGTTTTCCAACAAACGCACGCCTCACTACCTCCCTTTCCTAGCCCCGTGCCCCGGTGAACCCGACGATGGACCCGGCCCTGGCCACCAGACCGGGCAACTCGCGCCCGAAAAACGCGGCCACGTCCCGTGACACCTGGATGAGTCTTTCCAGATCCACGTCCCCCCTCATCCCCATGCGCTGCAGGGTATGAACCAAATCCTCGGTGCACACGTTGCCCGCCGGCAGCTTAGTGAACGGACAACCGCCCAGGCCGCCGAACGCCGTTTCCAACGTGCTCACCCCGCATTCCAACGCGGCCAGGCAGTTCGCCAACCCGAGCCCGTAGGTGTTGTGAAAGTGGCACGCCAGCTCCACCTCGGCGTCCAGCTGGCGAATGGCCCCGAACAGCTCCCTCACCTGTGGCGGGTGGGCGTGCCCGGCGGTGTCCGCCAGACTGATATTCCTCACCCCAGCCTCCAGGTAGGCTTTTACCAGGTCCAGCACCCGGCCGGGGGGAATGGGCCCCTCGAAGCCGCAGCCGAAGGCGGACTGGACCGACGCCTGCACGGCTACCCCGTCCCGCAGCGCCCCCCGGGCCATAGCCACGATACGCCTCAGCGCCTCCTCCGTGCCCATGCCTGTGTTGCGCCGGCTGTGGGTCTCGGACGCCGACACGCCCATGCAAAGGAGCTCCACGCCCGCCGCCCGGCCGCGCTCCAGCCCCCGCTCGTTGAGCACCAGAGCCGACAAGGTGACGCCCTCTGGCTTTGCGCCGGGGCGCCGAAAGTGGGCGAACAGCGCGTCGGTATCCGCCATTTGCGGGACCTTCTCGGGGTTGACGAAGGAGCCCAGCTGCACCAGGTCCACGCCCGATGCCAGCACTCCTTCGATCCAGCGGATCTTCTCCGCCAGCGGCACCGGCGTCTTCTCCACCTGCAAGCCATCCCGTGGTCCCACCTCGTGGATTTTCGGTTTCTTCATCATCGCCCCGTCATCGCCAGTGCACGGGTCCTCCGGCGCGAGCAGATTGTACCGGCCTACATTGCCACGCGTCCAGCGCGGAGGAAGGTCGACGGCGTGCCCACCCCCCGCACCGTGCCACGCCGTGGCTGCCCACTTGCCCACCTCGGCTATCGCTGGCGCAGCCCAAGGGTGCCGAGCTTCCTGGCCTCGGTGCTGTACCACTGCGACGACGCCACCTTTCGGTGGGGGGTGGTGGGCAACTGGCGCCGGTGCTTCACCCCTCGCCTCCGTCAGGCCTTCCCAGCCACCGCCCCTCGGCCGCTCGTCCAGCTACGGCAGGTGGCTATGGACTACCGGTGTGTGAAAGCGGCGGCGGGCAGGTGATGACACCTTTGGAGCCTGCCTCGGACGTGGGCGCCAGCCGGGGTACCGGGGATGCGAGCAGGAGCGTGGCCGACCGCAACCCCCGGCAGTGACCGGGATTCGTGGCCGCGTCTGGGCCTGGACCTGTGCCTGTGTCGGTGCCCGTGTCCGGGTCGCTATCTGTGGCCGTAAGCTGCCCGCCTCAGCGCCCCGCCTGCCAACCTGGATTGCTCAGCAGCAGCCACGGCGAGCCGCGCTGACGCTACTTTCGCTAAGGCGACCCCTAGGGCAGGAGGTCTACCCGCGTGATCTCCCGAAAGGCCAGCTCTGGATCCACCAGCAACGGGCCGGCCTTCCCCGCATCCAGCTCGAAGATGCGATCGTCCATCGGGCGCACCGGCTCGCCGTGGGGGTCGAACACGTAGTTGCCGGCCCCCGCGAAGCGCTCGCCCGGGTACTCGGAGGCGGCCACGCAGCACCCCAGCACCCATGTCCCATTCTCCATGGCGCGGGCGCGCAGCAAGGTGCGCCACACGTGGTCCCGGCGCCACGGCCACCACGCCACCACCAGGAACAGGTCGCAGCGCGCCCGCAGCCGCAGGGCCCGCGCTTGCTCTGGAAAACGCAGGTCGTTGCAGTTAAGCAGGCCGATGGTGTGGCCAAGGGCGCGCACCGCCACGTAGCGGTCACCTTCCTCCCACAGCTGGTCCTCGCCGTTGGGTGCGAACAGGTGGACCTTGTCGTAGAAAGCCAGCTCGCGCCCCGCAAGCCACAGGGTCATGCGGTTGCGCCGCTCCTCGGAGATAGAGCCGAAGGCGAACAGAGTAGCCGGTGAGCGGCCAGAAATGGCGGCGAAGTGGGCCCGTGCCCGCGCCGGTTCCAGGCGGCGGGTGTAGCCGTGCAGGAAGCTCTCGGGAAAGGCGACGAGGGCCGCCCCGGCAGCCACTGCCTCCGCTGACTCCTCGGCAAGGCGCTCAAAGTTCGCGTCCACGTCGCGGCACACCCACCTGGAGAGGTAGACGCGCATAGTGGCAGGCTACCACGGGTTGCGGCGGTCAAGGCGCAACAGAGGGGGCGTCCCGCTGCGGCGGCGAAGAAGGGTGGCCGTCCCGACCCTCGGGGGCTGGTGCACAGGTGAACCTAGCCGAGTCGCCCGACGCCGGTGAGCACCGAGGCGATCACGGCGGCGGCAGTGGCAAGGAGACAGAGCACCCCCAACAGCAGGTGGCGCGGGCGCTCCGGCTCCAGGGGCCGGGTTACGCTGGCCGACAGCACGCCCCCCGCGAAGCCTCCCAGATGTGCCCAGGTGTCCACCCCTGGAATGAGAAACCCCATGACTGCCGGCATGAGCGCCCACTGCAACGCCTGCCGCCCCACCACCGAGTGGCCGACGCGGTGGCCGTACCACACCAGGGCCCCCAGCAGGCCGAAGAGGGGCGCCGAGGCGCCAATGGTCAGGTACGCACCGCGCAGGAACGACGGCAAAAAGGGAAGGTACGCCCCCACCAGGGAACTGGCCGCGAACCCCGTCATCGAGGAGGCGGTGTAAATCATCAACGTGCGCCCGGGGCCGAAGGCGCCCACCATCTCCGGCAACAGCGAGCGCATCCACAGCATGTTGAAGGCGATGTGGAGCAGACCGCCGTGCAGCCACGCCGCCGACAGCACCGTCCACCAGCGCCCGAACCCCACCACCGGCACCGCCCCCGACGCCCCCAGCAGGAACAAGCTCTTGCTGCTGGGCGACAGCAAGGAAAGTACCCCGCGCACTTGGATCCCTGCCGGGTCGAGGAGCAGGGCCAGGAGGTAGAGCGCCGCGCAGCCGCCGACCACGGCCGGCACCAGCCCGGCGCCGGCCCCCAGGAGCCGCACGAGAGGGGCGAACCCCCACATCCCCGGACGCCAGCGACCGCACGACAGACATCGCTGGTCGTTGACGCCCACCAGGGCCCCGCAGGAGGGACACACCACCGCGCCGCTGCGCTTACGTTTGAACATGGCCAGAATTATCCCTCCACGTTCGCCCGCGCCGTCAACGGCGGCGCGCCGCGGCGATGGCAGCCACGGCGCGGATGGCGGCCTCCACGTGGTCGCGGGTGTTGAACGGCCCCAGGGAGAAACGCACGGTGCCCCGGGGGGCGGTGCCCATGTGCTGGTGGATCAGCGGTGCACACTGTAAACCAGTGCGCACCAAGATGTTGTGGTCTACATCCAGGAGCGTGCCGACGTCGGAGGGGTCGTAGTTGTCCACGGTGATAGAGAGGGTCGCCACGCGGCGGTCCAGGCGCTTGGTGCCGTGGAGCCTGACGCCGGGAATCTCCGCCAAACCCTCTTGCAGCACCTCCAGCAACTCCATCTCGTGGGCGTAAATGGCCTCGACCCCCCGGCGGGCGAGGAAATCCTGCCCAGCGGCGAGACCGGCGATCCCCAACACGTTGAGCGTTCCGGCTTCCAAGCGGTAGGGGAACTCCTCCAAGTGCAACGGCTCCGCCGAGCGCACCCCGGTGCCACCCCACAGAGAGCTGGCGATCTCCGCATCGTCGGCGACGCACACTCCGCCCGTGCCGGTGGGACCGAACAGCCCCTTGTGCCCGGTGAAGGCGACGAAGCTCACCCCCCACGCCGCCATGTCGATGGGCAACACGCCGGCGGTCTGAGCGGTGTCAAGGGCGAACGGCACCCCCGCCTCCCGGCACACCTGACCGATGGCCGCGACATCCTGCACCACCCCGGTGACGTTGGAGGCGTGATTGACAATAACCAACTTGGTGTTGGGGCGCAGCGCCGCGCGAATGGCCTGGGGATCCACGTACCCTTCGGCATCGGGGCGCACGAAGGTGGCCTCAGCGCCGCGCTGCACCAGGTGGTTGACCGGCCGGATCACCGAGTTGTGCTCGGTCCAGGTGGTCACCACGTGGTCCCCCGATGAGATCGTGCCCTGCAGAATGAGGTTCAAGGCGGCGGTGGCGTTGGCGGCGAAGACCAGGCGGTTGGGGTCCTTCTTCACCCCTGCTTCGACCAGGCTGGGGTTGAAGAAGTTGGACAACCGGGTGCGCGTGGAGTGGATCAGCTCCTCGGCCTTGAGCGCCATGTCAGCGCCGGTGCGCCCCGGGTTGACACCGAAGTGGCGGTAGAAGGACGACATGAAGTCGTGCACCTCGGCCGGCTTGGGGAACGAGGTGGCGGCGTTGTCCAAGTAAATGATGGAGTCTTCCATCGCAGGCCGTTCTCCTCACCGGGCACAGGCCGCCCACGCCTTGGATCGAGGCTGCGGCCTCGGCGCCGGCCGCGATGATAGCTCACGTACCTGATGTCACATCGACCGAGTGGACCGAGCGATCCCCCGCATCACAGGCCGCGGAGAGCCCCAGCAGCGCAGAGAGGCGCCGCCGGTGCCGGGCGATGAAGCGGTAGACGGCGGCGCCGAGGCGGGCCAACAGCGGCCAGCGAGCCAGTCGTGCCAGTCGCTGGAAGCCCAGCTGGCCCAGGACGAAAAAGACGGCGGCCTCACCCCCAAGCACCCTTCCCTCGCCGGTGAGTACCTGCACCGCCTGCCGGCACGCCGCAGCCAGCGCCGGGTTCATGGGGGGCGAAGGGGCCTGCTGCCACGGGATCACGGTAAAGCGACCGGCTTCGTCGCGCCGGGCAACCCACGCGGCGGCGGCAGCGCACAGACCGCAGTCGCCGTCCCACAGCAGCCAGTGTCGCACCCCGTCCACCTCTGTGGAAAGCACGGCCAGGCGTGGGTTTCATTCCCTCCGCATCTGGACCGGCGAGATGTGGATGCCAACCGAGGGGCACGGTAGCGACGCCGGGAGCGAGGTGAAGGGGTACCCTTGACACCGGGGGGGAACTGCAGTATATTACTGAATGACGATGAAAGAATTCATCGTCGCCGAGAAAAGGAGTTTGCCATGGCCGAATCGTCCAACACCGTTGTCCTGACCAAAGAGAACTTCGATCAGCTCATTGCAAACAACGACATTGTCCTAATCGACTTCTGGGCCGAGTGGTGCGGACCCTGCCGCGCCTTCAAACCGATCTTCGCCGCCGCCGCCGCCCGCCACACTGACGTGACCTTTGCCACCTGCGACACGGAAGCGGAGCCCGAGTTGGCGGCGGCTTTCCAGATCCGCTCCATTCCCACCCTGGCCATCTTCCGCGACAAGATCCTGCTCTACGCCCAGCCCGGCATGCTGCCAGCGGAAGCCCTCGACGACCTGGTGCGGCAGGTGAAGGCGTTGGACATGGAAAAGATCCGCGCCGAGATCGCCGCCCGCGAGCAGGCTGCCGCTGCCAACGCCTGAACTTCGGCGCCTACCCTGCAATCTTCACCTGCCGCCACCCCGGCAAGGTTGGCCGCCGCGATACTCAGCGCCTCGCCGGGGGGCGGAACAGCGGCGCGCGCTGCACTGTTGCACGACCCGGCGGGCCAGTGGCCCGTGGGACGAGGAGTCAACCGTGAGCAGCGATCAGCGCGAAGTCCAGCCGACACCGCCGATTCCCTATGGGAGCACGTTCAAGCGGCAGCTGTACGACCCCGACCCCGAGGAAACCCGGGAGTGGGTGGAATCCTTGGACGCGGTGCTGGCCGCACGCGGCCCGCAGCGCGCCCGTTTTCTCCTGCACACCGTACTCAAACGGGCGCGCATGTTGAATTTGGGTATGGAGCTGGTGCAGACGCCCTACATCAACACCATCTCGCCGGAACAGGAGCCTCCTTTTCCCGGCGACGAAGCCATGGAGAAGCGAATTCGGCGCATCGTGCGCTGGAATGCCATGGCCATGGTGACCCGCGCCAACACCCGCTTTGCCGGCCTGGGCGGCCACCTGTCCACCTACGCCTCGGCTGCCGCCCTGTACGAAGTGGGGTTCAACCATTTCTTTCGCGCTGGTGACGGCGACGGCGACCAAATTTTCTACCAGGGCCACGCCGCACCCGGCATCTACTCGCGCATGTTTTTGGAGGGGCGCCTCAATGAGCAGCACCTGGACGCCTTCCGGCGCGAGACCACCGGCCACGGCCTGCCCTCCTACCCCCATCCACGGCGGTTGCCTGACGTCTGGGAGTTTCCCACCGTGTCCATGGGGCTGGGCCCACTCAACGCCATCTACCAGGCCCGCTTCAACCGCTACCTCTTGCATCGCGGTCTCAAGGACACCTCCCGCTCGCGGGTGTGGGCCTTCGTGGGCGACGGCGAGACCGACGAACCCGAAGCCTTGGGCGCCTTGCACGTGGCCGCCAACGAGCGCCTAGACAACCTCATTTTTGTAGTCAACTGCAATCTCCAGCGTCTGGACGGCCCGGTGCGCGGCAACGGCAAGATCATCCAGGAGTTGGAGGCCAAATTCCGCGGCTCGGGGTGGAACGTCATCAAGGTAGTCCTGGGGCGGGAGTGGGATGCGCTGCTGGCCCGGGACGAGGAGGGGTTGCTGCTGGACCGACTCAACACCGTAGTGGACGGGTGGTGGCAGCGCTACCACGTGGAGGGGGGCGCCTTCATGCGCCAGCACTTCTTCGGCACCCACCCCAAGCTCCTGCAGTTGGTGCAGCACCTCTCCGACGACCAGATCTGGAACCTCAAGTTTGGCGGCCACGACTACCGCAAGTTGTACGCCGCCTTTCGCCTCGCCACGCAACCCAACGGCCGTCCCACGGCGATTCTGGTCAAAACGGTGAAGGGATGGACCCTGGGGCGTGAGTTCCAGGGCACCAACCCCACGCACCAACTTAAGAAGCTCAACGTAGCTCAGCTCAAGGCGTTCCGCGACGTGCTCCACCTCCCCATCGCCGACGCGGCCTTGGAAGAGGGTATCCCTCCCTACTACCACCCGGGGGAGGCCAGCCCCGAGGTGGAGTACCTGCGGGCGCGGCGGGCCGCGCTGGGAGGCGTATTGCCAGCGCGGCGGGTGCAGGTCAGCGTGCCGCAGCTGCCGGAGTCGACCCTCTACGACGAGTTCTTAGCCGGCTCGGGCGGGCGCGAGGTGTCCACCACCATGGCGTTCGTGTCGTTGCTGCGCAAACTCGTCAAACACCGGGAGCTAGGGCCGCGCATCGTGCCCATCGTGCCCGACGAAGCCCGCACCTTCGGCATGCACGGCCTGTTCAGCGACGTCGGCATCTACGCCTCTCAGGGGCAGAAGTACGAACCGGCGGACCACAAGCTCATCCTCCGCTACCAAGAGCAGCAGGACGGCCAAATCCTCGAGGAGGGGATCACCGAGGCCGGCTCCATGGCTTCCTTCACCGCCGCCGGTACCGCCTACGCCACCCACTCGCTGTTCATGCTCCCCTTCTACATCTTCTACTCGATGTTCGGCTTTCAACGAGTCGGCGACCTCGTCTGGGCGTTCGGCGATGCCAAAGGGCGGGGGTTCTTGATCGGCGCCACCGCGGGCCGTACTACCCTCCACGGGGAGGGGTTGCAACACAACGATGGGCACAGCCACGTGCTCTTCTCGGTGATGCCCAACGTGCGCGCCTATGATCCCGCCTTTGCCTACGAGCTGGCCGTGCTCATCCGGGACGGCATCGAACGCATGGCCCGCCACCAGGAGGACGTCTTCTACTACTTGACCGTGTACAACGAGAACTACCCCATGCCTCCAATGCCGCCAGGGGCCGAGGAGGGGATCGTGCGCGGGCTGTACCGGCTGCGCCGGGCCGACGTGGAGGCCCCCCGCCGGGCACAGCTGCTGGGCTCGGGACCGATCCTCCGCGAGGTGCTGCGCGCCGCCGATCTGCTGGCCCTGCGGGGGGTGGCGGCCGATGTGTGGAGCGCCACGTCGTTCCAGCAGCTGCGGGCCGACGCCTTGGCCTGCGAGCGGTACAACCGCCTCCACCCTGGGGAGCCGCCGCGCATCCCCTACGTCACCGCTCAACTCGCTGACACCCAGGGACCCATCATCGCCGCCACCGACTACATGAAAGCGGTGCCCGACATGGTTGCCCGCTGGATCCCCCGGGATTACACCGTCCTGGGCAGCGACGGGTACGGGCTGTCGGACACCCGACCGGCTTTGCGGCGTCACTTCGAGGTGGACGCCGAGCACGTGGTGGTGGCCACCTTGACCGCCCTTGCGCGCATGGGCCAAGGGGAGCCCGCCGAGGCCGCCCGCGCCATCGCCGAGTTTGGCATCGATCCGGAGGCCCCCGATCCGGTGACCCTGTGAGGAGGCCCTACGGCGCCCCGTTGGGGCGGCGCAAGACCTTGACAAAGATCGCCTTGCCGTCGCCGGGGGCGTAGTAATCGGGTAGCTCGGCGGCTAAAGCGTACCCGGACGCCTGGTAAAACGCCCGGGTCGGCGCGTACTGGGGGCGGGTGGCGGTCTCGATCCAACAGCGCGGCCGGCCCTCCTCCAGCATCCACCCCTCGGCGGCGATCAGGAGCGCCCGCCCCACCCCCTGGCCCTGACGGGCAGGGTGCACGGCGATCCAGTACAGGTCGGCCGACTCTTGAGTGCCCGGAATGGGACCCCAGCAGGCGTAGCCAGCCACCGAGCCGCCCACCTCGGCCACCAGGAACCGGTAATGGCTCGCCTCGGCCAGCGCCAACCGATCGTCCACCAGCTCCAGCGCCACCGCCAACTCTTCCTGGTTGAAGAAGCCGGTGGCCCGCAACGCTTCCGCCAGCTCCTCGCGGTCATCGGCGCGCAGTTCCCGCCGGATGGTCACCGCCGTCACGGCTGGCCCCCGCGGGGTCGGCGCAACGCCGCCTCCAATAGCGCGCGTACCACCGCGGCGGCGTCGAGCCCAGCACGGGAGGCGGCGGCCATGAACCCAGCGTCGGCGGCAAGGCACGGGTTGGCGTTGACCTCCAAGACCCGCGGCTGGCCGCTGGCGTCCAGGCGCATATCCACCCGCGCGTACCCGGACAGACCGCACTCCCGCCACGCGGCCACGGCAAGGTCGCGGAGCTGGTACAGCAGCGTGCCGTCCTCCCTCTCCTCGGGAAAGCGCCGCACGGTGTGCAGATCCGCCAAAGAACCCGCCTCCCACTTGGCCTCGTAGCCAACGATGGGGGGCACGCCGGCGGGGAGATCGACGAAGGCGATCTCGGCCACCGGCAGTACCAACGGGCCTTGCCGTTGCTCCAGCAACGAGACGTTGAACTCCCGGCCCGGCAGAAACTCCTCCACCAACAGCGGTTGCCTCTCGAATCGGGCGGCCAGTTGAGCCCCCCGCACCGCCAGCTCCGCAGCGCCTTCGCACACCGGGTTGCCCTCCAACCCCACCGAGGCATCTTCCCAGGCAGGCTTGAGGATCACCGGGAACTGCACGCCCGGCGGCAGTTGGGGGGCGGCGGGGTGCCAGCGCCCGCCGGCGGCGACGGGGATCCCGGCGGCATCCAGCACGGCGCGGGTGGCCAGCTTGTCGGTGGTCAGCCACAGCGCCCCCGCCCCACAGCCGGTGAATGGGACGCCCAACAACTCCAGAACCGCGGTGGCGGCGGCGTGGCGCTGGGGCGCTCCCGGCGGCGCTTCCAGCAGGTTGACCACCACCGCACCGGGTGCCAGCGCCTCACCCAACTCCCACACTCGGCCGTCCACGACGCTCACCCGCCGGTAGGGCAAACCCAGGGCTTCCAGGCCCTCCTCCACCAGCCCTGCCTGCTCCAGCACATCGGCGGTGGAGGGGTCGGCGCCAGCCTCCACCGCCGGGCAGGCGACGAGGACCCACATCCCGGAGTCGTCGAGAAACGTCACAGGCCGTACCGCTGCCGAGCCGCGGTGAGGATCTCCCCCACCAGTTCCCGGTACTCCACCCCGGCCAGGCGCGCCATGATCGGCAGATCGGAGCGCACCGGGTGCAGCCCGGGCAGGGGATTGACCTCCAAGAAGTGCAGCACGCCGTGCTCGTCGGCGCGCAGGTCGACGCGCGCCACGTCCCGGCACTCCAGGGCCCGGGCCACGGCGAGGGCGAGCCCTCGCGCCTGCAACCCAAAGGCGTCCCCCGCCACCAGACGGTACTCCACCCGCGTCTCGTACTCCGCCTTGTTCACGGTGGTGTAGGCGGGGAGTTCGGCACGCTCGGTGAAGATCACCTCCATCACCGCCACCACTCGCATCCCAGCGCCGTTGCCCACCACCCCCACCGTCACCTCCCGGCCGGGGAGAAACTGCTCCGCCAGCACCGGCTGGCCCAGCGCCGCCAGCAGCTCGCGGCAGCGGTGCGCCGCCTCTTGGCGGTCGCGCACCAGCGATGCGCCGGTGATCCCTTTGGACGAGCCCTCCGCCACAGGCTTGAGAAACAGAGGCAGCGAAAGGGCGTCCAGATTCGCCAGCTCCTCTGGCCCCCGGACCACCGCAAAGGGCGCCGTGGGCAGCCCGTGGTCGCGCACGATCCGCTTGGCCACCGCCTTGTCCAGGGTGACGGCGCAGGTGAGGGGATCGGAGAAGGCGTAGGGCTGCTGGAACAACTCACACAGCGCCGGCACTTGCGCCTCCCTGGAACGGCCGTGGAGGCCCTCCGCGATGGAGACCACCAGGTCCCAGCGCTCCCCCGCCGCCAGCCGCCGCGCCACCTCCACCCCGCGTCCCAGGCGCTCCACCTGGTGACCCAGCTCCGCCATGGCCCCCGCCAAAGCCGCGACCACCTCCTCGTCGTCGAACTCCATGACGTCCAGCGCCGAGTAGCCGGCGGCCAGGTAGTCCCCTTTTAGGTCGTAGGCCAAGCCGATGCGCAGCGGCCGCGCCGGTGTGCCGGTACGATCGCAGTTGGAACCCTCAGACATCGTAGGCCGGGTCCGTGTAGGTGAAGCGCTTGCCTTCCCAGTTGGCCAGCGTCCAGACGCCATCCTCGCGGGCCAGGATGGTGTCGGGTTGAACCGGGATCTTGCCGCCACCGCCCGGGGCATCCACCACGTACGTGGGTACAGCGTACCCCGAGGTGTGCCCGCGCAGCTGGGAGACGATCTCCAACCCTTTGGCGAGCGACGTGCGCAGGTGGGTGGTACCCACCACCGGGTCGCACTGGTAGAGGTAGTAGGGCCGTACGCGCATTTTCAGCAACCCGTGAAAGAGCGCCTTGAGCGTCGCAGCATCGTCGTTGACGCCGCGCAGCAACACCGTCTGGCTGCCCAGCGGGATGCCTCCGTCGGCCAGGCGGTCACATGCCTCTGCCACCTCCGGCGTGAGCTCCCGCGGGTGGGAGAAGTGCAGCGACAGCCACACCCGGTGACGGCGCAGCACCGCCACCAGCTCTGGCGTGATGCGCTGGGGTAGAAAGCACGGCACGCGGGTGCCGATGCGCAGGAACTCCAGGTGGGGAATGGCGCGCAGGCGGGACAGCACGCCCTCCAAGCGGGCCTCGCTCATAAGCAGGGGATCACCCCCGGACAGCAGCACGTCCCGCACCTCGGTGTGCTCCTCGAGGTAGGCGACGGTGCGATCCAACCGGCGGGCCAGCGGCTCCAGATGGCCCTGCGCCACCAGCCGCGAGCGGGTGCAGTAGCGGCAATAGGATGCGCAGGTGTCCAGGGTCAGCAGCAACACGCGATCGGGGTAGCGATGCACCAAACCCGGCAGCGGGGAGTGGCGATCCTCGCCACAGGGATCCACCATGTCGCCGGCGCCCACTACCAGCTCATCCTGGCGGGGCACCACCTGCCGGCGGATGGGGCAGTCGGGATCGCGAGGATCCATCAGAGCGGCGTAGTGGGGGCTTACGGAGACGGCGAACTTGCCGGGCGCCAGCTCCAGACCCCGCCTCTCCGAGGGCGTAAGCTCGAGCAGGGCTTCGAAGTGGGCCAGCCGGGTCAGCCGGTGGCGGGACTGCCAGTGCCAGTCCCCCCAGCGTTGCGGGTCGTACGCTTCGCCGAAAATTCGGCATACCGCCCCTCGGGCGGCATCCACAAGCGAGTCGGTATCCTCAAGGGCATTGAGCGACACGGGGTGTTGTCCTCCAAGCAGAACAGCACGATGGGGCGTTGACGCGATACCTCGGGTGGTTGGTCTGCGGCCTGGTCGTGGGGCTTACTCTGCGGAGCGCCCGCCGGTGTGGCCCTGGGGGCCGCGGTCATCATGGGCCTGTCCGCTAGTGGGAGGCTCCGGAGGGAAGCGGCGGAGCGGCGGGAGAGATGGCGCGCGCACCGTCGTTCCGGAGGGGGGCGGGGAGGTTCCCATATTCAAAGACGCCGAGGCCCAGCCTCGGCGTCTTGGCAGCACCGGGAGCAGGGCCCGGCTCCATACTGGGAGGGCGATCTGCGGGAAACTCCATCTCCACGGCGCACAATCTAGGTCTGTTTTTTTTCTTGTCAAGTCCCCTGCCACGGGGGAGCCGCCGCGGCGTGATCCCGGACACCGCAACGTTCCCTCCTACCCCTCACCACCAGGCTCGCAGCGCGAGCCAGGCGGCGGCGATGGCGAGGGTGGCGAGGGTGACCGGTACGCCCACCTTGGCGTGATCGCGCCAGGTGATGGTCACACCCAGGGGCGTCGCCTGATCCACCACGATCAGGTTGGCGATGGAGCCCACCAGGATGAGATTGCCGGCCAGCGTGGACGACAGCGCCAGAACCGGTCCGGCCAAAGGGTGGGTGGCTTCGGGCAGCAGCAGCATCACCGCCGGAACGTTGGACACCAGGTTGGACAGTACCGCCGCAGCGGCGAACAGCCAGGCCGGGTGCGCGGGGTCGACGCCCGCCGCGCGGACGGCGGCGCTGCCCGCTGCCAGCAGGCCGGAGGTTGCCACCCCATGGTTGACCACAAACAAGCCGGCAAACAGGGCGAGGAGGTTCCAGTCCACCAGACCGAGCATGTCCCGCGACGCCATGCGGCGGGACAGCAGTAGCACCCCCGCCGCGGTCAGCGCCACCACCTCCCGCGGCCACGGGGCCAGGAGGAAGCACAGCATCACCAGGGCCACCACGGCGATGCCCTTGCTCGCCTGCCAGCGGTTGAACTCCGGCGCCCGCACCACCGGAATGGGGGTGTGCTTGAGCCACCGGCCGCCCACGCTGGCACGGATCACTAGGAACACCGCCGCCAGGCCCAGCATCGCCGGCACCCCCGCATCCTTCAAGTAGCCGGCGAAGGAAAGCTCCAGGGTTTGCCCGATGAGCATGTTCTGCGGGTTGCCGATGAGGGTGGCGGCGGAGCCCACGTTGGCGGCGCAGGCCAAGCCCAAAAGGTACGGGCGGGGATCCAGGCCCCGCCGGGCACACCCCTCCACCAGCACCGGCGCCATGGCCAGGCAGACGATGTCGTTGGCCAGCACCGCGGACAACCCCCCGGCCAGCAGGATCAGCGCCGCCAGGAGCGCGGAGGGGGAGAGCGGCGCGCCGGCCAAGCGGCGGGTAAGACGGGTGTACAGCCCCCCCAGGCGCAGCTGCGCCGAGACCACCATCAGGGCGAACAGCAGCGCCATGGTGGGCACGTCCAACGCCTGCACCGCCTCTTCCGGCGAAACGCGCCCCGCGGCCACCAGCACAATGGCACCCAGCACCGCCACGCCCGCGCGGTCCAGCGCCAGCCCCGGCAGGCCGCCCAGCATCATGCCCAGGTACACCAGCAGGAACACCAGTAGCACCAGTGGATCCACCGCCCAGAGGGTACCACTCACCGTGCCGAGCCCGCCTTCTGGGGCTCCTCCTGGGGCCCACCTTGACAAAAAAAACAGCGATACTGAGCAGCAAGGTGCCGGCGCCAGCAACAGTCAAACGCAAAGGAGGTTGAGATCATGCGAAAGTTGACGTTAGCGCTTGGCTGCGCACTGGCGGCAGCTCTTGCGCCGGTGAGCGCGCCAGCCATTTGCGAGTCGTCCGACCGTTAGTGGGCCTGCGTTACCACCATTACGGAGTGCAGCTACAGCCGCGAGTGCACGGAGTACGTCTGCTCCAACCATCAAGAGACGGGGAGGAAGCGCGGTTACTACGTCAACATCTGTGGGTAAAATCAACTGTGGCTGCTCCAATTAGGCGGACTGGCGAGGCGAGTGTCGCCAGTCCGCCACGTGAGGAGGCCCCCATGCGGCGAACTTGGATGTTTGGCGTTGCCCCCCTCTGGCTGGTCACTGCCGCCACCGTCCCTCCCACCCCCGCCCCGACCCCCGCCGCGGACGGACATTTGCCCCAACCACCCATCTCGGTGCGGGTGGTGCGCTCCCGCGCCGCCGAACACCGCGCCGCAGCTCCCGATACTGTCCAGTGCGCGGCGCTACCGCCACGCTTGGCGCGCCCCGCCGAGCCCCCCATCCCTGCCTCGGTGCCGCCGGGCACCTCCCTCGCCGGCAGCGGCAAAACCCTGGGCCTGCTCCTGCCGCGCAACGAAAAAGGGTACCCCCTCTTGCTGTTCACCCGCGGCCGCGCCAACCGCACGTACACGCTCAAGTCCCCCGAAAGCCTCATCATGCCACCGAGTCCCCCCGTGAGCCTGGGCGAGGAGGGGAGCGTGGCGGCGCTTACGGCGAGGGAAGGATTTGTGGTATACGCCAACGGCATCGCCACCGCCGTCCTCGACGACCAGGAGGCCAGGGGCGCCCAGGTAACCTTCCGCAGCGGGGAGGTGATGTGGTGCCCCTGGCCCCAGGGGCCGGCGGGGTCTCGGCGCAAACCCGCGGGCCAACTGTTCAAGGAAGGGGAGGAACCCGCCCTGTGGCTGCGCGCCGAACTGGACAGTTCGGACCGCAAGGTGCTGGCCCGCGTCGATCCCCAGCGGCTCGACCCCAAGTTTCCGAACCCGGGCGAGTGGGCCATGGGGATTGCCACCCGCCGCGACGGCAAGCTCTGGTTGGTGGGCCTATCCAGCGCCGAGGTGTGGCTGGCCAGCGCCGGCGGGCGGATCCTGCGGCGCGATTTCTTGCCGCTGCGCTTGCGCAACGAGGAGGATGACGAAAAGGCGATGAAGGGGCTCGAGGAGGAGATCCTGCGGGAGGTACGCACCCAACCGGGGCCGTACCTGAGCGACCCCACCCGCCGCCAACCTAAAAGCGTGGAGGTGGTCGCCACCGGCCGCACCCGCGTCATCGACAAAGTCATGGCCCGCGACAACGACCTCGTGGTTACCACGTTTCCCGGAACCCAACCGCCTCGCGCGCTGATTTACGTGCCGGCCAGCGGCGAGCCGGCCCACTGTTGGACGGTGCCGGCGCGGGGTGAGTGGCTCCATGCCGCGGTCACCGACGAGGCACTGTGGTGGGTCGAGGAAGCGGAGAGGGGCGACAGCCACCTCTTGTACATCCCGTGGGAGGAGCTTCTTCCTCCCCCGTCCCTGGCGGCCGAAAGTGCGCCAGGACCAACAGTACCACCGCAGCGGTAGTTCTCCCCCGCGGCGTGCGGCAGGAGTGCGCGGGCAGCGGGCAAGAGCGTCCAAAATGGGCGTGTGGAAACGGCGATCCTGTACGCCGATCACCGCCTGCTGGCGGTGGCCAAGCCGCCAGGGGTGAGCCTGGCCACACCCCGCAGCGAGCCGGGGGCGGCGGTGGCCCGGCTGCTCGCCACTCTCCCCGGGGACGAAGTGCAGCGCTGGGGGATCGATCCCGCCGACACCTTCTTAGTGCATCGCCTGGACGTGGGCACCTCGGGGGTGGTGCTGCTGGCGCGGGGGGCGCAGACGCACCGCCGGGCAGTGGCGGCCTTGGCCGCCGGCGAGGTGGAAAAGACCTACCTGGCCCTGTGCTGGGGCCACCCCCGGCCTTCCCAGGGGTCCTGGAGCTTGCCCCTCGCCCCCGATCGCCGCGACCGCCGCCGCATGGGCGTGGATGCGGGCGGTAAGTCGGCCCGCAGCGACTACCGGGTCCTCGCCGCCCCACCCCACGTCGCTCTGGTGCAGCTCCTCCCCCGCACCGGACGCACCCACCAGCTGCGCGTGCACCTGGCCGCCGCTGGCCACCCCATCGTGGGCGACGACCTCTACGGCGGCCCCCGCCACCGGGGGGTAAGGGACCCCCAGCTGCGCCGAGCCCTCGCCCCGCCCCACCTGTTGTTGCACGCCTGGCGCCTGCACCTACCCGGCTGGGATGGAGTCGGGGAGGTGACCCTCACCGCCCCGCTGCCGCCGGCCTTCGCCGCCGCGCTGGCGGCTGCGGGGGTGAATCTGGACGCACTGCAATGAAAACCAAGCGGACGTTGAACCCCTGGCGGAGACCGTTCGTCAACTGCTTCATGGACCCCGCCAACATCGTGCGCCTAGCCGTGGAGGGGGGTGCAACGCCGTCGCCTCCCCTTTCGCTTCGCCTGCCACCCCGCACCTCGCCCCCCAATCCCACGTACGCCAGCTCCGCCGAGAACCCTCGGACCCAGGCAAAAGAGACGGGGCAACCGTGACCCACCGGCAGGGTGGGAAGGAAGCCTCGTTAGTGCCTGCCGTAGAGCAGGTTAGATTGCGGTGGAATGAGTCGCTTTCTTTACCAACGAAGTAAGCGCATGATGACACAGGGGGTTCTCCCTTTCAAGTACCAGCCAAGGGCGAGCGTGAGGGGAAGGACGGCGCTGGGCGGGCTGCCGGTCTACCTGGACCTGGCGCATGTGCTTGGTGTGTCGCGGTCTGTGGAGCGGCACGTGCGGGTCAGGGAGTCCGGTCAGGGGTGGACTGATGCGCAGGTAGTTATGGCGTTGCTTTGTCTGAACCTGGCTGGTGGAGACTGCGTTGATGACCTGCATCGGTGGGAGCGGGAGGAGGGGTTCTGCCGAGTTCTGCGGCGGGTCGAGCTGGCTGGCTGTGCCGGCGGGAGCGTCGGGAGCTGGAGCATCGCTGGCGGCGGGAGCGGCGGCGGAGTGTGCCGTCGCCGTCGGCGGTGGTCCGGTACCTGGCGCGCTTTCACGACGCCGCGCAGGAGGAGCTGCGGCCGGCTGGCAGGGCGTTCATTCCGGCGGCCAACGAGCACCTGCAGGGACTGGTGGCGGTGAATCGGGACCTTCTGGCAGCGGTGCAGCGCCCCTCGCCATCGGCGGTGGCCACCTTGGACATGGACGCGACGGTGGTGGAGAGTTTCAACCAGGCGGCGCTGCCCTGCTCCAAGGGGTACAGATCGTACCAGCCACACACCGTGTGGTGGGCGGAGCAGGGCCTTGTGGTGCGCAGTGAGTTTCGCGATGGCAATGTGCCGGCCGGGTTCGAGCAGCTGCGGCTTCTGCAGGAAGCGGAAGCGATGCTGCCGGAGGGAGTCAAGAGCGTTCGCATGCGTTGCGACAGTGCTGGCTATCAGGAGGAGCTGTTGCGGTACTGCGAGCTGGGGAAGAGCGAGCGGTTGGGGCGCATTCAGTTTGCCGTAGCCGCGGACGTCACGCAGGAGTTCAAGAAGGCCGTGGCGGAGGTGGCCGAGGAGGACTGGCACCCGATCTACCGGGTGGATCGCCAAGGAGAGCGGCACGCCACCTCGCAGCAGTGGGCGGAGGTGTGCTGCGTGCCGAACGGCCTCGCCCGCAGCACGAAGGGTGAGTACCGGTTCCTTGCGGTGAGGGAGCCGCTGGCGCAGCAGCCGCTGCCCACACCCCCAGGCGGTGGATTTTGGGCAACGCGCCCCCTTGACAAAAAAAACGGGGTCGATCTTGAACCCTGTGAGGTCGGCGCCGGCCACAAACCACCGAAGAAGGAGGAACGACGATGGGGAAAAAACTCCTGCTTGCCACGTTCCTGGCTCTGCCAGCCTTGCTGCTGTCGCCCGCTGCAGAGGCGATATGCGAGAGCGGCGGCACCCATTGGGCTTGCGTTTCAGTCTCGACATCGTGTTCGTTCAGTATGGAATCTTGGCAGTACTCCTGCAGCAACGATCAGGCGACCGGATGGGAGATAGAGTTCAGCGTCACGTGGTGTTGATAAATTTTGCAGGTCACTTCCTTAAATCTTGCGGGTGGGCTGGTGGGCGGCCGCCAGCCCACCCGAAGAGGGAGGTTTTAATGCTGTGGCTGGCCATCGCTGCTCTGCCTGTGTTGGGGCTTGCCACCACCGCTTCGCCCACCGCGACCCCCACCCCCGCGCCCGGCGAAAGCGCACCTCTGCCCGAAATACCCACGTCGGTGCGGGTGGTGCGCTCCCGCGCCGCCGAGGTGCGGGCGGCGGCGGCCGACGCCGTGGCCTGCCAGCCGCTGCCCGCGGAGCTGGCGCGGGCGGCCGAGCCTCCCTTTCCCACTCCCCTGCCGGAGACAGCTTCCCTGGCGGGCAGGGGCAAAACCCTGGGAATCCTCTTGCCGCGGACCGAGAAAGGCTACCCCTTGTGGCTTTTCACCGGCCGCCGCCAGGCCGGCACGTACACCCTCAAGCCCCCGCAAGGACTGGAGTTGCCACCAAGTCCCCGTCTCAGCCTGGGGGAGGATGGCAGCCTCGCCGCCCTTTCTGGACGGGGGGGGTTTGCGGTGTACGCCAACGGGGTGCTGACCGGCGTGTTCGACCAGGAAGCCCACGGCGCCCAGGTGGCCTTTCGCTTCGACGAGGTCATGTGGTGTCCCTGGCCACGGCGGAAGCCGTCCTGGCCTTACCGCGGCCGCACCGATCAACTGTTCAAAGAAGGGGAGGAACCCCCTCTGTGGCTGCGCGCCGACTTCGACGGAAGCCACCGCAAGGTGCTGGCCCGCGTCGATCCCCAGCGGCTCGACCCCGAGTTTCCGAACCCGGGCGAGTGGGCCATGGGGATTGCCACCCGCCGGGACGGCAAGCTCTGGCTGGTGGGCCTATCCAGCGCCGAGGTGTGGCTGGCCAGCGCCGGCGGGCGGATCCTGCGGCGCGAGGTTTTACCGGTGCGGCTGGGCAGCGAAGAAGACGACGAAGAGGCAATGAAAAAACTGGAAAAGGAAGTGCTCCGAGAGCTGCCGGCGCGCCTAGGCGGCCCGCTGACCGACCCGAGCCAGCGGCAACCCAAAAGGATCGACGGGTTTTCCACCGCCCGCATCCGGGTCATCGGCAGCGTGATGACCCGCGACAACGATCTGGTGGTCACCACCTGGGCGATGGAGCCGGCGCGGGCGGTCATCTCCGTGCCCGCCGATGGCAGCCCCGCCCACTGCTGGGTGGTGCCGGCCGGAGGCGAACCTCCCATGGTGGCCGTCACCGACGACGCCCTGTGGTGGGTGGGGGGAGGGGAGGGCGCCCCCAGCCGCCTCATGTATGTGCCGTGGGATGAGCTCCCCCACCCCGAAGGACCCCCGGACAGGGAGGGGGAAGGCGCCCCATCGCCGTCGCCACGGTAATTTCCCCTTGGTCTTCGCCGCCGGCGGCGAGATTCGGGGCAGGGGCAGCTGGCCTGCCCCCTTTTTCCCCCGAAGGTGAACGCTGCCGCCCCCTCGAAGCGCGGGCAGGCCCGCTCCTCCGTGCCCTTCGCCGCCCTACACCTTCGCCAGCCCCAGTGCTACGAAGTTCTTCGCCGCCCCGCCGCCGCCGGCCTTCGCCGCCGCGCTGGCGGCTGCCGGGGTGAACCTGGACGCATTACAATAAACCGGGAGCGGAGGTTGAACCCATGATCGAGACCATTCGTCAACTGCTGGGGGAGCAGGTGGGGCTGCTGGACTATCAGTGCCAGGGGATCGCCAAGGAATCCCTGCACCTGCCCGGGCCTGATTTCGTCGACCGCGTGGTGGCCGCTTCGGACCGGCCCAACCCGGTGCTGCGCAACCTGCAACTTGTGTTCAACACTGGTCGCCTGGCTGGCACCGGCTACCTGTCAATCCTGCCCGTGGACCAGGGGATCGAGCACTCGGCCGCCGCCTCCTTCGTCCCTAACCCCATCTACCTGGACCCCGAGAACATCGTGCGGCTGGCCGTGGAGGGGGGGTGCAACGCCGTCGCGTCCACCCTGGGGGTGCTAGCCGCGGTGTCCCGGCGCTGGGCCCACCGCATCCCCTTCCTGGTCAAGCTCAACCACAACGAAATGCTTACCTACCCCAACTTCTACGACCAAAACATGTTCGCGTCGGTAGAACAGGCCTTTGAGATGGGCGCGGTGGCGGTGGGCGCCACGGTGTACTTCGGCGCCCCCGAGTGCCGCCGGCAGATCCAGGAGGTGGCGGAGGCCTTCGAGCGGGCCCACGAGCTGGGGATGTTCACCGTGCTGTGGTGCTACCTGCGCAACTCCGCCTTCAAGAAAGACGGCGTCGACTATCACTTGGCCGCCGATCTCACCGGCCAAGCCAACCACCTCGGCGTCACCATCAAGGCCGACCTCATCAAGCAGAAGCAAGCTGAGTGCGACGGCGGCTACTTCGCCCTGGACTTCAAGAACCGCCCCAAGCAAGGGCTGTACGAGAAGCTGGTGCCGGCCCACCCCATCGAGTGGACGCGCTGGCAGGTGGCCAACTGCTTCATGGGCCGGGCCGGGCTGATCAACTCCGGCGGGGCTTCCGGCAGCAACGACCTGGCGCAGGCGGTAACCACCGCGGTGATCAACAAGCGCGCCGGCGGCATGGGGCTCATCTCCGGGCGCAAAGCGTTCCAGAAGCCCATGGCGGACGGGGTGGCGCTGCTTAACGCCATCCAGGACGTCTACCTCTGCCCTGAGGTGACCATCGCGTAGGCCGGGAGGTAGTGCCCCCACCTGCGCCGAAGGGAAGCTGTGCTAGTTTTCACGAGCGGCTTTCCAGCCGCAGCGGAGGTGGAGCATGCGCAAGCCCGTCGTTTTGATCACCGGCGCCAGCGGTGAGATCGGCCACGGCCTCATTGAGCGGCTGGCGGCGGAAGGCCGCCACGCCATCGTCACCCTGGACCTCAAGCCCCTGGCGCCCGAGTTGGGCCGGCTGGTGACCCGGGAGCTGGAGGGCTCGATCCTGGACACCAACCTCTTGGAGCGGGTGCTGGCCGAGTACGAGGTGGACCTCATCTTCCACCTGGCGGCGCTGCTCTCCACCCGCAGCGAATTCACCCCTACCACCGCCCATCAGGTCAACGTGGAGGGGACCATGAACCTCTTGGAGTTCGCCCAGCGCGAGGGCGAATCCCATGGCCGCCCGGTGGTCTTCATCTACCCCTCCTCCATCGCCGCCTACGGGCTGCCCGACCTGGAGACCAAAGCGCGCGCCGGCAAGGTGCGCGAGGACCAGTACAACACCCCCACCACCATGTACGGCTGCAACAAGCTCTACTGCGAGCTGCTGGGCCGCTACTACGCCCGCCACTACAAGCAGCTGGCCGCCGAGCCGTTGGCCGGCAAGGTGGACTTCCGGGCCGTGCGCTTCCCAGGTTTGATCTCCGCCGTCACTATCCCCTCCGGCGGCACCTCGGACTTCGCCCCGGAGATGATCCACGCCGCCGCCAAAGGTGAGCCGTACGCCTGTTTTGTGCGCCCGGACACCCGCATCCCCTTCATGGCCATGCCCGACGGGGTGGAGGCGCTGCTGCAGCTGGCCGCCGCCCCGAAAAGCGCCCTCACCCGCACGGTGTACAACGTGGGCGCCTTCGCCCCCTCCGCCGAGGAGATCCGCGCCCTGGTCCTGCACGCATTCCCCGACGCTCAGCTCACCTGGCGCATCGACGCCAAGCGCCAGGGCATCGTGGACTCCTGGCCCGCCGACGTGGACGACTCCGCCGCCCGCGCCGACTGGGGGTACGCCCCCCGCTTTGACCTGCACCGTGCCTTCGCGGAGTACTTGATCCCCACCATCAGCAAGCGCTACGCCTCCCGTCGCCCCACCGGCGCTGCCTCCGCCGCTGGGTAGACGTGGATAGCCTGCCCCACCTAACGGGGCGGCGCAGCCGAGGTGAAGCGGCCCTGCACCCGCACCCCCCGGGCGGGCCAGCCGCGAGGGTGGGGCGGAAAGGCAGCCGCCCCTTCCAGTGAGCGCTTGCGGGCCCCTCTCCACCCTGGCCAACGAGCTGGCCGGGGCGGTACATTGGTCCTGTGCTCTACGCCTGGCTTGCCGACGCGGTCCTCCTCCTCCACCTGGGTTTCATCCTCTTCGTGGCGTTGGGCGCCCTGGCGGTGTGGCGCTGGCCGAAGCTGGCTTTCGTGCACTTGCCCTGCGCCGCGTGGGGGGTCGTGGTCGAGCTCGCAGGGTGGACCTGCCCTCTCACCCCCCTGGAAATTTCTTTCCGCCGTCGGGCAGGACAGCTGGGGTGGGAAGGGGATTTCATTGCGCACTATCTTGAACAGCTCGTCTATCCGGCGGGGTTGCAGCGGTCCACGCAGATCCTGCTGGGCCTGGGAGCCCTGACCATCAACGCCATTTCTTACACTCTGCTGCTGCGCCGCACGCGTTCCAGGCGGATCACCCCCCCAGCCGGCGCGTCTCCCTCCGCGACCTGAAGGCTCACCCCTCCCGACTCCCCCACCGCACTCTTTGGCCGGCGGTGGAGTGCTTGACAAAAAAACAAACTATCGCCGGCCACGAGGTGTTAGGCAGAAGCACGAAAGGAGGGAAAACGGTGATTCCTCGGTGGCTACCTCTCGCAGTGATAGCGGTGGGGTCGATCTTCGGGGTGCCCGGCCAGGCACAAGGCCTGCCATGTACAACCCAGCTGGAGCAAGAAATTGGAGAGTTGTAACTTTGAGAACTCGTGGTTTTGGAGGCAGTTCTGTTACGCTGAAGCATACGCCCGTTACCTCGGCTGCATCCGCGACGCGGCTGGTGGGAACTAGATTCGGGAGGAACCCTAGATGACCTGGCGCCTCGTGGCCGTGGGTATTTTGGGGAGCCTGGCAACGCTGGCCGAGCCGAGGAGCATGGAGGTGCCCCCCTTGGTTGGCGGCACCGGGCCGGCTTCGCCCCAGGATGCGGCAGTGATTGCCGATACCTTGGTGGTGGCGGGGCTGGAGGGAGAAGTGGTCAAGATCGACCTCCAAAGCGGGGAGCGAACGACGCTCCCCCTGCCCGAGCCGGTGGCTTCGGTGACCCACGCGGGAGAGGGCAAGATCCTGGCGGTCAGCAAAAGCGGCGCCTCGGTGACCGTGTTGGACAGCCAAGGGAAGGTAGCGGCTGCCCACCGTTTGGTGGTGCGCATTCGAAGCGCCTGCACCCTGGGCGGGGAGCTGGTGGCCGCCCAGATGTTGGCAAAAAAGGCGGGGCAACCGTTGCTGTGGCGCGGCATTCTGCCAGATCTGCGCCGCTGGTCCTTGCCGGCGCCGGCCGTGCCGGTAGAGGGGGTAGCGGCTGATCTGGCCTGGACCACGGCGCTGGCCTGCGACGACACCACGGCGGCAGTGGTGTGGTGGTTTTTCCACTCGGAAGTGGTCTTGCTCAATGCCGATGGGCGAACACGGGTGGTACCCCTCCCTGCCTTCGGGGCGGCAGGGGCATCCCAAAGCCACCTGGGCGAGGATTGGACCCAATGGCCCAAGGCCTACTTCGACGTCGCCGTGGGGGGAGGGCGGGTGTGGTGCCTGACCTTTAACGAGGGGCCGTGGCACGGCGACCCCCAGCAGCGTCGGCGCGGCCGGCATTTGGTAGAGGTGGCGATGGACGGCTCCGTGGTGGCCACCCACTCCCTACCCGCCGACATGTTCCAGGTGGCGTACGATGGCCCCCGTCACCGCCTCTTGCTGCTGGATCGCCAGGGGGCGGTGTGGGTCGCCAGGAAGACGACATCTCCGGGGGTGCCATGAGTCTTTTCCAGTTCGAGGCGCGGAGGTTGCTGCGCCAACGGGTGTTTCTGCTGACCTTTGTGGCCATCGTGGGCCTCGGGGTGGTGCAGACGGCGTTGGACTCGGCCGAACCAGGGGCAATGATTTTTCTGGCCCCCCTGGTGGCGGCCTGGGTGGCCGCCGGCGACACGGCGGCCAACGCCCGCCTGGGGCGCCTGGACCTGGTGTGCTCCCGGGGGCCCTCCTTTGCGGCGCTGGCGGGCGTGCGCTTTGCCCTGGGCATTCTGGCAGGAACGGGGGTGGTGTTGGCCGCCACCCTGCTGCCCGCCTGGGCCGGGGAGGATCCCCGCCTGGTCCTGGAGTGGCTGGGGGTCGTGGTGTACTGGGCGGCGGTGGCGAGCTGGCTGGGGCAATGGGTGAGCGGCGCCGGGATGGTGCTGCTGCCCATCGCCACCACCGTGCTCTCCTCCTGGTGGGTCATGGCCGGGGCGATGCGGGTGCTAGGGGTGCCCGCTGCCCAGGATCCCGCGGTGTACGTGACCGTGCCCCTCGTCCGGCTGGGGAGCACGGTTCCCGCCGACCTTATGGAACCGATGCTCATCCTCCCAGCGGGGGTGTCGTGGGTGGTGTGGCCGCTGGCGGCGGCGGCGTTGGCGGGTGGCCTGGCTGCCGCCCAGCGGCGACAGTTTCTCGTGCGGGAAGAGGGGTAACAAGCCATGGAGCTCAGCGCCCAAGGTCTCACCTTTGCCTTTCGCCGCGGCTTTGCCCTCGGACCGTTGGAGATCTGCCTGAGAAAGGGTGAGGTGATCGCCCTCCTGGGCCCCAACGGGGCCGGCAAAACCACCCTGCTGCGGCTCCTGGCCGGGCTGCTCCAGCCAAGGGACGGCGGCATTTTCCTCAACGGGAGCGCCGCGAGGGCGGCCCAGCTGCGGCGCTGGGTGGCCTACGCCCCCACCGAGCCCGCCTTCCCACCCCAGGCCACGGTGAGCGAGCTGTTGCGCCTGCGCGCCCGCACCCTCCAGGTCCCCTGGGAAGAGGCTGAACAACGCCTGGCTGCGATCCTCCAGAGGCCCCTGCACATCTTCCCCACCCGTCTCTCCCGCGGCCAGCGGTTGCAGGTGGCGCTCACGGCGGCTCTCTTGGGTGACCCGCCGGTGATTTTGGTGGACGAACCGTGGGCCGGTCTGGACCCCCTGGCCCGCCAGAAGGTCATTGAGTCCCTGGCCCAGCTCGGGCGAGAGGCGGCGGTGTTGATCTCCTCCCACGACCTGCACCTCCTCCCCGCGGTGGCCCAGAGGTTCGTCTTCATCCATAGGGGTAAGATCCAGGCGCAGGGGAGTGCCGCCCAGCTGGCCACCCGGGTCGGGCGGGAGGGGCAGGCCATCGCCGAGGTGTTACTGGCGGTGTGGCAGGAAATGGTGGAAAAGCCATGAGGAAAGTCTCCCTTTTTCTCGCGCTGGTGGGGTTTTCTTGGGCCGGGCCGAGCTCCCCTGCGGCCGGGGAGGACCCTGCGGCGGAGGTGGTGGTGCAGGGGCCCCGCGACCTACAGGGGGACCTGGTGACCGCCACCGGCAGCACCCCCTGTACGCCGGTGGCGAAGCAGGAGGTGTTCCAACTGCGCTGCTCCACCGCCCCCGCGGGGCAGTGGGTGTTTACCCGCAGCGGGTACGAAAGCCGCAGCGTCCCTCTGCCCCTCTCCCCGTGCCCGCCTCTCCTCGACTTGAACGACGGGGAGTGGCGGCCGACCCCCGTGGCGCTGGCCCTCGCCCCCGCGGAGCTGGCCGGGCACGCCATTGTGGTCTGGAGTGAGGCCAAAGAACTTCACCTCCTTGAGGGGGCTGGGGGCCCTCTCCGCGGGCCGCGGGTGGCGCCGGGCGAAAAGTTCGTGGTGGCGGTGGTGGGCGTGGGAGTGGCCGCGGTCATCCGGGAGGGGGTGCGAGACCCCGCCGCCGAGCCGGTGACCATCACCCTGGCGGAGGGAAGCTCGCGGGTGGTGGTGTGCCGCGACCCCTGGAGCGGGGAAGTTCTGGAGGGTTGCGTCGCCGTCGCCGGGAAAAAGCCGCGCCTCTTAGTGGACAGGGGCCAGGGAAGGCTGGAGCAGAGGAGAGCAGGCAAACCTGCAGGTCCCCTCCAGGTCCTCGACGGCCTGGGGGACGACTTCATCGTTTCCGTGCAGGCGCCCGGGCTGCCGCCGCTGCTCCTGAGTGACCCCCGGCAGCCGGTGATGGACACAGTGATGCCTCTACCGCGCACCCTACGCGTGACCCTGGAACACGGGAAAACCGGCCGTCGCGTGGCGGGGCAGGTTTGGCTTGTGGGCCCTTTCAAAGTATTCCTCGAGGAAAAGGCCGCCGACCACCGGGGGGTGACGGAGTGGCAGCTGGGGGACGGGGAGTATGAGGTGTTCGCCGCGGCGGAAGGTTTTGGGCCGGTGCGGGAGTCCGTGAGGATAGAGCAAAGGAACGTGGACCTCGCTTTGAAACTCTCCCCCGCCGTAAAGATCTCCGGCTGGGTGGTGGACGAGGCGGGCCAGCCCATCCCCCAAGCGGCAGTGCTGGCGTGGCCAGGAGCCACCTTCAACACCGCCCGAGCTTCCGGCAGCTCCACCGACGCAGCGGGGCGTTTCTCCCTCGACCTCCACGGCGATCCCCCCTGGACGGTCACCGCCCAGGCCGAGGAGTTCGCCAGCACCTCGGTGACTGTGGCGCAGCCCGATCACCCCCTCACCCTGCAGCTGCGGCGCCAGTGCGAGGTCACCCTGGTGGTCATGAACAGCGATGGGACGGCCCTGGGCGCCGAGGTGGTGATGGCGTTACGACTGCAAACCCTGGAGGCGGTTCGCCTGCAGGGGCGTGGCGGAGGCGTGTACGGCGCCACCCTCTCCCCTGGCCAGTGGCTGCTGGTCTCCGAGGCGCACAAAGCCTCGGCGTCGGTGGTGGTGCCCGAGGCATGTCAGCACTGGACCGGGCACGTGACCCTCGCCCCCGGGCTGCGCATTCCCCGGCCCAACCCCTAACGTGCAGCGCTGGCCGGCCCCTCGGCGGTGAGGGCAGAGCCGCCGCTCCGGGGATCGGCGGCGGCCTCCCAGGTGCCGTCGGGGAGGCGGCGGACGGCGTTAACCTTGGCCGCACCCTGCAGCGGCACGACCCGATGACCGCGGCGGCGAAGCTGCTTCTCGGCCGCCGGCGTGAGCGCCCCCGCCTCGGCCGCGAGTACGTCGGGGAACCACTGGTGGTGCAGGCGAGGGCGCGCCACCGCGGCGGCCAGCGAGTCGCCGTGGACGAGGACGTGGAGCAGCACCTGCAGCGTGGCGGTGGGGATCTTGGAGCCGCCGCGCCCCCCCAGCACGAGGATCTCCTCGCCCCGCCACGCGATGGTCGGGGCCATGGAGGAGAGCATCCGCTTGCCCGGGGCGACGGCGTTGGCCTCCCCCTGGAGGAGCCCGAACAGGTTGGGCACCCCCGGGGCGGTGGTGAAATCGTCCATCTGGTTGTTGAGAAACAAGCCCACCTCGGTAACGAACAGCCCGCAGCCGAAAGCGCCGTTGAGGGTGGTGGTGAGGGCCACGGCGTTGCCCTCGCCGTCCAGCACCGACAGGTGGGTGGTCTCGCCCGGCTCGGCAGCGTCGCCCGGGTAAGGCCGCACAAGGGCGGAGGGGGTGGCGCGACGGCGGATCTCCCGCGCCCGCCGCGCCAGCCAGGGGGGGGCGAGGAGCTCCGCCGCGGTGGCGCGGGTGGTCTGTGGGTCGCCTAGCAAGGTGCGGTCGGCAAAGGCCCGCCGCCACGTTTCGGCGAGGAGGTGGGCGGATCGGGCGCTGTCCCGGGGCTGTTCCCGCCACCCCCGGCGCTCCAAGAGGCCACAGCTCTGCGCCAGGATGATCCCCCCCGAGGAGGGCAGCGGCATGGACGCCACCTCCCACCCAAAGGCGGAAAACCGCAGGGGCTGCCGCCACACCGGCTGGTAGGCGGCGAGGTCGGCAGCGGTGAGCACCCCGCCGTGGCGGCGGCTGGCGGCTTCGATGGCAGCCGCCGCCTCGCCGCTGGTGAGAGCCGCCGGCCCGGACTGGCCGTAGGCGGCCAAGGTTTGAGCCAGGGCGGGGAGGCGCACGAGGGTGCCAGCGGGAATGGGCTGGCCCCCTGGCAGCCAGGTGGCGGCCGTTTCGGGGAAGCGCCCCAGCAGGTCGGCGGCCGCGCGCAGGGAGCGGTGCGTCCGTTCTGACAGCCGAAAACCATCCCTGGCCAGCCTCTCCGCCGGCCCCACCACCTCCCGCCAAGGGAGACGTCCAAAGCGGCGGTGGAGCTCGAAGTAGCCGGCCGGGGAGCCGGGTACCCCGGCCGCCAGGGGCCCCACGAGAGAGCGCTCGGGGGAGGGCTTGCCTTGGTCCAAAAACATCTCCCGCGTCGCCGCAGCCGGCGCCGTCTCGCGAAAATCCAGCGCCGCCAGCGTGCTCCCCAGGCGCACCACGGCGAACCCACCGCCCCCAAGGTTGCCTGCCTCGGGGTGGACCACCGCCAGGGCCAGGGCGGTGGCCACCGCGGCATCCACGGCGTTGCCGCCGCGGCGCAACACCTCCAGGCCCGCTGCGGTGGCCTCCCCTTCGTCGCTGGCCACCGCCCCACCCGCGCCGGTCGCCGGGACGGCAGCCCACGCCCCGTGGACCCGGGCGAAGAGTAGCAGGAGGGTGAGGGCCGTGCCCCACGGGGACGCCACGGCGGCCAGTCTACGCCACCTTCTGCTCCTGGGCTGGGGCCAACCGGGGCGTCGCCCGCTGCGGGGCGCCTCGAGGTCTCGCCGTGGCTGCCGGGGTCAGGTATCATGGCGACGGTGGGAAGCAAGGAGTCCGGGAACCGCGCGACGGCGCCCCCGAACCTCGTCAGGCCCGGAAGGGAGCAGCGATAAGGGGATCCCGCCGGGCGCCGCGGCCCTCCCGGGCTCCTTCCTTCGTCACCCGGAGAAACCCCTCGAGGCCTACGCGCCCTCAGCCGTCGCCAGCCGGGGTAGGCACCGCCACATCGACAACGGTACGATGAGGGGTAGACCCGAGCTTCACCTGGAGGTGGCGCGGCGTCCGGGCGAGGTGCAGCTGGCGGATCGGAGGAAAACGGCGTGAGTCATCTGGTGTTGGCGCGGCGCTGGCGGCCGCAGCGTTTTGAGGACCTGATCGGCCAGGAGGTGGTGGTACGCACCCTGCAAAACGCCCTGGCCAGCGGTCAGGTGGCGCACGCCTACGTGTTCGCGGGCCGGCGCGGGGTGGGCAAGACCACCACCGCGAGAATTCTGGCGCGGGCCTTGAACTGCGAGGGGGGGCCGACGCCGCAGCCGTGTGGGGTGTGCAGCGCCTGCGTGGACATTGCCGAAGGGCGGGCGCTGGACGTGCTGGAGATCGACGCCGCCTCCAACCGCGGCATCGACGACGTGCGCGAGCTGCGCGAGACAGCCCGCGCCTTGCCGGTGCGCCATCGTTACCGGGTGTTCATCCTCGACGAGGCGCACCAGCTCTCGCGGGACGCCTGGGGGGCGCTGCTGAAGATCATCGAGGAGCCCCCGCCCCATGTGGTCTTCGTGCTGGCCTCCACAGACAAGCAAAAGTTCCCCGCCACTATCCTTTCCCGCTGCCAACAGCTGGACTTTCGCCCGGTGCCCACCGATACCTTGCGCGCCCATCTGGCCCATGTGGCCCGCGCCGAGGCGTTTCCCTTGCCCGATGGGGCGGCGCTGCTGCTCGCCCAAGCCGCCGACGGCAGCGTGCGCGACGCCCTGTCGCTGCTGGACCGCGTGCGCGCCTTCGCGCCGGCGGGCGTCGACGAGGCGGCGGTGGCCGAGGTGCTCGGATTACCACCCTTTGGCGTCGTGCTCTCGGCGTGGGACGCGATCATGGCTGGAGACGTGCCGGGAGTGCTGCAGCTCCTGCGCGACGCCGAGGCATCGGGCACCGATCCGGTGGCGGTGTTCGAGGCGTTGACCTCTTTTGCTCACACCGTCTTGCTGCTCGCCTGCGCCCCCGACGCCCCCATCCCCTATGCCGCCGAGCAGCGGCCGGCGCTGCTGGCGCGGGCACAGGCGGCGGGACAACTGCGCTTGGTGCGCCTGCTGGGGCAGCTCCTCGAACAGCGCCGCCTGATCACCGACGCCGATGCCAGCAGCTTGGCCGTAGCCGTGGCTTTAGCTCGCCTGGCGCTGTGGCCGCGGGTGCGGCAGATCGAAGAGTTTCTGGCCCAAAGCGCGGCTCCCGTCCCGGAGGGGTGGCGGACCAGCCAGCTGCCAGCCGCAGGGACGCCGGCGCCCCAGCAGCCGAAGGGCTCCCCAGGTGGCAGCGAGGACCTGCGGCGGCGGTTGGCAGCAGCGCTGGATGACGCCGGCGCCCACCTGCTGGCGGCTGGGGTTGTCTCGGCAAGCGCCGCCCGCGTGGAGGCGGGCGTGCTGCACTTGGTGTACCCGGCCTCGGCCACCGCCAACGGTCATGCCGTTGCCGACTCCCTGGCGGAGGTCACGGCGGCGGCGCGGCGCGCCGCCATTGCCGAGGAGGTGCGGGTGGAGAGCGCTGGCGTCATTCCCGCGCCACCCCCCGAGGGCGGCGACCTGCGGAAACGGGTGGAGGCCCACGAGGGAGTCCAGCGGGTTTTGGAGATTTTCGGCGGCCGCCTCGAGCGGGTGGAGGAGAAGCCATGAACGTCGCCAAGCTGCTGCAGCAAGCGCGGCACGCCCAGGAGCAACTGCAACGCACCCTAGCCGGTGTGGAGGTGGAAGGCTCGGCCGGGGGAGGGCTGGTGAGGGTGCGCCTCAATGGTCTGAAGGAGTTGCGCGGCGTGTCCATTGACGCCCAGGCACTCGCCGGTGAGGAGGTCGGCTTATTGGAGGACCTGGTCATGGCGGCGTGGGAGGACGCCTCCCGCCGCCTGGCCGAGCACACCAAGCAGGCGCTGGCCGGCATGGGTCTTCCCGCTGGCCTCGAGGGTCTGCTGTGATAGAACTGCGGCCGCCTTCAGTGCAGGTGCTACTGGCCGAGCTGCAACAGCTCCCGGGGGTGGGCCCACGCACCGCCGTGCGACTCGCCCAACACCTGCTGCGCCAGCCGGCCGGGGCGCAGCGGCTGGCGGCGGCGCTGGCCCGCGCCGCCGCGGACGTCCGCCACTGCGCCACCTGCTTCCTGCCCAGCGAGGAGGAAACCTGCCCGGTTTGTCGGGCGGTCGAACGCGACCGCGGGGTGGTGTGCGTGGTCGAAGACCCGGTCAACGCGTGGGCTATCGAGGCGACAGGGGAATTTGACGGGGTGTACCACGTCTTGTTGGGCACCCTCGATCCGCTGCACGGCGTCGGCCCGGAGCAGCTCACCATTGACGCTCTCGTGGCACGGGTGCGCAGCCAAGGGGTGCGGGAAGTGATTTTGGCCACCAACCCCACGGTGGAGGGCGAGGCCACGGCCCATTTCGTCGCCGGCCAGCTGCGGGGCAGCGGCGCTCGCGTCAGTCGCATCGCCTTTGGCCTGCCGGCCGGGGGGGAGATCTCTTACGCCGACCAGGTCACCCTCTCCCGTTCCCTGGCAGGCCGCAGGGGGATGGAATGAATTACGGGGAGCCAGCCCGGCCGCGGCGGAGGCGGTGAAGTGCGCTATACTCCCTGGCGGACCGGCGGAGGCGGCGTGTCATGGCCATCTTGAGTCAAAGCATGGTGATATACGCAGAGGAGTTCGAACGCATCAGCTCCATACTCGCCCGTCTTTGGGTCGACGCGAACGCAAAAATCGTTTTTCTCGTCGACAAGAACGGCCAGCAGTTGGCGGCCAAGGGCGATCTGGACAAGGTGGACACGACGTCGCTGGCCTCCCTGACGGCGGGCAACGTGGCCGCCACCGATGGCCTGGCGCGGCTGATCGGGGAAAAGGAGTTTTCTATCCTCTTCCACGAGGGGGAGCGCGACAACATCCACATTTCCATCGTTGGGCAGCGGTTAATCCTGGTGGTGATCTTCGATGAGCGTTCGTCGCTGGGGCTGGTTCGCTTGCGGGTGCGCAAGGCGGCGGCGGAGCTGGAGGAGGTGCTCTCTCAAATGGCCGACAAGGCGGCACAGCGCGGCGACGAGGTGGTCTCACCGTTTGCCGAAATCACCGACGAAGACATCGATAACCTGTTCTCAGAATGAGTTTTATTAACTACGCCTCGCGCGAGATCAACTGCAAGATCGTCTACTACGGTCCCGGACTGGGCGGCAAGACGACCAATTTGCAGTTCATCTACGCCAAGACCAACCCCTCCAACAAAGGGCAGCTCATCTCCCTGGCCACCGAGACCGACCGCACATTGTTCTTCGACTTCCTGCCCTTGGATTTAGGCACGGTGCGGGGATTCCGCACCCGCTTCCACCTCTACACCGTGCCCGGGCAAGTCTTCTACGACGCGTCACGCAAGCTCATCTTGAAGGGGGTGGACGGCGTCGTGTTCGTGGCGGATTCCCAGGAAGCGCGCATGGACGCCAACCTGGAATCCCTCGAGAACCTCAAAGTCAACCTCCGGGAAAACGGCTTCGACTTGATGACCATCCCCTACGTCCTGCAGTTCAACAAGCGGGATTTGCCCACGGCGGTGCCGGTGGAGACCATGCACCGCATGTTGAACGTCAAGGGCGAGCAGGAGTTCGAGGCGGTGGCTCCCACTGGGGTGGGGGTCTTTGAGACCTTGAAAGCGGTGGCCAAGTTGGTGCTGCAGGAGCTGTCGCGGCGCTAGGCCCGCCCCCTGAGCGCCCCCGAGTCAACGTACAATACTCTGTCTCCCACCGGGATCATGAGCGGTGGCACCGTGGGGTGTGGCGCGGGGGGCGTAGCCACTGCGGATCATTGAGGGGAGGTTGAAGGAGAAGGTTCGGAGGGCGTGATGTGCGGCATTGTCGGGTACGTGGGGCCGCGCGAGGCGGTTCCCGTGGTCTTGGAGGCGCTGCGGCGGCTAGAGTACCGCGGCTACGACTCGGCCGGTATCGCGGTGGTCACCGACGGCCGTTTGGAAGTGGTGCGCGCCGAGGGAAAACTGATCAACTTAGTAGAACGCGCTTACCGGGCCGCTTTCAGCGCCCACCTGGCGGTAGGCCACACGCGTTGGGCGACCCACGGACCGCCTAGCGAGCGCAACGCCCACCCCCACACCGACGCCACGCGGCGAGTGGCGGTGGTCCACAACGGCATCATTGAGAACTTCCAGGCGCTTCGCCGCGAGCTCCAAGGGCAGGGTGTGGAGTGCACGTCCGACACCGACTCGGAGGTGATCGCCCATCTTCTGGGCAACGGCCGCGGCAATCTGCCCGCCGCAGTCGCTGCCCTGCGCCCCCGCTTGCAGGGGCAGTACGCCGTGGTGGCGGTCAGCGCCGAGACGCCCGACACCTTGGTCGCTTTCCGCAACGGGCCGCCGCTGGTGATCGGCGTGGGCGATGGCGAAATGATCGTGGCTTCCGATCCGGCGGCGGTGGTGTCGCTGACGCGGCGCTGCGTGCACCTCGAGGACGGCGACATGGCGGTGGTCAGCGCCACCGGCGTGCAGCTTTTTGACGCCGTCGGCCGCGCCGTGGAACGCCCAGTGGTGGTGCTGGACTGGGAACCGGGGGAGGTGGAGCGCGGCGGCTTCCGTCACTTCATGCTCAAGGAGATCCACGAGCAACCCGGCGCTGTGGCCCAGACCCTCGAAGCGTTGTTGCCGCAAGGGCAGGAGGGGCCGTCGTTGGCCCACCTGGGCCTTCCAGCCCAGCGCCTGGCGAAGGTGAAAAGGGTTCACCTGGTGGCCTGCGGCACCTCGTGGCACGCCGGCCTGGTGGGCAAGTTCTACCTGGAGCGCCTCGCCCGCATCCCCACTGACGTGGAGTACGCCTCCGAGTTTCGCTACCGCGAACCGATTCTCGCGGAGGACTCGCTGGTGGTCGGCATCACCCAGTCCGGCGAGACTGCAGATACCATCGCCGCGATGCGCCTAGCCCGGGAGCAAGGGGCGTGGCTGGCGGCGGTGTGCAACGTGGCCGGTTCCCACGCCACGCGCCTGGCCGAGGCTACCCTGCTCACCCACGCCGGTCCCGAGATCGGCGTGGCCTCCACCAAGGCGTTCACCACGCAACTGGCGGCCCTGCTGGCGCTGGCGCTGGCGGCCCGCCGGGCGCGCGGCGTGGGCAACGGCGAGGGCGACGCCCTGCTTGCCCGGGCACGCACCCTCCCGTACGAGCTGGAAGGGCTGTTGGCGCGCAGCGCCGAGATCGACGTGGTGGCGCACGAGCTGGAGCACGCCCGCAACGCCCTCTATCTGGGGCGCGGCGTGTTGTACCCCATCGCCCTGGAGGGGGCGCTGAAACTCAAAGAGATTTCGTACTTGCACGCCGAGGGGTACCCGGCGGGCGAGATGAAGCACGGCCCCATCGCCCTCTTGGACGAGTCGTTCCCGGTGATCGCCCTCTGCCCAGCGGGGGAGCTGTCGGAAAAAGTGCTCTCCAACATCGAGGAGGTGCGAGCCCGCAAGGCGCCGGTGTGGGTGGTGGGCGACCCGACGAACCCACGGCTGGCGGAGCTGGCCCGGCGTGTGCTTCCCCTCCCTACCCTCCCCTGGCCGCTGCTGCCCATCGCCGCAGTGGTGCCGCTGCAGCGGCTGGCCTACGAGGTGGCGGTGCGGCGGGGCTGCGACGTGGACCAGCCGCGCAACCTGGCCAAGAGCGTGACGGTCGAATAGCTAGAGGCGATGCCCGCGGGCGCGAGCGCGCCGGCTGCGCTCGGTCTGCCGCCGGGGAACAGGCTGACACCTGGGAGGATCCCTGTTGAACCAAGATCTGTTGCTCACCACCCTGGATGAGGATCAGCGCCGCGCCGTAACCCACGGCGAGGGGCCGCTGCTGGTGGTCGCCGGCGCGGGGTCGGGCAAAACCCGGGTGCTGACCACACGCATCGCGTGGCTGCTCGCCACCGGTCGGGCCCACTCCCACCAGATCCTCGCCGTGACCTTCACCAACAAGGCGGCACGAGAGATGGTGGAACGGGTGGAAGCGCTGCTGGGCGGCCCCCTGCGTGGCGGCTTCGTGGGTACGTTCCACCGCTTTGCGCTGCAGTTGCTGCGTCGGCACCCGCGGGAGGCGGGCCTGCCCGAACGGTTCGCGGTGTGTGACGCCGAGGACCAAAAGAGGTTGCTGCAGCAGGTCCTCACCAGCCAGGGGGTGGCCGAATCCGAACTGCCGCTCAAGGTTGTACGGGCCCGCGTCTCGGCGGCCAAGAACGCGCTGCTGCGTCCCGCCCAACTGGCCGAGCTGGCCCACGCCGCCTTCGACGCGCGCATCGCCCGCCTCTACCAGGCCTACCAGGAGCGCTTGGCGGCGGCGGGAGCGGTGGATTTCGACGACATGCTGGGCCTCGCGGTGGCGCTCCTGGAAGAGCACGATACCCTGCGGCGGGGACTGGCGGAGCGCTTTCAGTGGTTGCTGGTGGACGAGTATCAGGACACCAACGTGGCTCAGGCCAGGCTCGTGCGCCTGGTGGGGGGGCCACACCCCAACCTCACCGTGGTGGGCGACGAGGATCAGTCGATTTACCGCTGGCGCGGCGCCGAGGTGGAGAACATCCTTCGCTTCGAGGAGGCCTACCCCACGGCCACGGTGGTCACCCTAGGGCGCAACTACCGCTCCGCCGAGCCAATTCTGCAGGCCGCCGCGGCCCTCATCGCCCACAACACCCGCCGGCGTCCCAAGCAGCTCTCCGCCCAGGCCGGGGCGGGGGTACCGGTAGCAATCTTCCAAGCTGCCGACGAAAACGACGAGGCGCGCTTCGTCATGGATGAGCTGGCAGCCGCCTCGGGCGGGACCGTGGCGGTACTGTACCGCACCAACGCCCAGTCACGCCCCTTCGAAGCGGAGCTGGTGCGGCGCGGCGTGCCCTACGTGGTGGTGGGCGGCACGCGCTTTTGGGAGCGGGCCGAGGTCAAAGACGCCCTGGCCTACCTGCGCCTGGTGGTGGCGCCCGACGACGAACTGGCGTTCCGCCGTGCCATCCGCGTGCCGGCCCGCGGCGTCGGGGACGCGGCCATGGACCACCTCAGCCGCGCCGCCGCCCAGTGGGGCGTGTCGCTGCCGGAGGCGGCGCGGCGCTCCCCCTCATCGCTGACGCCCCGCGCCCGTATCGCTTTGGGCGAATTCTTCGCACTCATCGACGCAGTTGCAGCCGAAGCCACCCCCGCCGCGGCGGTGCGCCGGTTGCTGGACAGCTCCGGACTGGTGGACCAGTACAGCTTGGAGGACGAGGACGATCGCGCCCGCCGTGCCAATCTCGATCAACTGCTGGCGGCGGCAGCCGAGGCGGGGGAGCGCGGGTTGGATCTGGGCGCTTTCTTGGACGAGGTGGTGCTGCTCTCCGACGCCGACACCTCAACCGCCGGTGCCCCCGTCGTCCTCTCCACCCTGCACACCGCCAAGGGTCTGGAGTTCGACACCGTGTTCCTGGTGGGGATGGAGGAAGGGCTACTCCCCTTGACCCGCTCCGGCGACGATACCGACGCCGAGGAGGAACGCCGCCTCGCCTACGTGGGCATGACCCGCGCCCGGCGGCGCCTGTACCTCACCTGGGCGACGGTGCGCCGCCTGCATGGCCAGCAGGTGGAAGGGCGCCCCTCCCGATTCCTGCTGGAGCTGCCGCGACATCTCCTGGACGATCGCAGCGCCCGGCGGGGGCGTGACTCGTTCCGTACCCACCTCCCCCGGCCAAGGCCCGAAGCCGCCCGCCCGGCTGCGGTGCGGGCGGCCGACGGATGGCGTCAGCCTCAAGGGACCCCGCCCTGGCAACCGGCCCCTGGCCCCCCTAGCGGCGGTGGCTCACGTCGCTCCTACCCCGACGGGTGGCGCCCCGGCCTGAAGGTCCGCCATCCCACCTTCGGTTACGGCGTAGTGCTGCAGGTGCAGAACACGGCTGCCCAGGTGAAGTTGGTGGTGTTCTTCGACCGCGCCGGGCGCAAGGTGCTGATCCCCTCCTTGGCTTCGCTGGAACGCGCCTGACGTACTCCAAAAAGAGGGCGTGTGCTATGGACAGGGCCGCGGCAGGTGAGGGAACGGCGCGTTGCCGGGCAGCGAGACGCCGTCCCCAGGTGCCGGCCTCCGCCCGCCCACAAAAAGAACGCCTTGGGGCAGCGCACCGCACCAGGTGGTGGTCAGCGGCAGCAATAAGCGGGCGCTTGGCGACGACTGCTGCAACGTCGCCCCCAAACTGAGCCGCTTTCGCCAGGCGTCAGTGGCGAGGCAGGTCAGCAGGCGCTGGCGGGTGCCACACGGACCCCATCGCGGACCACCAGTCGACCCTTCTTCACCACGTGGCGAACCAAATTGACGCCAAAGTGATACACCAGGTGGGCGGAGGAGGGGGCATCCAGGACCACCAGGTCTGCCTGCTTGCCCACCTCCAGAGAGCCGACGCGGTGGGCACGGCCCAGAGCCGCGGCGGCGTTGAGGGTGGCGGCGGTGAGTGCCTCGGCGGCCGACAAGCCGGCGCCGAGGCACGCCAGCGCCATGATCATGGGCATGCTTTCGGTATGGGAGGAGCCGGGGTTGCAGTCGGTGGCCAAGGCCACCGGCACTCCCTCGGCCACCAACTGGCGCGCCGGGGCGAAGCGCTCCCGTAGGAAAAAGGAGACGCCCGGCAAGACTACCGCCACCACGCCGGCCTCGGCGAGGGCGCGCCGCCCCGCGGGCGACACGTGCAATAGGTGGGAGGCGGAGGTCGCCCCCAACTCTGCCGCGAGTTCTGCTCCCCCCAGCGGAGTCAGTTCATCGGCGTGCAGGTGGATACGCCAGCCGTAGCGGGGCGCGTCGGCGAGGAGGAGGCGGGTCTGGACTGGCGAGAACACCCCTCTCTCGCAGAACACATCCACGGCTTCAGCGAGACCAGCAGCGGCGATCGCCGGGTAGATTTCGGCGACCACGAGACGCACGTAGCCGTCGGGATCGTGCCGCCACTCGGGAGGTACCTCGTGGGCGGGCATGGCGGTGGCCGCCACCTCCACGGGGTGGACAGCCGCCGCTCGGCGCAGGGCGCGCAGTTGCTTGAGCTCGTCATCCAGCGCCAAGCCGTACCCGGACTTGGCCTCGGTGGTGGTGGTGCCGTGCAGCAGCTGACGATCGAGGCGTGCGAGGGTGAGTCTCACCAACTCGTCCTCGCTGGCAGCGCGGGTGGCGGCCACGGTGGCGACGATGCCGCCGCCGGAGGCGGCGATTTCGGCGTAGCTCTCCCCCGCCAGGCGGCGGTCGAACTCGTCCTCGCGGTAGCCGGCAAAGGGCAGGTGGGTATGGGCGTCCACAAAACCGGGGATGATGGTGCCGCCGTGGGCCTCCACGGTCTCTTCGGCGGCGCCGAAACGACGGTCGTGTTCGGCTTCATCGCCGACGAAGACGATGGTGGCCCCCTCGCAACGTACCACCCCGCCGGGGATGAGTAACAAGTCGCCCTGCTGCGATCCGGCGATCGCTCCACCCCCCCGCGGCGTGGCAAGCATCGCCGCGCCGCGCACCAGCAACGAAGGGGGGCTCAGACCTTGCCCTCCCGCTGTCTCGGGCGCAACAGGGCCACGCTGGCGCGCTCGCTCTCCCGCTCTTCGGCGGCCTCGTCGTCCCTAGCCGTACCGGTGAGGAGATCGGCCAGGCGCCGCAAATCGGCACGGGCGGCGCGGCGTTGCTGACGCAGTTGTCCGATGACCAGTTCGATGGTCTCGGCGCGTCGAGTCGCTTCATCGAGCACGCGCTCGGCAATCGCTTGGGCGTCGGCAATGATCCGGTTCGCCTCCGCCTCGGCGCGGGCGATGGTCGCCTCGGCGGTGCGCTCCGCTGCGACCATGGCGGCACGAACCGCGTCGGCCTTCTCCCGGTAATCCTCCAGCTCAGCTTTCAAGCGGGCAATTTGGACCTTCAGCTCCCCGCGCTCCCGAGCATCCTCCTCCACCTGCTCGGCAATGCGTTCCAAAAACGCGTTGACCTCTTCGGGTTTGTAACCGTGCAGGCTGCGCGAGAAACTGCAGCGTTGGATCTCCAGCGGCGTCAGGCGAGCCATGACTCTGAGCCTCCTGTACTTTTTTAGGTTAGCACAGCCCTCACCGGCGCTGGCCGAACAGTACCCGACCCAGCCGCACCCAGTGGGCGCCCTCCTCCACCGCCACCTCGAAGTCGTCGCTCATCCCCATCGACAGTTCCAGCCATCCAACCCCTTCCAGACTCGAAAGTTGCTCGGCGAGTCTGGCCAGCGCCACGAAGTGGGGACGCACCTCTTGCGGATCCTCCGACCACGGGGGGACGGTCATCAGGCCTTGCAACACCAGGTGCGGACACCTTGTTACCACGTGCTCCAGCAGCGCCCGCGCCGCCCCCGGCGCGACGCCATGTTTGGTGGCTTCGCCGGCGATGTTGACCTCTAAAAACACCGGGCAGCGCACGCCGCCTTCGCTGGCGAGTTGCTCCAGGCGATCGGCGATGGCCGGCCGATCCACCGTCTGGATCACCTGGAACGTCTCCAGGGCCAGTCGCGCCTTGTTGCGCTGCAAGGGGCCGATCAAGTGCCACGGCACCGCCGAGGCCACCAGCGAACGCTTGGCCGCCGCCTCCTGGACGCGGTTCTCACCGATAGCTTCCACCCCAGCGGCGATGGCCTCAGCCACTGTTTCGGCCGGGTGGGTTTTGGTCACCGCCACGATCCGCACCTCGGCCGGGTCGCGACCGCTGCGCCGGCAGGCCGCCCAGATGCGCTCCTTGACCGCTGCGAGGTTGGCGGCGACAGTCATCGGCACCCCTTTTTGAACCGCTGAGCTTGGCGACTGCAGCCGCAGGAGCTGCGCAACGCTTGTAGCGAGGGGGGCACGGGGAGGGTGGAGCGGTGGGAGGTCATGGCCTCGTTGGCGAGGCGATCGGCCTCGGCGTTGGCCGAGCGAGGGATGTGACGGATGGAAAAGCTTCGAAAGGAGCCGGCCAACTGCTGAGCCGCGCTCCACAGCGGCCGGAGATTGGCAGCTTTCACTTTGTACAGTCCGTTCATCTGATGAACCAGCAGTTCGGAGTCCGAGAAAACGATCACAGCGGCGACGTGGAGGGCAGCGAGGCGTTCTAAGGCGGCCAGAAGGGCGGCGTACTCGGCCTCGTTATTGGTGGCGCGGCCGAGGTAGAGGGTGTGTCTCTCCGCGCCTCCGCCGCCCACCTCCAGGACAACCCCCGCCCCCGCCTCCCCGGGGTTACCGCGGGAGCCGCCGTCGATCCAGGCCAGCGCCTCGGCCATCGGCACGGGTAGGGCCGTAGTCACTCCGGTGGGAACAGCGCCGGGTCGAAGAGCAAGCGCCGGCACGTTTCGCAGTACTGCAACGACTCACCGCCCCGCACCAGCTGCAGCACGGCAGCACGCAGAACCGCGTGACACGCCGAGCAGGAGTCCCCGTCAATGGGCACCACGGCGTTAGGCTTGCGCAGGTTCCACAGCTTCTTAAAACGTTCCATCGCGCTGGCGCCGAGCCCGAGCTGCACCTCCCGCAGGCGGGCGCGCACCCGCTCCAACTCCGCCTCGCTCTCGACCCGCCGCTTTGCCCACTCTCTCTCCAGCTCCTCCCGCTGCTCGCGCTCCGCGGGGGACTCCGCGGTCAGCGCGGCCGCCTGGGCATCCAGCGACCCCAGCTCCTCCATGATCTGCTTGAGCTTGCCTTCGCGCTCATCAATTTGGCCTTGCACGTGGTCGAGGGCAGAAACCACGGCTTGCAGCTGCTTCATGTTGGTCACCTGGCTCTTCTGCCGGCGCACGTGCTCCCGCTCCTCGTACAGCGCCCCGGTCTCACGCTCCAGCGCCGCGTACTCCGCTTCCAACTCGGCCCGGCGCTTGCGGTTGGAGGCCAATGCCGCATCGCGGGTCGCCCCCTGGGCGCGCAGGGCGGCAAGCTTGGGGGGTGGGGTCTCCACCTCCCGCTGCAGAGCGAGGCGCTCCGTGAGCAGTCGTTGCAGGGTGATGTAGGCGGCGAGGAGGGCGCGCTCGCTCACCGCTTCCCCCGCGCAGCGGGGAGGTTGCGGGGGTGCCGACGGGTGGTTGCGGTGGTCACGCCATCCTCCTCGTGGTGGTGGGTCCACCAGGATTCGAACCTGGGACCAACCGGTTATGAGCCGGCAGCTCTGACCGCTGAGCTATGGACCCAGCGAGGGAATTGTACGCCTTGGGTATCTGGCAGGGCAAGCGCAGTGCCCGGGCGCAGGCGCCATTCCTAGCCAATGATATCCAGGTACGGTTTCAGCAGTTTCGCCCTCGAGGGGTGGCGCAGTTTGCGTAGCGCCTTGGACTCGATTTGGCGGATGCGCTCGCGGGTCACGTTGAACGCCTTGCCGACCTCTTCGAGGGTATGCTCGGTCCCGTCGCCAATCCCAAACCGGCGGCGCAGCACCTCGGCCTCCCGGGGGGTGAGGGTGCGCAGGACCCCTTCCGCCTGGTTCTTCAGCGAGGCCGCAATCACCGCATCGATGGGCGACAGGGCGGTGCGGTCTTCCACGAAGTCGCCGAGGTGGGAGTCTTCCTCCTCGCCAATCGGAGTCTCGAGCGAGATCGGTTCCTGAGCTATCTTCATTATCTTGCGGACCTTGGAGACAGGGATCTCCATGCGGTCGGCAACCTCTTCGGCGGTGGGTTCGCGCCCCAACTCCTGAACCAACTGGCGCTGGGTGCGAGTGAGCTTATTGATCGTCTCAATCATGTGCACGGGGATGCGGATGGTGCGCGCCTGGTCGGCGATGGCGCGGGTGATCGCCTGGCGGATCCACCAGGTGGCGTAGGTGGAAAATTTGTACCCGCGGCGATACTCGAACTTGTCCACCGCCTTCATGAGACCGATATTCCCCTCCTGGATGAGATCGAGAAACTGCAAGCCGCGGTTGGTGTACTTCTTGGCGATGGACACCACCAAGCGGAGGTTGGCGACGATCAGCTCCTGCTTAGCTTGGTCGGTTTCCTCCTCGCCCCGGCGCACCTCGGCAATGACCCTTTTGAGTTCGTCGTAGGGTACCCGAAAACGGGCCTCCAGCGCTTCAATCTCCGCCTTGTAGCGGCGCACCCGCTCGTCGTAAAAGGCCCGTCGTTCGGCGTTGCGCTCGGTCTTCAGCTTAACCTCGTCCTTGCGGATCGTCGAAATGGGGATGGAGAAGTGGCGCTCCACCTCGCCCAGGAAGGCCAGCAAGCGGTTGCGAGTGGTGGTGGTGAAGTCCGTGGAGCGCACCAAAACTGAAATGTCCCCATTCAAGGCGTCGATTTGCTCCAGCAGCTCCCCAGCTCGCCGGCTCCCCTTCTTGCAGCGCCGCAGCCGTTCCTTGAGCGCCTTCACCTGGTTGTCCAGCTCGGCGATGCGCTGAAACAGGCGGAGGCCCTCGTTGACCCGCATACGGCCGCGCTCGTCCAGTGTGGCGTCGATGCCCGCTAGCAGGTCACGGGCCATGCGTCGGTCGCGCCGTGCCAGCTCGTTGGCCTTGAGAAACAGCTCCAGCAGAGTGGTTGAGGAGGCCATGGCGCAGAACACGCGCGCCTCGCCCGCTTCGATCCGCTTGGCGATGGCCACCTCGCCGTCGCGATCGAGCAGTTTCACGGTGCCCATCTCACGCAGGTACATGCGGACCGGGTCGTTGGTCTTTTCCAGCAGCGCCGGGTCAATGAGAGGCGACTGTACCGGCGAATCCCCAGCGTCGCGGGTCTCGCTGCCGTCGTCCTCGCCGCCGGTTAACTTGTCCGCCGACTCGATGACTTCGATGTCGTTCTCCGAAAAGCGGAGGAAAATCTCGTCCAACTCCTCGGCAAGGGACGCGACTTCGTCGGGCAAAACCTCGAGAATCTCGTCCACCAACACATAGCCACGCTCGCGCCCAAGACCGAGCAGCCTGCCCAGTTCGGGGTACCGTTCTTCCACACTCAACGCCACAGCCGTCCCTCCCCCACGCAGCGCCACAGGCTCACCGCCGTTGGAAGCATGCACGTCTACTGCTGAAGTTTCTTCCACTCGTGCGAGAGGTGCACGAGGGCCTCCCGGTCGTTCCTCGCTTCCGCTTGTCTGATCGCTTGGTTGAGCGCGGCGAGCTTTCGCAGTCGGTGCCGTTGGCAAAGGTCCCTCAGTATGAGTTCGAGGCGGTTCTCCGGAGTTTCCGGTACCTCGTATTCCAACGCGGCGAGAACCCGCCGTGCGTCACCTTCCTCAATGTCGGACATGAGCTCGAAAATTTCAAGGGGACGCCCGTCGGTGGCCGCCATCGCCAGCCGTTGGAACACCTGGCGCACCACGGGATGCTCGAGGGCGTCCAGCGGGATGCGCGACAGCAGCTCGCCACGCCGCTCCTTTGGTGCATCCACCAGCACGAAGCGCAGCAACGCCAGTTCCCCTGGCGGGGGAAGGGGGATCTGCTCGAAAGACCCCTTTACCACCCGTGGCGCCTCCACGACCCCCAGCTTATCCACCGGGATGCCGCATCCCCTGGCGAGAGCCTCACGAAGCTCGAAGCGGCGCACCGGGTTTGGGCAGGCGTCGGCCACCGCCAGCGCCGAGCTCAACCCCCGTCGACGCTCCTCCCGGGTGGAACCGAGGTTGGCGAGGAGAAACTCGGCTGGGCCCATGGCCGAGTCGAGGAGCCGCCGCATCGCTGCCCCCCCCTGGCGGCGGATGAGATCGTCCGGATCTAGGCCCTCCGGCAACAGCACCACCGCCGCATCCAGGTCGAAGGCCAACAAAGTACGCAGAGCACTGACCGCCGCAGCCCGGCCCGCCTGGTCGCCGTCGTAACACACCACCACCCGCTCGGCGCGCCGCGCCAGCTCGCGGGCGTGGTGTTCCGTCAGGGCGGTGCCCAGCGTTGCCACCGTCTCAGTGATCCCTGCGCCGTGCATGGCCAGACAGTCAAAGTAGCCCTCCACCACCACCGCCCTGCGGCTGTTGGCAAAGGTGCGCATGGCGCGATCCAAGGCGAACAGCACCTGGCTTTTGGAGAACAGACCGGTCTCGGGGGAGTTTAAATATTTGGGAGTGTCCTCACCCACCGCGCGCCCACCGAAGGCCACCAACGTGCCCCGCGCCAATCGGATGGGGATGGTGATGCGATCGCGGAAACGATCCCACCGGCGCCCCCCCTCTCCCTCCACTACCAAACCCGAGGCGATTAGCACGCGCTCGGCAAACCGCCGGTGCAGCTCGTCGTAAAGCGCGCTCCACTCCGCCGCCGCGTAGCCCAAGCCGAAAGTGGCGGCCAGCTCCAACGACACGCCGCGAGCCTCCAGAAACGCTCTGGGCCGATCGTCGGCCAGTCGGCGGGCAAAGCAGGCCTGGGCGGCCTCCAACGCCGCCAGGAGAAGGTCCTCCTCCCGGCGGCGCTGCAGGGCTTGGGGGGAGGCGGGCGGTAGCTCGATGCCGAACCGCCGGGCGAGGATCTCCACCGCCTCCACGAAGGTCAGCCGATCCAACTCGACGAGGAAGTCGATGACGTCGCCGCCGCGTTTGCAGCCAAAACAGTAATAGGTACCCTTTTCGCGGGAGACCGAAAACGAGGGGGTCTTTTCACCGTGGAACGGGCACAGCCCCACAAAATTGCGCCCGGCGCGCCGCAGTGTCACCCGCTCGCCCACCACGGCCACGATATCCGCCGCCTCACGCAGGCGGGTGAGCACCGGCCGAGAGAGATCCCAGTGACTCACTCCAGCTCCGCCTCGGTCACCCCGGTTCCCCCAAAGGCCTGCGCCGGATGGGCGAAGCGCAGCACGCCCGGGTAGCGACTCAAAGTATCCCGGGTCAGTCGCCGCAGGGCGCCGGAGCCGTGTCCATGCACGATGCGCACAGCCTTCGTACCGGCCAGCAGGGCGTGGTCCAAGAAACGCTCTAGCGCCTCCCGAGCCTCCTCGGTGGTCAGCCCGATGAGGTTGATTTCTCGACTCTCCTCGGCCGGGGGCATATTCACGACGGCCTGTGGCCGGTGGTCGGGGCGCTCGGCAGCGACGGGTTCGCAGGCGCTCACCGCCACCCACAACCGTTTCCCGCCGGCGCTGAGTTGGACGCGCTCGCCGACCACCTGCATCACCTCGCCAACGGTGCGCGTGCCCGCCACTCGCACCCGTTCGCCCGGGACCACCGACACGGTGGTGGCCGCGGCCGGTTCCTCGTCGGAGAGATCCAGGGCGGCGCTGCGCAGGGCGGCGAGGCGCCGGCGACCAGGCAGATCGCCCTTCGCCCGGGCCTGGCGAAGCTCCTCGAGAACCGCCTCCAGCTGCGTGCGGGCTCGCTGGCGCAGCTGCTCCCGCTCCCTCTCCAACAGGGCGCGCTGCTCCACGCGGTCCCGCCGCCACGCCTCGCGCTCCTCCTCCAAGGCGCGGCGCGCCGCGCGAGTTTGTTCTTGCTCGGCCAGGAGGACCCGCCGCTGCTGGTTGACGGCGCGACGTTCCTCGTCGAGGCGCTGAAGGTACGAGTCGATGGCCAAAAAGGCCCGGGACACCAGCTCGCGGGCACGCTGCAAGACGCGCTGCGGAACGCCGCTGCGGCGGGCAATGGCGAGACCGTGGGAGCGCCCAGGAGAGCCGAACTGGAGCCGAAACGTCGGCCCGCCGGTGACCTGGTCGAACCCCATGGCTGCGTTGGCGGCGCCGGGGAGCGCTTCCAGGTGCGCGGCGACCGTCGTTAAGTGCGCCGTGGCGAGGGTGAAGCACCGCCGCGCCAGCAACTCCTCCAGCAACGCGGCGGCTAAAGCAGCACCCTCCTCAGGATCGGTCCCCGACCCCAGCTCGTCGTACAGCACCAGCGTCCGCTCGTCGGCCTCCTCCAACAGGCGAGCGGTGGCCCGCATCGCCGCTGAAAAGGTAGACAGATCCGACAGCAGGCTCTGCTCGTCGCCGATGTGGCACCAGACGCCCGAGAACTCCGGCAGCAGCGAGCCCTCCTCTGCGAGCACTGGAATGCCCGCCTGCGCCATGAGCACCGCCAAGCCCACGGTCTTCAGCGCCACCGTCTTGCCACCGGCGTTGGGGCCCGACAACAGCACCACCCGCACCCCCGGCGGCGGATCAAAATCCAGCGGTACCACCTCGCCGGTGTTACCGCCCTCGCCGAAACACTCGCTGCGCAACGACGCCAGATCTCCCACCAGCAAGGGGTGGCGGGCGCCCAGCAACCTGAGCCGGTCCCCCCCTCCGGGCCTGAGCAGAATCGCTCCCGCCGCCTGCCCGAACAGCACCCGCGCCTGCGTGGCATCGAGAAGGGCGAGTCGAGCCGCCGCCTGCTCCAGTTCCTCCCGGCGGCGCGTGAATGCGGCCAGCACCTCTTGGCGCACCCGGTCTTCCTCGCTGCGCACCTGCGCACTGGCCTCGGCGAGAGCATTGTTGAGCTCCACCACCGCCATCGGCTCGATGAAGGCGGTGGCTTTGCTGGCCGACACATCCAGCAGTAGCCCAGGAACGCGAGAGCGCTCGTGCACTGGCACCGGCAGGCAATAACGCTCCCGCCGCACGGTGTACGGGCCACTGGCGCCGGCAGTGTGACCGAGTTGCTCCAAGCGCGTCACAATGGTGGTGCGCAGGCGCTCGCGGGCAGCGCGGGCTTGGGCCAGCGCCGGGCTGGCGGTATCGAGGATCTCCCCGTCCTCGCCGATGCGTTGGCGCAGGTACTGGAGGAAGGGATCGAGCATCGGCAGCGCCGCAAAGGCGCTGGCGACCTCCCCGCCAAGGGAAAGCGCCCGGCCGAGACGGGCACGCACGTCGACGATGCATTGCACCAGGGCCATCAACGCCGGAAGGCTCGGCTCGGGGCGCGTCAGTTCACTGGCGGCGTCGAGCCCCACAAAGGTCAGGGCACCCTGCTCCGCCACCAACCGAGAGATTGCCTGGGTGAGGTCATGTTGCCTGGCCCCTTCCCCGGGTTCGAAGGAGGGCGTGGTTGCCAGCACGTGCCTGCGCCCCAGTTGCGAGCGAGCAAAAGAGGCCACCAGCCGGAGCAGGCGGTCGAACTCCAGCGCCGCACTTACGGCCTTCATTGTTTAGGTCCCTACAGCAACCCGGCTTTTCTCTGTTGGGCCAGCTTGCGCAGGAGCTTCTTGCGCGCCTGTACCACCTTGCGCTTGCGCTTCACGCTGGGTTTCTCGTAGTACTGGCGTTTTTTGATTTCGGAGAGGATGCCCGCTTTCTCGCACTTCCGCTTGAAGCGGCGGAGAGCCTGCTCGAACGATTCATTTTCCCGCACATGAACTGTCGGCACGTGGCTCACCTCCTCTCCTCGCGAGATTCGCCGCGCTCACCCAGGGCGCGGCACCGCGCACAAGGCTTTGTACTCTAGCAGCCCTCGGCGACCCGGTCAAGGCGCTGTTTCGGCGCCCCTTGCCCACGGCCGCGCTGCAGGGGGCAAGCCGGGCGGTGGCTGGCGAGCGGCCACGCTCCTCCTCTAGGCGGGGCCGCGGGAGGCCGAAGTAGCGCCTGCACCGGCATCTGCCGTCTTACTTGGCCGCCGCGTCCCACTTGAGCGCGTACACCTTCCCCTTGTCAAAATAAATGGCCGCCGCACCCCCGATGGCGGGGTCGCGAGGGAACAACCAGGTGACGATGGTCCTGCCCTGCGCCTGGGCCTCCCGTACGTTGGCGTAGAGGGGCGTGCCGGTGATGGCTTTGACCTGCGCCTCGCTCATCCCTTTGGCCAGCTGATCGAAACGATCCTTGGTGAGGTATCGAAACTTCCGCGCCCGCTCCAGAGCCGCCTGCAAATCCTCCGGAATGGGAGCCTCGACAAACTCGTAATAGCTCGCCGCAGTTTGCAGGATGTCGATGGCCTTGCCGTAATCTCCCGAGACATCCATGAAGTTGGCGGCGTTGGCCAGCGCGCCATCGGCGTACAAGCGCAGGGCCTGGCGCGCCTGGGGTGAACCCTTCAGCGCTTCGTCGTTGAGGACCAAGGTCAAGAAAGCGCTTAAGACAGCCTGGTCGTTCTCGTACGCCGCGTCGAAGGCGCGTTGGGCCTCGGCCAACTGGGACTCGAGGGCGGCCCGGCGCTCAGTCTCCACGGCGGTGAGCTTGGGCTTCGCTTTGAGGGCGTCGAGGTCACTGCGCACCTGGGAGAGGGTGCTCCGGGCCGCCTCCAGGGCATTGCGAGCCTGTTGAACTTTGGCAAACTCCTCCGCCACATTGACGGACGGTGCCTTTTCCTTGGTGCTACCGCCGCACCCGAGGACGGCGGTGAGGGCAACGATAACAACGGCGATGGTGGATTTTCTCGCCATGGGAGCCTCCCTCCTGCTCGTGAACTTGTTATCAGACTCGTCGCAGTTGTGCAAGACCGCGGGGGTTTCTTGACACCTCTCTAGGGCGGTGCTGATAATGGCAACTTGATCGGGGAGGAACCCATGGAGATGCAAGAAACTCTACTTGCCGAGTTGCAGGGGATGCGAGAGCGTGCCACCGGCCTGCTGCGCGCCAAGCTTGAGGCGGTCGCTCAGCAGGTCCGGGATGCTGCGGCTCGGACCGTCGGCGAGCTCAACGTGGTTTTGCCACCCGATCCTGAGGTGCTCTTTCCCATACAACCTTTCAGCGAACACATCGCCTCCCTGACCGCTCCGGTGGTGGTGGTGGGTCCGGAGCTGGAGCTGCTGCGCGCTCTCGACGCCGGGCGCGCCCAGTCGGAGGTGTTGCAGGAGTTCCTGGGGCGGCTGGAACCGTGGTGTGGACCCCGCGGTATTGTCGTCTTTCGGGATGGCAAGGTTGCCGGTTGGAGCGGAGCAGGTTTCGGCGAGGGAGACCCGGTGCGCGCGTGGCACGCCGAGCTTTCCGCTTCCCCCGCCTTGACGCGGGTCGCGGAAGGTGTACCGGTGGTGCTGGCGGCGCGCGCAGAGGACGTACTGCGTTCCTGGCTCCCCGGCGAGGAACGCGACCTCCTGCTCGTGCCTATGTCGCTGCGGGGCAAGGTGGTCGGGTCCGTGGTGGCGGTGCTCAAGGATCGTGGTGCCGCCCCAATGGTACAGCTGCTGACGTACCTGGTGGGTCTCCTGCTGGAAACGCTGGCCGTGCGCCCCCAGGTGCCGACCCCTGCTCTGCGTGCCGCAGAGCCCATCGCCACGACCACCGCGGCAACCACGGCCGCTGCTGCCACCGCCGAGGTGCCGGCAATGACCGCGGAGAGCCTGGTGACCCGCCCAGTAGCGGCCGATATGGCGGCGGCGACCGAGGAAGCGGTGACCGCCGTCGAAGCGCACGTGCCAGAGGAAGCGGTGGAGGTGGAGGTGGCAGCCCCGGTCCAGGCTGCCCCCGTGGTTCAACCCCGGGTGGAGGCAGCAGCAGCCGCTGAACTGGCCCAGCAGGTAGTTGCCGCTCCCCAACTCACACCGGAGGAGCAGCGGCGCCACGACGAGGCGCGCCGCTTTGCCCGGCTGCTGGTTTCGGAGATTCGCCTGTACAACGAACAGGCCGTGCAGGACGGCAAGGCGAACCGGGACATCTACCAGCGCCTGAAGGATGACATTGACCGCTCGCGGGAGATGTACGAGCAGCGCGTGCCCCAGGAGATTCGCGCTGCCAGTAATTACTTCTTCGAAGAATTGGTGCGTACCCTAGCTGACGGTGACCCGGACGCTCTCGGCCTATAGGCGCCCGGCAACCGCCGCACCCTGCCTAGTTCTTGTCGCCGCTGCAGCGGCGTGCCGTCCCGCTCCCGAGCCCCCGCCGACACTTTCCCAAGTGGAGACGAGCGCCGCCCCCGCGCCACGGGCTCAAGGACTCCTGCGGGTAGCGCTGGCCGGGCCCTCAGACCAGCGCCCTGCGGCGGCTTTCCTGTGGGGTCTTTCGGCGTGCGAAGCGAACTCGCCCACCTCGGCGGTGACCGCCTTCGCCCTCGCCAAACCAGCGCAGGGGGCGGCGTATCTCGCCGCTGTCCGGCTGGAAGGCGCCCTGGAACGCTCCGCCGCGCCGGCCCAGCTCTGGCAACGCGCCGCCGCAGCTCCATGGCTTCCCGAGGGATTTGCGGTTCGACTGCTCCTGCGCGGGGCGGAGACCATGGTTCGCCAGGGTCAAACGGAGGAGGCCCTCGCGCTGCTGCCGGCGCCCGAGGAAGTGCCCGAGCCAGAGCGCTGGCGGAGGTGGGCAGTGGCAGCGCGGGCCGGCGGCCGCCAACGCCAGGAGGCATGCCGCACCATCGCCCGGGAGGCCCCGGAGCGCTTCGCCACCCTCTGCCCAGGGGACTCCCTGGAGGCGATGCTGGGCGGCTGGAGCCAGGTGGAGTTGGCCACCCACGCCCAGGCGTGGCTGCGCGCCGGCCGGCCGGGGGAGGCACTGCGGGCCGCGCAACGGGCCGGCCGGGCCGGTGCTGTGGTGGGGGCACACGCTGCGCTGGCCCAACGGCGAGGGGAGCTGGCACTGGAGTTGTTGGGTTCTGAGCGCTCCCCGCAGGCGCATCTCCTGCGGGCCGAGGCATATCGGCAGCGGGCTTGGCAGGTCAGCGAGGGGGAGCGCCGGAAGCTCTTTCCCCAGGTGATCGCGGCCGCCGACGCGGCGTTGCGGGCGGCCAGCGATGACGCCGGGATTGCTGCCCAGGCGCGACTGCTGCAAGCCGAGGCGTTTTTCGAGTTGGGTCGCTTCCAGCGAGGGCTAGCCCTGCTGGCGACCAGCGATGCGAGCTTGCCGCGCTGGGAGTGGGTGCGTCGACGGGGGTTCTATCTGGCCCGCGACCACCCCGCTTTAGCCACAGTGAGCGGCGTGGTGCTGTCGGCGGGAACGCAACGGGGACAGCGGCTGGCCGCTTTCTGGCGGGGTCGCATCGCTGCCCGGCAAGGAAACCCCGAGGCGCTCCACAGCTTGCGCGCCAGCGGGTTCCCCGACCTGCCGGCGATGTGGGCGGCGCGTCTGCTGGGCGAGGAGGTTTCGCCGGTGAAACTGGTTGAAGAGCCGCCGGTGTTGCCCGACCCGCCGCCATGGGCCGCTCCCCTGTTGGCCTGGGGGCGGACGGCGGACGTGGCAGTTGGGTGGCGGGCCGAATTGGAGCGGGGGCCGAGAGTCGATCCGGCCTGGTTGGCCTGGGTGGAGATGGCCTCCCCTCGCCCCATAGACGCTATCCCCCTGTTGCTGCGCGGCGAACCCCGCCTACTGGCAGGGCCGTGGGATGGCCTGCCCCGCACCCTGCTGCAGCGCTACCTTCCCCTGCCTTGGCGCGACGAGGTGGAGCGGGCAGCGGCCCAGGCCGGCGTTCCGCCGTGGCTGCTGGCGGCATTGGTGCGGCAGGAGTCGGCGTGGAATCCGCAGGCGCGCTCGCCGGCCGGAGCGCTGGGGCTCACCCAGGTGCTACCGGCCACGGCGCGAGAGCTCATCCGCACCCGCTCTCTGCCGGAACCGTGGGGTCGCCAGCTCAGCGACCCGGAGATCAACCTGGCCCTGGGGGCCCGGCTGCTGGCCGATTGGCGGCGCCGCTTCGACGGTTCGTGGACGGCAGCGCTGGCGTGCTACAACGGAGGCGAACGCCGGGTGCGGGCCGCTTGGGAGCGGGCCGGCCGCCGGGACGGGCCGGACTTCGTGGAGGGCATCGAAATGCCCGAAACCTGGGACTACGTACACCGGGTAGTGCTTTTTGCCTCGGGGTATCGGCTGCTGTACTGGCCTGAGGGAAAGGGGTTCCCATGGACATCATCGAGGTAGCCTCGCGGCATCGCCGCCAGCTCATCGATATCACCAGCTTCGTGCAACAAGCGGTGGAGGCCAGCGAAGTAGCGGAAGGGGTCTGCCACATCTTTGTCCCCCATACCACCGCCGCCCCGCTGGTGAGCGAGAACGCTGATCCAGCGGTAGGAGACGACGTGCTGGCCGCCTTGGAGAAGATGGTCCCGGCGATCCGCTTCCGTCACGCCGAGGGCAACTCTGACGCCCACCTCTTCGCCGCTTTGATCGGTCCGGGCTTGGTTCTGCCCGTCTCCAGCGGCGAGCTCATGCTGGGGCGTTGGCAGGCGGTATTTCTCTTGGAGCTGGATGGCCCGCGCCAAAGGGAAGTTTGGATCACGTGTCTGCGGGCCTAACGGCGCCACCCGCCCCCGTGCGTACACCCAGGTGCTGGTGCAACTCCTCCAACTGGCCCAGCTGCACTGCCAGCGACCAGTGGCGCCGGATCGCCAGCTGGGCGGCGCTGGCCAGGCGCACCGCCAAAGCTTGATCGGTGGCCAAACGAATTACTGCCGCCGCCAGCGTCGGGGCATCCCGCGGGGGTACCAACAGACCGCTGATCCCCGCCTGGAGCAGCTCCAAGTTGCCATCGCGGGCTACCGCCACCACCGGCTTGCCGAGGGCCATGGCGTCGCGGACCGCGGTGCTGACCCCGGCTCCGGCCCAGGAGGCATCGGCAACCACATCAGCGGCCGCCAGCAGTTCGGGAGCCTCCAAACCCGCCGAGGTCACCGCCACGGAGCCGCCAACGCCCATCTCGGCGGCCAAGTCCAGCACTTCCTCGCGATCACTGGCGATGGAGCACCCTGCCAGCAGCAGGTAGGCACGGGGGAGCCGGCGCAGTACCCCCGACCACGCCTTGAGCATCTCCCCCCCGCCCCGCCACGAACGCACCCCCACATGCACCACCAACGGATTCGCCTCGGCGAGGCCGGCCTTGGCCCGCCAATCCCGGGCTTGGGCCGCGGCCTCCTCCAACCACGGCACGTCGGCCCCGTCCACACAAACGCGCACCCGCCCGGGGGGCAGGCCTGCGGAAGCGGCGACGATGTTGGCCACGGCTCGGCACGAGGCCACGATCGCGCTCACCGCCCGGCCGCGCAGCACCCCCGCAACCGCGGGGTTGATCGGGAACGCCAAACGCCGCGTGACGATCAACGGCACCGGGGGCTTTCCGGCGAGAGCCAGCCGCGCCGCCAGCAAAGCAGCGACCCCGTGGGCATGAACCACGGCGGGAGACCAAAGGTCGAAGACGCGGCGCACACGGAAGACGCTCACTGGGTCGAAGGGTGAGCGGACGGGGAGGGCGCTGCGCCGCACCCCGCTGTCCCGGCCCAGGGCGTGCACCACCTGGGGGCGTGCGATTACGCCCACACTCAGCCCCCGTTCGGCCTGTCGGGTCGCCATGCGGGTCACCTGCACCACGGTGGCTCCGCTGACCGTGCGGGTGGCCACGAGGTGTACGAGGGGGCGAGGGGTGAGGCTCCCCGCGGCGACCTCATCGCCGCGGGGAGAGCTCCTCCCATGGACGGCCGGTGCCGTCAACGACCTCACACCACCGCGGTGGGCGGCGCCGGCTCATCGGCCGCACCTGCTTTGCGCAGAGGTACGAAGATCAGGTAACAGGCCAACGCCACCGCGACCAGCAGGGCCAACAAACCCGGGGGGGTCCAGGCGAGGGACCAGAAGCTCCCCCGGGAGAACACCGTGGTCGCTACGGCGAGGCCCATCAACGCCTCCCCGGCGATGAGTCCGGAGGCAGCCAAAATGCTGGCGTTTTCGATGCGCGCCTGTTGCGCCTCGTTGTAGCCACGACGGGCAACGATCCGATTCATAACTCCACGGATCATGCCCCCCACGAAGATAGCCGCTGTGGTCTCCAGCGGTAGATACATCCCCACCGCGAACAGCATTGGGCTTTTCACCCGCACCAGGATCAGTGCGATGCCCATGAGAATACCGACGATGACCAGCGGCCACGCCATCTCTCCGCCGACAATGCCTTGCGAGAGGGTGGCCATAAGCCCGGCCTGGGGGGCTGCCAGCTCCCGATCACCGAAGCCGCTCCCACCTTGCTTGATGTTCGAGAAGTGCAGCACGTAGAGGGGGAAGAACATCACCGCCCCGGCCACCACCACGCCGATGAGATTGCCCACTTGCATCTTCCACGGGGTACCGCCCAGGATGTGCCCCACCTTGAGGTCCTGCAGCATTTCACCGGCCACCGCCGAGGAGACGCACACCACGCTGGCCACCGCCAGCACGGCAATCACCCCCTGGGTGCCCGACACTCCAATGATCACCATGGTAAGGGCGGCCACAATCAGGGTGGCCAGGGTCAAGCCGGAAATGGGGTTGTTGGAAGACCCGATCATGCCCACCAGGTTGCCGGACACCGCGGCGAAGAAAAAGCCGGTGATGAGCATGACGATGGCAGCCGCAATAGCCCCCCCCACCACGCCGGTGAAGTAGGCGTACAGCACGCACATCACCACAAAAACCGTCGCCACCCCCAGCAGTACCACCTTGAAGTTGAGGTCGCGATCCACACGGCTGGTGGCCTCGGCCGCCTGGGCCGAGCGTTTGAGGTCGCCCACCGAGCGCTTCACCCCGGCGGCCAAGTTCTTGCGCATGCGGTACAGGGTGAACACCGCCCCCACCAACATGCCACCCACGGCGATGGGACGGACGACAAACTTCCAGAGGCGATCCGACAAGGCGGTCCACGCTTGCTGACTGTCGGCCGCAAGCCCCATGGAGGCGGCAAAGGAATCGATCATGCTGGGCCCAAGGAAAAACACCAGAATGGGCACGAACAGCCCCCACGCCAGCAAGCCCCCGGCAAAGTTCAGTGAAGCGAGCTCGGGGCCGATGATGTACCCCACCCCCATGTAGGCCGGGCTGACCTTGGGAGCGGAGATGGTGGAGATACCGCCAACGTTAGAAATGCCATAGGCGTCTTTCTGAAAACCGAGCCGCACGATGCTCTTACCCACCTCGCCCACGTGCACGATGAAGTCACGGGAGGCACTGAAGACCTTCAGCGAGGCCAAGAGCTTCACCAGAGCCCCCACGCCCATAGCCCGGAAGAGCTGCAGCGCAGCCTCGGCGCCCCGCTGCCCCGCCTTGTGGATCTCCCCGGCAGCCACCGATTCGGGGAAGGGGAGTTCTTTGTCCTCCACCATAACCCGGCGCAGCATGGTCATGAAGAAAATACCCAGGATCCCGCCCACGATCATGAGCGCAGTGGCCTGGAGGTAATCCTTCACGGTGTTGAAAGACCACAGTTGCAGGATGACGAAGGCGGGGATGGTGAAGATTGCCCCAGCCGCTACCGACTCACCGATGGACCCCACGGTCCGGGCGAAGTTCTCCTCCAGCAGCGACCCTTTCAAAATGCGCAGCACCGCCATACCGATCACCGCCGCCGGGTAGGTGGCGGCAATGGTCATACCCGCCTTCAGGCCCAAATAGGCGTTGGCGGCTCCCAAAATGACGCTCATGAACAAGCCCAGAATGAGCGCCCGCACGGTGAACTCGCTCATGGTCGAATCGGCGGGCACGTACGGGGTGAAGCGCTTCTCACTCATCGCGTTCCTCCTCTTTGGCAAGCACCCCGCAAACCGTTGCGGGTGCCGGCGGCGGCGTTGCCCGCATGATAGCCCAAGTAGCGGGTCCCCCAGGCGGATCCTGCCGCGCCAGCCCTTCCCACGCGCAGAATCGCCGTGGCAAAGAAATATGAGTTGATATCACTAAAGAATGACGCTCCTCTGATATCACGAACTTGACAATTGCTGGCTCATATCCGATATTGAAGACGAGTGCTCCAGGATTGGAGCGCCACGGAGGGTGGTGATGGCAAAGGGAAATTCATTTACGGTGAAGGCGTCCGAGGCTTTGAAAGACGCATTCCAGGGCGCCACGGCGCGCGGCAACCCGGAGGTGGTGCCGGGGCACCTGTTGCAGGCCTTGCTGCAACAGGAGGAGGGCCTCGCTCCCCGCCTGCTGGGGGCCGTGGGTGCGCCGGTTTCCACGGTCGCCGCCCAGTGCCGGGCGCTCCTGGACCGGCTCCCGACCGCTCAAGGGGGCGCGGAGGCCCTGCCCTCCCGTGACTTGCGCCAGGTGCTGGAGGCGGCCGAGAAGTTGGCCCCGCAGTTTCAGGACGAGTACGTGTCGGTGGAGCACCTGCTCCTGGCCTTGGCGTCGGTACCTTCGTCGGCCCAGGACGTCCTCAAGCGCCACGGGGTGAGCCAGGAGTCGCTGCTGCGGGCCATCCAGGAGCTGCGCGGCGCCCACCGGGTGACCGACGCGAACCCCGAGGACAAGTACGAAGCTCTGAAAAAGTACGGCCGCGACCTCACCGAGCTGGCGCGCGCCGGCAAGCTGGACCCGGTGATCGGGCGAGACGACGAGATCCGCCGCGTCATGCAGGTGCTCACCCGCCGCACCAAGAACAACCCGGTGCTCATCGGCGAGCCGGGGGTGGGCAAGACGGCGGTGGCGGAAGGGATTGCCCAACGCATTGCCGCCGGCGATGTGCCCGAGACCTTGAAGGACCGGCGAATCGTTGCCCTCGACCTGGGTGCCATGATCGCCGGCACCAAGTACCGGGGAGAGTTCGAAGACCGCCTGAAGGCCTTGCTCAAAGAGGTGATCTCCTCAGAGGGCCAGGTTCTGCTGTTCATCGACGAGATCCACACCTTGGTAGGAGCGGGGGCAGCGGAGGGGGCGATGGACGCGGCCAATCTGTTGAAGCCGGCGTTGGCCCGGGGAGAGCTGCACTGCATCGGCGCCACCACCCTGTCCGAGTACCGCAAGCACATCGAGAGGGACGCCGCCCTGGAGCGTCGCTTTCAGCCGGTGTTGGTGGGCGAACCCTCCGTGGAGGAAACCATCGCCATCCTCCGCGGTTTGAAAGAGCGCTACGAGGTGCACCACGGCGTGCGCATTACCGATGCGGCCATCGTCGCCGCCGCCACCCTATCGGCCCGCTACATCAGCGACCGCTTTCTGCCCGACAAGGCCATCGATTTAGTGGACGAGGCGGCCTCCCGCTTGCGCATCGAGATCGACTCGCTGCCCACCGAGATCGACCAACTCCAGCGGCGGGCTCTCAAACTGGAGATCGAGAAGCGCGCCCTGGCCAAGGAGTCGGACGACGCCTCTCGAGATCGGCTGGCCGAGCTGGAGGGGGAGCTTGCCGAATTGAAAGAGCGCATCACCGCCATGAAAGCGTCCTGGCAACACGAGAAGGAGCTCATCGCCCGCATTCGGGCCTTGAAGGAGGAACAGGAGTCCCTGCGCGAGGCGGCTGAACGGGCGGAGCGCGCCGGCGAGCTGGAGCGGGCGGCGCAGCTGCGCTACGGGGAGCTGCCGCGGGTGGCTCGTCAGCTCGCCGAGACCACGACAACCCTGAAGGAATACCAGGCAGCCCACGGCACCCTGCTGGCCGAAGAGGTCACGGAGGAGGCGGTGGCCGAGGTGGTGGGGCGCTGGACCGGCATCCCGGTGGCCAAGCTGCTGGAGGGGGAGAAGGCCAAGCTCCTGCAAATGGAGGAGCGGCTGCGGCGGCGGGTGGTGGGCCAGGACGAGGCGGTCACCGCGGTGGCCACGGCGGTGCGCCGGGCCCGCGCCGGCCTCAAAGACCCCAACCGACCGGTGGGCTCCTTCCTCTTCCTGGGACCCACCGGGGTGGGCAAGACCGAACTGGCCCGCGCCCTCGCCGAGTTCCTCTTCGACGACGAGCGCGCCATGGTCCGCCTGGACATGTCCGAGTACATGGAGAAGCACGCCGTCTCCCGCATGATCGGGGCCCCTCCCGGCTACGTCGGGCACGACGAAGGGGGCCAGCTCACCGAGGCGGTGCGCCGCCGTCCCTACTCCGTGGTGCTCCTGGACGAGGTGGAGAAGGCGCACCCGGACGTCTTTAACGTGCTGCTGCAGATCCTCGACGATGGCCGCCTTACCGACGGCAAGGGGCGCACGGTGGACTTCCGCAATACGGTGGTGATCATGACCTCCAACATCGCCTCCCACCTCATCCAGGCGTTCGGCGAGGGGGAGCGGGAACGCATGCTGGAGGCGATCCACGGCGAGTTGCGCCGCCACCTGCGCCCGGAGTTTTTAAACCGCATCGACGAGGTGCTGGTGTTCCACCGGCTGGGGCCGGAGCACATGGGCGCCATCGTGGACATACAGCTGGATCGCCTCAACGCGTTGCTAGCCGAGCGCCGCATCCGCGTGGAGGCCGACGGGGCCGCCAAGGAGCTGCTGGCCCGGGAGGGGTTCGACCCGGACTTCGGCGCCCGCCCCCTGAAGCGCACCATTCAGCGGCTCGTTCAAGACCCCCTCGCCCGCCTGGTGCTGGCCGGCCAGGTACGCGAGGGAGACACCGTGGTTCTTTCAGTGCGGGACGGCCGCCTGGAGCTGGCGCCGGTGCTCGACGCTGAGCCAGTTGGTTGAGGTGCGCCCGCGCCCCCTTTCGCGACGATCGGATTCTCACTCCCGCAAGGTCAGAATGGCGACGCAACGCTGGTTTTCTTTGGGGCGCTGGCGATTGCCACACAGCGCCCAGAAGGCGTACTCATTCTTGCCCAGGGAATCCACGAGCTTGACCAGAGACACCCAGCGGTCGCCACGGGACAACGGCTTCGCCGCTGCCCCAAGAAGATCATCGTCGACGCGGATGACCTTGTCGACCTTCGTGCCGGTAAAGAGCGCCATCACTTGGAGCGCCGACCAGCGGCTCGGGTGGTAGGTGCCATCGGCTTGCGCCGCCTTGAAGGCCAGGTCGATAGCCACCGCGAAGCGCCGTTCACCTCGTCCGAAGACCTGCAGATCAGCGTACTTGGCGAAGGCCGGGAGGTGCACCGCGGTGCCGCCGCCGACCTCGCGAATCTCCACGTCGGCGCGCTCCTCTTGCACGATCCAGAAGGGGAGCGCCTCAACCGCCCCTAGCCCCGCGGCGCCGAGGCGGCTGCGGAAGAAGTGCCGCGTGCCCGCGAAACGTACCGCGCTCTCGAATCGCTCGCTGCTCGCGGCCTCAATGAGCACCCAGAACTCGGCGGCCTGACTCGCGTCACGAAACGGGATGATCTGGATGCTCGCTGGGGCCACCTGGACCTTCTCCCCCTTAGTGCCGCGCGCCAGGCGGGAGAGGTCGCTGGCGAGCTGCGCCGGCTCGATGGGCAGCGGGCGCCACGCTCCTTCCTCGACCTCGAACCGCACGCCAAAGCCCACGGGCACCTCGGGCTTTGCGTCGTACACCTCGCTGAAGGTCGCGGCGGCCGGTCGCTGGCTGTACTGCCTACCAAAGAACGAGATGCTCGAGCTGACTCCATCCAGGGTGACCCGCGGGACCCCAATTTCATCCAGCGGGATCTCGACCTTTTCGACGAACCCCAGCTCGTGATCGAAACAGATCAACGACCTGGACGAGGCGTGGAGGATGGCGTACGGGCAGCGCTCGCTCGCTTCGAGAACGAGGGGGAGGTGGTGGGAGTTGGGATAGGGGCTCACGGCGGTCGAAAGCTCTGGCCCGCCCCCGCTGCGCTTCACGATCTTCCCTGTGGGGTCCAACATGGCCAGGGAGAGCGTATCCTTCGCGAACTTCAAGGTCGCAGAAACGCTCCCGCTCTCTCGCCGCTCTCTCTCCATCTGCTTCCGGTCGGCCCAGGGGTCGACCTGGAAGTAAGACTCCTCCACGAGGGCGAGGTAGCGCTTCTCGCTGATCCGAGCCAGGCGGAGAATCTTGCCGTCCCTGGTGTCGCCGATGGCGGGTGCCACGGCGGTGACGAAGGTGTTCTGCAGCAGTCTTGTACCTTCAAACGCAGGCTCTTCGGCCGCTGCCGCGAAGGCCAAGGCGCCGAAGAAGACCGCAAGGGGCAGGGGCGGGCGGCGGAGGGGACACAGGTCTCGCATGGCAACTTTCTCAGCGCGGCCCTGCGGCCGCAACCAAACCGCTGCCGCAGACCCGCGCTGACGTTGTGCCAGAGGAGATCTCGCGACCTCCCCTCGGCGCCGAAGTGAATTCGGCGCCTTCACCCCTCCTCGCCGGCGACCCTGCCGGGTCGCCGGGGTCCTGCCTCCTCCGAAAACCTGCGCGTGGCGCATCGACTTCCGGGAGTAGAACACTAGTAGCAGTCCATATAGTAATCGTCGCCAACCTTATGGATGACGATGGTGCACACGGAGTTCTCCTGCATAAAACATGTTCCACCCAACCAGTTACGCTGGCAAACTCGGTTGTCGTCGAACTCCCGTCGTCGCAGCGGCTCGACTAACTCGGGAGCGCCGACTCTCTGTTCCCGGACGACGGAGCTTCGCACATCCCTGCGAGTACCCTGGCACTGTGCCCCAACGACGGCTGCCGGGTGATCGGAGGACTGAGGAACACCCCTGCTGGCTTTCGGGTTGGTGCTGTCGGGTGCAGCGCTACTGCTCGCCGCCGGCCCCATGACGAAGAAGGTGCCAAGCACGCCGAGAAGCATAAGCCGACTGAAGCACGTCACACGGTGTGTTATTGAATCCTCCTTATCCCACCCATTCTCTCCCTCTCTCTCTCTCTCCTGTCAATCCCTCGAAGGTGTGGGATCCGCCGGGTCACCGCCCTGCTGGCCAGCCAGGTGAGCGACGGGGACACGGTGGCCCTCACCGTACGCGACGGCCGCCTGGAGCTGGCGCCCCTGGTCGATGCCGAGCCGGTGGAGGAAGAGCTCGAGGCCAGCTGACCCGCGCCCCAAGGCGTGCTGGCCCCCGGGGCGGACCGCCCCTGCGGTGACGGCCAGGCGATCCAGCACCTGGGGCAACGGGAGGTCCGCGGCGGTGAGATTCACCGTTCTTTGCAAGAGCCGAGCACCCACCTCGACCGGAACACCGCTAATTTTTCCCCAGGCGGCCACCACGTCGCCCAGGAGGGCCGAGGTGAGCGAGAGCGAGACTTTCCCCTCGGCCACCGCCCCCGCCGTCGTCCCGGCGGCCGATCCCAGCGTTGCGGTCCTGACGTTGTACGCGACCGTCCAGGAGCGGGCCACTCGTAGATAGCGCTCACGCCGGCCGCCAATCGCCGCGTCGATCGCCCGCGGGCAAGGTCGAGCCGCGCCGGGGCACGGCCTTTCCCGCCCCCCGGAGGGTGGCCTCGCCCCGTACAACCCATCCTCCCCCGCGTCGCGACGGCCCTGAGGAGGCGCTCACCGTCAAGGCCACTGGACTGACCGACGGGTGCGCCGGTGCCGTGTGGGGGCTACGACCACGGGGCAGGTCCACAGCGTGGTGGGGCGGGGGAAGCTTTGGGCCTGGCCCCGCTGTCCGGGGGAGCGACGACCTTTGGGCCTTGACTTCCCAGCGGCGAAGCAAGGGGTACAACCTCCTCCCCGCTCTGTCGTACCACTGGCCAATGAAGCCCCTTGCTGTCTACTCAGCGGAAAAGAGATTTGGCGGCATCGTGGCCCTGGCCGGCGTGTCGCTGGAGCTGGAAGAAGGGGAACTGCTGGCCCTGCTGGGCCCCAACGGCGCCGGCAAGACCACGCTGGTGCGGGCGATCTCCGGGCGCGTGCGCCTGGATGCGGGGCGCGTGGAGCTCGCCGGCCGCCCAGCCCAAGAGCCCGGTGCCCGCGATATTCTCGGCGTGGTGCCGCAGGAGGTCGCCCTCTACGACATGCTCACGCCGCGCGAGAACCTCCAGCTGTTGGGCGGCTGCTAGGGGTCGGCGGGCGGGCGCTCGACGAGGCCGTGGGGTGGGCGCTGCGGTGGACAGGGCTCGAAAGCCGCGCCCGCCACCTGGTCAAGACGTTCTCGGGCGGCATGAAGCGGCGGCTCAATATCGCCGCCGGGGTGCTCCACCGCCCCCAGGTGGTGCTCCTGGACGAGCCCACGGTGGGCGTAGATCCCCAAAGCCGGGAGCGCATCTACGAGATGCTCAACGAGCTGCGGCGCCAAGGAACCTCGCTGCTGCTCACCACCCACCAGCTGGACGAGGCGGAGTCCCGCTGCGACCGGATCGTCATCCTCGACCACGGGAAGGTCGTCGGGGAGGGCACGCTCCCCGAGCTGGTGAGCCGGCTGTTCGGCGGGCGGCGCACGGTGACGCTCACCCTCGATCGGGTGCCCGAATCGACCCTGCCCGGCCTTGAGCTCAAGCCAGGGGGGCGCAGCGGCACGGCGCTTTTGGCGGACGCTGTGGAGGAGCTGCCGGCCTTACTTGCCAGGGTGCGCGCCTGTGGCTTGGAGGTAGAGGACCTGGCGCTGCACCGCCCCGGCCTGGGCGCAGTGTTCTTGGCGCTGACTGGAAGGGAGCTGCGCGAATGATCAGGGCGCTCATGAAGGCCAGTTTGTTGCACCTGCGACGCGACCGCGTCGTCCTGGCGCTCACGTTCGTGCTGCCGATTGCGTTCTTCTCGATCTTCGCACTGGTGTTCGGGGGCCGCGGAGGGAGCGGCTCCGAGCTCCGGGTGGATGCGGGCGTGGTGGACGAGGACGGCTCACCGGTCTCCACCCGATTGCTCGCGGCGCTCGAGAAGGAGAAGGGCCTCAAAGTGAGCCGCACGCTGAAGGTGAGGGACGCCCAGCAGCCGCTCGACCGCCAACGCGCCCGGGCGCTGGTGCGGGGTGGGCAGCTCGACGTGGCGGTGGTGGTGCCGAAAGGCTTCGGCGCAGCGTTTCCGGGCTTTGCCCCCGGCGCGCCGGAGGTGGAGCAGCTCGTCGATCCCGCCAACCCCATCGCCGCCCAGATGATCGTGGGCCTACTGCAGAAAGTGGGGCTGACCGCGCTGCCCGATATGTTTGTGCGCAGCAGCATGGAGGCGTTCAAGCGCTACGCCGGTGCCCTCACACCCGAGCAGCGCCTGGCCGTGGAGGAGTGGCAAAAGTACCTCGAGCTGGAGGCAGAAGAGGGAGCCCGGGGCGACGGCCCCTCCGACGCCCTGGCCGGCGGGCTGGTGCGCACGAGGGTCGTTGACGTGATCCGCGAGCGGGCGCCGCGCACCGCCACCATTGCCTTTTACGCCGCCGGCGTGGGGGTCATGTTCCTGCTCTTCATGGCGGCGGGGGCCGGCGGGGCGCTGCTGGAGGAGGCCGAGGCCGGCACGCTGGATCGGTTGCTCACCTCCCGCCTGGGCATGGGGCGGCTGCTGCTGGCCAAGTGGGCGTTCCTGACGGTTGTCGGGTTCGTGCAGGTGACGGTGATGTTCGTATGGGGAGCCCTGGTCTTTCAGCTCGACCTCGCCAGCCACCTGGGCGGCTTCGTGCTCATGACCGCGGTCACGGCGGCAGCGGCTTCTGGGTTCGGCTTGGTGCTGGCCACGCTGTGCCGCACCCGCCAGCAGCTCGGCGGGCTATCAACGATCGTCATCCTTATGATGTCGGCGGTGGGCGGCTCGATGTTCCCGCGCTTTCTGATGTCCGAGACGATGCAGAAGGCGGGGCTTTTCACCTTCAACGGCTGGGCGCTCGACGGCTACCTCAAGGTCTTCTGGCGCCAGGCGCCGATCCAATGGGCGAAGGCCCGCACGTGGCCATCGAGAAACGCCAGCTGGTCGCACTGGTCGTAGAACCACACGAAGTCTCGCCCCGAGTACATCAGCCGGATGAGGAGCTTCCACACCTCCCGCCGCACTCCACCCTCCTCAGCCCTTCCACCTTCACCTTGTGGCGTATCACGTGTACCTGCTCCATCCCAAGCATCCCTCCTCCAGCGGCCTCGGCCGGTCTCGCCCGCGCTGCCGGTTACGGTGCCAGGGGTGGGTCAATTCTCAAACCTTGGGTGGTCAGTTTCCAAGCGTTGCGTACAACGGCTACGGCCCGTCAAACCCGGGAGAGGGAACAAGCGGTTCACTGATCATCCGCCGACCCGCCTCGCAGAGATACTTTGGCAGCGCCCCGGGCTCTGGTGCTAGACTAGCCTTTGTGAAAGAGCAGCGCCAGGGCGTGGTGACTGCCGTGTTCGGCCCCCTGGTACGGGTGCAAGTAGGCGAGGAGAGGGTTATTGCGCCGTTTCGCCGCCGGCTGCAATTCCTTGGAGCCGAAGAGGATCGCCGCCTGGTGGTGGGGGATCGTGTCCACCTCGAAGGCCGAGCGCCCCACTTCGTGGTCACCGCAGTGGAGCCGCGCCAGACGGTCTTGGTGCGGCGCGCGCCGGAGACAGGGCGACCACGGGTGGTGGCGGCCAACGTGGACCAGGCCGTGGTGGTGATGGCGGCGGGCTCTCCGGAGCCCAACCCGCGACTGCTGGACCGCTTGCTGGTCGCCTGCCACGGCGCCGGTATCAGGCCGCTGATCTGCTTTAACAAAATCGACCAGGGTACGGCTGCCATCGACAGCTGGATTGGCGACTACCAGGACGCCGGGTACTCCATCCTGCTCACCTCGGCCCGCACTGCCCGCGGCATGGGCAACCTCAAGCGCGCCGTGGCGGGGCACACCACCCTCTTCTGCGGCCCTTCCGGGGTGGGCAAATCGGCGCTGCTCAACGCCATTCACCCAGGGTACAAGCTGCGCGAAGGGTCCATCTCGGAGGCCACCGGCAAAGGCCGCCACACCACCACCACAGCGCAGCTGCTGCCGCTGCCCGGCGCCGGCTTCGTGGTCGACACCCCGGGGGTCAAAGAATTCGGGCTCTGGAATTTCACCCCCACAGAGCTGGTCAGCTACTTTCCGGATCTCGCCAAGTGGGCGGCGGGATGCGCCTTCGCCGATTGCGATCACGCCACCACCGCCGACTGCGCGGTACGCGCCGCCGTCCAGCGGGGAGAGCTGTCCTCCCGCCGCTACACGTCGTACCTCAAGCTCGCCGAGGAACTGCGGGGGAGCGGGTGATCACCCCGGCCCCGGCGTGAGACCCACGCCGATGCGCTCGGCACTGCCGGCGCCGCTCCAGCGGTAGAGGCCCTCGCTCCCCCCGAGCACCAGACTGCCATCCGCCAACGGCAGCACTCCCAGGGGTGGGAATCCCGGGGAGAGAATTCGTTCGCTGGTGGCGTCGGCGAGGTTGACCCGTACCAGCGCAGCTGCGCAGGGGGCCGACTGGGCGGCTAGGAGCGCCCCAGAGGTGACCGCCAGGGAGGACACGCACGCCAGGGAGAGGGGGAGCCGCCGCGACTCTCCGGCAAGGGAGGCGAGCACCAGGACGTCCTCGTCGGCTGCCACGAGGAGGTCCCGATCTAGCCAGGCAATCCCCCCCCGACCTTTGACACCCAGTGCGCGCCGCTGCCCGTCGATCTCTACCCACACCTCCCCGGAAGGCCAGGACACCGCGGCCAGGCCTGCGGCCCGCGGTCGGCGCGCTAAGGTCCGGAAAGACCCCGGCCAATACAGCTGGACGGAAGTTCCCCCGGTCAGAACGAGGTGCTGCACCCCCTCGTGATCGACGAAGAAGAGGTCGCGGCCCGTCTCTCCCACTTGGGGGAACAACACCCAACGCGGCCAGCGCAGCAGCACCGCCTCCTCTCCGGCGGGCGCCCGGGCGACGATCTCGAAGCTCTCCCCGGGACGCACGTACACCCAACCACCGCCCTCCTCGCGCTCTCGGCAGCCGGTGCGCAGCCCACTGGGGAGAGGCTCGCCCAGGAGCGCGCAGACGGCCCCAGAACCGTTGGCGCGGGCGTTGGCGGCAGCCCGGGCGCGCAGCAGCAGTGGCGTGCCGGGTGGCAGCGGCGCCGGCGGCACCTCGCCTCGGTCGAGGAGGCGTTGCAACGCCGAGCGGGCGATGTCGCCCACCTCCCGCTGCACATCCAGATCGGTGCGCGCGGCGGTGGGAACACCGGCGTTGGCTCCCTCGTCGATGGCTCGGCGCAGGGTGGCTGGTAAGGGGGGAAAGGGCTTGCCCCGGGCGGCACGCCAGCTGCGCAGGAGCTCACAGGGCCGGCGCCGGGCCAACTCCACGTCACCGAAGGCCTCCAGGAGCACCGCGGCGGCGTTGGCCAAGTCCGGGCTTCCTCCACCCCGGGCGACGCGCGCCGCATGCGCCTCCCGCACCCGCCACGGCACCTTGGGGTCCAACACTTGAGCGGCAAAGGTAGCCAGCGAAGGCCCCGCATCGCGCAGCTCGAACCACTCGGAGACCGGGCGAAGCGCCGGCGGCAACGCGGCCAAAGCCAGACGGCCGCCCACCACCAGCGCCTCCGCCAGCGCCAGCAGCGGCTCGCTGCAGCCCGGATCGGGGGCGGCCGGGGTGTGGGCCGTGGCCACCAGCGCCGCGGCGAGGGTGCGGGCCAGATCCGAGGCACTGGCAGGCGGTGCCAGTGGCCATCTGACGATGGCGGTGCGCCCCGTGACCGTAGCCCCCGGTGTAGCCCCCTCCGCCACACCCAAAACTACCCGGAGTTCCACATCCCCGGCCGGCACTACCCCGGCCAGGAGAGCCCCCAGGTGGGAAGCCAGCGCGTCCGCGTCCGGCAGCTCCCAGGCGGGCCCGCGAAGCGAGCGCCACGTCGGATTGGCCATCAGAGCGCCGGCGAGATCGGGTGAATCCAGCACCAGCTCGGGGAATGGCTGCTCTGGCCACGGAACCATTTCGATGCGGGCAAGGTGCGAGGGAGCAGGTTTTTCGGGCGGTGAGGCGGCGAGAATTCCGCTGGCCACGATCCACAACGCCACGAGGACCCGGAAAAACACCTTGACACCTTGACAAACGCCGCTCACACACCGAATAATACCTGAAGAGCGTGTGTACAAGGGAGGAAAAACCATGAACAAGTCCGAGCTCGCTGTGAAATTGGCGAAGAAGGCCGGTCTGACACAGGCCAAGGCGGCCGAGGTCGTGGACGCCATCTTCAACGCCAACAAGGGGATCATTGCGGTTGAGTTGGATGCTGACCGCAAGGTGACGGTGCCCGGGTTTGGCACCTTTGCCACGCGCAAGCGCAAGGCCCGTGAAGGTCGCAACCCTGCCACGGGCACAGCGATCAAGATCCCAGCCCGCAAGTACGTGACCTTCAAACCCGGCAAGACCCTCAAGGACAAGGTGGCCAAGTAGCGCGCCGGCACGGTGCGAGCTCGGAGCTTGGCTGCCTCCGGGTAACGGCCCATGCCCACCGGCGAGGGGCGGTGGTACCCGTCGCAGAAGTACAGCGGCTGCGCGAGTCATCCCGGGTAGCGCTTGGACGTTCGGCGGCGAAGATGAAGTAGTGGGGAGAAGGCGGGGTCTGTCTCCGCCGCCTCTTTTTTCAACGCCACGGTAACACTGTCAAACGTGCCCGTACCAGGGTCCTCCAGTCCCTGATCCCTCGGCCCGTGACCGTGGGTCGCCGGGCAACCCTTGCCGCCTTGACAGCGGCCCGCCAACGTGCTCCCTGCAGGTTGCGGCAACGGAGAAGGGAACCGTGCTGCCCCGCAACCCTCCCAGGCCACCCGCGGCCCTGGAGCCAAAGAGCTGCTAACCCAAGATATTGTGGCCATACTTGGGGTGCGCCACAAGATCTAGGGGTCTACCCCTTGACAGCTGTTTCCAGGGCGACTACAGTGCCCTTGTAAACTTTGAAGTCGTGGGAAGGAGACCAGAGCATGTCCGCAGAGCCGTCCTTACTCGCCGTCGCCAGCACGCAACGCGCCGATGCCCGGGGGATCACGGTCAACCGCTTGTTCACCGATGGAGCACGTCATCCCTTCGAGCTCGTGCGCTGGCACAGACGCAGCGCTCGTATCACCGGTGCGGATGGTAGGGCGGTCTTCGAGCAGCTGGATGTGGAGGTCCCGGAAGGGTGGTCCCAGACCGCCATTAACATCGTGGCGCAGAAGTACTTCCACGGTAAGCTGGGGACCAGCGAGCGTGAGACGTCGGTCCGCCAGTTGATCACCCGCGTGGTCGACACGATTGCCGGTTGGGGACGCAAAGGCGGGTACTTCGCCGACGAAGCCTCCGCAGAGGCCTTCGACCATGAGCTGACACACCTGCTGGTGCATCAGATGGCGTCGTTCAACTCCCCGGTCTGGTTCAACGTCGGCATCGAAGAACACCCGCAGTGCTCGGCCTGCTTTATCAACTCGGTGGAAGATTCCATGTCGTCCATCTTGGACCTCGCCAAGACCGAGGGCATGCTTTTCAAGTACGGCTCTGGTACGGGCTCCAACTTGTCGGTGCTGCGCTCCTCCCGAGAGTCGCTGGCCGGCGGCGGGACCGCGTCGGGTCCGGTGTCGTTCATGCGCGGGTTCGACGCCTTCGCCGGGGTCATCAAGTCCGGTGGCAAAACGCGGCGCGCCGCCAAGATGGTCATCCTCAACATCGATCACCCCGACATCATCTCGTTCATCCGGTGCAAAGCCGAAGAGGAGAAGAAGGCACAGGTGCTGATCGCGGCGGGATACTCCCCCAGCTTCGACGCGGAGGGTGGAGCGTACGACTCCATCCAGTACCAAAACGCCAACCACTCGGTGCGAGTCACCGACGAGTTCATGCGCCAGGTCGAAGATGACGGTTGGACCGAACTGCGGGCCGTCACCACCGGCGAAGTGGTGGCTCGCCATCGGGCGCGGGAGTTGATGCGCCTGATGGCCGAGGCGGCGTGGGTGTGCGGCGACCCGGGTATTCAGTACGACACCACTATCAACCGGTGGCACACGTGCAAGGCGTCGGGCCGCATCAACGCCTCCAACCCCTGCTCCGAGTACATGTTTCTCGACGATACGGCGTGCAATCTGGCGTCGCTCAACCTGATGAAGTTCGTAGCGGAGGACGGTAGCTTCGCCACCGACCGGTTCGCCCACGCGGTGGACATCCTCATCCTGGCGCAGGAGATCCTCGTGGATTTCGCGCAGTACCCCACCACGCGTATCGCCGTCAACTCCCACGACTTCCGCCCGCTGGGCTTGGGCTATGCGAATCTCGGCGCCCTGCTGATGGCGGAGGGGTTGCCGTACGACTCCCCGGAAGGGCGCGCCTTTGCCGCGGCGATCACCGCCCTGATGTCGGGCCAAGCGTATTTGCAGTCGGCGCGCGTCGCCGAGGCCATCGGCCCGTTCCCCGCCTACCCCCCCAACCGCGAATCGATGCTGGAGGTGATCGGCATGCACCGAGATGCGGCCCACCGCCTCCCCACGCGCGGGATACCAGCCGAGCTGCGGCGGCAGGCCACGGCGGTGTGGGACGCCGCCCTGGAGCTCGGCAAGCGAGTGGGCTTCCGCAACGCCCAGGTCACGGTGCTGGCTCCCACCGGCACCATTGGTTTCATGATGGACTGCGACACCACCGGCATCGAACCCGACCTGGCGCTGGTCAAGGTCAAGCGGCTGGTGGGTGGCGGCACCATTAAGATCATCAATCAGACGGTGTCCCGGGCCCTCACCCGCCTGGGCTATGATGAACCCACCCGTACAGCAATTCTCAAGCATATCGAGGACACCGGTACCATCGAGGGGGCGGCGGAGCTCAAGCCGGAGCATTTGCCCGTCTTCGACTGCGCCTTCCGGCCGGTGGGGGGGGAGCGCTTCATCGCCCCCATCGGTCACCTGCGCATGATGGGCGCGGTGCAGCCGTTTCTATCCGGGGCCATCTCGAAAACCGTCAACGTCCCCGAGGACACCACCCCCGAGGAGATCGAGCGGCTGTACATCGAGGGGTGGAAACTGGGGCTCAAGTCGGTGGCCGTGTACCGCGACAACTGCAAGTCGTCGCAGCCGCTGGCGGCGGCCAGCGCCACCGCCAAGAATGAGTTCAAGCCCGTTCGTCGCAAACTGCCCGACGAACGGGTGGCCTTCACCCACAAATTCTCGGTGGAGGGACAGGAGGGGTACGTCACCGTTGGCCTCTACGAGGACGGCACGCCGGGCGAGCTTTTTATCACCATGGCCAAGGAGGGCTCGACCCTTTCCGGGGTGATGGACGCCTTCGCCACCGCCATTTCCCTCACCCTGCAGTACGGCGTGCCGTTGGAGTTTTTGGTCAACAAGTTCTCCCACGTCCGCTTCGAGCCCTCGGGGTGGACCAACAACCCCCAGATCCCGCACGCCAAGTCCATCATAGACTATATCTTCCGTTGGCTCGCTTCGAAGTTCCTCACCCCCGAGCAGCAGGCTGCGGTGGGCGTCCAGCCCCTGCCCGAGGAGCAGCGCCCAGCTCTCCCGTTGCCGGTAGCCCGACAGTCGGCGCTGCCCGGCCTGGCGGAAGAGGACGCGTCGCAGCTTTTCGTCAACCAGGCCGATGCCCCCCCCTGCCCGTTTTGCGGTATGGTGATGGTGCGCAACGGTGCGTGCTATAAGTGCACCAACTGCGGCACGGTGCACGGGTGCTCGTGACCGTGGTGGTGAGGAGGGTTGGCGATGCCCGTTTGGGTCTGTAGCACGTGCGGGAAAGAAGTGGACGGGCGGTGTCGCCCGGCCAGTTGTCCGTCGTGCGGTGCGTCGAAAGACTCCTTCAAGAAGAAACAGTAGATCCGCGGCTTATTTGGGCAGGCCCAGCCGGCCCAGGTCGTAGCGCTCCCGCAGGACCTCGGTGCACCACTGCTCGTTCTCCAGGTACCACGCCACCGTCCGGCGCAGGCCTTCCTCCACCCCTACCTCAGGGCGCCAACCCAGCTCCCGCTCAATGCGGGAGGCATCGATGGCGTAGCGCCGATCGTGGCCGGGGCGGTCTGGAACGAAGGCGATGAGCTCTTCGTAGCGCGAACCATCGGGGCGGGGCGACAGTTCGTCCAACACCGCGCATAGGGTGCGTACCACCCACAAATTGGTGCGTTCCCCGTGGCCGCCGATGTTGTAGGTGCGGCCCGGCTGGCCACGGCGCACCACCAGTTCGATGCCACGGCAGTGATCGCCCACGAAGAGCCAATCGCGCACGTTGAGGCCGTCGCCGTACAGCGGCAAGGGGCGGGCCGCCAGCGCCGAGCGGATGATCAGCGGGATTAGCTTCTCGGGAAATTGGTATGGACCGAAGTTGTTGGAACAGTTCGAGATGGTCACTGGCAGGCGGTACGTCCGGTACCAGGCGCGCACCAGGTGATCCGAAGCGGCCTTGGAGGCGGCGTAGGGGCTGGAGGGATCGTAGGGGGTGTCCTCGGTGAACGCACCCTCCGGCCCCAAGGAGCCGAACACCTCGTCGGTGGACACGTGGTGGAAGCGCACATCGGCGCGCCCTTGCCAGTGCCGCCGTGCGGTTTCCAACAGCACCGCTGTGCCGCGCACGTTGGTGTCCACGAACAGTAAGGGCGCATCGATGGAGCGGTCCACGTGGCTTTCAGCGGCGAAGTGCACCACCGTGTCCGGCAGGTGGGTGGCAAAGGTCTGCTCCATCGCCGCTTCGTCTCGAATGTCGGCGTGCACGAAGTGGTAGCGGCCGGCAAAGCGCTCCTCCAGGCCCGCCAAGTTGGCTCGGTGCCCGGCGTAGGTGAGAGCGTCCACGTTGATAACCTGCACCCCGGGGTCGCTGGCGAGGAGATGACGGATGAAGTTGCAGCCGATGAAACCGGCGCCACCGGTGACCAGCACCCGCCGTGGGTAGTGAAGGGGCGCGGTCACGTTGCCGGCTCCCACCGCGGTAGATCGGCGGGATCGATGGTTTCCAGGGTAGGCAGGGCCGCGTCGCGGGCGCTCAACAGTGGCGTCTTGCCACCCAGCGGCCAGGCAATTCCCAGGCCGGGATCGTCCCAGCGCACGCCGCGCTCGTCCGCCGGGTCGTAGTAGTCGGAACACTTGTACTGCACCTCCGCAACCTCGGTGAGCACGCAAAAGCCGTGCCCGAAGCCGGCAGGGATCAGTACCTGCAGGAAGTTGTCGGCGGACAGCTCCACCCCCCACCAACGCCCGAAGGTGGGCGAGCCCAACCGCAGATCCACCGCCACGTCCCACACGGCGCCGCGGGTGGCCCGGATGAGCTTCACCTGCGGCCGGCGCAACTGGTAATGCAGACCGCGCACCACGCCGCCCAGCGAACGGGAGTGGTTGTCCTGCACGAAGCCCACATGGATCCCCAGGGCGGCCAAAGTGCGGGCGTTGTAGCACTCGAGAAAAAACCCCCGCTCGTCGCCGTGCACCTGAGGCTGCAACAGCACCACCCCGGGCAGAGGTGCGTCAGTACGCCGCATAGCTCCCCCTCGGGCTATTGCTCCTGTCGACGGTCACCGTTCGCCCCCTGCGGCCGGCGGCTACCCTCCCGTCACCAGCACGACCGACCACAGCCTACATCAGCTTGGACAGCACCGGCCAGAGCACCCCGGCGGCGATGGCCGATCCGATGACCCCCGCCACGTTGGGCCCCATGGCGTGCATGAGCAGGAAGTTGGACTTGTCGTACTCCTGCCCTACCTGGTGGACCACCCGAGCCGAGTCGGGCACAGCGGAAACCCCGGCGGCGCCGATGAGGGGGTTGATTTTGTCGCCGTCCGCCAAGAACAGGTTCATGGCCTTGGCGAAGAGAACCCCACCCGCAGTGGCGACAGCGAAGGACAGGGCGCCGAGGGCGAAGATCAGCAGCGATCGCGTGGTCAGAAACGACCGCGCTTCGGTGGAAACCCCCACCGAAAACCCCAAGATGATGGTAATCGCGTCGATCAAGGAGGTGCGGGCGGTGACCGCTAGGCGCTCGGTCACTCCCGACTCTTTGAGGAGGTTCCCAAAGAACAGCATCCCTAAAAGGTTGAGGGCGCCGGGCACGACGAAGCAGGTGGCAATGAAACCGATGATCGGGAACAGGATCTTCTCGCGCCTGGAGACCATGCGGGGTGGCTTCATCTTGATGCGGCGTTCGCGGTCAGTGGTGAGCAGCTTCATGATTGGCGGCTGGATCACCGGTACCAGCGCCATGTACGAGTAGGCCGACACGGCGATGGCGCCCAGCAAATGGGGGGCCAGCTTGGAGGATAGAAAGATTGCCGTGGGCCCGTCCGCCCCACCTATGATGCCGATGGCGCCGGCCTCGGGGGCGCTGAAGTCGAGGGCTAAAGCGCCCAGCAGCGTGGCGAAGATCCCCACTTGGGCGGCGGCACCCAAAAAGAGCAACTTGGCGTTGGAGAGCAGCGCCGAAAAATCCGTCATGGCGCCAATGCCAAGAAAGATGAGGGGCGGAAACCATCCCCGCCGCACCCCGTCGTAAAGCACGTTGAGGACCGTGCCGTCCTCCCGGTAACCGATGCCCATCCCCTCCGGGAATGGGATGTTCCCGACGATCATGCCGAAGCCGATGGGGATGAGCAGCAACGGCTCGTAGTGCCGGGTGATCGCCAGGTAGATGAAAGCGCCGCCCACCACCGCCATCGCCACGTTGCCCCAGGCCAGGTTGCCGAACCCGGAGTTGGCGAGAAAATCGTGGAGAAAATCGAGCATCGCGCTAGCTCCCGACGGTGACGAGTACGTCACCCTCCAGCACCGCCTGGCCCGGCGAAACGTGAATTTCTCTCACCGTGCCGTCGAGGGGGGCGTAGATCTCGTTGTCCATCTTCATGGCTTCCAGGATGGCGACGGCCTGTCCTTGCTTAACCGCATCGCCAGGCTTTACCGTGAGCGACTTAACCACTCCTGGCAACGGCGCCTTGACGGCACCTAGGTCGGCTTGGGGCTTCATACGGGCCGGCTGCGGTCCCTCACCCGCCACCACCTTGGGGCGGACGAGCTTGGCGGGCGTGGGCTTTTCGCGCTCGATCTGGATGTCATAGGTGACACCGTTCACCGTGACGCGGGCCGTGGAGCCCTCAAAGGCGTCAATGGAAACGTCGTAGGTGTTGCCGTTGATGGTGTAGCGGAAGCTGCTCATGGCGTCCTACTTTTTAAAAATCAGCTGGTTATTTAAAAGCACTCGGGTCTTGCCGGAGTCCATCCACGGCGAGAACGGCCGCGTGAGTTTGCGGATCGTCACCTCCTGCGCGGTCTCCTCGTCGAAGGCGCGCAGGTCCATGAACAGGGCCAGGGCGATGGCGTGCGCTACCTCGGCGCTGATCTCGGGGGGGCGGCGCGCGTCGCCGCCCGCCGCCCTGCGGCTGCGCGGGCCCTCCAGGGCGCGCCGCAACCCCACCAGGCAGAGGTACACCAACAGCAGCCCGGCAAACACCACTCCCATCCCCAACACCGCCACCCGCCCCCCAAACGCTAAGGACTCGGCCGCTGTCCCGGGGTTCCAGCCGCGCTCGGTTTGGCGTCCGCCACCAGCCACCTGATCGGCGGGCTGTGCCCAACCACTGGCGGCTAAACTGACTAGTACCCCCAGCGCCACCAGGCCGGCAACGAAAGCGCGGAAGCGAGCGGCCCTCAGCCGGGTACCACCCTCTTCACCCCTGGCGCTTCGTGTCATCTCCCCCTCCTACAACGGAATATTGCCGTGCTTGCGCGGCGGGTTCGCTTCCCGCTTGGTGGACAACATGGTGAGGGCGCGGATGAGGCGGAAACGGGTCTTCTCCGGCTCGATCACGTCGTCCACGAAACCGCGCTCGGCGGCGACGTAGGGGTTCATGAAGCGCTCTTCGTAGTCCCGCACCAAGGCATCCGCCTCCGCTTCCGGGTCGGCGGCGCGAGCCAGTTGTTTGCCGTACAGCACCTCCACCGCGCCGCGCGCCCCCATCACCGCAATTTCCGCCGTCGGCCAGGCGTAGTTGATGTCGCCGCGCAAGTGCTTGGAGCTCATCACGTCGTAGGCGCCCCCGTAAGCCTTGCGGGTGATCACGGTGAGCTTGGGCACGGTGGCTTCGGCATAGGCGTAGAGGAGTTTAGCCCCGTGCAGGATGATGGCGTTGTGCTCCTGGGCGGTGCCCGGCAGGAAGCCAGGCACGTCGACGAACGTCACGATGGGGATGTTGAAGCAGTCGCAGAAGCGTACGAACCGTCCCGCCTTGCGCGAGGCGTTAATATCCAGGACACCTGCCAGGTACTTGGGTTGATTGGCCACGATCCCCACCGAGCGGCCCCCCAGGCGGGCGAACGCGGTGATGATGTTGGGGGCAAAACGCGGCTGCACCTCCAGAAAGTGGCGGTCGTCCACCACCATGGCGATGAGGTTCTTCATGTCGTATGGCTTGTTGGGATCATCTGGCACAATGCTGATCAGCTCTTGGTCGGCGCGGTTAACTGGGTCGGTGCAAGCTACCAGCGGCGGCTCTTCCATGTTGGTTTGCGGCAGGTACGAGAGCAGCTCGCGGATAATTTGCAACGCCTCTTCTTCGGTGTCGGCGGTGAAATGGCACACCCCGCTCTTGGTGGCGTGCAACATGGATCCCCCGAGCTCCTCCACGCCCACGTCCTCGCCGGTCACCGCCTTGACCACCTTGGGACCAGTGATGAACATGTACGACCCCTTGGACATGATGGTGAAATCGGTGATCGCCGGTGAATACACGGCCCCGCCTGCGCAGGGACCCAAAATGGCCGAAATCTGCGGTACCACCCCCGAGGCCAGCACGTTGCGCTTGAAGATCTCGGCGTAGCCAGCCAGAGATGCCACCCCTTCCTGGATGCGTGCCCCACCGGAGTCGTTCAATCCAATGATCGGCGCTCCTACTTTGACCGCGGCGTCCATCACTTTGCAAATCTTCTCCGCGTGGGTCTCCGACAGCGATCCACCGAAGACCGTGAAATCCTGGGAGAAAACGAACACCTGTCGGGAGTTGATCGTCCCGTAACCGCACACCACGCCGTCGCCGGCGATGCGCTGGCGGTCCATGCCGAAGGCGGTGCAACGGTGGGTGACAAAGGTGTCGAACTCCTCGAAACTGCCTTCGTCCAGCAGCAGATCGATGCGTTCTCGGGCGGTGTACCGCCCCTTCTCGTGTTGCGCGGCGATGCGGTCCTCCCCACCCCCCAGGCGCGCCTGGGCCCGCAGCCGCCGCAGCTTCAAAATCGCCTCTTCCACCGTGGGCATGGTTACTGCCTCCGTTTCGCGCCCCGCCGCGGCGCTGCTTGGCACGCCTCTGCCCAGCGTGCCTCGGCGCGCGGCAACACGACGCTCGTGAATGATAGCACAAGCTCGGCATCCCACTCGGGGGGTTTAGACCAACGTTAGTGTACGATACCTTCGCTGGGCGCGATGCGGTCGCGCATTGGGGGGAGCCGGTGGCGATCCAGGCGCTCACTGCTTCCTGGGCGAAGGAGCTACAGCAGCGGCTGAACGCTTCTCCGGTCTTCGCCGGCGCGGCGGCTGGCTGGAGCGGATCCCTGATCTTCTCTATGCGCTGGGACACCCCTGCTGGCCCCGCAGAGCGGGCGATCCTTCTCGCTTTGGACGAAGGTCACTGCCGCCTCGCCCGCCCGGCCCGCCCAGGCGACCGGGGGGATTGCCACTTCATTCTCTCCGCCCCCTCCGAAACTTGGCGGCGCATTCTGCAAGGGGACGGCGACCCCGTGATGGCGATTTTGTTCGGGCAGATCCGCTTCGAGATGGGGCGCTGGTCCGACCTGGTGCCTTACGCCGCCGCCGCCCGGGAATTGCTGCGCGTCGCCGCCAGCATCGAGGCCGTCTTCCCCCCGTCGTGAGCTGGACAGCGGACCCCTTCGTCGGCACCACCGCGTTCCCGGAAAAGGCCGCCAGGCTCACCCTTTGGCGCCCACCGCTGGGCCGTGGCGCTGCCCCAGGACCTTCCCCCATCTGGGAACGCGCCTCTGGGCACCACCCTCTCCGCAGCCACGCCACCGGCGTGCCGCTTCTCACTGACATGCAAATTTGCTGGCGACTGATCGCTTCGGTAAGTTGGCGGAGAGGGCGGGATTGCGGGAACCACCCCTCCCGCACGCACCACCGCGCTTCCCAGCCTCCTGCCCCCACCCGCTCCTACGCTCCCCCTCTCCCAGCCCGCCTCTCGGCACCCTCCCGCCCTCCTCCGAGGCCGAACCCGCACCCCCACCCCCGCGGGTTCTCACCCACCCTCTCCGCAGTCACGCCACCGGCGTGCCGCTTCTCACTGACATGCAAATTTGCTGGCGACTGATCGCTTCGGTAAGTTGGCGGAGAGGGCGGGATTCGAACCCGCGGTACGGTTACCCGTACACACGCTTTCCAAGCGTGCTCCTTCGGCCACTCGGACACCTCTCCACGCCGGAATCATCGCACACTCCCTCGCTCACGTCACCCAAACCTGTCGCCCCCACCCACGCTGGCCTTTGTGCCCCATCTCCCGCCGCTCCCCTGGCGTACGCCCGCCTCTCGGCACCCACCCGCTTTTGCAGCAGCGCCACAAACACAGCACCCCTCCCCGATGACCAAAAAACGCCGAGAACTACTGGGTGCGGTGAATTGGCGGAGAGGGTGGGATTCGAACCCACGGACCCCGTGAAGGGTCAACGGTTTTCGAGACCGTCCCAATCGTCCACTCTGGCACCTCTCCGCGCACCGCAGCGTGGCGCGGGAGGCAAGAGTCTAGCCTTTGCTGCGCAACTTTGCAAAGAAGCGAGCCATAAGGGCCGTTGCCGCGTCCGCCGCCAGTCCGCCTCGCCAGGCGACGCGGTGATTGAAGCGGGGATCGGCGAGGAGATTGGCGACCGTGCCGGCGAAGCCGGCCCGGGGGTCTGGCGCGCCCCACACCACGCACTCCAGCCTGGCCATGACGCAGGCGGCGGCGCACATGGCGCAGGGCTCCACGGTGACGTAAAGGGTACACCCCTCCAAGCGCCACTGCCCCAGCGCCAGCCCCGCCTGACGCAGGGCGAGGATCTCCGCGTGAGCTGTGGGGTCTTTATCGCGTTCGCGCCGGTTGCCAGCGCGGGCCAGGAGATCGCCCAGGGGCGAAACCACCACCGCCCCCACCGGCACCTCATCGGCCGCCAGCGCCGCCTCCGCCTCGACGAGCGCCCACTGCATGGCCTGGCGGTCAGCCTCGGTAAACGCCCAGGAGGGGGTGAGGCCGGTCACGACGGCGATCCCCCTCGACGCACCACGGGCCGCGGTCGCGGCACGCTGCCGGGGAGGCGCAGATGGACCACCACGGGATCGTGGTCGGACAGCCGCCGCAGTGGGCCGCTGTGGTCTTGCCAAGCCAGGGGGAAGTCAGCGTTGAAATGCACCGCCGCCACCCGGCGTAGGTTCGCCACCAGGTCGCCACTGACCAAGATATGGTCAAGGGTTTGGGCGTTGCCACGGTACACGTAGCTGTAACGGCGCGCAGCGGGTAACTGGAGAGTGAGGACCTCGAGAGGAGATGTGAGGAGAACGCGGGATACGTTGACCACCACCTCCTCCGCCGGCGCCGGTCGCCCTGCCACGGTGCCCACCACATCCACGTACCCGTCGTTGAACTCGAAGGCGTTCAGGTCGCCCACCACCAGCACCGGCTCTGCCGGCCAGCGCTCCCGCACCCCCTGCACCACCCTGGCCAACGACTCGGCCTGCTCCTGCCGCTTGGCGCGCACCCGGCCACCCTTGTCGGGGTGGGCGATGTCGCTCAAGGAGCGCAGGTGAGTGACGACGACCACGAAGGAGAACCGTCCGCCGCCGGGCGCTGGCACGCCGGCGCGCAGCAGTAAGGGCGGTCGATCGTGCAGCCAGCTGCCGTCCACCGACAAACGCTCGCCCTTACCCTCCTGCCACACGCGCACGACCTCTACGCGCGCCGTCTTCACCAGCAGACCCACGTCGATACCCCCCACATCATTGCCCTCGAGGAGGTACGCGCCGTAGGCGGGGTCTGCCTGGCCGGCGGCCCGCGCCCGCGCGTTGGTGGCGGCCGCCAGCGCCTGCAGCGCGGCCAGGTTCTCCACCTCTTGCACACCGAGAACATCGGGCAAGCGCAGCTCCTCCACCAACGCCCGTGCCGTCCGCTCCAGGCGGCGACTCCACGCTTCCGCGGTCAATACCGGCTCGGCCAGGCTCGGGTCGTCTTTGTCATCGAAGAAGCGATGCAAATTCCAGGTGGCGATGGCCACCTCCTGGGGCCCCGGCGGGGGCAAAGGGGACGGCGCCGGCGGCATGCGCACTCCCAGCGCGGCACCGGGCTCCACCAGGAGCATAAAGGCGCGACAGGTGTAGTCGAGGGGACCCACCAGCCCGGTGACCACCGCCCCCACCGGCACGTCCAGCGGCCGCGAGCCCAGCAGAGCGTCGCTGTCCACCGCTAACCGCTCGGGGTTGCCATCGAAGCGCGGCACACAGCAAGGGCTGGCGGGGAGCGGTTCAGGGGCTTCGACACCAGGCTCCCGGAACGGCCTTCCTGTGCCAGTGAGAACCCCGTAGAAGAGCCCGTTGGAGGTCACCCCGCCGGTAGCTTCGTCGAGGGTGCCCCCCGTCGGCCCCACGACGGTGAGCGACTCCACCCCCACCCGCATGCCTTCGAACCGCTCCAGCTGTTCCAGCCCGCCGGCCGGGTGCAGGAGGGCGGTGGTCAGGGTGATGGGCTCCGGCAGGGGAACCCCGGTCCTCTCGACGGTAACGAGCTGTGGGTCGGCCAGCTCGGTCAGGGGAGGGCAGTGGGGGTCGTGGGACGGCACGTACTCCACCACTCTTCCGCGCACCGTCACCACCGTGCCCACCTGCACCGCCGAGGGAGGACGGCTGCCCGTGAACACCAGCAGCCCCTCGGAGGTACCAGGGTCGCCGTCCTCCTCGCCAGCAGGGGTCTGCAGGAAGAAACCGTTGCCCTTCACCCCAGTCACCACCCCGCGGGTGGTCACCACGTGCCCCTCCCTGGGGGAACGTGACCCGCTCCCCTGCACCGCGTGGATAGGCACGGTCTGCGCGGTGGCAGAGCCAACCAGCAGTAACGCCGCAAACCACAGAGCAGAACACGTACACCGCCGCATGGGTCGCAGAGTACCAAGCCCTCACCAAAACCCCTCGGCTCCCCTGCCCAGCACGACCGGCGGCTCAACCCAAAAACCTGGCTCCCCCGCGGTGCCCCGAGCTGCTCGGCACGTCACCGGGCACACGTCGGCGTCCACCGGTCAGCGACTGGGAGTGCGTCCCATGGCCCCTCAGGGCCCCGCGGTCCACGGGTGACTACGGCCCGGTTCGCAGATACCTGAGGGGGAGGGGTTCGGTGGCGCGCCGGAGAGGACTCGAACCTCTAACCTTCTGATCCGTAGTCAGATGCTCTATCCAAATTGAGCTACCGGCGCGCATTGCACGCGAGAGAGAGTATAGTCGCCATCTGGGCAATTGCAACCACCATCGGGATGGTGCGTATACAACATGTGCGCGGACTGCGCGGGCGCGAGCGCGATCAATAATTGCAACCACCATCGGGATGGTGCGTATACAACATCGCATGAGCTGGCAACCGCCCCACCTCCATCTCGCCCACGTGAGCAAGCGCTACGACCAGGTGCAGGCAGTTCACGACCTCTCGCTGGCC
>Ga0308417_1000041_pt1 | contig 105263 bp, 89 predicted proteins | sample HotsprSampleOS65_FD_203528 | JGI IMG/M metagenome (GOLD analysis project Ga0308417, IMG submission 203528) | Hot spring phototrophic mat microbial communities from Octopus Spring, Yellowstone National Park, Wyoming, United States - 20090730_OS65 ... | reverse complement strand
CTATGTCAAGAAAAATATTGATTGGACTTGGAGTAATTGTAGGACTTTTGTTGTGAATAGGTGCATTCGGGATTTATTATGTCTTGCCAAATGAAAACAAGATTTTAAACTTCATCAAAAACAACCCAGATAAATCGTCAGTCATGTTGCTATTGTCACTTTTCGCAAGTGGGCAACTTTTTCAACTTAATATCCCTAAGTTCAAATTGTGGATATTGCCGTAGCTCAAAGCGCTGACCAACGTAGTGGCAAATGCGTCGGAAATAGTGCATCTCATCTTGTGAAACAAATGTAATGGCATCGCCCGTAGCAAAAGCGCGTCCCGTGCGCCCAATGCGATGCACATAATCTTCAGCAAAGGTTGGCATATCGAAGTTAATGACATGTGAAATGCCATTAATATCAAGCCCGCGCGCCGCAATATCGGTAGCAACCAAAACCTTGTAATGCTTCTTGCGGAATCCCTCTAAAGCACGTTGCCGTTGTGCTTGAGTGCGATTAGAATGAATCGCCACAGCCGTAACCCCACGACGCTCTAAATGATGAGCAAGCGTATCCGCCCGATGCTTAGTTCTGAGAAAAACAAGCACGCTATCCATCTCCACCGTATCAAGGATGTGAAACAGGAGCGCTAACTTCTGCTCTGACGCAATGGTATAAAAGTATTGCGCAACCGAATCTGTCGCAGAGCGAGAGGGACTGGCTTCTACAATCTTTGGCTGGCGCTGAACCGTTGTAGCAAGCGCACGAATGCTATGGGACATTGTTGCGGAAAAAAGCAAAGTTTGACGCTCTGATGGAGCGGCAGCAATAATTTTCTTCACATCATGAATAAACCCCATATCCAACATGCGGTCAGCTTCATCGAGTATGAGCATTTGAACATGCGATAGGTCAAGGGTGCCGCGCTGAAGATGGTCGAGCAAGCGTCCGGGTGTGGCAATGAGAATATCTACGCCACGTCGCAAATGTTGAACTTGCTTATGCATGTCGGCGCCGCCGTAAAGCGCGGCGGAGTGAAATTTCATGAACCGCCCGTAATTTTTAACTGAGGTCTCAACTTGCATAGCTAACTCGCGTGTGGGCGTCAAAATCAGCGCCCGAATGATGCGACGCGTCGGCGGTGGGAGAGAAGCCAGCAAATTAAGCATGGGCAGAACAAATGCCGCAGTTTTGCCTGTGCCTGTATTTGCTAACCCAATGACATCATGACCGCGCACGGCAAGTGGAATCGCTTTGGCTTGAATATCGGTAGGCGTTGTGTAGCCTGTGGCAAGAATGCCTTGCACCAGCGCATCGGCAAGACCAAGTTGTGAAAATGACATACCTGATAAGTTTTATGCAAGACGCGCTGATGAAGTGACATGGAACAGAAATAATGCAGACAACGGGGGCTGTAATCCAGTAGTTTGACTGCTTCACTGCCGCACCTGCAACTCTGCAGCTTACGGCAACATGCTCACCGAAAAGCGAGTCTTTTCGTTAGAAAGCCCAAAGATAAAGTAAATTTCGAGAATTCCCATAGCCTCACCATGAAAAGTGCAAGCCATAATCAGCACAGCACGTTTAGACGACCTCCACACGGGATTGGTCGCCCAGCATGAAACGATTGGTCTTGGGCTTTTTGGTAGCGCTCACAATTTGCACATCATTGCCTAAGAGGCTCTCTTCGATACGGATGCCAACATCTTCAATGCGGCAATTTTTTAGCACAATGCTAAACTCAATTTCTGACTTCTTGATGAAGCAGTCGTCGTAGATAGATGTAAAAGGTCCGATGTAGCTATCCTTGATAAGGCAATTTTTCCCAATGATGCATGGTCCGCGCAGCACACTGTTTTGAATCTTTGTGCCCTTGCCAATGACCACCTTGCCAGTTACAGTTGAATCCGCATCTACTTCGCCTTCAATGCAAGTATGCTGATTTTCCAACACAAGCCGATTGGCTTCAAGCAAGTCAAACGGCTTGCCCGTGTCTTTCCACCAACCCGTAATTTCCGAGTAAGTAACACGATAGTTTTTTTCAATGAGGTATTGGTGAGCATCAGAGATTTCAAGTTCGCCACGTGCACTGGGCGAAATGGCATGAACAGCCTCAAAAATGCACTCATCATAAAGATAGATACCCGCCACAGCGTAATCTGACTTTGGCTTTTTGGGTTTTTCCTCAATAGAGATAATGCGTCGCCCCTTGAATTGAGGTACCCCAAAACGTTCAGGGTCTTTGACCTTGGCGAGCGTAAGATGACAATTGGAGCGCTGGGACTGGAATTCATCAATGAAACGCTTTACCCCGCCAACTAACATGTTATCGCCCAAATAGAAGATAAAGGGCTCATTCTTGATAAAATCTTGAGAAATTTTGACGGCGTGTGCTAACCCCAAAGGCGCTTCTTGCGGAATGTAAGTGATTTTTACACCAAAGGCTTTCCCGGAACCAATCGCCGACTCGACATCTTTGTTTTTGGCATTGGTAATAATTCCCACATCCTTGATACCAGCATCTGCAACTGCCTCAAGGGCGTAGTGCAGCATCGGTTTGTTGGCAATCGGAATCAAATGCTTGTTCTGCGTGTAGGTGATAGGACGCAGACGCGTCCCATGCCCACCTGATGTAATCAATGCCTTCATGGAATTGAACCTGGAGTCAAACGGTTTGAAGTTAGGTTAGAACACTCTAAATGCATCCTCAATAAGTTCAATGACGGGCTCAAGCCCGCCAAGAGAAATGGCTACCACATCAAAGCGATAGGAGACATCCGCCGAGTTGCTGGTACGAATGTAACACTCTGCAGCCTTTGCAATTTCACGCTGCTTAGATTTTGTAACTGCCTCAGCTGGATGACCAAAGTTAGTCGTACGCCGAGTTTTCACTTCAATAAATGAGATAACTTTCTCTCGCTGTGCGATGATGTCAATTTCATTTTTACCGCACCGATAGTTTCGTGCAAGAATCTCAAAACCCTGTGCTTTAAGAAATTTAGCCGCATAGTCCTCGCCAGAGCGACCAACAGCATGATTATGACGATTCACTTTTGAGCTTTCCATAACATCACCAATCCGACAGCTAAAAACAGTAAGTTTGGAAACCATGCCGCAAGCCAAGGGGGAATCTCACCTTTGTAGCCTAAGGTTGCAAATGTTTGCTGTAAGCCAAGGTAAATAAACCCAACCAAAATACTAATGCCAGCTTCCAGTGCAAGACCACTGCGTTTTTTGGCCGCAGATAGCGGTACGCCAATTAGTACAACAATCAAGCAAGCCACAGGAAAGGCAATTTTGCTATGGTACTTCACCAGAGCTTCATCAACGGCCTCGAAGCCGCCGCGCTGGCGTTTTTCAATAAACATGCGATGGTCAGGCAATGTAAGCAAATCCAGTGCTGAAGTGTTCTCGCGTAAGTCGCGCAGCGTAAATGAAAAAGTGAGGGTATCGACCGTTTTCTCAAAAGAGTAAAATTCAGGCTCGGCAAAAAACTGACGACAAATGGCATCCTGCAAAACCCAGGTGTTCTTGGTGCTGTCGTATACCATTTGCTTGGCATCAATACGCCAGTGCATAAAGGAATGCGAGAATTCCTGCACACTGACATTGTAACAGATGTTCTGCACATCGTCAAAATAGCCAATGCTGACCAAGCGATTAGCTTTGTCAAGAATGTTGAAGTTGCTGCGGCTACCGCCAGTCCAAAATGTTTTGCCAAGTTGAACAGACTCAAACTTTTGCTTGTAGCGTGTGGTATGGGGAACAACCCAGCCCGAAAAGAGAAAATCAACAAGTGTAATCACAACTGCCACCGCAAAAAAAGGCACAAGAATTCGGTAAAGACTGATTCCACCCGCCTTCATGGCAGTAAGTTCAGTTTGCTTAGAGAGATTGCCCGTAACAAAGAGCGCCGCCAAAAGTCCACTAATAGGAGCCGTGAGCTTGATATTTTCAGGTAAGAGATAAAGGTAGTATCCCACTACGGCAAAAAGTGTGGCTTTGCGGTCAATGTAGTAGTCAATTTTTTCAATCACATCAATCAAGATAAATAGCGCAAGGAATGCGAGGGTGCCGAAAAGAAACGCAGAGGCATACTGCCAGAGAATGTATCGGTCAAGAATCTTCACGCCATCAAGTAGACGCCTAAGTTGATGATGCAAACAGAGAAGCTATGACTTTTTCTCCGACAACGAATTCTCAATGCTCAATGCAAGGGTTGAATATGAAGTTTATCCCCCGAAAAATACGCTACGAGCAATGTAGGGGAATACCACGCCCTACTTATCACCAATAAGCACGGAAGCCCCTGCACCTTTGCCCATAAAGATAACTTTGGAATTGGGCGATTTGACCAATTCCTGCATGGCTTTGATTTGCTCATATTGCAGCTGCTTGTCAGTCAAGGTGCTGTTGATGATTTTTTGATAGTCAGAGATGCCTTGCGCCTCAACTCGCTTGCGTTCAGCCTCTTGCTGCTCTTTGAGCAGAATGAACTGCATCTTCTGCGCTTCTTGTTCAGCATTAATTTTAGCCTCAATGGCGGCTTTCACCGAGGGTGGCAGAGAGATATTGCGCACAAGAACTTGCTCCAAAAAGAGACCGCGCGATTCAAAGTCCTTCCTAATCTTGTCTACAATGCGAATTTGAAATTCATCACGCTTCGAGGAATAGAGGTCAACGGCGTTGTAGTAGACGGCATTGTCACGCATGGCAGTGCGGATAATCGGACGCACAATTTTCTCACGATAATCCACGCCGACTTCTCGCAGAAGACGAGGTGCCTCACTTGGAATAACCCTATACAAGACGGTAACATCAAGGACGACTTCCAAACCATCGGCACTAAGCACGCGCATAGCATCATCGGTTGTGCGACCAGCTTCATCATTAGCGCCTGACATCGTATAGTTCTGTGTCTTGACATCAAAACGAACGACTTCGACCAGTGGGTTGATAAAGCGCAACCCCTCCGTTAAGATGTCACTTTGAATTTCACCAAACAAACGTTTGACGCCAACCGTCCCCCCCTCAATCTGAACAATAGATTTTGACAGAATGCCAATAATGATTACGCCTAAACCACCAAGACGAAATAAGGTGGAGAAACGCTGAAAGTTTGGATTTGTGCCAGCTGCGACAAAACCCACAATGAGCAGAATAATGCCAAGAACAACTAATGAAGTCATTTGCAGATGTTTTAAGGTTTTGAGCAGCGCAAAAATAACATTTGTGGCGAATTATGATACAACCTCGCCAGTCGGGAATTTACCTGCAAACTTCAGACCCAAGAAAACTAACCCAGTCAGCAGCGAGCCCACAATCCCAGCAGGGATATTAGCTAATGAGCCAATAAGTACCGTGCGGAGCGGTACATCAAACGCAACACCAAATGTCAGATGTGAAAGCCAAAATGCTATTGCTGTCATCAAGCCAAACACAAAACTTGTCGCAATACTGCCTACAAATGATACGAACACTTGCTCTTTCATGCCAGCCGTTACGGCATTGATACGCTGCTGGCGCTTCTCACCAGTCGGGTCGTAGAGCTTATTGGCAAGGTATCCGCCAACCGCTACTGTAATAACCAACAGCGCATAGAACACATATGACTTGATGCTGTCTGAGAAGTCAGGATGAAAATGACCACCACTATACTCGCTGACAAAACCTAAGATAAGAATGGAGGAGATGTAAAAAACGGTGCCCCAAAGAAAACTCACGCTAATCCATAAGCTGATGCGGTTCTCGCGTGCCGAAGTTGTGAAACCTTTTGCCATGTTTTTGCCTTGCTGGTAAGTCAGGGTTGAAGATACGCTACACTCCCCAAACATCTTCGTCTACAAAGATAGGGAACGCAACGCATTCGGCATAGAGTTCCAAGTTCAGCACAAAGATTGTCAAAAACTATGTGGTCTCTCTTGCCGCTATCAACAGGCATATTGCTGCTCAACTTCATAACAACACTGTTCATGACAGGAGTCATTTGGTATGTGCAGATTGTGCATTACCCGCTCTTCAGCCGTGTAGGCTCTGCATCGTTTCGCGAGTATGAAGCACTGCACGCCAATCTGACCACAGCCGTCGTGCTGCTCCCGATGTTGATTGAACTCGTAACGGCGCTCTATCTCTGTTATGAGCGACCGAATTCTGTCTCGGCATTTGAAGCATTTGTAGGTGCAGCGATGCTCTGCGTGATATGGCTATCAACAATGTTTATTCAAGTGCCAAAGCATACGGTGCTAAGCACCGGGTTTGATGAAAAGGTGCATCAAGCGCTGGTGGCAACAAATTGGATACGAACAGTGTTGTGGAGCCTGCGTAGCGTGCTACTGACTTGGCTCATGCTCAAAGTCTTGCGCTGAAGGCGAGTGATGTCATCTGAACGCAATAGCAGAAAGAGTTACTGTGTCAGGTCGGAAACGTCTTTGAGAGAGAAGCGCAGATTAGAGACAACCCCAGCACGCTTGGGCAATTCAATAGACTTGCCGTTGAGCCAGACTTCTGCGACTTCGGCTTTGCCAATGGTCAGCTTGACTAAGCTATCGGCTTCGAAACGGGAACTTTCGTTGGCTCGCAAATAGGCTTCTTGAATTTTATGCTCATCGGCTACAACGCCTACCCAGCAGTCGGACTTTGCACGCACGACAAGGGTGAGCTTCCGCTTGTCGTCAGTTGCGGGCACGGATAGTGAAGCGCTACGCTTGGTGTCCGTAGAAGGCGGCACAGCTGAGACGGCATCGATGGTTGGCGCAGGCGTAGTGGGCTTAGGCGTGGTATGGGGTTTGGACGGTGCAGGCTGGGCGGTTGGCGCAGGCGCACTGGAATAGCTAACAGATGAACCAGTTCGGTGAATAACTTCAGCCTCATGAGGCGCAAGCCCGAAGTGAAAGATAGTTACACCGATTGCCGCCGCCAAAAGCAAAGCGCCAACAATAGCTAAACGAATCGGCGAAAATATCATTGCCAGCCGCTCTAACTGTGTGTCAGAAAGCAGTGGATTCTCTTCTTTCGACGCATCGGGCAGTTGCGTGTCGGACGAGTTGGCGAGTGCTTGGGCATCAAGCGCCTGAAGATAAGACTCTATCGTATCAGCAGGAAGGTCAAGGGCTTGAGCATAGCTGCGGACAATTTGGCGAACATAAAAGTGCGGGAGGAAATCATAGCAGCCGCCTTCAAGTTTTTGCAAATGCTCTATTTGAATTTTAGTTTGACGGCTAATCTCAGACAACGTTAAGCCGCGCTCTGCTCGGGTAGCAGCGAGTTCCGCTGCAATATCATAGCGCTGCATGAGTAATGTCCCTCTCCTCTCCTGCCAATGTTGCGTTTATGTTTTGTTGAAGGGCCTGCCGAAGATAAAAAGCAAAAGAAAATTTGTCAATAGTTTAACAAAAATTTAACATTAGGACGTGCTTAGGTCAAAATTGTAAATGCAAAGCCACACGTGGCTCAATACGTTGAAGAGGCTCATAACGCAAAATCCTGTTGTTTTCCCCACGCACAGGTATGAAAGTCCATTGATAGACCACAGAAAGCAACAGATAAGGATAAGGCAGGTAACTGAACTCCACTTGCAAAAGACTGCGCTCATCGAGTGTGAAGAGGTCAGTGTCTGCACCAACATCGCGCTTAAAGTAGTCAGCACGAAAAACCACCGATGGAATTAGGTCTTCAAGGCGCATGGATAGCTGCAAAATCCCATCACGAGGCGTACGGTAAAATCGCTGGTAAGCTCCGAATATCTTGAGCTTATCCAAAACGGAACCACCCATTTCACCATAGATGCCTGCACCACCCGAGGCCATTTCACTCAGTGCAGTGGCGCGTGTGACAATGCCGGTCAGATGCTCTCGGTAGCGGTCTTGTTCATAAAGGGCATCGAAGTAGGCAAATTGAAACTGGCGAGTAAGCAAGCGCTGCTCGAGCTTTGCAGAAAGCACAAGCATATTCAGCAAATTTTTAAGAGCACCAGAGACGCCTACAGAAACTCCCGCACCATAGCCTGCAAGACCGGCCACATCGAGAAAAAAATCTACATCGAGCATAGGAAGACGAACGAGAGGTAAGCCAATATCTAAACCGAACGCAAGCATCTGTCCGCCACGCATTAGTGAATCAAAAGACGCGCCAGAAGTGCCCATACCTGAACTTACGCGAACATTAGCGTCTGGATGGAAGTCCCCAACGAATGTAGCGCCGAGTTCTAACCCTGAAAGCAAAGCTAAGCCTGATGAGCGAAGCGGTCGCCAAAACGGACGCAGTCCCAATACATGAAAAGTGCTGACATCACCAATGACTGACTCGAAGCCAAAGTCACCAAAGTCCGCATCAAACTCAATGCCCATACGGCGCGCGTCGTAACTGGCATTATTGCGATAAAGAAATAGAATTGACCCGTGTCCAAGCCGCACTGCATCAAGTTGACCGAATCGGAAGTATAGACTATCGCGCTTGAAATTGTAGCGCACATAGCGGATGAGACGCAGATAACTTGAAATGCCATCCTGCCAATCTTCTTGGCGCAATTGTCCCTGCTGAGAGATGCGCAGATTAACATCTAAGCCAATTCCCCACGACCCTAATGCTAATTCTGGTGAAAGTCCAATCGCATAAAAAGTTTGATTGCCAAAAGTGGTAATCCCTAAACTGCTGCCAAAGAAACTGCCATATTTGCGGTTAAAGAAAATCGAGTATGCATCAAAACGACTGGAAGGCACGGATGATGGAGCAAGAGAAGATGCGCTGGCATTTACCTGTGAATAAAGATGAAAAGGGAATGTAACAAAAAAGGACACAAGCAAAGCCAGGCGCAAAATCATGTTGAGCATTGATTTGCAGAAAAGTTAAGCAATTTTCCATCGTGCCGTAGGAGCATCACGAGCCATGGGCAACTGCAAGACATGACGATGCAGAGCAAAGTTTGCGGAGAGGCTGTGTGTAGTGATATAAAAAACTAAGAAAATAACCCGAGCCCAAACTGATGAAGGCTGAAAAAGTAAAACAAGCATACAGCCTGCATGCACCCCGAGGTCTAAACAGCCAAGCGGCTACTTGACATAGCGTTTGAAGTATCGCTCCTGCTGCTGGGCAATCATAGCTTCAAGTTCTGCACGCTTTTCTGGTGTCTGCTGTGCTAAAAAAGCCTGCCACTCTTCCTCAAGGTGGATGGGACAGTCATCAATAAAATCACAAATGCGGCAATAGCGACGGTTATACATCTGCTCCATCCAGCAACCTGTCTGGCTCTTCTTCACCTCATCTACATAATTCGGATTTTCTTCAATGAGACTGTCACCAGTTTCAATCAGGTCTTTGAGATAGCCATGCTTCTTTTCTTCCTCTATCATTCTGACCATCTCATTATGCTCTTCGGAGTAGCGCTTAAGAAGACCCTGGATGAGCTCACGTAGAATTGACATCGTTATTCTCCTTTCTCATGATAAGCCCTGAACAAGCGGCATGATGTTCTGCTCAAAGTTACTGAATCGGCAAGCTAAACCAAAGTGAAAAACTTCCTTCGAGGTGGAGAAAAAGTTAGCCAGTCAAACTGTTCCCATGTAAGTTTGTGCAGAGTGATGAAAAAGCTGCATGGGCAAAAACAACCTTTCCCGCAATGTCCATGGGAACGGAGAAAGGTTGCTTTGCAGGGCAGAAAAGCCTAGTTCTGTGGATGCTTCAACGCATCGTGAGAAAGTTTTTTTAGCATCAAAATCGCCGCAGCGGTTTCAAGCAGCTGGCGCAGTTCCAAAACTTCCTCACGTGTAAAAGCCATCGTCATGCCCGTAGACTGCAGAGCCACAAACACCTTGCGATGATAAGGTTTGGATTGGTTGGCGATTTCGTAGCGCTCAAGATCGAGACGGTCAATACAGGCTTTGAAACTGCTAAGACCCTTTGAGTCGAAGCGCAAGAAGAGATTGCCAAATTCAAGTTGAATCACATTGCAGCCGGCATCGCTAAGTATGCAGCCATGACTCGTTTTATGGATAGTGGTCTTGGTGAGCGGCGACTTTTGCATGAGAAAGTCCTCCCAGATGAAGAGTTTGGCAAAATTAAAGTATGAAACGCACGCCTATTGTGCTTACACGCCCCTCGCCGGGAATAACCCCAGGACCGGGGTAACCTCCAGCACGACGTGTAAAGTATCGTCGGTCAAAAAGGTTATGGACATTAGCCTCCACAATAGCAAAGCTAAACGGGCGCCAAGAGGCACTGAAATCAAAGACTGTGTATTCAGGAATCACGCCTTGAACACCGTTGGCTTGAAAAATCGTATTGCTGGCATCGCTAAAGGATTTACCCACATAGCTGCCTTGCAGAGTCATTGAGAAAGTCGAACGAAAGCGATAAGTCAGCCCTGCACGCACAACCCACTCTGGAGCAAACTCCACACGATTGCCTTGCACAGAGCCCGCTGGGTTAGGGAGTGTTGCACGGTTGTCTGAAATGTATGTGGCATTGACATAGCTGACTGCTGTAAAGAGGTCGAACGAGCCAATCGTTTGCACAAGAGAGGGCTCACCAAGCGCAGCAATGGCGTCAAACTCTACGAAGGCTTCGACGCCGAAATGCCGGCTTGTGCCCACATTCGTGCGCAGACCATTTGGAAAGCGTGTGGAATCTGCACCCAGTTGCGCACGGTTAAGCGTGCCAACCCGATTACCATAAATCATAAAAAATGCGCCAATGTCGTAAGAGAGAACGTTACCCACAAAACCGCGAACCCCAAGGTCAGACGACCATCCCGATGAGGCTCGCAAGTTCTCGTCGACATCTACTAACGAGTTTTGAAACTGGTCGCTAAACAAGGCAGGACGATAGGCTTGTGCAATGTTGGCATAAATTTCTGCTTCATCAATCGGGCGGAGTGCGGCCCCAAGTCCTAAAAGCGGTAAGGCTTCACTGGTCGTTTTATTGACGCTGATAAACCCACCTGTGGGCTCAAAAAATGAGTTGGTGCTGCGACTGAATTGTCCTGTGCCAACCGTAGAGATATAATCAATGCGTGCGCCCGGTGTGAGTGAGAAAATCGGAGAGAGCGCAAGTTTGAGCTCTGCAAACGCCGCAACATTCTGCACATTGAAATTGAGATCAAGTGAGCGCTCACTGCGAAAAGTCATGTCGTAGCTATCGCCGTCAGAGCCACGTCCGCGGTCGCGTTCGGTGTTGCCACGGTAGTAGCGCATGCCAGTGGCAATAGCGCTTGTGTGCCCAAGAAAATCAAATTGGTGCAGAAGGCGTGCTTCTGTGCCAAAATTGGTATAAATGTCTTGATCGACTCGGCGCGGGTTGGTGAGACTGTCGACGATATTCGGCGTGGTGGTCAGACCGATGCTGTTGCGCTGGGCAAAAAGTGCAAAGGCTCTCACATTCAGGCGTGTCTGCTCTGAAAAAGCATGCTCATAACTTAGTGTAGGAATCGCCCAAGGCGCACTGAACCAATCGCGTGAGCGTGTGGCTTGGCGCGCATCGGCTTGATATTGCGCATCAGTAAGTCCGCCCGGTTGCTGCAAAAGGTAGTTCATGTATGTCATGGAAAAGCCTAAAGTACCAGACTCTGAGATTTGGTAGTTTGCACGTGCATAGAAGGTGCCTTGTGTAAAGCGGTTGTTCTCACGCCAAGGCGAGCCCGTGCGCAGATTGAAGTATGTGTAGTAGCTAAGGTCGCCGATAGTGCCGCCTAACGCTGTGTAGGTGGAATAAAATCCCGTGGAGCCAACGACCTGAGAACTTTCTAAAGAAAAAGACCTATCTCTCGGTGCAGATTTGGTGACATAATTCAAAAGACCACCGAATTGAGGACCAAATTGCAATGAGGCAGACCCGCGTACGAGCTCAATGCGTTCAAGCGATTCATAAGGTGGTGTATAATACGCTTCAGGGTATCCAAAAATATCAGCGGAAATGTCGTAGCCATCTTTGCGCGTATTGAACTCCCAAGAACGATTTGGGCTAAGGCCACGCACAGCCACACCAGCTTGAACACCACTGCCATCTTGCTCCCAGATGAAAACCCCGGGCGTGCGCGCAAAAGCTTGGCGTGTATTATTGAGTGAAAAGTTACCATTTGACCCTTGCATCTGAATGACCTCGGTTTTCATAACTAAAGTCAATCGCATATGTTGTAAATGGTTTAGGAATCTAATTTAGACTTAATCTAATTTAGCAAGAAGAGAGAAAAAATGCAACTCTGGCATGCGGTAGCTCAAAATTCTCAAAGATAATCTTTATGTTTCAGGCAGACTCATCAAAGTAAGAACAGCATCAAAAACACGGAGGAATTGTGAGCGAAGAAAAAGTCGCCATCCAAGGGATTGCAGGCTCTTTTCATGATTTAGCGGCGCGGCGATTCTTTGCGCCAAAGAAAATTACGCTGCTTGAATGCGAGACTTTTGAGCAAGTCTGCCAAGCGGTGCAAACCGGTGAAGCCACAGCAGGCGTAATGGCTATTGAGAATACGATTGCAGGCAGTCTGCTACCAAATTATGCACTGCTGCAGACGCATCGCGTATCGATTGTGGGCGAAGTCTATGTGCGCATTCAACACAACTTGCTGGCGTTGCCAAATCAAACGCTGGCAGATATTGAGGTCGTGCAGGCGCATCCCATGGCACTTTTGCAATGTCGGGAGTTCTTCAAGCAGTATCCACATATCCATTTGGAAGAAGCGTTCGACACTGCAGGTATTGCCAAGAAAATTCGTCAGGAGCAGCTTAGGGGCGTTGGGGCAATTGCAGGTTACTATGCGGCGGAACTCTACGGGCTGGACGTATTGGCAGAAGGGCTGGAGTCGAATCATCAAAATTTCACGAGGTTTTTGGTGCTCTCACGTCGGGCAAATCCGCTGACGCGGCAGTTTAATAAAGCCTCGTTAGGATTTCGTGTCGCCCACACATCAGGCAGTCTGGCAGAAGCACTGCTGGCATTCAAGCGCAATGGCATCAATCTGACAAAGATTCAATCTATCCCCATTGTGGGCGTGCCATACGAATACACGATTCTCATTGATGTGGTTTGGAATGATATTGCCGATTTTGAGCAAGCCCTGCGTGAGTTTAAGCCCTGCGTTTTGGAATATAAAATCTACGGCGTCTATTGTGAGGGAGAAAAGAACATTGACCTAACCACTCACCATCACATTCAAGTCGAAGAGCCACAAGCGCTGGCACAAGAGCTGGGCAGAAAAGCCGCATCAGGAGAAGTACATGCCAAGCCATGGCAAGCATGGCTACCGAGCACATCATCAGTACCCTCTGACTACATCGTAATTTCTGGACCCTGCAGTGCAGAAACAGAAGCACAGGTCAGACAAGCCGCTCATGCGCTTGCATCCAAAAACATTACAAAAATCCTGCGGGCTGGCGTTTGGAAACCACGCACGCGCGCTGGAGGATTTGAGGGCAATGGTACCAAGGCATTAGAGTGGTTAGCAACTATCAAAGCGGAAACAGGCTTGCAACTGGCAGTGGAAGTCGCCACAGCCGAACATGTAGAAGCCTGTCTCAAGTATGGCGTCGATATTGTCTGGATTGGCGCACGCACAACGGGCAATCCTTTTTCCGTGCAAGAAATTGCCGATGCCGTGCGGGGCACAACGTTGGGCGTCATGGTCAAAAATCCGATTAGCCCAGATTTGGAGTTGTGGATAGGGGCAATCGAGCGCTTATACTTTGCAGGCATAGATAAACTGGTGGCGATTCATCGCGGATTTTCTACACATGAGAAGACACTCTACCGCAACAATCCGCTATGGAATTTGGCATTGCAATTTCGTGCTCGTCTGGCTCATGTTCCGCTCATCTGCGACCCCAGCCATATTGCCGGCAAGCGAGAACTGGTGCCTGCAGTTGCGCAAAAAGCCATCGACTTAGGCATGAACGGCTTGATGATAGAATCCCATCCCTGCCCGACCTCTGCTTGGACCGATGCCGCCCAACAATTGACACCCGATGCCTTAGCTGAACTGCTAAGCTCGCTCAAGTGGAAACCAAAACCTGACAGCCATGAGCAAGATGCACTTGACCGATTGCGTGCCGCTATTGATAGGCTCGATGAAGAGTTTGTCGAAATCATGGCGGCACGAATGAACTTGGCGCGAGAAATCGGTGTGTTCAAGAAACTCAACCACCTTGAGCTCTATCAACCAGCGCGGTGGAAAGAAGTGTTAGAAAAACGCAAAGCCCAAGGCACAAAACTCTCCTTGAGTGAAGCCTTCATTGAACATCTCTATGAGCGCGTGCACCAAGAATCGCTCCGCGTGCAGTCAGAGGCAACAGGCATACCACTTACTACACCTGCACGACAGAGCCAAGTGAAATAGTCCTCTTTGAGGCACAAGAAGCACGAGCCTACAACGATGATGTGCAAGCTCAATTTAGTGCGGTTTGTTCAACACACTGGCAAGAAAATCCAGATTTTTCACAGCGGTAGCCTTATTTTGCATATCACAACGACTGAAAAATTGCTCAAGCAAAAACGCTCTCGATGTCGTCAAAACTGCAGGCGTTGCTGAAAGACACGTCCATCTACGGTGCCAGCACAATTTTAGCACGCGGTTTGAATTACCTACTCGTGCCGTTCTATGCAAACTTTCTGTCTGCAGACGACAATGGTATCCAAGGCTTGATATACACCAACATTGCGTTTGCAATGATTCTCTATACCTACGGCATGGAACAAGCCTATCTCAAGTTTGCCGCCGAAGCCAGCAAAAAACATGAGCCAATCGAGCCTGTATTTGCCACACCGTTTTTAGCGCATCTTGTCACCTCTACATGCTTCTCGGCGGGTATTGCACTCTTTGCAGAGCCGCTCTGCGAAGCTATGAACATTAGTCAGTCGGCAGCGCTCTACGTTCAACTTGCGGCGTTGATTTTGTTTCTGGATACTTTGATTACTGTGCCCATGACGCGACTGCGGCATGAGCGTCAAGCCAAGAAGTTTGCGCTGATTCGCTTGTCAAATGTGAGTGTAACGGTAGTGGTCAGTTTGCTACTCCTCATAGTGTTCAAGTTAGGGCTACTTGGCGCATTTTTAGGCAATGTGGCCGGTTCGCTGGTTTCGGTCATCTGGCTCTTGCCATCCATGAAATGCTCGAGCAGGGTGTTTTCTTTACCACTGCTCAAAGAACTTTTGCGCTACGGCTTACCTTTCGTGCCGAATGGACTGGCGGCGGCGCTCATTCATTTCATTGATAGAAACGTACTCATTCGGCTTTCCCCTGAACAAATTCAGCACATTTACGGCAAAGCCATAACGGCAGAGGCATTAGTTGGTATCTATATGCGTGTGTATGCATTTGCCACGCTGCTTCAATTGGTGATACAGATGTTTCGTTTTGCTTGGCAGCCATTTTTTTTGCAGCATGCGTCGGACGTGGATGCAAAAAAATTATTTAGTCAGGTGCTGACCCTATCGTCGGTAGGCATGATTTTCATTGCATTTGTGGCAGCGCTCTTTGTGCCACATTTGATTCGCGTGCATTGGTTTGAGCGATTCTATATTCTGCCGCCGCCGTTTTGGTTAGGGCTGCCAATTGTGCCCGTGCTGTTTCTTGCCCCCGTCTTCGAGATGATTCACACCAATCTCTCGGCAGGGCTGATGATTGAAAAGAAAACGGAAGTGCTGCCAGTGGTCACGGCAATTGGCGCAGGCGTAACACTTGCGCTTTGCATTATCTTGATTCCCAAATTTGCAATGATGGGCGCCGCAGTGTCTGGCGTAGCGGGCTCTTTGGCGATGACGATTGGCACATATGTGTTTTCTCAGCGTGTCTATCCCAACAAATTTGAGTGGAGCAAAATTGGGCTGGTGCTCATGGCGGCGATGCTACTGTGGTGGGTATCGACAGAGGTCTTGGCAAGCGTGCTATGGCAAGGCGTCAGCGTCGTGGCATTTGTGTGCATCCTGACTATACTCTTTTGGCACGATTTGCGCGCCTTTGCAAGAAGACGATGGGCGGCACAAGCGGTGCTTGAGAGTCAAAGTGAGACCAAATAGAGCCAATGAACTGCCAGCCGACATGGGTCAGCGACCGAACATTTTGTCCAGTTCTTCAAGAGAAAGTTTGATGATGATAGGGCGTCCATGCGGGCAGATGTAAGGCATGGAGGTTGCAAAAAGTTGGTCAATGAGCACTTGCATCTCACGTTGTGAGAGTTTGTCGCCAGCTTTGATAGAGCTACGGCAGGCATAAGCGGCGGCAAGCGTGTGTCGTGATTCCAAAGAAAGTGTGGTTTTGTATGTTTGATATTGTTCCAAAATCTCTTGCAGGATATGCTCTTCGGAGCCGGGACGCACGTCGGGTGGAATGCCTTCAATCAAAATCGAGTTGCCCCCAAACAGTCGGAAAGAAAACCCAAGATGCAACAGCTCGTCGTGAATCTCTTGCAAAATTTCAGCTTCCCAAGGTTTAAGCTCAATGCGCTGTGGAAAGAGTAGCTGTTGTGAGTTCGGCACGCCTGAATTCATCACTGAAAGGGCTCGCTCATACAAGATGCGTTCATGTGCAACGTGCTGGTCGATAATCATCAAGCCAGATTTAATCTGTGTGAGGATGTATTTGTTATGGATTTGCCATACAAAGTTTTCAGAAGTTTTTTCTTCGGATTGGGCAGCACCAGAAGTAAAGATAACGTGCTGTGCTGGTGCATTGTGGGGCGAGGATGTAGTAGAAGATGATTCCTTTGCCACAGCATCACTGACTTGAGCCAGATGTTTGAATTCGGCAAGCTGACGCGCCTTGAGCGAGGCTTGATAGTCGGCTTGAAGTGCTTGTGTGGTGCGAATCTCGGTCTCGTGTGGCTGGTAGCTTAGGCGTTTGGCAATGCCAACAAAGTTTGGTTCTTGAGGAGAGTGCGTCATGGGCGTTGGGGTGGAGAAAGAACTCGGCTTCTCGGTGATAGTTACCGCAGGTGAGAAATCGAGATGATGAATGGCGCGCCGCACAACAGCATGAATCATCTGATACATGTTGCGCTCGTCATCAAACTTCACTTCCAGCTTGGAAGGATGAACATTAACATCAACATGCTTGGGGTCAAGTGAGAGCGAAAGCAAGTAGAAGGGTTGCTCGCGTTCGCCGAGAAGTTCGCCGTAGGCTTGTGTAATCGCATGTGAAATAAAGCGGCTTTGAACCACGCGTTGATTGATGAAAAGAAATTGCTCCTGCTTGGCACGCTTGGTCATGGCAGGTTTGCCCAAGTAGCCGCGAAGGGTCAGGATAGTGTTATGCTCCGAAATTTCCAGCAAGCCCTTAGTGAAGTCTTTGCCGAAAAAGAAATCCAGCCGTTCAGGGAGCGATTCATCTTTGAAGCGAAAAATTTCCTCGCCATCACTGATAAGACAGAACCCAATGTCGGTATGAATTAAGGCTTGAGCTTGAACGGTTTCGTAGATATGCTTGAATTCCGTGGCATTAGACTTGAGGAATTTGCGCCGCGCAGGAATGTTGAAAAAAAGGTTGCGCACACTAATTGAGGTGCCGTCGGCGGCTTGTGTCGGAGCGGTCTCTTGAAGGGTGCCGCCTTCGATGCGCACAAGAGTTGCCAGCGCTGAATCACGTGGCTTGGTTTTGAGCTCAACTTGAGAGACGGCAGCAATGCTGGCTAAAGCCTCGCCACGAAATCCCAGCGTATGCAAGTGCTCTAAGTCTGAAACATCGGAGATTTTGCTGGTAGCAAATCGCTCGAAGGCAAGCACAGCATCATCGGGTGTCATCCCACAGCCATTATCGACCACCTGAATTAAGCTTTTGCCAGCATCTTTGATAATCACCATAATCTCGTCAGCACCAGCATCAATGGCGTTTTCCAGAAGTTCCTTGACAACAGAAGCAGGGCGCTGCACCACTTCGCCAGCGGCAATTTTATTAGCAACAGCATCTGGTAATTTCTTGATTAGTGCCATCTGTGTAACCGTTTGCTCATTAGTTCTTGGAAAGATACGCCAAACGAGTTGCAAGGTAGTGCGGTAAAGTGAAACCCGATAAAAAAAGCATTTGATAGAACATTTGGCGAGCTCATTTGGCAAGCTGATGAAAAGTATGAATTTGGATAGTCAATGCTCGCATGTAAAACGAGCAGAGCAAGATGTTTCGTTTTCGTTAAGTTTTGGGAAATTTGAGAACGATTCTTTTTTTTGTGAAGTTTATGCAGGAGTAAACCCTGCTCAAAATGGCAAAATCTATTGTGCTGACAGGCGCCACAGGGCTGATTGGTTCAGCACTCTTCAAGCGCCTGAAAGCGTGCGGCAACGAAGTCATCGTCTTTGCGCGAAACCCTGAAAAGGCAAGGCAGCAATTGCCAGATGCCAAAAAGTATGTGAAGTGGGAGGCATTAGAGAGCGAGGGAGAGTGGCAGAAGGAATTAGATGGTGTAGATGCGGTAATTCATTTGGCAGGAGTGCCCGTGGTGTCGCGCTGGAGTGAAGACTACAAAAAGCAAATCTATGACTCACGTGTGCTCAGCACGCGTTATCTTGTCAGTGCTATAGCCAAAGCATCAAAGAAACCTGAAGTATTCATCAGTGCCTCAGCAATTGGATACTACGGTAATCAAGGCTATGGGGAAGCCGTGGAGGCACTCACCGAAGAGGCACCAGCAGCAAACGATTTTTTAGCCAAGGTCTGTGTAGATTGGGAACGTGAAGCCTTTGCAGCAGAAAATTTGGGTGTAAGGACAGTAGCGGTAAGAATTGGCATTGTGCTATCTACGAAGAGTGGCATTTTGGAAAAAATGATGACACCATTTAAACTCTTTGCAGGTGGTCCTATCGGCTCAGGCAAGCAATGGGTGTCGTGGATACATATAGACGATGAGGTAGAAATTTTCCTTTTTGCCTTAGAACGCACGGATGTGCGTGGCGTGCTGAATGCGACGGCGCCAGAGCCAGTCATGATGTCCACTTTTGCCGCGACCTTAGGAAAAGTGATGTCTCGTCCGTCATTTTTTCCAGTCCCGAGAGCGGCATTGCAAGTGCTCTTTGGTGATGCAGTCGATGTGGTAGCAGAAGGGCAGCGAGTGGTTCCAAAGCGCTTACAGAGTCTGGGTTTTGCGTTCAGGTATCCAAAACTGGCGCAAGCCCTGACAGACCTTATCGAGCGCCAAAAATGAGCGCACACTAGGTGCAGGCAATCGTGTGAGCACGTAATACTGCACAGAAGCAAAACAACAAGGGAGTTTGAGTGCGGCAAAACACAAGACGCAGGCACTCACAGTTCTTGAGCTTTTGAGTTTTAGCAAGAGGTTCCTGAACAATCAATCCTATTAGACGATTATGGCTGAAAAGAAAGATAACCAACAGCTCACGTTCCAATACACCGAACTGGTCATCTACGGTGTACTCTTCTTGGCGCTGGTCGCGGCTGTCTTTGTGCTCAACATCAATCTCTCTAATGAAAGCCGCCGTGATTCTGAGCAAATCTTTTGCGCAACAAAACAGCAGGAATACTGGGGGCGCGCATACCGTAACCTGCTCAAGACACAAACCACGCTGGCTGAATACGAGCTGGTGATGGGCGATAGCACGCAGTTAGAGCTGGCTGAGCAAAAGCGCGCAACCATTGATACCAGCTTCCGCCTGTATCGCCGTGCAGTTGAAGTGTTTGATGGAACAGTCAAAGCTTTGGATAAAGGAGGCAAAATTGTCTTAGAGGGCGTAGAGTATACCATTGATGCGGTTCAAGATGAACGCGCCCGACAATTTGTTAGAGATATTGCGAACCGATGGTATCCGCGTGCAGATTCTTTGATTGGAATTGCACATCAATATGAGGGGACACGCAAACTCAATTCAGACATGTTGCTGGCGGCTATAGACTTTGCCGTACAAAACGATGAGCTCATCCTTGCTGATAACCGCGACTTCATCGTCAAACTTGGAGAATTGGCTGCCGAGCGTCAGAATAGGCTACAAACCATTCAAGTCATTGCCTTAGTAGCGAGCATTGTCGTGTTTGTCTTAATGGCGGTGCGTCTGACCATTTCACTGCGCCGTCAAGCCAAGATTATCCAAGATTCGCAGAGTCAATTGGTGCAGTCAGAGAAAATGGCATCGCTGGGTCAAATGGTGGCTGGTCTTGCACACGAGATGAATACGCCACTTGGCTTTGTGCGCAATAATGTCGAAATCATCAGCGAAAACGAAAAGGAACTGCAAGCCGCCTTCCGTAGTGCTAATGCAGTCCTGAAAGACTTGGTCGAGGGCAAGTATAATGAAGTAGAAAAGACCATTCCTGAGACAATCAAGAAACTTGACGAGCTGGAGAAGATTGGTATCGTAGACGAAAACAAGATGATGATTGAGAGTGCTTTGCAAGGCATTGACCGCATTCAAGAGCTGATTGTGAACCTGAAGAACTTCTCACGTCTCGATCAATCCATGATGCAAATGGCAAGTGTCAATGAGTGCTTGGATTCTACGCTGGTTATTGCCAATCACATCTTGAAACGCCATGTAACAGTGCACAAAGAGTATGCACAATTGCCCAACATTCTCTGTGCCCCAGCGCAGCTCAACCAAGTCTTTTTGAACTTGATAACCAATGCTGCGCATGCAATGGAGAAGAAGGGACAGGGCAATTTATGGATTAAGACATACATGTCGACAAAAGCCGCAGAAGTCGTAGTGCAAATCTCTGATGATGGCACAGGTATTCCGAAAGAAATCATCAATAAGATTTTCGATCCTTTCTTCACGACCAAGCCAGTCGGTCAAGGCACGGGTATGGGACTGTCCATTTCAAAGAAAATCATTGAAGAGGGACATAAGGGTCGAATTGAGGTGAAAAGCGTAGTCGGTAAGGGCACAGACTTTTTCATCTACTTGCCAATGAAGACAGAGGTGAAAGAAGAAAAAGTCTTTGAAAGCGTGCCAGCTATGAACTAAAGGCTTTTCAAAATTGATGAAAAACCGTATCTTTACGAACGATTCTAAACGTCACTTACTATGTCAGCAAGTCAGTCAAATATCAATATCTTGTTAGTCGATGATGAGCCGTTAGTGTTGCAATCGCTATCTGCTACGTTCCGCCGGCAATACAATGTCTTTACAGCAAACAACGGCAAGGACGCAATTGAAATTGTGAGGCAAAATCACATCCATGTCGTCTTAAGTGACCAGCGCATGCCCGGCATGTTAGGACACGAGGTGCTAAAGATTATCAAAACCATTAGTCCAGGCACAATCCGCATTTTACTAACGGGGTATAGCGATTTGGATGCGATTATGAACTCTGTCAATTCGGGTGAAGTCTTTCGCTATTTGACAAAGCCATGGAAGGTTGACCAGTTACGTGAAACAGTGAGCGCAGCGGCTGAAATCGCCATGAAAGTCAGTCAAGTGTATCCCGACCGTGCAGAAATCTTGAAGAATAAAGCCAATGCGCCTGTAGAAGAAATTGCTGAAGAAGAGCCCCCGCCGCCGCCACCCTCAGAGCAACAAGACTACCTGCTCATCGTGGAGTTCAATCGTGAGCAGCTGAACACCATGGTGAAAGTTTTTGAGAAAAAGTACAAGGTACTACCAGCAGGCTCAATACAAGAAGCCTTCGACCTGCTGTCAAAAAATCCTGTGGCGGTGATGGTAACCGACCTTAACCTGAATAGTGAAGATGGCATGGATTTCCTCTATGCAGTCAAACAGGAATATCCTGACATCGTAACCATTCTACTGACGCAGGTACGAGACGCGCTGCTTGCTATCAAGTCCATCAATGAGTTCCAGGTCTATCGTTATCATGTCAAGCCATGCTCGGTAGAAGATTTAGACAAAACTATTCAATCGGCATTTGCGCGTGCACGCACATACAAAACGCAGCCGTCTCGTAATATTCATGCGATTGCACAACAGGTCGCTCCGAAAATTATCGAGCAGCAAGCAACCGAAAAGGGCAACTGGTGGCGCGATAAACTGCGTGCAGCAAAGAAACTCTTTGGCGTAGGGTAAGGCATTTTCAGAGAAAGTCAAGCATAAGTCGCTCGCTTGTCGAGCGGCTTTTTTATTTTTGCAGATGGACATTTCAACAACACCTAAACACCATAGCAATGTATCGCATTGCGCTCTCGGAGTTTGAGGGACCGCTAGACCTGCTGCTCTTTTTCATCAAACGCGATGAGCTCAATATCTACGATATTCCCATCTCAAAAATCACAAACGATTTTCTTGAGTATTTGGACGCCTTGCAGACATTGGATTTGGAGGTCGCTGCGGATTTTATCTACATGGCATCGGTATTGATGAGCATCAAGGCAAAGATGCTGCTCCCGCGTCCCGAATCCATCGAGGGCGAGCTGGACGAATTCGACCCGCGCACAGAATTGGTGCAGCGCCTTTTGGAATACAAGCGCTACAAGGACATGACACAAGCCATTCAGCAGTTGGAAGAGCAGCGCCGCAAACATTTTCAACGACTGCACTTTGAAAGCATTGAAGCCCCACTTGCTGAAGAACCCCTACTCAAACGCCCTACACTATTCGACTTAATTCAAGCCTATCAATATGCGTTAGCGAATATTCCCAAAAAGACCGTGCATGAAATCAAACGAGTGCCTGTAACGATAGAGCAACAAACAGAAAAAATTTTAGCCCGTCTTGAAACAACCTTACAACTTTCATTCTTTGAGTTTGTGCGTGATGCAGAAGAACGTATGGTTGTGGTCGTAACTTTTCTGGCGGTGTTAGAAATGGCAAAAGCGCATCTTATCACGATTCTGGTGCGCGACGACTACAACGATTTCTGGATATCCAAAGTCGCTTAACACAACTTGCCTATCTCAAACCATGCCTGAAATTGCCGCATTTAGAGGAATCACCTACAATCCTGAAAAAATTAGCGCATTTGATGATGTGCTCTGCCCGCCTTACGATGTCATTGCGCCTGAGCTGCAGGAGCAGCTCTATGCAAGGTCGCAGTTCAATGCTGTGCGGCTTGAATTGCCGAAAGAAGAAAATAAGTATGATGCCGCCGCAGAACGGTTACAACTCTGGCTGGAGCAGGGGATATTGAGAGAAGACAACGAAGAAGCCATCTATCCCTATCATCAAACCTTTACAACCAAAGACGGAAAGACATATACGCGCAAGGGTTTCATTGCACGATGCCGATTATATGAGTTTGAAAAAGGTGTGGTCTTGCCACACGAGAGAACGCTCACTGGACCAAAAAAAGACCGCTTGCAACTTTTCATCAAAACAAAAGCAAACATCAGCCCGATTTTCGGACTGTATAGCGACAAGGAAAGGCACGCAGATAAGGCACTCGAGCAGTTTACGCAGAGCACCGCACCATTCATAGACGCTATGGATTACCAAAATGCGCGCAATCAAGTATGGCGATGCCCCGACCAAACCATAATCGAATGTGTTTGCAACACCCTGAAAGACAAGCAAATGTTTATTGCGGACGGACACCACCGTTACGAAACAGCAGTTCAATACCGCAATTTGCAAATTGAAAATAACCCGCACCATACAGGTTATGAAGCTTATAACTTTATCATGGTCTATATGACCAACATGTTCGACGAGGGGCTGGTCGTTTTCCCCACGCATCGCTTGTTGCACAGTTTGGCGAAGTTCGATCTTGACGAGCTAATCGAGAATCTCAATCCATTTTTTGGAGTGCAGGAACTGGGCAGCAAGCAGCAACTCAAAGAATTTCTGGCACTCTATCCACATGGTGCGTTCGGAATTGTGGAGAAAGGAAAAATTTTAGGGATTCATCTGGCGTGCGATTTGGATGAGGCAATTCCAGAGGCGATGCCGCGCGAGCTCAAAGCTTTGGATGTAACGCTGTTGCATCATCTCATCATTGGCAAAATGCTGGGCATTTCACTCGAGGCACAAGCCTTACAGACAAACTTGAACTACTCAAAAGATATAGATGAGGTCTTTGAAGCAGTACAGTCAGGGCGGGCACAATTAGGCTTTGTGATGAACCCCACAAGTGTCTCTGAAGTTGAAGCCGTCTCAAAAATTGGCGAGCTGATGCCGCAGAAATCAACTTTCTTTTTCCCAAAAGTGCTGACCGGTACGGTAATTCATCGCTTGATATGACCTGCACTCTATCAGTTGCTGCCGTCCTGCAAGCAAGCCAAGGATGTCAGAACACTGGGGTTTCCTCGTAGACGCCAAAGACTTCACGCAAGACCGCGCAAATTTCCCCAAGTGTAACATAGCAATGCATGGCTTCGACGAGGTGTGGCATCAGATTGGTGCCGTCTTGTGCAGCTTGGCGAATTTTGCTCAGAGACTCTGACACTGCCGCTTGATTGCGAGAGGCTTTGACTTCGCGCAAGCGTGCAATTTGCTTGGCTTCTACTTCAGGCGTGATGGTGAGAATCGGAATTTCAATTTGCTCGTCTGGCTCTTGGAAAGCATTGACCCCAACAATGATGCGCGATTTGCTATCAATCTCTTGCTGGTATTTGTAAGCGGCATTAGCAATTTCTTTCTGTATAAAGCCTTGCTCAATGGCTTCAATCACGCCACCAAGTCTATCGATTTGCTCGAAGTACTTTTCGGCTTCCTGCTCCATTTTCATGGTCAGCCACTCGACATAGTAACTGCCGCCGAGCGGATCAACGGTATTCGTCACCCCTGTTTCATATGCAATGATTTGCTGTGTGCGGAGCGCAATTTTGACGGCTTTATCGCTGGGCAGGGCAAGAGCTTCATCCATAGAGTTGGTATGCAGCGATTGCGTGCCACCTAACACAGCCGCCAGAGCTTGAATGGCAACACGCACGATGTTGTTCTCAGGCTGCTGAACCGTGAGCGTGCAGCCAGCGGTCTGCGTATGAAAACGCAACTGCCATGAGCGCTCATCTTTTGCACCGTATTTGTAGCGCAAGCGTTTCGCCCAGATTTTGCGTGCCGCTCTGAACTTAGCAATCTCTTCAAAGAAGTCATTGTGAGAGTTGAAGAAGAAAGAAATGCGCGGCGCAATCTCATCGACATCGAGACCGGCGGCAAGCGCATGCTCGAGATAAGCAAAGCCATCGGCAAGCGTAAAAGCAAGCTCTTGCACCGCTGTAGACCCTGCTTCTCGAATATGGTAGCCGCTTACCGAAACGGGGTTAAACTTTGGCATTTCCTTGGTGCAGTAGACAAACATATCGGTAATAATGCGCATGGAAGGGCGCGGCGGAAAGATATACTCTTTCTGTGCGATGTATTCTTTGAGAATATCGTTCTGAATAGTGCCACGCAGTTTCTTGAGGTCATAGCCGGCGCGCTGTGCTGTGGCAATGTAGCCAGCGAGCGCAACCATCGCCGTCGAGTTGATGGTCATCGAAGTGGAGACCTCTTCCAGATTTATCCCCTTGAAAATGACCTGCATATCGGCAAGTGAGGAGAAGGAAACGCCGCACACGCCGACTTCCCCTTTTGCAAATTCAGAATCGCAGTCGTAGCCCATGAGCGCCGGCAAATCGAAGGCGACGGAAAGTCCCGTTTGTCCGCGCTCCAAAAGAAAATGATAGCGAGCATTGGTCTCTTCGGGTGTAGCAAAACCTGAAAAGAGACGCATCGTCCAGAGTTTGCCACGGTAGAGATTGTTGTGAATAGAGCGCGTGTAGGGAAATTCGCCACTGTGACCAATCTCGGTGTTGTAGTCAATATCTTGTGTATCAAGCGGCGTGTATAGAGCTTTGATAGGTTCCCAGCTCAAGTTTTCGTATTTACCTGGGAGTTCTTTGGTCTGGCGATTCTTTTCCAGCCATCTTTGATAATCTGCTTCTAATTGCGCAAAGTCCGTTGCGCCAAACACATTCTGGTTCATTGTCAAGTGTCGATTGGAAGTTATTGCGTAGTAAGTTACACAACTTTTGCAAAACAAAATCACACTGTGCCGCTGGCAGAAGCGTTAGAAAAACTGCCGGTAAGCAGAACGAACTTATCGACCCAACTGTGCCTGCTGCATGATGTAGATGCCTGAAATGGTAATTAATCCGCCGACAACCACATTCCAAGTCAGCGGTTCATTAAAAAACAGCACGCCAAACAGTGCCGCCCCAACAGGCTGACCGTTCATGAAAATAGAAACCAGAGAGGATTCAATTTTGCTGAGCGCATATGTTAGCAACACATACATCACCACCGACATGAAAAGCGTCACATATCCGAATGCAATCCAAGCTTTGAGCGAAATTTTGCTGGGCTCAAACTCCCCAAGATACCAAAGCCCAACAGGTGAATATATCAGCGTGCCAAGCATCATGATAAGTGCAGTGGCTTGAATAGGGTCGTAGCCGTATAGCCATTTTTTACTAAGCGCAATGTAGAGTGACCAGCTGATGACACCGCAAAGCATAATCAAATTGCCGCGCATGAGCTGGTCATCAGTAGAAATGCCGCGTGCAAAGAGCACAAGGCTAACACCAAGCAGAGCAATCGCAATACCTGTGATTTTCCCAAGAGAGAATGTCTCTGTGCGTATGAACCACACAGAAAAGAGCAACACCACAAGAGGTGTCAGGGCGTAAATCACTGCACCATTTGCTGATGTGGTGTATTTCAAGCCAATCATATATGAAGCCTGATTGATGCTAATGCCCAGCAGCCCCAAGAGCAGGAATTTGAACCAATCCAAAAGTTGATGTGAGCGACCTTGCAAGCCGCCGCGTAAGAAGAATAGGATGGCAAAAATCAGTCCTGCACCTACCATCCTAAGAAATGGCAAGACAAGCGGATGAAATTCAGCAGCGGCGGTGCGAGTAAATCCATATGCTAAGCTGGCAATGATAGTTTGAAAGGTCATGGCAATAATTCCCAAGCGTTGATTGCGTGCACGCACAGCGCTATGAGAAAGAGAGGTCTCTGCGGTTACGGTAGACATTGAGTGCAAGTCCTATTGCGATAAAGTTTGCAAAAAGCGATGAGCCGCCGTAGGAAAGAAAGGGAAGCGGAATACCAATGACAGGCATCAACCCTATGGTCATGCCGACATTGATAATGACATGACCGAAGAACAGTGAAGCAATTCCTACAAGCATCAACACGGTGAATTTGTTTTTTATGCTGTTAGCAAGCGTAAGAAAACGAGTGATAAGAATAAAGAAAGTCAGCAGCACAACAGCACAGCCAACAAAGCCAAACTCTTCGCCGATGACGCAAAAGATAAAGTCCGTCCACTGCGCAGGAATGAAGCGCAACTGTGTTTGAGTGCCCTGCAAAAACCCTTTGCCGAAAAGACCGCCAGAGCCGATGGCAACTTTGGCTTGTAAGGCGTTGTAGCCAGCGCCTTGCGGGTCGAGCATGGGGTCTAAGAAAGTTTGAATACGCTTGAGTTGATGAGGTTTGAGAACTTTGGCAGCGTAGAGGTTGGTCATGATGCCTGCGGTGATGCCAGCGCCAAGTGAAGCAAAAGAGAGCCATAGCTGCTGACGCATGGAAAAGAGCACCAAAAGCATAAACCCTGCGGCAAAAGCAAGGATATAGAGGTCAATAAAGCCTATTAGGGCGAAGGCAATAGGCAATGCTAAGATAACCACATAGTAAAATTCAAAGCCAGCCAGTACAATCATGGGCACGATAAATGTCAGATAGGTCAGGGCAGTGCCCGTGTCTGGCTGAAGCATGATGAGCGCAACGGGCAGAAGCACAATCCCAATAGCGGTAGCAAACCCTTTCAGTGAGCGGATATTGGTGTCGCGGTGGGAAAGGTAGCGTGCCAGCGCCATAATCGTCGTGAGCTTTGCAAACTCTGATGGCTGAATACTGGCGCCAGCCACTTGAAACCAGCTAAGTGACCCAGACACTTTGCGACCGATAATCAAAACAGCAACCAAAGCAAGAAGTGAAAGCCCGTAAAGCGTATATGCCCAATCTTGGAAAAATCGGTAGGGGAGAAACATGACTATCATCATAGCAACAAGGCTAATGCCGAGCCAAATCAGCTGCTTGTGAAAGTTTGTCATGATGCCCACGCCATTGCAGGCACTGTAGATGGCGGCAAGACCAAAAGAAACCAACACAGTCGTGCAGAGCAAGAGGCTCAAGTCAAAAGGCTGTTGCCGAATGCGGTCATACATCATGGTGCAAAGTAAAAGGCTGAGCGTTGTGTTTTACTGTGCATAAAAATTAACTTTCCACTAACAAGACCAGACAGGTGCATATCGAGATTCTTGGCAAATCTATGTTGTTTTGACAATTAAATATTGAGTGAATGCAGGCTCAAAAAAAGGATACGAATTGAACCGATTATGCCCCAATATCTCACAGATGCACCGTCGTTCTGAATGGAGCGCGGCGGAGTGAAGAATCCATGATGGATTCCTCGCTTTGCTCGCAATGACCAATAAAGTGTGCAGAAACATCTGTGTTCTGCCATATAATGACAAAAGACGAAGCACGGAACAGTGCAGCAACCGACACGTTCATTTGTCAAAACTACCTAAAATAACTTTAACTGCGATTGGACTTTGACGCAACACTCAAAAGACGAACTGGAGACTAAAAATTTCCGAGCTGGGTTTGCCGCCATCATTGGAGAGCCGAATGTGGGCAAATCCACTTTGCTCAATGCGGTGCTTGGCGAAAAACTCTCTATCGTTACGAGAAAGCCGCAGACGACACGCCGGCAGATTTTGGGAATTTATTCAAGCGAGGAGTGCCAGATTGTCTTTGTAGATACGCCGGGCATCATGCGTCCTAAGTATAAGCTGCACAGTGCCATGCTCAGTGCAGCAGACAGCGCAAGTTACGATGCCGATGTTATTGTCTTCATGATTGATGCCGCCCACTATGCGAAAAAGCAATTCACGCTCAACGACGACTTAGCATTTCAGCGTGTGGCAAAACTGCCAAAGCCTATCATACTGGTTGTCAATAAAATTGACCTCATCAAGCAAGATGAACTTATTGTACTGCTCGAGCAGTGTGCCAAGGCGTTTGATTTTAGGGAAATTGTGCCACTTTCAGCACTAACAGGATTGAATGTGAATGAGTTGATTCGTGCCATCTATCCATATTTACCAGAGCCCGTGCCTTTATATCCAACCGATGTGCTAAGCACAGCGCCAGAGCGATTCTTCGTCAGCGAATTGATTCGTGAGAAAATTTTTGAGCTTTTCTCTGAAGAAATTCCCTACTCAACAGAAGTAGAGGTAGAGGAGTTCAAAGAGCAGTTCGAAAAAGAGGGGAAAAAAGACCTCATTCGCTGTGCCGTGATAGTAGAACGCGAGTCACAAAAAGCCATTTTGATTGGCAAAAAAGGTTCAGCTATCAAAAGACTAGGGGAGTCTGCTCGCAAAGAAATCGAGGCATTCTTACAGCGACCGGTGTATCTTGAACTGTTCGTAAAGGTGCGACCAAACTGGCGAGAAAAGGAAAGCCAATTACGCCACTTTGGCTACAAAACATAAAAAAAATAACGAACTGGTGTAAAATTGCCCGTGTTTATGCAGACAAAACCTAAAAGAACCTAAAAGAATCTATGGGTCAAAAGCAAAAGTCAACGAAAATGCGCAGTTGCAATAGCCTTAGAAATTCGCATAGAAGATGGTGTGAGCAACTCGGTAGGCTTACACACGGAGCACAACGCTGTGTGCTATTCATCGTGCTGATGGCACTGCCCACGATGACCATAGCTCAAGAAATATCGGTGCGCGCATCGGTAACAGAAACGGTGGTAACCATGGGCGAACCGTTCGAGTATGTGATAGAGGTTCAAGGCAGTGTGCATGTAGAAGCCGTTCAGATGGGGAAGGTGCCAAGGATAGAAAAGCAGGGTGAATCTCAATCAACCAGTGTGAGTATTGTAAATGGCAAAGTTTCACAATCGCGTGTTATCAGCTATACCTTAGTTGCAAATAGTGAAGGCAAACTCACTATCCCTGCTACAACGGTGAAAGTAGAAGGGAAAATCTACCAGACTAATCCAGTTGAACTCACGGTTGTAAAGGCGGCTGCACAGGCGCAAAATGGAAGTGCGGCAGGTGGAAATACCCACCCGGACTTGGTCTTCATCAAACCAGTGATAAGCAAGACAAAACTCTATGTGGGCGAGGCAACAACGGTAACCTACAAGCTGTATGAACGTGCCGATATTTCAAATGTCGTGGTGGAAAAAGACGTCAAGCCCGAAGGATTTTGGGTGGAAGAGATTGATTTGCAGCAAGGACGTAGCAGTGTGCCACATACCACAGAGTTTCTGAATGGGGTGCTGTATCGGGTCTATACCGTCAAAAAAATGGTGCTCTTTCCAACACGAGCAGGCATACTCACAAACGGTGTCTACAAGCTCAACTGTGAAGCTCTGCTAACAAAAATCAAACAGCAACGGGGCAGAACGCTCTTAGAAGATTTTGATACATTCTTTGGCACGCTGGGCAAAAAAGTCAAGATTGATGTGGTGGCACCTGAAATAAAATTTGAAGTGGTACCGCTACCAGAACCCAAGCCAGTTGGCTTTTCGGGAGCAGTAGGCAAATACATCATGAATGCCACATTAGATAAATCCAAAGTGAAAGCAGGGCAGCCCATCACGTTCAGATTTACTGTGACAGGTGAGGGCAATATCGCCGCAGTATCACCAATTCAACTCAACTTGCCTGATGGATTTGAAAAGTATGAGCCCAAAGTAGAAGAGAGCATAAGTCGTCAGGGTGGCATAGTGAGTGGCACAAAAAGCACAGAGTATGTTGTCATCCCACGAGCAGGCGGAAAGTTTGAGATAGAACCTGTTAGCTTTTCATTCTTCGACCCTGAAAAGGGCGAATACAAAACACTCGTCTCCCCACGCTTTGAAATAGAAGTCGAAGGGGAGACCATGGTCAGTGCCGCCACGCCAATGGCAGATAGACAAACCTTGGCAAAAACCGGTGGCGATATTCGGTTCATCAAAACTCAAGATGACTTGAAATATCGTCCTGTGCCAATCTATCAATCCATTTGGTTTTATTCGTCATTTCTATTACCACTTGTCGCTTTGCTCTTTGTGTGGATGCGCAAGCAGAAGCAGGAAAAGCTGCAGGGCGACGTGGCACTGGCACGTGCCTACCGTGCCTCGCCTGAAGCTAAAAAACGATTGAAAATTGCCAGCGAACTCCTAAAACAAAACAAGCAAAAGGAATTCTTTACAGAACTGGAGCAAACTTTGGTGAAGTTTATTGGCAATAAGTTCAATACCGATGACCTTGCACTGACCAAAGAAGAACTGCGCTCACTGCTCCAAGAGAAAAAGGTAGCGCCAGAAATCGTTGAAAAATGCTTACAGATTTTAGAGAAGTCGGAATACTACCGTTATGCACCCACCAGCCAGATCAAAGATGACCTTAATGCAGTATTTAATGATGCAGAGAAAATTATTTCTGAACTTTCCGAACGCCCTACTTCAAGCTAAAACGATACTCATCCGCACTGTGTGCATGAGCACCGTCTGGTTTCTGCCCGCTATGCTGTGGGCGGCAGATGAGGAAGCAAAACAGCTCTTCAAGGAAGCCAATCAGTGCTACCAAGAAGGCAAGTTCAACGAAGCACTTGAGCATTATAAAAAGTTGGAAAATCTGGGCTATCAAAGTGGCGCGCTATATTACAACATGGGCAACACCTACTACAAACTTGGCGCAGTAGGTTATGCCATTCTCTACTATGAGAAAGCCGCCAAACTCATCGGCAACGATGAGGACCTAAGAGCCAATTTGGAACTGGCACGCATGCGCACCAAAGATAGAATTCAAAAGCTGCCGCCGTTCTTATTCGACGCTATCATAGAACGCTGGATAGAACTGTTTTCACTCGAGGGTGTGGCATGGGGCACAATAGTATCATTCTACCTCTTGATAGCAATAGCCATTGCTCGACTGCAGAAACTGCTACGAAATCAACTGGCTGCACAGATAGGATTCTATGTAGCTCTGGGCATCACGTTCTTCTTGGCCATCACATTTGGTGCAAAATCCTATCATGACGCTCTTCGCGCAGAAGCTATCGTGGTAAGCTCAACACTGAATCTGAAAAGCGAGCCAAAAGATGAAGCCAAGACAATTCTGGTCGTGCATGACGGGTTGAAAGTCAGCATCATGCGCCAATTGGACGAATGGATAGAGGTCAGACTGCCAAATGGAGATAAAGGCTGGGCAAAAGCTACCGACATTGCACGAATCTAAGAGGGCACGGACTAAAAACCCAAAAGAGGTAAAGGTCATGAGGGAAACGGCAGAAAAGTGACTGCCTACAGTACAGAGAAGCCTAAAGTTGAAGTGGGCAGCATTGGGGTCAGAGTTCCAATTGGATTTATTCCTCAATTGTGTTATTATAGCCGTGCGGTATGAGAAAAATACCCAAAAACATTGCGCTATCAACTTAATTTAAGCAACAAAGGAGCAAATTGCATCTACGAACCTGTATATGCTCTGACTTCATGAAAACTTTCTCTTTCAGGAAGGTTCGTGCGGCTAAAGGGGAATTTTGCTTTTCTCTACTGTGTCTCTAACACAACAACAAAACATATTAACGATGAAAAAAGTAATACTTTTCTTCACCGCGTTGCTTTTTGCGGTTGGGCTACATGCTCAAGAGCGAACCGTGTCGGGGACGGTGAGGGCAGCTGAAGACGCAAGTCCACTCATCGGTGCCTCGGTGCAGGTAAAAGGGACAAAGGTTGGTACAAAAACCGATGTCAATGGTCGATATACGCTGCAGGTCCCAGCAGACGCCACCACGCTGGTGTTTAGTTACATCGGCTATCGGACAATTGAAGTGGTTATTGGCGAGAGAACCGTAGTAGATGTAAGTCTCGAGATTGATGCAAAGATGGCTGCCGAAATTGTGGTAACTGGCGTGGCAGAAGGAACATCGACAAAAAAACTTGGCTTTGCAGTTGGTAAGGTTGATGAGCAAACGCTCAAAGAGGTACCAGCTGTAGATCCTGCAAATGCGTTGCGTGGAAAGATATCAGGAATCATTATTGTCCAACCGACGGGTATTCCGGGTACGGCGCCAACCGTGCGGCTAAGAGGCTCAACCAACATTCAGGGTCAGTCTGAGCCACTGATTATCATTGATGGTATCATCACGCCACCAGGCACTACGCTGGCAGACATTGACATCAATAGCGTGGAATCTATTGAGGTGATTAAAGGCGCAGCGGGCGCCTCACTCTATGGCTCGCAAGCAGCGAACGGTGTGATTCAAATCATTACCAAACGTGGCGCAGACAATCCGAACGCCACGGACTTTACCGCCCGCACTGAATGGGGTATCACCGATTTGCAACGGCTATACCCACTCAACAAGAGCCATCGCTGGCAGATTGACCCGGCTACTGGTGATTTCCAACGAGCCTCGCCCACAGGTATCACTCGCGTGTTTAAACCGGACCAGTTGATGGATAGTCCATATCCGGGACAAGTGCGCGACCACCAGAAAGAACTGTTCAAAAACCGCAGTTTTAACCAGAACTACTTTGCAATCGGCGTTACAGGCAAGAGCACAAACTTCTTTGCCTCTGGTGCAAGGCTCTTCAATCAGGGTATCTTGGAGCTAACGCCCGCCTTCGATCGCTATAATCTCAATCTGAACGTTGATCACAAAATCAGCGATTTCAAGCTCTCTGGCTCATTTAGATACACGAACTCAGTCGGGCCAGAGGCTATTGAACGCGGCCAAGGCGGTCCATTCTATGGTGTCTTGCTCTTAGAACCTGATTTTGACATTTATGCAACGAATCCAGATGGGTCGCCATACTGGGCGTATCCGGGACAAGTGCCAATTCCGGGCGGCAGACCGACCGTGGCGGGCAATAACGCCATCAATCCGCTGTATTCACTGTCTACAACCACCTTTGACCTAAGAAGAAGTCGCATCTTAGCAAATGCTGCCCTAAGCTATCAAATTTTAAGCTGGTGGCGCGTGGAAGCGCAGGGCTCATATGACCGTGCCGAAGAATTTTTCAAACGAGTGACACGGCGCGATACCTACAACAACAACATGAATGCTTACACCAACGGGGGACTGTCTCAGTATGAAGACCTGACGGATGGACTGGTGCTGACTGCGAACTCCTACTTCAAGCAGTCCTTTGGTGATTTTAACACGTCGCTGACGCTGCGCTATCAGTTTGAGCGATACACTAGCAACTTTGCACAAGTGGAGGGCTCGCAGTTTGTGGTCAGCGAAGTGCCCCAGCCGCAAGCCTTGACCACAACAACCATCTCGAACTTAGCCTCCAGCACGGATGTACGCGCTGAGAATTTCTTTATTAATGGCATTTTTGACTACAAAGAGAAGTATATCTTTGAAGCCCTGGTTCGCCGTGATGCGTCATCGCTCTTTGGCTCAGAAGCTCGCTCGCAGATTTTCTTCCGTCTCTCAGGAGCATGGAGAATCACCGAAGATGTAGAGATTCCGGGCTTGCAGGAATGGAAAATTCGTGCATCATATGGTACTTCTGGGCAAAGACCGCCATTTATTGCACAGTATGAGACCTTCAACATTGTCAATGGGGTGCCAGTGAAAAATCTCCTTGGTAATAATAGACTGCGCCCATCGAGAGTAGCAGAAATTGAAGTTGGAACAAACCTGCTCTTTCTCAATCGCTTCAGTGCGGAGTTTAACTATGCAACCGCCACGGCAGACGACCAAGTGCTGATTGTGCCGCTCTTGGCATACGCAGGATTCACGCAGCAATTCCAAAACGCAGGTCAGATGCGCACCAACACCATTGAGTTTTCACTTGGTGCAGAAATTTTGCGTGAGGAAGACTGGAAGTTCAACATGAATATTGTGGGTAGCCGCACGATTCAAGAGGTGACGCAGTTGGGTCGCCCGCCATTCCCCACGAATGGGAACTTTGGTGTGGCTGCTGCAGGGGGTGTAGCCAACACCATGTTCCGCATTGAAGCTGGTCAGCCTTTCGGAGTGATGTATGGCAATCGTCACGCTCGCTCACTTGATGAACTGCAAGTTGACGCCAACGGCTTTGTAACCAATCTCGTCGGACTACCCAGAGGCATACTGCGCCGTGAGGATTTCACCATAAATTCGGACGGCTATGTTATCCGACGCTTTGCTCCAATTTCTGGCACAAACTTTGCTAACAGCACAAACCCTGTGGAAGGAACAGTCAACGAACGAGCATGGCTCTTGGCAGATGAAACAGGTGCGCCATTGGTCACAAAAATCGGCGATTCCAACCCTGATTTAATTCTGAGTATCGGTGGAACGCTATCGTGGAAGAAGCTCTCGCTTTACTTCCTTTTGGACACACAGCTTGGCGGCAACATTTACAATGCCACGCGTCAATTGCTCTATTTCAATGAACGCCATGGCGATCTTGACCAAGCAGGCAAACCTGATGACAAAAAGAAAGTCGTCAACTACTACATTGGCGGTCTGACACCCGGCTTGGGCATTGGTCTTTACAACAACAACAACCCAACTGAACACTTTGTCGAATCAGCCACATTCCTGACGATTCGTGAAATCAATGTCAGCTATACCTTTGATGCCGATATTCTGAACAGCATTGGTATCAGTTTCATCCGTGACATTCGCCTGTCGCTAGTGGGCAGAAACCTGCTAACCTTCACAGGCTACACGGGTTACAATCCTGAAGTTGCATTGGCAGGAAACGCCACGAGCTTCCGTGTGGACCAATTTACATATCCTGTATTTAGGACATTCACGGCAGCACTGCAGGTGCGGTTCTAAGCTTCAAACCGATAACCTTGAAGCAAATGAACAGAACGACGACAGATAGGATGATAAAATTCACCAAACAAAATCATCATAGAAAAATGAAAAGAATTTTCGTTCCACTACTTGTGGCGGCAACGGTGCTGACAGTTGCCGGTTGCGCTGACCTTGATGTCAATAACCCTAATAACCCTGATACACGAAGAGTCTTGGCAACCCCCGCTGACTTACAAGGTATTGTAGCAGGTGCTTTTGTCACGCTCTATAATCCATGGCAGGGCTACCAACATAATGTGCATATGGAATGGGCTGCAGATTATGTAACGATGACAAATGCCTTCCGAGGATTTTGGAACTTCTTCAAAGTGGAGCCACGTGTAGCATGGGATAACACACTGGCTAACAGCAACGGTAACATTACCTCCATTCCGTTCCAGCGCTGGCATGCCGCTATCTCAAATGCGAACGATGTGATTCGAGCTATTGAGGTCAATCGGCAGAGCGCAGGCACGCCAGCCGTAAACGCAGCAACTCTGGCAGGGGCATGGTTTGTGCGCGCCATGGCATTAGGCTATTTGGCGACATCATTTGATAAAGCCTATATTGTCTCCCCAACTCAAGACCTCAGCCAGCGCTTGGATTTATCAAGTTACAGAGACGTAATGGCTGAAGCGCAAAGAAGTTTTGACCGTGTCATTCGCATCTGCGATAGTGTTAGCTTCACGCTGCCAGCTACTTTTGTCAATACCCCATCGCCATACACGAGTGCCCAGCTTGGTCGGTTGGCAAGAACATATGCCGCAAATTTCTTGGTGCAAAACGCACGTAACCGAACGGAAAACAACCAAACAAACTGGGGACGGGTGCTTGCCCTGACAGAGCAAGGCATTACTCAAGATTATGTCATTAATCTTGATGGGAACAACTGGCAAAATTGGTTCGTGGAAATTGCTGGCTTGGAATGGTATTGGCGTACAGACCACCGTATTATACGGCATATGGACCCTACATACCCGACAGGTTACCCTGCCACAGGTACGCTACGCCGCGCAGATTCCACAAGAGATGCTCGCATGCGAGAGAGCACAGGATATTTTAAGTATGAAAGTAGCTTAGCATTTTTCCGCTTGGATAGAGGACCGCAACTGCGTAGCCACTACCGCTTCAGCCGCTACGATGAACTCTACCTTGCAGACGGCGTAGGCCCGTGCGTATTTCTCTATGCAGAAACCAACCGACTGCTACGCGCCGAAGCTTTAGTCATGCTCAACAGAATTCCTGAAGCGGTCGATCTGCTCAATGCTGGACGCAGAACAACAGTCGGACGGCTTGCGCCACTGCCACCGACTGCCACCCGCGAAGAAGTCCTAAACGCCATCTTTGTTGAAAGAGACCTCGAGCTAATGATGACAGACTTTGGTATCCATTTCAAGGATATGCGTCGTAGAGATGCTCTGCAAAGAGGTACGATACTGCACTTCCCAGTGCCAGCCGTTGAACTTGCTACGCGCCAAGAAGCCCTCTACACCTACGGGGGAGGCGCAGGCGATGGGGTAAATACCGCAAATGGGGCAAACTCATGGCTTGGAGGACCCACGGCAACACGCTTTACAGGTGGACAAACGCAACCGTAGTTTTTGCAGAACCAAAAGCCAGCCCACAAAGGCTGGCTTTTGTGTTTTAGTAACACGCGGCAAAAGCGTGTGCAAATGATGGAATTTTTGTGCTTGCAGATTTTTAGAAGAGTACGTATAATTTTACACGAATATTCAATGAACATTAAATTAAAGCAGGCAACATTGCATAGCACACCTAACGCTCTTTCGCTTTCTTGAGAGGGACTTACAAGAAGAGATATGCTAATCCTTCTGCATTTATCAACAACAAAACATCATTGACATGTTAAACTCCATAAAGAGAAACCTTGCAATCATTAGTCTGATAGGACTCGCATTGCTCATCCATCATGCAGAATTGCAGGCACAAACAGGTGAAATTAGAGGTGTCGTCACAGATGCAAGCGACGGTCAAAAGCTGATTGGTGCACAAGTGTCGCTTGTGGATACGAAAGTGGGAGCGGTAACAAACTTGGATGGCGTATATGTTTTGCGCCAAGTCAAGCCCGGGGACTACACAATAGTGGTAAAATATATCGGGTATAAATCGGCAAGCAAACAAGTCACCGTGGAGGCAGATAAGACGGTAGAGGTGAACTTCGCTTTGGTGCCCTCTGCAGTCAGTGCCGAAGAAGTTGTGGTAACAGGACTGGCAGCGGCGACAGAAAAACGCAAGCTCTCAGCACCTGTGCAATCCATTACCCCACAAATGATTCAAAACGTAACCGTGCAATCTATTGACCAGCTCTTACAAGGACAAATTGCAGGGGTCTCGGTTGGAATGGCCTCGGGATTGCCGGGAACAGGCTCACGCATTCAGTCACGTGGCGTGAAAAGTGCGGCAAATAATTCTACGCCTGTGTTTTATGTTGATAATGTCCGTGTAGATGTAGGCGATAACTTCGGAATTGGTACGGGTGGCACGGTGAGTTCCTCTATGGCGCAGTTGGTGACAGGAGAAATTGAGCGCGTAGAGGTGGCACTCGGCGGTTCCGCAGCTACACTGTATGGCACGCAGGCCGCAAATGGCGTTACGCAGATTTTTACCAAAAAAGGGGCACCGGGTTCGCCAAAGGTCAGAGTGATTGCCACATTAGGTGCAGATAATCCAGAAACACGCTTCGTGCAAGAGGAAGTAACACGACGACTGTTCTTCCAAACGGGGATATTTCAAAACTATACTATTAACCTCAATGGCGGCGGCGATATTTTCACCTACAACATTTCTGCCATGGCACGAAGCACAAACGGGTTCATTACAAGGAATCAAGCACGAGATGACTTGTATAACATCGCCTTTGGTGCACGCGCCATTTTGAACGAAAACTTAGATGCAGAAGTCTCTACCACATTTATCCGTAACGGATTTAGCCGCTTCAATCAAGGCAATAACATTTTTGCACCGCTTGGTGCGATGGAGCACGGTACAGCATTCAGAGAACGGCGCTTTACGCCAGCAGGAACCGATAATCCCGACAGCCTACTGGCACTGTGGATGCTACCTGAATACGACGAAAATGTCAACCGTGTTATCACCTCGTTTACCTTGAACTATGCTCCCTTCAAGTGGTTTACAAACCGTGTTACCGTTGGCTTTGACTACAACAAGCGTGAAGCACGCTTTTTAACGCCGATTGAAGCTAGCATCGCATTCGGTTCAGCAATTTTAGGTAGCATTACGCGTGCTGACCGAGAGTTCATGCAGCCCATTATCAACTATGCGGGTAGCATCAAGCTGCCAGAGTTGGAAGGCGTGGCTGTGTCGTTGAACTTTGGCGGTGAAGCCTTCCGTCAAGACGTTCGCTCAATTTCCGGTTCAGGGCAAAATCTGGCAGCAGGCACGCGCACCTTCAACCAAGCAGGTATTGTAACAGGCTCTGAAGGAGTCGGCTCTATCTTTCTTGCGGGTGCATTCGGTGAAGTGAGAGCTGAGCTCTTAAAGCATATCTTCATAGACGGCGGCATGCGTTTTGATGGAAGCACAGCGTTCGGTCGCAACGTGTCGTTCATCCCGCTGGCAAGAGGAGGAATTGCCGCAATTCTCTCCGACTTTGAGTTCTACCCTGCGGAGTGGAAAAAGTATGTCTCCTTCTTGAAACTGCGTGGCGCAATTGGTCAGACAGGTAATTTCCCCGCACCGTTCTTGAGAGACCGCACATTCAGCGCCCCTTCCTTCTTAGGCTCTGCGGCAATTGCCCCTGCTAACCCGGGCAACCCAGACATCAAGCCTGAATTTGTAACCTCACTGGAAGGCGGGGTTGAACTGGGATTCTTAGATGACAGAATATCATTTTCCGTCACCTATAGCTCCACGCGAACAACAGACGGACTCTTTGCGGTGCCCAGCGACCCAGTAACTGGATTTGGCTTGGTACAGCGCAACGTCGGCGAAGTGTTTAATGGTGTGTGGGAGCTCTCTCTTTCAGGTAATGTGGTGAAAATCACCGACTTCGAGCTCAATGCAAGGGTAAATATGGCATTTGTCACCAATGAAGTTACAAATATCGGTACCGTAGGCGGAAGACCAATCCCAGAGTTTGGCGTCGGCGGATTTGCATTTTCAGGATTGTTCGTGGCAAATGGGCGACCCATCGGAGCGATTCGTGCCAATCGCATTGCACAAGAAGCTGACGGAACTTACCGAGGACGCTTCATCGCCAACCAGTTCAATGGCGCGCAATCTATTCCAACCTACTTCGGGTCATTGACGCTGGAAACGGTCATCATAAGAGACATTACGGTAAGTGCGCTGTTTGAATATTCGGGCGGTAATGCGCTGATCAATACACTACAGGTGCTAAGAATTGCGAATGGCTACCCCGACGCTTTGGAGCGCATACCCGGCTATGTATCATTTAGTCAAAATTCAGTGGTGAACCCCGCAAACTTTGCAGCATATGGTGCCTTTTTCGTCGAGGATGCACGCTGGATTAAGTGGCGCGATGTGACGGTGCGCTACCGTAATGCATTTGGATTCAAAGGCGCTAACCTTAGTGCGGCTATTCGTAACCCACTGGTGATTTCAACCGTGGCGGCAGGAGTTGACCCCGAAATCAACTGGGCGCGTTCAGCAGGAGCGCTTGACTTAGGCTCGACAGGTGGAGCTAACCTTTCAGCCGCAAGGCAGATTCGCTTCACTGTGGAGTATAACTTTTAAGCGCCTGATAACAACAACCGCACAACCTTAAACCAAGAAAGTATGAACAAACTAAAAATGGGTCTCGAGTTACAGCGAAGGATAAGTCTCCTATGGCTCACGCTCTGCAGTGCCATGCTGTGGAGTGCATGCCAGACCAATCCAACGGAAGTAATTAACCCGACTATTACAGACGAGGCGCTGCGAGCCTTTCCCGGCGGAAGTGCCAACCAAGTGCTACAGGGCGTGCGCAATCAATTTTCGGCAATGATTGCGAACGTGGCACTCTACAATGCATATGTCAGCGATGATTATGTCAATATCTCAACGTTTCTCTCCCCTATTGCAGATAATCCGCGCAACATCAATGCCGATGACATCAGTCTGCCAGCCTCATACTCCAGTGCACAAACCCTACGTGCTCAAGCGGAATTTGCCATCGCGCAGATTCCATTAGATAGAACCCTAAATGAAACGCAACGCATCAATGCCATTGCCCAAGCCCGATTCTTCAGAGGTATGGCGCTGGTAGTGTTAGCAGAAAACTTTGCTAACATCCCACTCACAGAAGGCGGACCCGGACTGAGCTCGAGCCAAGTGATGCAGCAAGCCATCAATGATTTTCTGGCAGCCTTACCGGGCTTAGCCTCGCCATCAGTCTTGCCACCGGGAGCTGACCCAAGGTTAGCCATCAACCAAGTGGCGCCGCGCTTGGCATTGGCACGTGCATACCGATTTTTAGGACGTGCGGATAGCGCAGTCTTCTACGCCAACGCGGCGCTCAATACACCCGGCAGTGCTGGGTATGCCTACCGTGCTCTGTATGACGCACAAAACTTTACAAATGGGCTTATCCCCTTTCTTATCACGCGTGTAACACGCGACTTGCAGCCATTGCCTAGATTGGATTTTCTTGACCCCAAATACACCGCTGTTGATTCACCGATTCCCGTGCTCAAAATTGAGGAAGCACATTTGATTTTAGCTGAAGCTGCCATTGCAGCTGGAAATTTTCCTGGCGCTAAGACACACCTCAAAAATGCAATTGCGGCCGCACTCCGTCCAGACTCGGTGATTGGCTTCAACAGCACCAACACCCGCCCAGCCGTCCCCGCAGTCGGCGGATTCCGACCGCGCTCGAGCACGCTCACCGTGAGAGCCGATGCAGAGTCACCAGCAATTGCGGGTCTCATCCGCACGCGCCCAGGTATCGTGAACGTGTATCCGACATCCTTTACCAGCTTGCGTGCCGCCGACATTGATGCGCTGCCCAATACAGAAGAAGAACTTGTAAGGGCACTCTTCCTACTTCGCCAAGAGATTTTCTTCCTTGAAGGGCGCCGTGTAAGCGATTTGGGAATGCGATTGCCACTTTGGCGCAGACAATTGGATGTGAATCCGATAGGGTCTGGACCTGGCTTCGATTTACCAATTGTGCCCGCATACATTCCACAATTTGCAACGTTCAATCCGGGCACACATGACATGGATGCCTTCACGGTATCAGGCAATGTGGTTACCATCAGCGTCGATATGAACCGTATCTTGGCACGAAACCGCGCCTATCCGCTGCGACGACCATAACTTTTTGGAACATCAAAACCATTAAAAAATGCCCAAGCGAACATACTTGCTTTGCCTCATCGTTAGCCTGACCTTGTCGTCTCTAACCATATCTGCATGTTCTAACTTGCCAACGACGGGCGAAACCCCCGAAATTGGCAGTATTCGTATTCTTCACCTCTCAGCAAATGCTGGCACAGTCGACCTGCTACTCGATAACCGTGTGGTCGGAGATACAGTCTTTGCTTTTCTAAACCGAAGTATTCCCGGAACAGTGCCGCGCTTTACTGGTCCGCCCGTGTCCTACTTAGCCAATACAGGCTACATTGGTGTAGATGCTGGAAACCGTAACTTGAAAGTATTTGCAGCACCGGGAGGCGTGGCGGCAAGACCGCCATTGGCGTCGCCAGACCCACGTGTGGTTGCGCAGGTTGATGTAAATGTAGCCGCACGACGTGCTTACACCATCTTTATCTCGGATACCGTTGGCACGCCCGGCGGTATTCAACCAAAGGTGGTGGAAGATAATGTGCCCAGCTTCCCTGACCTCACGGTATTCAGAGGCAGTGCACGGTTTGGACATTTCTCGCCAAATGCCCCAGCCGTACGCGTGCTGATTACCCGAACCAGTAGCCCCGGCATCACAAACCAAGAGCTCTTTGGCGAAACCCGCTACAAAGATGTGCGAGACTTTACGCCGATTGACACAGGCACCTATCGCGTGGATATTGTGGCAGGTGGAGCAACCGTAACGAGCACGACACTAACCGTTGCACCGCGCCGTGTCTATACGATTCTAGCAAGAGGTCTGGTCAATGCAAGCGGCGCAGCAGCCTTGGGCGTAACATCATACTTGAACAACTAAGGCTGTCCCAGAGCAAAAGGATGTAAGGGATGAAAAGAATATCAGCCCGCTGCTGATATTCTTTTTCACTTTAACGAGAACGCAAAAGCAATTGCAAGGTGATGAGGAAACGATGTGAATGCGAAGCGATGCAAAAATGCCTTTGGAAAAAGATGAGCGTGTGGCTATTGCTGCTGAGCATGATGATGACTCATGCGTATGCGCAGTCCTCTCTAATGCCTGCAAAGGAGGAGATAAAGCAACTATCGGTAGCTGATAGTCTTTATGCTGAAGGCATTCGAGCCATGCGGCAGGCTGAGTTTGCACGTGCAGCAAATACATTCGGGCGTGCTATTGAACGAGATTCGCTTTACACTCGAGCTTATTTGATGCGCGGCTATGCTAAGCAATTCTTGAACGATACCCTTGGTGCGTTTGAAGATTACAACAGAGCCCTTGCACTGAACCCAAGAAATTTTGAAGCCTATATCTTTCGCGGACAGCTGGCACGAGCGTCTCGCAGTTTTGCAAGAGCCAATGCGGACTTCACTGCAGCCATAAGTCTCTGCCCCGATAGCATGCAAGCCTACTACTACCGCGCAATGGCAAGAATCGAGCTCAATGCAATAGAAGAAGCAATTGAAGATTTGACGGTCATCATAAATAGCAAAACCCCATTTGACGAAGCGCTATCGCAGCGAGCTGCTTGCTATGCACTTCTCGGAAAAGATGATTTGGCAATAAAAGACTATTCTGAACTTATCAGACGACGTGAAGATGCAGAAGCCTACAAACTGCGCGCGGCATTCTACAGACGCCGAAAAGAGTATGCACGCGCCTTGGCAGACTTGGAGCGTGCGCTCGAGCTAAGTCCGAACTATCCGGAACTGCTCTTCGAAAGCGGCACACTCAAATTAGGACTCGGCATGAAAGAAAAAGGCTTGGCAGATGTGGTCAAAGCACAAAGTCTGGGATACAAACCTGCCACAGAATTGCTAGGCAAGTATTACGCCAAAGATAAAACGGTTGACTCTCTACGCATCTACTATGCACCACAAATTGTGGTAGAAGCCTTAGCACCTGAACAGATTGCCGCCGCAAAAGAAATAAAGTTAATGTCGCAGGCTGGCACAACCGTAGCACGAGCCAACATCACTTCAATGCGTTCAGGGCGGGCACAAGACCTGTTCAATCATCCTGTATTCAAGGCGGCACGCGTGGGCGGACTAAACCTATTTGGCTGCAATGAAAACGCCTTACTTGCAGCAGCAGCCACTGACAATAGCCAAGCCTTGGGCATTCTGGAAGGCAGTGGCTTACGTGCCGTGCCGATTCAGTGTATTGTCATTCTCCTCCAACGTCGCGCTCAAATTCTCAAAGACCCCTTCATCATAGAATTAGTGCGGGAAATGGCGTTTTTAGTCGATAGAATCAATACCCAAATGCAAATGGCAGAGACATCACTTACTGTAGACGACGCACGGCGAGAAGCCGAAAATGCGATTCGCGATATAGAAGAAAAAATCCAACAGCTACGTGAGTATATGCAAGCCAAAAACTATGAAGAGAAACAGTAGCACTATTATCGCACAAAATAAGCAAGTGCAGCAAAGGAGGAAAAAAGTAGCAGGGCAAGCATGATGGTCATATCACTAAGCCAGCGACCAGCATCAGGAAGCTCATCGTGGTAGGAGCTGGTAATAAGCATCACCGCAAGATTGTTCGAGAGCAGGAAATAAGAAACGCTTGGCAGAAGACCTAAATAAGTCGCAATAAATAATCCCAAGCCAGAAAGAGAACTCGAGATAATCAAAAATAGCTTGGTGCGGTAGAGTGAAAAAGTATTTGCGATAGTTTTGATACCCGAGAGTAAATCACCGCGTCGGTCACGAATATCCCACATAACCTCAATGAAAAAAGCACATGTAAAAATGTAACCCCAGCAAATCCACGCCTGAAGTGAAATGGACTGACCAGCAAAAATGAGTGGCAAGAAAATCATGGCGGTAGCCCAATCAATCGGAGGTGCAAGGTTCTTGATGATGTAGAGGTCCTTGAGCCGACGAGCGCCACCAAGCAAGCGTGCCAGAGCATCGGGAAAGCATTTTTGGCTGTAAAGAAATCCTACAAGTTCAAGAAAAAGCGTAACAGAAAATGCAGCCCAACCGAACTTTGCGGATAGAGCCAAACAAAAGAGCATGACCCCGTAGAAGAAAATGTATGTGATGAGGAATTCATGACGTTTAGCCATACGCAAGTTTTCAGGCTGATTGATAGCATCTTCCATATCATCGGTGAGCCGGTTGTACTGATAGATAGAGAGTGTAACAAGGAAAACCACCAGAAGGGCTTGCCACAAAATCGGAATTCCGAAAAAGACAGACCATGCCGCAGCACCCAAAGCAGAAAGCAAGGAAAGATGAATTTTATTGCGAAAGATATAACTTAGCATGGCACCAAATGGGTCGGTTTTTGCCACGCAGCCATAGCGTCACTATCTGGCTGCAAGTACGAGAATACGTAACGAGAATACGTAAATCTTTAGTTGCGAGCAAACGAGCGAACGTTTCAACACTGCTGAGAGTTTTCAAATACACTTTTTCCCATTATCTTCCCAAGAAAACAAAACACTGAACAACAAATGAAACAACTGAAAGCCGATACATCCATGACGAAGGATAAGTTTTATATGCATCATCCTCATCTTCAAATTCACGCATCAGTGCTAACGCAAGAGCGTGAGGAAGATACAGATACAATCACTGACGAACCCTATAAAGTTGTGCTGTTTAATGATGACTACCATACCTTTGAGGAGGTCATCAACCAAATCATAAAAGCTACGGGATGCAGTCGCGCGAAAGCAGAGGCATGCACTTGGGAAGTGCATAACAAAGGCAAAGCTATCGTCTACGACGGTGAAATGAGTGACTGTCTGCGTGTCAGCGCCATTCTCGAGGAAATCAACTTAAAGACTGAAATTCAGACATGCTGACACTGAATTGGGTAATACTGAAATACTCATGGGGTTACTGGCGAGCTTAGAGCGTTACTTTATCTATGCTCCGCGAAAGTCATTGATTACAACACCAGCTGAGCATGGCTTTGAGTTTGAAAGCGTCAAATTTCAAGCAAGTGATGGCACCTTGCTCCATGGCTGGTTTGTCCCCAAACCTAATTCACGAGCGACGGTCTTGCTCTGTCATGGCAATTCAGGAAATGTATCATACCAAATCGACCAAATTCGATTGTTTCAGAATCTGCAATTGAGCGTCTTCACGTTCGACTATCGTGGCTATGGGCAGAGCGAAGGTGAACCCTGCGAAGACGGACTATACCGCGATGGCAAAGCGGCATGGCAATTTCTGGTTGAAACCAAGCAACTGCTGCCAGAACACATCGTGATTTTTGGGCATTCGCTGGGCGGTAGTATCGCCGCATGGCTGGGAAAAGAAGTCAAGGCGGGAGCTTTGATACTACAGGCTACCTTTACAACGATGCGACACATTGCAAAGTGTATCTACCCCTATTTCCCGCTACGCAAAATTATGCGCTCACGCTATGATAATCTCTCAAATATTGCACAAGTGAACTCTCCTGTGATGGTTGTCCATAGCACCGACGACGAAATCATCCCCTTCGAGCATGGCAAACGCCTCTTTGAAGCGGCAAAACCGCCCAAAGAATTTCTGCAAATCTGCTACGGGCATGATGAGGCAATGCGCAGCCCAAATTACTTTTCAGGTCTCAAGGCGTTTTTAGATAAGTATCTTCCGTCAGCCCCACAAGTTAAAAGTAAAGACACCACACCAGCATAGGCTATCAAATCGGTGCAGAAAAGCGAGGATAGGTTGGGTTATTTCAGCCGCATTTTGAGGGCAAGAATGCGACGGTAAGACTCATCAATGCGCTCACGTAAAATGATGCCCTCTGCAACGAGCCTCTTGATAATAGCAATCGCTTTTTCAGCAATGTGTTCATCGTAGTCCATGTTATTGCCGAATGTCAGTATGTCAATACCAGCCTGCAGTGCCAATCGGATAGCCTCTTCAAGTCCGTAGTGTGCGGCAATTGCCTTCATCTGCATATCATCAGAAATGATAACTCCACGAAAATTCAAGGTGTCGCGCAAAAGTCTGGTTAGAACATTTCGTGATAAGGTAGCTGGCAAAGTATCCCAGTTTGCATTGAAAATGTGAGCAGTCATAACAAGGTCGGTCGATTGTGCCGCAATTACTGCACGGAATGGCTCAAGCTCTTGGCGTTGCCAGTAATGTGTAACATCCACCAGACCTAAGTGTGAATCTGCAGCGCTGCTGCCATGACCGGGGAAGTGCTTGATGGCGGTCAGAATGTTTCTTTTTCGATGCTCCTCAATGACGGCGAGAGCATGCTGCGTAACAATAGCTGGGTTACTTGAAAAACTGCGCTCCTTTGCGCCGATGATGGGATTTTGAGGGTTGAGATTGACATCCACGCATGGCGCAAAGTTCAAGTTGATGCCAAGTGCGGCGAGTTGCTCAGCAGTCCTGCGCGCATAAAACCGTGTAGAATCAAGTCGGTTGAGCATGCCAAGGTAGGCCTGCGAGACCGTTGGAGCAAATCCATACTTTTCTTTGAGTCGTGAAACCTTGCCCCCCTCTTGGTCAATAGCAATGAGCAAGGGTAATGATGAGTGCGTTCGTGAAAAATGTTGGAGTGACTGACAGAGCGCTGCAACCTGCTTAGGAGATTGAATGTTGCGCACGGCAGTGTTAGATGGAACATCATAATCGAACAAAATGACGGCACCGATATGACGCTGGCAGATGTCACGAACGATTGTGCTGGTATCAGAAACGCTCAGACCACGAAACCCGACGAGCAACATCTGACCAATCTTGAAGTCAAGACTATCGAGAGGAGCAAGAGAAGTAGTCTGTGCATAGCTAAAAGAAAATGCAGGCAAGAAGAGGAAGAAAATAACAAGGCTGCACCGTAGCAAGCCAGAAGAGAGATGGACGCGCATGCTTACAATTTTATTTTCCAATACACTTCTTTGCGAAGTTGATTGAGCCATTCTTCATAGAGTTCGGCTTGACGCTTTTGAAGCGCAAAATTTTTAATGCGCGTGTAGTCGTTCTCCAAGTTCATTTTGTGCGGTTCTGACCTAAACTTGAGTTGCACAATGTGATAGGCATAGTCATCAGTGCCGACGAGAGCGATGCGGCGCGGTTCAGAGATTTCTCCGGGTTTGAGAGTGGCGATGACTTCTCTGAACGAAGCATCAATAGCTTCAAGTGGAATGCGATTAGACCCTGTTTGAGGTGAAATAATATCGCCGCCTTGCGAGGCTGTGCGCTCATCTTCGGAGTAAAGCCGTGCAGCCAGCCCGAAACTCATTTCACCAGAAAGAATCTGTGAGCGAATGTCATTTAAGCGGCGGACAGCCGCACTGTCATCACGTCGGGTTTGGTCAAAGCGCAGGAGAATATGGCGCGTGTGAATGGATTCGCCCCGACGGTCGAGAAGCTGAATCAAGTGAAAGCCAAACTCTGTTTCAACAATTTTCGAGATTTGTCCTTCACGCAGTGCAAAAGCCGCTTCTTCGAAGCGTTTGACAAATTCACCGCGTTTGACATAGCCCAAATCGCCGCCACTTTTAGCCGAGCCCGGGTCTTCGGAATACTTGCGAGCAAGTTCAGCAAAGTCAGCTCCAGCGCGCAACTCGGCTTCAATTTTTTGCATTCTCTCAAGCGAAGAGAGGCGCGCCAAGCTATCGACTTTCGGACGAATGAGAATGTGCGCAATTTCAACTTCGGCGGGCACAGATGGCAAAGAATCTTTGTATGCCTCGTAAAACTTCAGCACATCATCGTTAGAGACGGTGATGTTAGCAAATTTTTTGCGCTGCAGTTCAGCAACCATCTGCTGTGCTTTGAGTTCTTCACGTAAATCATTACGCAGTTGTGAGATGGATTTCCCGAAATACTTGGCTACCTCTTCTTCAGAGCCTAAGCGTTGGCGAATGTACGAAAGACGTTCAGCCACAAGGGCATCAAGCTGGCTCGAGCTAACCTGAATGCTATCTAACTTGGCTTTTGCAACTAAGATTTTTTGGTCAATGGCGAGCTGAAGCATTCTTTTCCACAGTCCGGGCGTGCGCGGGTCTATCTGATTTTGATAAGCATAAAGCGCAACTTGTGAATCAATATCTGATTTCAAAATGACTTCATCACCGACGACTGCAACTACGCCATCAAGCAATTGTGCAAAGGCGGCATGGTGTAGTAGAAAAGTTAGCAGCAATGAAGAGCTGGTATGAAGCAGCCAAGATAGAGGACGGCGTGAAACCAAAGGGCTGGACATATTCACTATTTGCCTGACTCCAAAGATGATTTTGATGAACTAATAAGATACCGAAAAAATGATTTTTCCTTCTGATAGCGCAAGTGCTCGACAATATCTGTGTATGCTTGCTCGAGCGTCATCGTTGTACCGGGTTCGAGTTTTTCTTCTAAGCGCATCACCACAAAAAGTGAATCTCCGACTTTCACCACAGGTGTGATGTCTTTTGGTCGCATACGCTCTAAGAGTTGCACAAGGGCTTCAGACTCCAGCTGCAATTTCCAGAGCGGACGAGCTACTTTTGCAAGCTGAAATGATACATCGTTCATTTGAGTAAGCGTCGGCGAAAGCGACTGGGCAAGGGTCAGTAACTCATTTTCTGAAGCGTTAGCCACCAGCTTTTGGCGCAGAGTAAGAACAGCGTCTTGAGAAGAAGCATAAAGACGCAAAAGCCGATAATGCGGTTCGCGAAATTTTAGCAACTGAGGATTCGCATAGTAAAATGCCTGCACTTCTGATGAATCGATGCGAAATTTGCCTGCGGCAATTTCTTCTTGAAGTTTGCGTGCAACATAGCGGCTTGCCACAATTTTTCGGCGCGATTTCTCAATCAAAAGCTGGGTGAGCGTGTCTTTGTCCTGCCCTTCCTGCAAGGCTTTTTCATAGAGTGCGGTTGTGGTTAGCCAATCTTCAAGATACATCATGGCTTGCGTCAAGCTATCCTCACGATTTTGATAAGAAAGTGAGTATCGCAGTTCGTCGCGTGTCAGCACACTTTTCCCCAGTGTGGCAACAGGCGGTTCGTTCGGCGTATTTGAGCATCCAGAGAAAATGAGCGTAGCGCCAGCAAGAAAAGCAACAAGCCAGAGTATCAGAATTTGACGAGTGCATATTCTATGTCCACAACGCAGCATGAGAACTCATTTGGTCATCGCAGTTTGAGTGGCTTGTTCAGAGTGAAAAGCAGATTTGAGCACGTCTTCAAACACTTGAATTTGACTTTTTGCCCGAAGTGTTCCGACCCATGCCGCTTCGAGCTCACGGTTTCTTTCATCTTGATAGCGCGAATAAATCTCAGGCAAAGATTCCTCAAAAGTTTTCAGGCGAGCAGGCTCACGCCTATCAAGGCGAATGAGATAGTAACGGTCTTCAAAGGTAATCGGAGCACTTATGCTGCCGGGCTCGTTACGAAAGACAATATCAGCTAGCATATTTTCCCCCTGTTGAAAGAGACCAGCTTTTGCGCCAGTTGTGGTATCATACTTTTCACTATATCGCTGAGCAAGCGTCTCAAAGGAGCGCGCTTTATCGTCGACCTTAAGGGAAGCAAGTTGTTGAAGAAGAGAATCTTTTTTGCTGGCGTACTCCTTTGTGCCCCGCTTGAGCTGCGCCAAGGCGACACGAATGGAACGACGAGCCCGCTTGACACTATCGGCTGAAACAATATCCAGAGTACGACGCCCTTCAACAAGTTCTTCGCGTAATTGATCAATCAGTGCCTTGCTGGAGACAACAATCTGCGAAATCTCGACACGCTCGCCAAACTGGAATTCATTGCGATGCGCCGCAAAATAAGCTCTTGCGATAGAATCATTGGCATTGGACTTGTTCCAGACGGTGCGCTCGGAGACGGTGAAGAGCAAAATGCCATTCATGTAGTCCTTCATAAGCTTTGCAAATTCAGGGTAGCGCGTCTCTAATAGCGAGGTTTCATAGTCGAACAGCTCACGCTGCACATAGCTATCACGATACGCAACAAGGTCTTTCTCGGTAAGCTTGCGTTTGCCGGCAAAGGCGCGCATGTAGGAGAGCAGGCTATCAATGGTGTATTGCCTTTGAGCAAAAGCGAAGCAGAGCATATTTCTGACAGTGTCAGGTGATACACTCTCGAGCTTGGCGTAGCCCTCTGCTGTGGTGTCAAGGGCGGCATAAAGTGCAGCAATAGCTGCAGGATTCTCGCGATAGCCATGAAGCTTTTTCAGGCGTTCGGTAAGTTTGCCAGTCTCAGCATTGATTTTTTCAGGGTTGCGCCGCAGCATGAATTTAAGTTCTTCACGTTCTTCTTCGAGAGACTTTATCGGCTTGCGGTCAAGCAACTTGATGATGTGATAGCCAAACGGTGAGCGGATGATGGGCGAAATATCACCGATATTTTTGAGTGCAAAAGCCGCTTCTTCAAAAGGCTTAACGGCTCGACCTAATCCAAAGAAACCAATATCCCCGTCACGCGATGCCGTGCTTGGGTCTTCGGAGTAGAGTCGTGCCAGTTCGCCGAAGTCCCTGCCTTGCTTAAGCGAGTCATGAAGTGCACTGATTTTCTGATATGCTTTGAGCGTATCTTCTGCTGCAGTGCTACTACATTGCACGAGAATATGTGCGGCGCGAATATCGGGGGTGCGCGGGCGCTTATCCCACACCTTCACGAGGTGGTAGCCAAACCGTGTGCGAAACGGACCATAGAGTTCGCCGACTTTAGCTGCATACACAGCATCTTCAAATTGATGCACCATCATGCCGCCAGTAAAATAGCCGAGTCGCCCGCCGTTTTGCGAAACGCTTGGGTCTTCAGAGTATTGACGAGCCACGCTATCGAAGGGCGCGCCACTTTGAAGTGTGCGCAGGGCTTCCTGAATTTTTTGATAGGCTTTTTGTGTATCGGCGGGGGCGGCATCGGGAGCTACGAAGACAAGGATATGTGAAGCATCAATTTCATATTTACGCTTTTCATAGAGATCTTTGAGGGCATTTTCATAAAGTTCCTTCTCAACAAGATAGGGCTGTGCAAGTTGATTGCGGTATTGGCGTAATTCATTTAGAACTTCTGGGTCTTTATCGAGCCCTTTGTCGAGAGCATCTTTGACCTTGAGCTTGAAGTCGATGTAGCGCTCAAGAAACTCACGATAAGCGCTAAGTGAGTCTTGGCGTGCCTCTTGAGCCGAGCGGCGCGTTTCAAGATAGCGTTCTTCAAACTCGGCAAGAGTAATTTGGGTTTGCCAGTCTCCTTGCTTAATCGTAGCCACAACAGCATCGCGGGTGCTGGTGATGTGCGCGGCAGAGTCAGTAGACCGGCATGCTGAAAAGACAAGTGATGTAGCAGAAGTAAGCAGGAAAAAAAGAGCAAGAGTGTAAGAACGAGCGTGAAAATTAGTCATGGTGTGTGTCGGTGTATGGCAGTGTATCTGTCGTCATGTTTTAAGTTTAGAGAGACTTATGTCAAAAATGCGGCGCAAGTGTAGCAAAAAATTCAGGTTTTTGCAACATACTGGTCTTGCCCAAAGCTGGTGGGTCGACAAAAATGCCAAAGTCAGAGGCAAAAGAACTTGCCAAAAAGTATGTAGATTAGACCATGCACAACTTTTTTACGCATTTTACACATGCTCAACTTTGAATTGCAGTCGAAGGCGCATCAACCAGTGGATGCCGACATCACCTATCGCTACGACATTTCCATAGTGGTGCCGCTTTTTAACGAAGCCGAATCACTAACGGAACTCGTTGAGCAAATCATGGACGCTATCTCTAAAAGCCGTCTCGAGGAGCTCTTTGGGCATCGTCCATCATTCGAAGTGCTTTTTATCAACGATGGATCGAATGATGGATCAGATAAAATTATCAAGCAATTGATTGCCGTCCATGCTGAAGTAAAGCTCATCTCGTTTCGACGCAATTATGGCAAGTCCGCAGGTCTTGATGCAGGTTTCAAAGCGGCACAAGGGAAATATGTGATTACCATGGATGCGGATTTGCAAGATAACCCCTACGAAATTGAAGCCCTTATTCGCAAGTTAGAAGAAGGCTATGACCTTGTCAGCGGTTGGAAGAAAAAACGCTACGACCCTATTACAAAGACTTTGCCGTCAAAACTTTTCAATGCCGTCACGCGCCTGCTATCGGGCGTGCCGCTGCATGACTTCAACTGCGGCTTGAAAGCCTACCGACATGAAGTGGTCAAATCGCTGCAAATCTATGGAGAAATGCATCGCTACATTCCAGTGCTGGCAAAATGGAACGGCTTTCGCGTGGGCGAATTGGTGGTGCAGCATCGCGCTCGCAAATATGGACAGTCAAAGTTTGGAATTAGCCGGTTTTTTAATGGCTTCTTAGACCTGCTGACAGTCACGTTCATTACAAAATACATGAAGCGTCCGATGCACTTTTTTGGCATGGCAGGGATTGTGGCTTTCATCATTGGCTTTGCTATCAGTTTTTACCTTGCCTTCGAGAAAGTGATGTTTAATGCCTCAGTAAGTCAGCGCCCACTGCTGCTGCTTGGGGTTATGCTGATTATCTTAGGTGTGCAACTCTTCGGCGTAGGGTTGCTCGGTGAGATGATTACCAAAACCTATTTGCAAGCCGAGCCTTATCTCATCAAAGAGAAGGTCAATGTGGATTGAACGCTGGAAAGCGGCTTTATGGCTATGGCTTATCTGGTGCGGCTGTGCTATGCCACCAGATGAAAGTGTCTCCCCCGCAGTGGAAAATTTCACCGAGACGGATGCGGCAGGCAACATTCTACGCATAGACCCAGACGATTGGCGGATTCAAGAACGCTTCCGAAATGACGTGCGTGTCAGGCCGGCATTTCCAAATCCAACTGCCAATGGCATAGTCTCGCTGATTGTGGAATACAACACCACGGCGCCACTTGGACGAATTGATGTGCTCTCGACCAACACAGCAGGAAACCCTGTCTTCATTGCGCGCTGGAATGTGACAATATCGTTTGGCACAGAATTTTATCGTCTCAATCTTGCGCCCATTGCCGCAAGTGGCAATTTGAATGAGTTGCGTGGCAGGCTGTTCCGTATCCGCTTGTTAGATAGCTTTGGCAATCTTATCACCTACGGAGATATAAAGTTTGCAGATTAAGATGAACGCAGCAGGTTGCTGATGTAGCTGGGCACGGGAGCACCTAAGTAGTGGCGAAAATTCTGTTCGCATAGCTCCAAGATTTTCTTAGCAGCAGCTGGACGATGCAACTGCAGATAGCTCTTGATTAAGATGACATAAGCAGGCTCATAGAGCTCGTCAGCCATAAGCATTTTTTGAGCAAGTTCAATCGCAGTATTGAAGTTTTTTTCAGCTTGTGCTTGTTCAACTAAAAAGTGTAGCGCATGCAGGTAGGCATCTTTCAGCATTTGCCGCTTGTGGCTGGTCCACTCTTGTGATTTGTCATCGGCAAGAAAATCGTCAGAGTAGAGTTCAACTGCAGCAAGATATTTTTCAGTAGAGCGCGTGCGTTCAGCCTCACGAATAAGCATGTCAAACCATTCCACATCATAGAAGTAATCGACATTACACTCTCCTAAGTTGAGTTCGTATCCCGATTTGTGTGTAAGGATGTATTTAGAATGGCGACCATGGCGCAGATTAGGTTCAAGAAGACGGCGAAGAGAAGAAATCGCCGTAAAGAGCATGACTTCCGCACTGCGTTGCGAAAGCTCTCCCCAGAGCCGTTGAGTGATGTAATCAACGGACACCACCCGCCTATGGTGAATGAGCAACATTTTCAAAACAGCCGCTGTCTTTGAACCATGTAAATCTGCTTCAGAAATGACCCTACGACCGACCGTTAAAACCAGATTGCCAAACGCTTTCACTTTTATTTTGACGTTTTGAGACAGAGCTGGCTTAGGAGGGGAAGCAGGAGCGCGCAACGAGCGGAGCTGTTGTTGCAAAAGTCGCTGTTTGGCACTCTCCAAAACAGGTAGCAGCGTATCAAGAGAAAGTGGCTTGGGCACAAAGTCAGAAATGCCCTGACGTAAGGCGTTGATAACCATTGACATATCGCCTTCACCGGTGATGAAGATAATTTCAGCATCAGGATGAGATTGGCGCAAGACCTCCAACACAGAAAAGCCGCTTAGGTCGGGCAAGTGAACATCGAGCAGTGTAATGTGCGGTTGCAGCCGACCGAAAAGAGCAATTGCCGCCTGACCACAGTGCGCTGTATGCACACGATAGCCAATGAGTGATAGACTTTTGGCTATGCTCTCCCGAACAAATTCATCGTCATCGACCAATAGAAGCACGAGTGGGGTTTCAAATGGTGGCAGGGCGTGTGTCATGCTATCGACTCCTGAAACAAAGCAAACTTGATAGAGAGAGAAGGCGAGGCTTTCTTCGGAAGAGAAAGCGTAGCACCTAAGTCATGCACAAGCGACTGAAGAATGTCAAGGTAAGCTTCGTTGATGCTGAATTCTGCATGAGCGCGCAGTTTAGCTCGAGTTGTATAGACACAGCATAAATCTACCGTATTTTTATGCCGCACGGTCTTAAAAAGAACCTGACGCGGCAAAGGGCTGTTCGACGGCTTGCCATTGAGTATGCTGAAGACAAGGGCGAAAATGAGTAACCGAAGTCGAGCCAAGGGGACAAACACCATAGGATGTGGCTTGGCAAGAGCGGTTTTCACAGCGAGCTGATGGGCATTGAGTCGCGAGCGAAGGGTTTGCAAGGTGGTCTGCAAAATTTCATTAAGATTAACTGGGCGCGGTGTGGGACTATCTTGGACAAGGTCTCGCAGATGTTCCAAGAGCTCATAGTGCCGTGCGGCACCGTTTTTTACTTGGATAGCAATGTCTTTGAGGTCATCAAAAACAGAGTCGGGTTTTTTCTCGGCAAGCAAAGACAGCGTTTCAGAAACAAAATTCATCATGGTCAGTGGCTGATTGAGCTCATGAATAATGCTGCTAATTGCGTCTGACAGCAATGTGAATTTGGTCTCTTGTGCCATAACTGGTGATGCAAGAGGAGTTGTCTACAAAAATGACAATTAGGAAAAAAAGTAAGAAGTTTCTCTGCTATTTTTGCCCGTTAAACATAAACCCATGGCAAGCAGCGGTATGAATACAGTCTCAAAGGGTGTCGAATCTGGGGAATTGCACCTAAAAATTTCAGGAATGCACTGCAAGGCATGTATCGAGCATGTTACGCAAGCGCTAAAAAAATTGGAAGGCGTAGAATCGGTATCGGTGTCGCTCATGCCGCCCGAGGCAGTGCTGAAAACGGCGCGAGTGCTGTCGCTCTCGGAGATTAACCGTGCATTGGCGCAAGTTGGTCAGTACCATGCGTCAGAATACTCGGACGATGAAAATCCTATCATGACGTTTCAAATAAAACTGCCAGTGAGTGCCGCAGTGCCAGTGCCGCAAGCCAATCGCCGTGAGTTTTGGAAAGATTCACCGACATGGCGACGAGCGTCGCTCAATACACTTAATTGTCTTGTGGGCTGCTCAATTGGTGATTTTGGCTTCATCATCTATGCGCAGGCTACGGCGCTGGCATGGTCAATGTGGGCGATTATGGGCATTGCTATGCTATGTGGGCTAAGTACATCAGTTTTAATGGAGACTCTGCTGCTCAAGTGGCGTGAAAACTTTGGTTGGAAAATGGCGGTGCGCACGGCACTGTCCATGAGTTTTCTTTCTATGTTGGCAATGGAACTGGCTGAAAATGTAACGGACTACATGCTGACGAAAGGAGAAGTTGCACCGAGTGAGCCGTTTTTCTGGATAGCGCTGACAATTTCACTGCTGGCAGGGTTTTTGGTGCCGCTACCGTACAACTATTTCAAACTGCGCAAATACAACAAGGCTTGTCATTAACAGCTTAGACAAACAAGTTAGGCGTAGCGAAGCCACTTCATCACTTCGTTCAAGGAGGGCTTTTTCCCATACAGCAGCACGCCTATGCGATAAATTTTAGCCGAGCCCCAGAGTATGGCGTAGAATGTGACAGCCATGAGCACAAGGCTCAGTAAAATTTGCCAAAGCGGCACATCGGTTACACTAAGCCGTCCAATCATCAAAATGGGTGCAAAAAATGGCACAAGTGACAGCAGAGTAGCAAGTGGTGAGTCTGGCTTTGAAATAATGAGGGATACGAAGACCATTGCCAAAATGACAAGAAAAGTAATTGGAAATTGTAATGACTGGGCATCTTGTTCATTTTCAAAAATGGAGCCCGTAGCGGCATAGAGTGTGGCATAAATCAGATAACCTAAGACGAAGTAAAGCACAAAGTAAAAGAGCAAGAGCGGAGGAATTTCAAAATTGATTTTGGATGCCGCCCCACCAAGCCCTTTCAGCGAAAGTCCAGACAAAGCTAAAGCCGCAATGACCCACACAGCATATTGCGTCAGCGCAACAAGTCCAATGCCAATAATTTTCCCTATCATTAGCTCAAACGGCTTGACAGATGAGATAAGAATTTCCATAACCTTGCTGGATTTTTCACCGATGACAGAAGAGGAAATGAAAGCGCCATAACCAATGATGGTGCTATAAATCAGCAACGCCATCACGAAGCTCAATAAGAAACTGCCTAAGCCAGAGTCGCTCGAAGCCTGACCACCACTTAGCTTCTGGGTTTTGAAGAGCATAGGTTTCTCGAGAAGTTCAATATCGGCATCAGCAAAGCCTCGCTCTACAAGAAGTTTGCGACGAACTGCAGATTTGACACTGTTTTCCAACTCCCTTAAAAGGTCAAAATCTGTAACGTTCTTACTGGTGTAAGTAGCAAGAATTTTTCCAGTGGAATCGTGCTGGATGACCAAGTATCCATTCAGTTTGCCTAAGTCGGTTTCTTTGATAAGCACTTCTCGCTCTTGCGCATCAGCAAAATCAGCAAAAACAATCTGAAGTGATGAACGTGAAGAGAAAACTTCTGTCAAATCAGCTTTAAGTGCTTTGGTTTTGTCAATTATTGCAACTCGTACATCAGATTTGCTGCTGAAGAGTTGAATCAGAATAGGTATGGCAATGACACTAATCATCAGAACAGGAATGAGAATTGTCGTGATGATAAATCCTGCGCTGGTAACGCGCTCTGAATACTCTTTGCGGATAACGATGCCAACTTTCTTCATGTTTGCAAGTGTGATTAGAAAGCACGCTGGTTTGATGCTTACTCTGCCGCTTCAGCTTCTGTGAGCTGGTTATCGGTTTCTTCTTCAGCCGTAGGTGGCACACTAAAATCAAGGCGTTGATTCATCAGACCTTCGCGCACTTGCAAGAGAATTTTGTCATAAAGGCTCTTGTTGGTTTTGAGCGTGTCTCGCACGGCTTCTCGACCTTGACCAATTTTCTCGCCTTCGTAGCTAAACCATGCCCCCGATTTTTTGATAATGCCCATTTCCACAGCAAGGTCAATGAGCTCGCCAGTTTTGGAGATGCCTTCGCCGTAGATGATGTCGAACTCGACTTCTTTGAAAGGCGGCGCAACTTTGTTTTTTGCTACTTTAACCTTTGTACGGTTGCCGATGATGTCTGTGCCTTCTTTAATTGCGCCGATACGCCGAACATCTAAGCGAACGGAGGCATAGAATTTAAGGGCGCGTCCGCCTGTGGTGGTGGTGGGGTCGCCGTAGGACATGGTGCCAATTTTTTCACGCAGTTGGTTGATAAAAATTGCAATGCAACTCGAGCGTGAAATAGCGCCAGTAAGTTTGCGCAAGGCTTGTGACATAAGTCGGGCTTGCAAGCCAACTTGTGCATCGCCCATTTCGCCTTCAAGTTCAGCTTGTGGCACAAGTGCCGCCACGGAGTCCACGACCACAATGTCGACGGCGCCACTGCGCACAAGGGTTTCGACAATCGTGAGGGCTTGCTCTCCAGATTCGGGTTGGCTAAAGAGCAACGATTTGACATCCACGCCGACGCGCCGAGCATATCCGGGGTCAAAGGCATGTTCAGCATCGACAAACGCCGCAATTCCTCCTTCTTTCTGGCATTCTGCAATGGCGTGCAAGGCAATGGTGGTTTTACCAGACGACTCCGGTCCGAAAATCTCAACGATGCGTCCCTTAGGCAAGCCCCCAACACCGAGCGCAAAGTCTAATGTCAGAGACCCTGTAGACACGACGGGAATCTGCGTATCGGCGGTATCACCGAGCTTCATAATCGTCCCTTTACCAAACTGCTTTTCAAGAGCATCAACGGCAAGCTCGAGTTGCTTGCGCTTCTCGGTGCTAATCTTGTCCATTGCCTTATCTGCGGCTTTATCCTTCGCCATATCTGTAGTGGATTTATGATTGAACAAACTGTCGATAGAAAGTCTTTCCATATACTGCTGCAACAGAGCTGACTTGCTTGAAGTTATGAAAGTTGCAATGAAAACGTGTAACACACGCTCGTCAAACCCGCACCAGCCTATCTGAAGCCTAACACAAATCTAAGGCTGACATCGCCTACGAACACAATACGCCAAAGCGTGCCACCAAGCAAGTGCTTTTGCAAGGCATGAAAATTCTTTACCTTAAATCTACTTACTTACACAACAAGACAGACAAAACAACACTTAACAAAAACGATTTTTCAATGCCGTCAACCGACACAACATCTGTGCCAGTTAGCAAAGTAGGCACTGCCACCAATGGCGATACTGCATTTTTCGGTCATCCGCGTGGGCTTTCCACACTATTTTTTACCGAAATGTGGGAGCGATTTAGTTACTACGGCATGCGTGCTTTGCTCATTCTTTTCATGACTGCGCCAATCACGGCAGGCGGTTTAGGCTTTGAAGCACGCAATGCTGGGGTCATCTATGCAACTTATACAGCCTTTGTGTATCTCTTGTCCTTACCCGGTGGCTGGATTGCCGATAAATTCTTGGGGCTGCGCCGTTCAGTCTTCATCGGCGGCGTAATTATCATGTTCGGGCATATTTCATTAGCGCTACCGGGCATTGCAACCTTTTACCTTGGATTGGTATTGGTGGTGCTGGGTACAGGATTGCTCAAGCCGAATATCAGCGCATTGGTTGGGCAGCTCTATTCACAAGACGATGTGCGCCGTGATGCAGGCTTTTCCATTTACTACATGGGCATCAACATTGGCGCATTTATTGCCCCTTTGGTGTGTGGCACACTGGCTCAAGCTGAATGGTTCAAGGCATTTCTCATGAACTTTGGAATAGACCCTAAAGGAAGCTGGCACTGGGGCTTTGGTGCAGCTGCCGTAGGAATGTTTCTGGGACTGGTGCAATTTGTGCTGACGGGGAAATTCTTAGGTCAGGCAGGTGCACCGCCCGCACCAAACCCCGATGCAGAACAAACACAAAAAGCCAAGCGACAGCTCATCCTCGGCATTAGTGTGGTGGTGGGAATACTTGGGCTGGTAGCCATACTCGGCGCAACAAACGCAATTGAAATCAACGCCGATAACATCAGCTTCGTAATTGGTGTAGCGTATGTGATTGTAACGGTTGGATACTTCGGGGCACTGTTTGCGCAGGAATGGACCCCAGTGGAGCGCAATCGCTTGATTGTCATTGTCGTGCTGTTCGTCTGTGCCGCTGTATTCTGGTCGGCATTTGAGCAAGCTGGTTCAAGTCTCAACCTGTTTGCTGACCGATATACTAACACAACACTCTTTGGTATTGCTTTCCCATCCTCATACTTTCAGTCGCTCAACTCTCTGTTTGTGATTTCATTGGCGCCAGCCTTTGCCGCGTTATGGGTATGGTTGGGCAAGCGCAACTTAGAGCCATCAAGCCCAGTTAAGTTTGCAATAGGGCTATTAGGTGTAGGACTTGGGTTTGTCATTCTTGTTCCGCCCGCATTCACTATTACAGGTGCGCCCGAAGGGTTTCGGGTCAGCCCAATGTGGCTTGTGATGGTCTATCTCATTCACACCATTGCCGAGTTGTGTCTGAGTCCTGTTGGGCTATCGACGGTAACAAAGCTTGCGCCAGAGCGGGTGGTCGGACAGATGATGGGTGTCTGGTTCTTAGGCGCTTCGGTAGGTAATTTTGCGGGCGGACAAATTGCCAGCCTGTTTGAGACCTTCCCACTTCCATGGCTCTTTCTGTCTGTGTTTGCCACGGCAGGTCTTGCGTCGCTGGTGCTCTTCTTGCTGGTCAGACCAATTCGCAATCTCATGGGAGGCATAAAGTGAGGAGTTCATGGCGATTAGAAGGAAACTTTTGCCCTGTCTTTATCGTTTGTCTTGCCCGAAAAAACAGAACAGTAAAGGAGGAAAAACTATGCCAATGTACGATTACCGTTGCCTTGCTTGTGGGTACGAAGCTGAAATTGAGCAGCGCATCACTGAACCAGCACTGACTACATGCACCAGTTGCGGGCAAGAGTCATTGCAAAGAGTGATTAGTGCCGCTGGCGGATTCGTGCTCAAAGGCACAGGATTCTACAACACCGACTACAAGAACAACAATCGTGCAAAGTCTGACTCCAAAAAGAGTGCGGAGACCAGCACCGAAAAAAGTGCGGCGCCTGCAACGTCAACCGCATCGTGAAACCTCCCATCAGATTTGCGCTGAACGACACAACATTTGAGTAAAATCTCCTATCTTCATTGTGTGGTTCAGCGCATTGCTTTTCTGCATGCAAAGAAGCAAAACTCATGCAACTTGAGATTCTCTCCATTGGTGATGAACTGCTCATTGGGCAGGTCGTCAATACCAACGCCACGTTTATCTCGAAAGAATTTGATAACATCGGCATTGCTACACGGCGCATTGTTACAGTAGGTGATAATAAACCAATCATCCAGCAGGAACTTGCACACGCTTTAGGCAATGCCGATGTAGTTGTCATAACAGGCGGCTTAGGACCCACACACGACGATGTAACCAAAGAAGCCATTGCCGAATTTTTCGGACTCGGATACGAGTTCAACGAAGAGGCTTACCGAAATTGCCTAAGCATTTTTGAACGGCGCGGCATGCCGATGCCAGAAAACAACCGCTCACAGGCAGAGGTAATCAAAGGCAGTGTGGTCTTACAAAATTCACGTGGCACTGCCCCCGGAATGATTTTGCATCACCTACCAAATTACAGTGGTAAGTATGTGGTCATCATGCCCGGTGTTCCTGCAGAAATGCAAGAAATGATGCGCCGTGATGTGGTGCCTTACTTTGCACCGCTGTCACAAACCTACATTAAACACACACACCTTATGACAAGTGGCATTGGCGAATCACGGCTGGCTGAACTCATCGGGGATGAGAAAGCATTTCTGACGCCGGGCTCGACACTTGCCTACCTTCCACAATCTGCCAGTGTAAACCTGCGTGTAACCACAAGAGGCACAGACCGCAAGCAAGTTGAGCATGAAAATGCCGCTATCGTGACATACATTGCCGCCCGCATTCAGAAATACCTCTATGCAACAGAGGAGAAACCACTCGAAGCCTTCATTGGGCAATTGCTACAAGAGCGCGGGCTGACTTTAGCCACTGCAGAGTCATGCACAGGCGGACTCATTGCACATCGCATAACCAATGTTGCAGGTTCATCAAACTACTTCATACAAAGCTATGTGGTCTATAATAACTTGGCAAAGGTGCAAACCTTAGGCGTCAGGCGCGAGACACTCGAGCAGCATGGCGCCGTTAGTGAAGAAGTTGCTCTGGAAATGGCAAAGGGCTGTTTGGAGCATTCAGGAGCAGATATTGCGCTGGCAACTACAGGGATTGCAGGACCGGGTGGCGGAACAGAAACCAAGCCAGTGGGTATGGTCTGCTTGGCGCTGGTAACAAATGACAAATTAGGAAACCAAGAAAAGGTAAAAACGCTTTATTTTGTTAAGGAAAGACTACGCAATAAAGAACTCTTTGCGCAAGCCGCATTAGATTGGCTGCGGCGAATACTGGTCAGCGCAGATTAAGTAAGACTCGTTCAACTTCAACCCATGAAAGTATGCAGATTGGAGACTATCACATCTTTGCAGTAGAATGTGAGCGCTTTGCACTCGATGGCGGCGCCATGTTTGGCACGGTGCCAAAAGCACTCTGGGAGAAAAGCAATCCTGCCGATGAAAAAAATCGCATTGAAATGTCAGCACGCGCCATGCTGATTGTGGGCAATGGTCGGAAAATTTTGGTCGACACAGGTATGGGACAAAAGTGGGAGCCCAAATACCGAGAGATGTATAAAATCTCGGAGTCATTCCTCGAACAGAACTTGCGTCGTGCAGGAGTCTCTCCAGAAGAAATTACCGATGTTATCCTTACGCACCTACACTTTGACCACGCTGGCGGGGCAACAAAACTTCAAGATGGAAAATTAGTACCGACTTTCCCGAATGCAACCTACTATGTTCAAGAAGCCAACTACAAATGGGCAATGTCGCCTAATGCGCGTGAGAAAGCCAGCTATCTGAAGGAAAATTTCGTGCCACTTTTGGAACACAATCAATTGCGCTTTACCAACGGCGAAATCGAGATTTTCCCCAACATCCACTTGATGCTCTCTCATGCACATACACACGCCCAGCAATTGGTACGCGTAACCGATGGAAAAACCTCTGTTTGCTACTGCGGCGACCTGATTCCCACCTCATCGCACATTCCATTGCCATGGGTGATGGGCTATGACCTCTATCCGCTCGAAATCATGGAAGAGAAGCGAAAGCTCTTGGAGCGCGCCGCCGATGAACACTGGACACTCTTTTTTGAGCATGACCCGTTCAAAGACGCCGCAGATGTTGTAAGAGCTGAAAAAGGCATTGTCAAAAACACGGTCTTCTTCATCAACTGACGAAAAAAAGCATATCTCAGAGATACGCTGTTTGCGCAAGGTAAGGTGGCATGGCAAAGTGAGTGGATTCAAAGGGTAGGTAGGGCAAAAGAAAAAGCGGCAAGAAGAAGTGCTCGTTAAAGATGCTTGCACTGGAGAATTTTAACGAGTAGTGAATGATTTCCCTCAAGAAAAATCGCCAAAACCCCGTGTTGTGAGTTGTGGCACAAATATTGTAAGTTAAGTGATGTTCCTACCTTGCTGAGTCGCCGCCGCTAAGACAGGGTAGAAAGGAAAAGCCCGGCGGTAACTAAACCGGATAAAGAGCAAATGGCGATTGAAAAATCGACGGGGTCATCAAGCCTTGCGGAGGTCATTGACCGCATTTTGGACAAGGGCATTGTAATTGATGCCTTTGCCCGTGTCTCATTGGTCGGCATTGAGTTGGTATCGGTCGAGGCGCGTGTGGTTATTGCGTCGGTCGAGACCTATCTCAAGTATGCTGAAGCCATCGGCTTGACAGCAACCGCTGCGTAACCCTTGGGAAGACGGCTTGCTGAACTGCCCTTTGCGCAACATGCGGCGAGTGCAATTCACCAAGCGCGTCATAAAACCGCCATCTGCTCCGAAAAAACAGAGTCACTCGCAAACCAAATTCATATGCAGCAATGAGCCAACCAGCAAACATGCTATCGGAAGAGCAAATGCTGCGCATGGAAAAGACCGTGCTGTATGAGGAAGCATTGAATGCCCTGCATGCAGCCTTGGATGCGGCTGGCTGTGTGGTCAAAGAATTTCAAGACGCAGCAGAGTATACGCAATCGGCGTTTCGTGACTATGATACCGTCTTGCGCAAATCTTTAGCCCAGCATTGCTCAGTGCGCCACAAAGATTTTGACGAGATGTTCAAAAATGCCATAGAAGCGCGTCGGCGTCGTGAAAGCGAACTCTCCCTGTCGGTGCGTCAATTTTTATCAGAGCAAACCGAGTTGAGTCAAGAAGTGCTGCGCGAGCTTGCCAGCCTGCCGCAGACAGAGCAATCACAACAAGCCCGACGTACCGCAGAAGTTGCCGCACTCACAAAAAAGTTTGCAGAATTGCAACACAACCGCCGCAGGGAACTGCTCCAGCTCTTTCGAGACTTCAAGGCTGAACAAGAAGCCTTTTCAGCACAATTGCGAGCATGTATTGCACAAGCTAAAGAACTGCGACTCAAAGACTTGAAAGCCATGTTTGAGCAGTTCCAGCGCGAGAGTGAAGCACGTACTCGTCAAACTCAAGCACGGCGTAAGGAAGTAGCCGAGATGCTGCAACGCTTCAAACTTCAACGACTAAAAAACAGCAAGAATCACTATGCCAGAAAAAATGCTCAATAGTTCCAGTGGCGCATCCATGCGGGCAATCGTGGAAAATATCAAAGCGGCACGCCAACAGCGGGCACATCGTGCGCTTGAACGTACAGAATCGGTTAATCGTCTCAAAAGCGATACCAAACTACTCATACAAGACATTAACGACCTGCGTGAGCAAATTTGCAAAGACAATGTGCGTCGCAAGAAACAGACGGAAGCGATGTTGGCACAGCATCAGACGGAACTGCGCAGTTCGGTACAGCAACTTTCCCGACTGCATCAGCAGTTTATGATGCGTTTGCAGACAGAGCACAATCAACTCAGACAAGAACTGCAAGCCAAAGCAATGCAGGTCAGAGCCGAGCTCAAAACCAATGAACAAACCCGCATGCAAGCTCATCAGGCACTCATGAACCAAATTCATCAGCTCATCCGAGCGAAGCAAGAAGAGGTAGAGCGTGTAAAAGACAAGGTGCGCGAACTCAAGCGCCAGACCGCTGCGATGATGACGGCATACACAAATGAACGACGAGAAAATCAAGCGACATGGGCTGAACTCTCACATCGCACGCCATTAAGCCCTGCAAAGGTAGCAGTAAGCATGCCAAGGTCAGCAAGTGAGTCAAGCGAAGCAGAAAAACAATTTGCAATTAGTATCCCTTTTGCAAAGCAGAAACAGTAAACTCTAACTGAACGCAACGAATGAACGAGGATATCAGCACGGTCATTGAGGCATCGCCTCTGCCTGATTTTGTCGAGACCAAGTATGTCAAAGACCTGACCTACCGGGCGCTCACCTACATTGAAGCTGGTTTTCCTATTCACTTGCGCGGTGCAAGCGGCACGGGCAAAACGACCCTTGCTATGCACATCGCAAGCAAAATTGGCAGACCCATCGTAATGATTCATGGCGACTCTGAGTATAAGACCAGTGATTTGGTCGGCGGAGAGTTTGGCTACCACAGCCGCAGAGTAGTTGATCGGTTTCAATCGCGTGTGCTCAAGGTCGAGGAAGATTTTGCCAAACGCTGGGTCGATAGTCGCCTGACCGTAGCCTGTAAATACGGCTTTACTCTGCTCTACGATGAATTTACACGCTCACGTGCGGAAGCCAACAATGTACTGCTATCGGTGTTGCAAGAAAAAATTTTAGATATTCCGGCGGGACGCACCGGCGAAGATGGGTATCTGAAGGTTCATCCAAATTTTGTAGGTATTTTCACCAGTAATCCAGAGGAATATGCTGGCGTTCATAAAGCGGCTGATGCACTACGCGACCGCATGATTACGCTTGACCTAAGCTACCCTGACTTCGAGACTGAAGTGGCAATTGTGGTAGCAAAATCAAAAATTCCACTACAGGATGCCGAAGAAATCGTTAGTCTTGTTAGAGCCCTACGCGAAAGCGGGCGATGCGAGTTTGCGCCTACGGTGCGTGCCGCTATCATGATTGCAAAAACGTTAGCCGTACAACGCACCAAAATCTATCAGCCCCCAGATTTCTTCATGAATGTCTGTCAAGATGTCTTGGTGTCAGAGACAAGCCGAGTAGGGTCGAGAACAAATCAAGAAGAAATTCGGGCACTGGTCAAGAAGTTGGTAGAACGCACGCGTCTCTACATGGAGTCGTCACTGAACGGTAAAGTTGGATTGGGGCGTAATGCAGAAACCAACCTGCATGTGCTACGTTCAGAAAAATTAGCAAAGTAATTTTCAGCGCAACATTATGGGCTTTGAAGATGCTGCCAAAAAACTGGTGGCTTTTGTAGGGTCAATGACAGGTGGAACTGCCAAATTAGTAAAGCTAGAAAAAATTCCCGAAGGTTGGTTAGGCTATGCCGAAGTCTATGAAGAAAGCGCATTTATTAAGTCTGTTGGCTTGCCAAGTAGAGTGATGGATAGGAACATTTATGAAGTGAAGATGAACCCGGCACTGGAAGTGATAGCTTTTGCGCGCAAAACCAACTTTGAGGTGTAGATGAGTAGAGAAATTGCATACTCTACGAGCAGCAGCAATCTAGCTGAAATTTTAGAGCGCGTTTTAGACAGAGGTATCGTCATCGCCGGGGATATTAAAATCAATCTTGCAGATGTTGAACTGCTCAACATTAAAATTCGCTTAGTGGTCTGTTCCGTCGACAAAGCGATGGAGATGGGCATCAATTGGTGGCAAAGTGACCCGATGCTCTCGAGCGAAACGAAAACAAAACAACTCGAGCAAGAAAATAAAGAACTTAAAGCACGGCTTGAGACCCTAGAAAAAAAATTGGCATCGCTTGTACCACCAGCTTCTTCAAAATGAAAAATTAGGCATAATTATGGCGACCATAAAGACCATCAGCGCAATCAAATCCGCACGTAGTCTCAAACGTGTTCCACGCTCTAAAACCGCTAAGCCAATTGGGACTAGCGGCAATTACCTCAACCTATATGTGCTTACAACAGAAAAAGAACGGCTCGAGAAAGAACTTGCAGCCGTAGAGCGTCGCCGACACGAAATTATTAAGCAATTAGAAAATGTAACCAAAGAGATTGAAGACATCACAAAAAAGCATATTAAAGAAATAGAAAAAAAACAGCCTGAAAAGCCGTTCAAAACAGTTTCGCTCAACTATTAAACCTTGAAGATGATGAAAGAGAAGATAAACGCAAACGACCCGATTGGTAACATCTTGGAAGGACTTGAGCGGTTAGCTAAACTTGCTGAAAACCTGCAACAAAGTGCAGAAAATTTCTCCAAAGAAGGCGAAATAGATTTGAGCCGAATTAAAGAAGGCATGAAGGCAAGTTATAGTATTTCTTTCAAAACAGCGGCAGGGAGCAGAGCTCGCACAAGTGCATTTTCTAAAGAATTTGGCAGGAAATCAGCACAGCAAAATAGCGCCACCAGCGAGGTGGTAGTGCCAGCGCAGATAGAGCCTGAAACTGATGTGTTCTTAGAGGCGGCAGCAATTAAAATCTATGCACAATTGCCCGGCGTAGAAGAAAAAGATATTAAAATAACGCTAAATAAAGATATTCTCGAGCTGGAAGCCCAGAGTTCAAAACAGCGCTTTTACAAAGAACTTTTGCTGCCAAAATCGGTGCAACCAGAATCTATGGAAAAGCGCTTTCATAACGGTGTATTGGAAATTACATTCATATTAGCCGTCTAAGAATCTTGCGGTTGCATCAAAAAAATTTGAAAAGCAAGTCTTCTCAAATTCAAAGAAAAGTCAAATAAAAGCAATATGCTTGACATGGCTATCCTGACCTGCCCGAATTGTGGCTACAAAAAAGAAATGGCAATGTCAGCGCTGGCGTGTGAGTATTTTCATGAGTGTGAAAATTGTAGGGCATTGCTAAGACCAAAACAGGGAGATTGCTGTGTATTTTGTAGCTATGCAAATGTCAAGTGTCCGTCCGTGCAAGCAACAGAGACATTTCTGTCAGTAGCAAGAATGAGAATAGATATCCAAACAAAGCGTTGAGCCTCCTTTTCTTCTCAACTTAAAATGCGCCGCATAAAAACTTACTTTAACTGGAGCAGTGGAAAAGACTCGGCTTTAGCGTTATACTACCTCTTGCAAGATAGCACGTATAGCGTGGAGTATCTGCTCACTTCAGTGAATGCATCGTACAATCGGGTCAGTATGCATGGTCTAAGGCGTGCATTATGGCAAGCGCAAGTTCAAGCCATCGGAATCCCTCATGGAACAATTGAATTGTCAGAGCAGCCTACGAATGCCGAATACGAAGCTGAAATGCATAAAAAAATGCTTGAGCTAAAATCAAGCGGTTTCGAGTGCGCTGCCTTTGGCGATATTTTTTTGCAGGATTTGCGCCAGTATCGGGAGCAGAAGTTAGAACCATTGGGCATCAAAGCAGTTTTCCCTCTTTGGAAAAAAGATACGCACCTTTTGCTCAAAGAACTGGTCGAGTTAGGCTTTAAAGCCATAATTATTTGCGTCAATGCAGATATTTTGGAAAAATCCTTTGTGGGAAGAATTATTGACGCAGAATTTCTCAAAAGCCTTCCAAACGGCGTAGACCCATGCGGAGAAAACGGTGAATTTCATACCTTTTGTTTTGATGCGCCCTATTTCAAGTATCCAATTGAATTCTCGTTGGGTGAAACCGTATTACGCGAGTATAATTACCACGGCACAAGAAGCCGATTTTGGTTTTGCGACTTAATTCCAAAAGAAAGTGATGAATAAGCATGAAATTAAGACTTGTCCGCGCTGCGGAGTGCAGTTCGAGTGTAAAGTTGGTGCAGTGTTACTATGTCAGTGCAGTGCAATTGAGCTGAATGAGATGGAAAGCGCTTACATCCGAAGCAAATTTGAAGATTGTCTTTGCATAAATTGCTTGTGGGAGCTCAAAGCGGCATACCATAGAGAGGCAAAAGCAAAAAATTGCAAAGCATAACGACCAAAAGGAAAAGAGTGAGACGATGACGGAAAGTCAGTTGCAAGTGCTGATAATCCTTGTGGCAGGACTGTCTGGAGGCGTGCTCTGGCTGTTAGAGGGTTCTATACCGTTCTTCCAGAATCGACAGGGGAGGCTAAAACATGCTCTCCCCAATCTTGCCGTTGCGATGCTAAATACGCTACTGGCGTCGGTCTTGACCATAGGTGCCTTAACGATACTGACTCATCTTCAACTTTACTGGCAGGGGCTAAAAGGACTGGGAATAGGAGAATTTGTGGAAAATGTTTTGCTGGTAATATGTTATGACTTTTGGATGTATATCTGGCATAGGTTAAATCACCAAGTTACTTTTCTGTGGAGGTTTCATCGATTTCACCATGCTGACGCCTTAATGGATGTAACGACAGGCGTGAGATTTCACCCCGTGGAGATTATGCTATCAGAAGTTGTGCGCCTGCCTGTATGTGCCTTATTAGGCATCGGCGCCACTGAAATACTGCTCTACAACTTGCTATCATTCCCTATCATTTTGCTGCATCACAGCAATGTTGCGCTCCCTCGTGCGTTGGAGAATTGGTTAGCCTACATTATTCCGACCCCAATGTTGCATCGTGTGCATCATTCCATCAAAAAAGAAGAAGCTGACACAAACTACGGGTCAATCTTATCACTATGGGATAGGCTCTTTGGGTCACTTCGTCAGCCGAGCACAGGACAACCCCTGCGTTTGGGTATAGAAGAAAATTGAATGTGTAGGGATAAGGAAATATCCTGACACTTCTTTCGTGCGTCTCCTGACACTTCTCGCCATACACCATACCAGATGAGCTAAAATGAGGTCTGTTGAGACGATAAATAAGGGTATAAAATTGGCACAGTATTTGACTTAACTAATGCCGAAGCAAAGCTCAGAAGACGGGTAACTCGGCACAGGGGCGATGATGAGAGACGCAATAGACAATTTAGGTAGGCAATTTGGAATACTGCTGGGACTACTTGCGCTCGTATTATTTGTGTTCGCTCTACTGGTGGGTTGCGACCGACTGGAAACACCAGTTGAATCGGGCGACCCAAGCAATCTAAGAAATCGAGGAGTACATAATGGTATAGAATTTGCGCTCAATCTGCGTAGGACATCGTTTGCCTCGGGCGATACACTAAGCGGTACATTTTCTATTTCCAACCGCTCAAGCACAACACAAAGGTTCAATTTTTCAACGGCTTGTCAGCTAAACGTAAGGCTAAGCTCAAATGAGAGAGTCTGGATAGAGCAACCTGAACTCTGCGCACAAGTTCTGACAAGTTTAGAAGTGCGCTCAGGCGAAGAAAAAGTGCTACCGTTTCAAGTGCCACTGCGCCAATTGCACACGAGCGCGCCGTTACCAGCAGGAGAATACACGCTGGAAGTCAGCTTACGTGACGCAAATTCGCCAGTGCTACGCCAAACAGTACAGATACAGTAGGGTGGGAGCAGTGCGCTAAAAAGTTTTCTCTGTTCTTTGTGCTTTTGTTCTTTGTGTGGAAACACTCTGATTACTCAAAGGAGTGGACTCTATGAAACCAGATGAACTCCAGTGTGCAGCGTTTTGCGCCTCTCGTTGTACATTGGAGTTCTTATTTTATCTTAAGCAAAAGCATGTATTTTACCAAGCCCCAGTATGCGACAAGGGTAACGCAGTAGCGGAGTGAAAACCTGCACGGCTTGCATGGACAAATGATGAATGGAATTCAAACAGATGAAAGGGAAGCGTTGAGAGCAAAGAATCAGTCAAGCTAAGCAAAAAACTAAAGTGTATGGCATTTATGCTGACGACCTAATCGATTGACGATGTTGAAAACACGCTATCACCTTTATCTTTTTACATTTGCACTGCTGATACTGCTGCTGATAGGTCAAGCCAAGGGACAGCCCATCATGGTGGTCATCAACGAAGATGATTGCAAGACCTTAGGAGGCTGGCCGCTCGACCGCAAGTGGTACGCTGTGGCGTTACAAAACCTCTCTGCAAATAAGGCAGCGCGTATCTTTCTTGACTTAGCGTTCCCAAACGCCGATGTGGCGCATCCTGAATCGGATGAATTTTTCTTCCACACGCTGCAGACGCTGCCGAACATCTACTTGCTGACCGAAGAGCTCAATACAGATTCAGCACGCATACTGGGCGAGAAAACCTTTCCAGCCGAGCGTTGCTTTTTGCCGTTTTCCGAGGCATTTTACATTAAAGATGAGAAAATGATGGTCAAGGCAGGCGCGGTAAGAACGCTGGCATCATTTTTCTATGCTGAACCCCTCACACAGACAGTAGCAATTGCCTTACCAACCAAGCCATTAACCCCCATGTATTCACTGCGTGAAGTAATTCAGGGAAATATCGAGGTAGAGGGGCGCGATGTGGTTATTTACCTTGACTATGCTGGGGTGTCATCATATGTGGTGAGTGAGCGCAAAGGGGAAGCCTTCTCAACAGCAGAATTAGAAATATGGGCAGCCATGAAAGTAGCGGCAGGTGAGGTTATCACGATATGGGAGAACTGGCAGATTGGGGCTTTGCTCTTGCTCTCACTTCTGCCGCTATTGTACTATGTAAGAAAACATGATTCCCTCAATGTAGCCTTTTTGACCATTGGTCTCAATCTTGCAGGCTTTGTATGTCTGAACCTTGCCAAAGTGGATGTGCCGATGCTATGGCTGAGTGCAAACGGCTTACCGATAGCGATAGCCGCAGGGCTACTGATTGTGCAAGGAAAGCGCGCCTTAATGAGAACGCTGGTAGCAAAAACCTCCGAAAAAATGCAACGGCGCTTATCGTTGCCGCAAAACCATGACAGCGCTGGGGAAGAGCTGCGCTACAAGTTACAATTCTATGAACGGCTTTCACATAACTTGCCCCTGGACCTAGCTAAAACATTTCCTGAAGCTGAGGATATCTACTTTGCCGCAAATTCTCCAATAGCAACCATTTTGACAAAGGCAGACCAAGTTGCCAAGCACGATATTCCCGTATTGATTTTTGGCGAAAGCGGTGTAGGCAAAGAAAAACTGGCACAATTTATTCACCGGCGCTCTGAACGACGTGAGAAACCATTCGTTGCGATTAACTGCGGTGCTCTGAACGAAAATTTGATTGAGTCAGAGCTTTTTGGTTATGAAGCTGGTGCATTTACAGGTGCAGTAAAAACGAAAATTGGACGCTTTGAACAGGCAAATGGCGGCACACTCTTCCTTGATGAAATCGGTGAGACCAGTATGGGATTTCAAGTCAAACTCTTGCGTGTGCTACAAGAAGGCTCATTTGAGCGCGTAGGCGGGACGAAGACCATTCATGTCTCAGTGCGTATTATAGCAGCTACACATCAATCATTGGAAAAGCTGATTGCAGAAAAACGTTTTCGTGAAGATTTATTCTACCGTCTGAATGGATTTAGTTTGGTCATACCGCCTTTGCGTGAGCGACCAGCGGATATTGAGGTGATTTTCACGCAGTTTCTGCATCGTATCAAGCCGGAGCTGAAAATATCCGATGCCTTGTTAGCGTGGCTAAAACAGCAGCCGTGGCGTGGCAATGTGCGTGAACTAAAGGCAGCAACCGAGCGTGCCGTGCTGAATGCAGCGCTCTGCCAGCGCAATTTCCTACTGCCCGAAGACTTCGAGTTAGGAGAAAAGGTACAGCATCAAGCGCCAAGAGATGAACTTGCTGAACGAATTTTGCAAGCCTTGCGCAAGAATGAATTCAAGCATCGTGCCATCTCGGCAGTGGCGTCAGAACTATCACTGCACCGTGCCACAGTAACTGAATACTTGCGAGGATGGGTGATTCACTTTTACTGTCAGTCAGAATCGCATAATGAAGTCTGCAAAAAGCTGTGCGGCGCGCACACGCTGAGAGATGAATCACAATTTCGTGAGCGCATAAAGAGCTATATTGACGGCATAGTAGAGAAAATTCAGTTAGGAATTGGTGCAAAAGAATCTGACGAAATGATTAGAGTTCAGCGTTTTCGGAATTTGCCCAGTGTTTTTGAAGCAGATTTGATAAGCCTCATTCGAAAAGTTAGGCAATCGCAAGAAGCCTCTCTATCAAGATGACACGATTTGTAGTCTTACTGCTGCTGCTGAGTTCTGCGGCCTCTGCACAAACGGTGGATTGGATAGAGCAATTCCAAAATCAAGGGTTTTCAAAATTTGCGATTTCCGTCCAGAGCGAAGTGTTGCGCAACCGCTTCGATGCATCAAATTATTTGATTTCAAAAGTGATGATGCAATATCAAGCGGGGCTATGGCGAGCGCAAGCCACAATCAATAACAACTATGAGCAAACATTTCAAATTGAGCCAGACCCAATAGCTGTCAGTTTAGCGCAAGATGCCGCATTGGTTCGAACGCTCAATCGCCCTAAAGATGTCTATCGTGTCAATTATCCACTATCGTTTGCGCTGGGTCTCAACAGCGAGCAAGTTGGAGTAAGTGCATTTTTTTCTGTATTGACGGAAAAAGTCAGCACAAGTCAGTTGCAGCTCTTCGAGACACAAGGAGGCGTATTTACGGCGCAACTGGAGCCAGCGAATTGGGAAAAGCAAAGTCTCTTAGCAGGTTTGCGTGCATTTGCTATGCTGGGCAACTTGCGTCTGCATTTGGGTATCATGCCAACGCCAGTTCTAAGTATAGGGAGAATAACATTGCCTTATAGATACCGAAACGACATTCTGCCGTTTGGCGAGCTTGAATTTATTCAACCCTATTTCCGCTGTGGATTCTCGGCACATTTGAGGAGCATTGGTGCATTTTACATGCAAAGTTTGCCGAACCCGTTGCCGAACATTTCCGAGCCGATTCAGGTAGCGATTCGGGCACAGCGTGGTGTATCGACTTTCAATTTTCAGACGCTACAACTCGACATTGGTATTCCACTCACAAGTGACCTTGCCGCCAGTGTTGGCGTTGAGCGCGTGTGGTACTCCGCAAGCGTGTTCTCGCGTGGGGAATTTGAGCGTTGGCTCAACACAGCAACACTGAACTGGACAAACTCGCCAAATAATTTGCTACAAGAGCAGTCATTCCGAGTCGGTGCAACCTTCAAATTTGGTGCAGAAACACAGCCAGTGTTGAAACTCTCTGACCTCAAATTGCTGCATCGCAATGTGTTTCAATCCAAGCGTGAATACTACGCACATAATCCTGTTGTAATTCTTACCCTGCATAATGCAGATAAACGCCCGGTGTGGTGTCAGGTCATTGCTACGCTGGGCAACACTGGACGGTTCAAAAGTGAGCCAATTCAAATTGATGCCGATGAACTGCTCGACGTGCCAATTTATTTGTATCTCAGCGATGTGAAACAGTTTCAAATCTCGCGCTTGGGCGAACTCTCTATTTCAGTGGAAATTGATAACCGCAAGCTACCCTTAGCAAATGTGCCCATAACCATACTCAATGAAAATGCATGGGATGGTGACACATGGAGTTTGAAGTTCTTTATTGCCCCAAATGACCAACAGGTGCAATTGTTTGCCAAAACAAAATACCTGCGCGCGCTTACAATCGATAGCACGAAGCAGCCTGCTAAATTCTACCAACTCAAGCACTTCATTACGGAATTAGGCAGGGACTTGCGCTATGTGCCTGACGCAACGACCACCATGATTGTCGACCAAGTTCAGTCCCCGCGTGAGACACTCGAAAAACGCTCTGGCGATTGTGAAGATTTTGTCGTATATCTTGCCTCATGCCTAATGGCTGTAGGAATTCAATGCGCAGTGGTGGATGTCCGACCAAAGACGGCACAGAACGTGGTCATTCCAACCGCAGAGCCGGGGGCATTAGGACATCTATTTTTGTTAGTGGATACAGGGCTGGATGCGTCGCAATTGGGCAAACTTGAACTAAGCGAATTTGAAGCCATCTCACGACAAAATGCATTGGGCAAAACAACTCTGTGGCTGCCAATTGAAACCACGGCACTGCCTGCCGGTTTTGATGCGGCACTCAAAAGTGGCGCACAGCAATACTATCGTGAGGTGATTGAAAAACAAGGTTTCATCAAAGGAAATGTTCATATCTATGATTTTTAATAGCGCAATCATGACGCGAGCGCTCCAACTTTTTGTGTTCATGCTGCTATGCAGCACATTTGTGAACGCCCAAATAAAAGTTTGGATTAAGCTCGACTCGGGCACGGCACTGTATTTGCACCCTTATCAGCAGAAGTGGTTGCCGATTTCAGCCAAAGAGGAAGTGCCCTTAAAGACGTTCATGCTGACAAAAGGTGGAACGAAAGCCATGCTCTTCAAGGAGACAGATGTGCATATTCTGCCTGAATCCGCCTATTTCTTCATTGAAGATGTGCTCCCAAAATCACGTGTGGAAATTGTAGCGGCACTGACGCAAATCGAAGCTGAACAATTGCCAAAGTCCACACGCGAGACACGCGAACGCAAAATGCCAATCGGTCTTACCTATGGTGAAAGCGCTGACGATACCACAAGCTCTAACAGTGCAGACATCCCTTATCTGAACGAGCGTCAAAATGCCATTCAATACTTTCTGCATCATGGGCGCTATGATGCGGCACTGCTGTCACAGAAGCGACTGCTCACCAAATTCCCAACACTCTATCAGGATGCTCAACAAACTGAACGGCTCTTCATGCTCTACGACAAACTCGAGCTCTATGGGTTTCTCAATGATGAGACACGCCGACTGCTTAGCATCAAGCGTAGCACAGAGTTCGACAAAATGGTTGAGAAGTGGAACAGTGTAGCAAAAGCCAAGTTGCTCAACCGCTGATGATTACGGAATCTTAAGCCCCTTTTCCACATTAGCTTTTGGAAAGCTCATCTTAAGACTGGAAAGCGTGCTGACCACAATGCGTGCCACAAGATAGTTGCGGAACCACTTCTTATCGGCTGGAATGATATACCATGGCGCATATGGGGTATGGGTCTGCTCAAGCATATTTTCAAAAGCACGCATGTAATTATTCCAAAGTTTGCGTTCCTCAATATCAGCAAGACTAAATTTCCAATGTTTGGTGGGGTCATCCAAGCGCTCTTGCAGCCTGATGCGCTGCTCTTCTTTGGAGATATGTAGAAAAAACTTCAGGATGTGCATGCCATTTTGAAACAGCATTTTCTCAAAGGCATTGATGTGTTTGATGCGCTTTTTGAAAATATCTGGGTCATTTAAAATCTCTTCGGGCAGATTTTGATGCAAAAGGTATTCGGGATGAACTTTCACGGTTGTGATTTCTTCATAGTAAGAGCGATTAAAAATGGTGATGCCCCCGCGCGCTGGCATAACACGATGCGTGCGCCATAAAAAGTCATGTTCTAATTCAGCTTCAGAAGGTTTCTTAAATGAGTAGAGCCGACAGCCTTGTGGATTGAACCCGCCGAAGAGATACTTAGCAGTACCGTCTTTGCCGCTTGCGTCAATGCCTTGCAGAATAATCAGCAGAGCACGCTTGTTTTCAGCATACATCAAGTAGTGCAAATCATAGAGCGCTTTCAGGTCATTTTCCATATCGGAGCGAATCTCATCGACGGTACTGATTTTGCCAGTATAGTCAGGACGAATTTTGGTCAGATTAACCTTCTTTGGTGCAAGAAACTTCCGAATATTCATGGCGTTTGGATTTTTTCAGGTCAGTAATGAAGACAAAGATGCGTGTTTTTAACAGAGTAACAAATCAAGGCACTTGGCTGGTGTTAGGGTTTGCAGGGTTACTCTCCGCAGCTTTGGCGAATGTGCCGCTCTTCAATGTGTTGGGATATGAATTTTGCTTGGTGCAAGCGGCGCTCTTGCCTTTGGCATTAGGCTTATTCTGGCTAAGTGAAAATGATGCGCAAAGACGCATATCGGTAACCTTGCTCACGCTCATTATCCCACCAGCCGTGATGGCAGTCAATATGCTGTTTGTGCGCAACTGTGCATACTTAGAGGGAGTTGGGTTCTACATTTTAGCCGTCGGTGGCGGCGTGCTCTTTACGCTCTCGTTAGCACTGCTGATTGAAGTCATGCCACTACGGCGGAAAAAATCGTTGTTTGTCTTGCTTTATTTGGCACTGCTGCTCGTGCCTCCGCTCTACCGCTTCTACACAACGCCGCAAGTGTATTTCTTCAACCACATTTTTGGATTCTTCTCGGGTTCTATCTACGATGACGCTATTGAAATTGAGCCGCGTTACTTGCTCTTCCGTGTAGAAACGCTTGCTATATGCACAGCCATGCTGACAGGGCGATTTTACACAAAGCTCCCCCGCGCACTTGCACGCCTACTGCTATTACTTTCGCTTAGTACCGCAGTCTTCTTCTGGCTGCAAAGTGAATCAATAGGCACGGCATCGTCGCGCCGAGCCATCATGGCGGCATTAGTGCCATTAGACTCATCAAAAATGTGGTATGCCAGTCCCACGCTCTCGGAAAAGGAACGCGAACATCTACGCCAGCGCATCACACGAGAAATGATTGATTTACAATGCTTGATGGAACTGGACTCTCTGCCACCGATTTACATTTTCATTTATCCTGATAGGGAAAGCAAAAAGCGTTTTACAGGCTTAGATAAAACAGAAATGGCGCGCGTCTGGATGAATGAAATTCACATTACGCAGCAAAATGTCGACGCCATCTTGCGGCATGAATTGGTGCATCTCTTCATGAAGCCTTTTGGTGACCGATGGCTGGGTTTATCGCAAAGTGTAGGACTGTTGGAAGGAATTGCCGTGGCACTTGAGACGCCATCGTTTGAGTGGACACTCGATGAGCTCGCGACAAACTTTCTTGAGAATAGACCAGAGTTCAACATCAACTCACTCTTTAATCCTGTGGGATTTTGGACAGAACTAAGCTCGACAAGCTACACACTGGCAGGCTCTTTTGTAAAGTATCTCTTGAAAATGTATGGCATGGCGGCGTTCAAGCAGGTGTATGCAGATGCAGACTTTGCAAGGGTATATGGCAAATCGCTGGACGAGTTGATTTGTGAGTGGTTGGAGCATTTGAGCAAGGTAGTGGTGCCGCCGCAAATCACTCCGTATTACAAACAAGTCTTTGAGCGCAAAACCATCTTCCAGTCGGAGTGTCCGCATGTCATGGCTCGGCTGTTGAAGAAAGCCGCAAAAGCCTACCAACACGAGGAATATGCACAGGCAAGCAAAATTGCAAAGCAGGTCTTAGATATGTCGCATGGCACAAATGCCGAAGCTGCATCCCGATACCTGCGTGCCGAGTTAGCATTGGCGCACTTGGGCAAAATTCCCTTCGAGGAAGTGTTTGGCAAAGCGCGAGAGCAACTTCAAGAAGTGGAGCGCCCTGAACAAGCATGGTTCATGCTGGCAGATGCTGTGCTCTGGAGTAAGGCGGAGCCAATAGATTCAGCAAAGCAGATATTGGAGCGGCTGTATCGCTCTCACCTTTCTTTTGAATTCGATGTGGCTATTGCCACGCGCTTGAAAGCCATTCAACTGATGTATGACACAGAGTTATTTTCAACGTTTCTTTCGTGGCAAGAAAAAACCATGCGTGAGCAAGCTATCCTTGATACGGCAACTGATGCAGAGGTAAAGTCCTTCTGCAGACTAAGGCAAGCAGAAAGAGCCTTTGAGCAAAAAGAATTTGAGCAAGTGCTGACGCTGTTGGCTCATGTTGAGCCATGGAATCAGCGCGATTTAGATTTGCATACAGAGATGTTACGGCTCAAATCTTATCTCTGGGCAGGCAAGCTCGATAGTGCCATGACTTCTGCCGGAAGAGCAAAACAGTATGCCTCAAATTTTGCCAATGCAAAAGCAAAGCGTGGCTACATTGATCACATTTTGCAAATGCACAGCCAGTATTTTGAGCTGGCAGAGCAGCGTAAGCTACGATGAGATGTAAATCATACCCGTTTCGGTGGCAATCGCATCTAAAGGCACGTCTTTATGTTCTTTTTCGGGGATAGGCGGAATGTGATCCAGAATTTGAAAAGAGAACGCTAAGCCAATCTTGCACGGACGAGTGCCTTGTTCAGCCAGTCGGGAAAAGAAGTTGTCGTAGAAGCCCTTGCCATAGCCCAAGCGATTGCCTGCTCTATCGCAAGCCAGAAGTGGCGTGAGCACCACATCAATTGTAGATTCATCAATGGGGATATGCTCAATAGGCTCGAGGACTTCAAAGACGCCACTTGCGAGCTTATCCATACCTGTAAAGCGCACACTGACGAGATTGCGTGATTTCATGACGGGCACGGCAACCTGTTTGCCTTGTGCTTGTAGCCACTGCAGGATAGGCTCCGTGTTGACTTCGCGGCGCTTGAACATGGAAATAAAGCAATGCACGGTGCGGGCGGTGAGCAGAACAGGCTCGCTCATAAGGTGCTGAAAAATTCTTTGGCTACGCGCTCGCCACTCCTCTTCCGAAAGCGAAAGACGCTGTTGAAAAAGAGATTCACGAATAGCGGCACGGGCTTGCAGAGCCTGTCGCAAAGCAGCATTCATGCAAGTTCACGGATTGGTTATCGGTGGTATCAAGTAAACTAAGCACTTAGCTTAAATCTACCTCTGAAGAATCGCCGATGTTGATGCGCCGAGTTTTGCCTAACACATTGGCATTGTTGCCGATGATAGATTCACTCAGCAGCATGGAAATCACGCGCGCTTGTTCACCGACAATTGAATTTTTTATCAAGGAATTTTTAACAACTGCTTTGCTGCCAATGGTGGCATAAGGTCCGATGATAGAATTTTCAATTTCAGCATCTTCTGCAATGTAGACGGGCGGGTTAATCACGCAGCCGAAGATATCTTTATATCGCGAGCGAGATTTGAGCAATTTCTCATTGGTCGAAAGCAAGGTTTCGGGCTTGCCGCAATCATACCAGCCTTCGACAGGAAAGGTCGAGAATTTTTCGCCGCTCTCAATCATGGCTTGCAAGGCATCGGTGAGTTGAAACTCGCCTTTGGTGCGCAGGTTGGCTTGAATGTTGCGGTCTAAGCATTCTACCAGAAGGGCAGGGCGCTTGATGTAGTATAGCCCAACCACAGCAAGGTTGGAACTCGGATGCTCAGGCTTTTCAATAAGCCGAGTGATAAACCCATCTTGAACTTCTGCAACGCCAAACCGACGCGGGTCATCGACTGCCTTGACACCCAACGCCGAATGCTCACGCCGCAAAACTTCACTTAAATCAACCTCGAAAATGGTATCCCCAAGAATAATAAGCACAGGGTCTTCCCCGATATACTGACGCGTAATCCAAATGGCATGACCCAGACCGAGCCGCTCTTCTTGTTCAACAAAGGTAAAGTGAATGTCGTAGTGGCGTGTCAGATAGTCTTCAATCATGTCGCCTAAATAGCCAACGACCACCACAGCTTCTTTAATGCCTTCTGCAATAATTTTGTCAATGATGTGTCCGATAATCGGTTTGCCCGCCACATTAAGCAGCACTTTGGGGAGCGTATATGTGTGAGGGCGAAGACGGCTGCCCACGCCAGCCACGGGAATAATGGCTTTCATAACGAACAGTATTAAGTTTGTAAAATAGCGGTGCGAAATTATGCAAAAGCGACAAAAGAAACAGCGGCTGACGCCAAACCCTGTATCAAATTGGCACCAGCCGAAAGAGGCAAAAGTCTTCCGTGAAGATATTTTAGAGCTCAAGTATCAATTGTGGATTGCACGCATGCGGTTTATTCGCGGTGAACTGAGCGATGAAGCCTTGCGTGAACAAGCCAGCAAGCTGATTGCAGCAGTAGAAATGCGTCAGCGTCAATGCTTTGGCTCTACTCATCGGTTAAAACTTTGCGCCGCAGAACTCATCACCGAACCCTATGCCCTTCTTAGCGCAAAAGTGACTTTGGCAAATCCTCAAACTTCTTAATGCGGTAAAGATTCTTTGCTACCGTAGGAATGTCTTTGAAAGGAAAAGCAATACACATTTCGCCATCGCTCATGCGTGCCAGCTCACGACCAGATAAATCGCCGGGCGAAAAAATCGGCTTTTGCGACAGGTATGGATGCGGTACAATCAACGCACAGAGTGAAAGACCTGCTAAACCTTGCACCAACTCGCCAGACTCAAAGCTGTAAGCATGACAGAGCCACTCTAACTGACGAGCATTGCAGAAAAAGAGCACGACATCAGGTGCAGGAACGTCTTCCAGCCGTCCCATCACCGTAGCCGCAAAGTACTTGGATTTTTTGAAACTATACGGCACACTTTCTTGACACTTGGTAACCGACTCACGAGAGTAGTAAATCTTCCCTTCACCGATGAGCATAGACCAGCCGACTTCTTCGAGTTGGGGCGGAAGCGCTTTCTGTCCCATACCAGTGTAACTGACGCCGCCAGCGCAGATGTGGTCATCGGGCACCGTGTAAAACGGTGTGGCATAGTTGGAGACTTCTTTCCACATGCCGCAGTAGATGCCTTTTCCTTTGTAAGGCTGAACACCGGGCGGAATATCATCAAGCGAAGCGCAAAATTTAAGGGCAACAAAATCGCGCTCAATGCCCGTAAAGTCACGAATTTTTTTAGCAAGTTCCCGCTGGGTTGCTAATGCAGATGATATAGAGTCGGTGTGAAGCAAGTCCATAGAGATGCTTGTTTAGAAAAGTTGAAAAGTGTTTAGCTTGTGTAATGCCGATAAAGTTAAGAATGAGTAAGTGAGCGAGAAATCCATTATGGATGCTTCACTACGCTACGCTCCGTTCAGCATGACAAGCGACAGCATTCATACGCTATTTTAGTAAAATAAATGTTTCTGCTGTTCGATTGTGTTATGATTTGAGCAAATCTAAGTTTGTTACATCTATGACCAATGAAGAAAAAAATCTGCTGATGCGCTACTTAGACTTGCGTGCCCAGCTATTGGAGCTTGAAGAAGAAATTGAAAAACTCAAACCTGCCGTCTTCGATATTCTTGACGAAGAAGCCAAGCTCTTGCACGAAAAGCGCATCCCCTTCAACGGTTTTGAGTTTGAGGTGCGATACCGTACCACATATGAGTATTCGCCTGAGGTGAAAGCATTAGAAGAACAGCTAAAGGCATTGAAAAAGCAAGAAGAGAAAAACGGATGTGCCGTAGTGAAATCGCAGGTCGGATTTGTGAGAGTAACTAAAGCCAATTCAAATAACCCAACTTAAAGTAATATGCAGATGAACGACACACTTGAAATCGCACAGACCACAGACCCTAAACTCCATGCGCTACGAAACAAACTGCAAGACGAGCAGCTGGATGCATGGCTCATGACCGACCTTGCCAACATTCGTTGGACCACAGGCTTCAGCGGCTCAAATGCAGTGTTGCTGCTGACGAAAGAGTCGGCATGGCTCTTTACGGATGGTCGGTATGCTGAACAAGTGAAAGCCGAAGTGAAAAACGCCATTCCAGTCATTACGCAAGAAGGTTTTTTAGAAGAGTTGAAGTCAGGCAAGTATCCCTTAGGCACAAAAGTTGGATTTCAAGCCGATAAACTGCCGTTTGCCACCGTCGAGAAACTGCGCAAAGAATTGCCAGACATAGAGCTGATTCCCAAAACGGGCGTGTATGACGACCTGATTATGGTCAAAACCTTTGAGGAGTTAGAAAAAATCAAGGCGGCGATTGCCATCACTGATAGGGTATTTCAGAAGCTCTTGGAAATACTCTCGCCGAAGGTAACTGAACGTGATGTAGCGGCAGAAATTTCATACTGGAACAAAAGATTTGGAGCAGAGCGTGATGCCTTTGAGCCGATTGTAGCGTCAGGACCGCGTGCGGCGTTGCCCCATGCACGAGCATCGGAGAAATTCATCCAAAACAATTCGCTGGTGGTAATTGATATGGGCTGTGTGGTAGATGGCTACTGCTCTGACCAAACGCGGACGGTAGCGGTTGGCAAAATTTCAGATGCCATGCGCCAAGCCTATCACACCGTGTTGGAGGCGCATTTGCTGGGGATTCGTGAGGCGAAAGTTGGAATGGTGGCTAAAGAGTTGGATGGGCTGGTGCGCAACTTTCTTGCAGAGCGCGGCTATGGTGAAGCCTTTTCACACGCATTAGGGCATAGCGTAGGACTTCAGGTGCATGAAGTGCCGACCATTGGTCGCAAAACCGACATGTACTTGCCTACAGGATGCGTCATCACCATTGAGCCGGGGGTCTATATTCCCAATGAATTTGGAGTCAGGATTGAAGATATGGTGTATTTGACTGAAGCAGGTGCGCAGCCCTTGCCTTCGGCACCAAAGCATCTTATTGAGCTGTGAGCCCTGTTGCCCAATCCGTGTAAGGAGTGCATTTTTGGGGCGAAATTTGCAGGTGTGCAAAAAAGAATGTTTTTTGCAAAAACTGCATGTAAAATAATCTTCAAAGCATGAAATACAAGTTGATAGGTAAATCGGGTCTGAGGGTCTCGGAATTTGCGTTAGGCACGATGACGTTCGGATTAGAGTGGAAATGGGGCGCAGATAAAGAAGAAAGCAAACGCGTATTTGAGGCGTATGCTAATGCGGGCGGAAATTTCATTGATACCGCAAACCGCTACACGGAAGGCACCAGTGAAAAACTTGTGGGCGAATTTATTGCCAGCGACCGCGACCACTTTGTACTGGCTACGAAATACACACTCTACGACCGCCTCGGCGACCCGAACTTCTGTGGCAATCATCGCAAAAATATGATGCGCTCCGTCGAGCAAAGTCTGAAGCGGCTCAACACAGATTTTATTGATTTGCTCTGGGTGCATGTATGGGATGCCACCACGCCCGTTGAAGAAATCCTACGCGGGTTAGACGACCTTGTGCGGCAAGGAAAAGTACATTACATCGGTATCTCCGATGCACCAGCATGGATTGTGGCACAAGCCAACACCATGGCTGAACTACGCGGCTGGACAAGTTTTATTGCTTTGCAAATTGAATATAGTTTGCTTCAACGCACCCCCGAGCGCGAGCTACTCCCAATGGCGAAAGCCTTTGGTTTAACGGTAACACCGTGGGGCGCAATTGGCGGTGGAGCCTTGACGGGCAAATATTTGCGCAATGAAACAGGACGATTGCCCGAGCATAGCTCTCGGCGGTCAGAGCGCGCTAATAAAATTGCAGAGGTCGTGCTGGAAGTGGCGAAGGAATTAGGCGCAAGCCCATCGCAAGTCGCCATTCAATGGACACGCCAACATGCACAAGTCAGCATGATTCCAATCATTGGGGCGCGCACCGAAGCACAATTGCGTGATAACCTTGGCGCGCTCACCCTCACCTTGCCCGATGCAGCCATGACAAAGCTCAATGAAGTCAGTCAAATCGAGCTGGGCTTCCCGCATGATTTTTACAAAGCTGATGCCGTCAAGCTTAGCATCTATGCTGGCACATACGACAAAATCGAACTTCGCTACGACTAAACCCCAATGAACCGTACGGTTAAACTCATCATTGGTCTGTCTCTCTCTTTGGTGTTTATCGGTTGCGGTGCCGCAGTGGCACTATATGTGATTCTGCATAAATCTGTACCAAAGTATGATACTGCCTTCGAACTACAAGGGCTCACTGCAGCCGTAAATATCTACTACGATGAATACGCCGTGCCCCACATTGAAGCCCTGAATGAAGACGATTTATTCTTTGCACAGGGCTTTGTACACGCCCGAGAGCGGCTCTGGCAAATGGATGTTTCACGACGAGCGGCAAAAGGCGAACTGGCTGAAATTCTGGGCGAACCCGCACTGACATTCGACAAACTTTTCCGAACAATAGGGCTACGGCGCATAGCAGATTCCCTGTGGAAGAGCACAGCGCTCTCACCAGAAAGTCGAGCCGCCCTGATAGCGTATTGCAAAGGCGTCAATGCTTACCTACGCCTTGTCAAAGAGGGAAAGGCAAGTCTGCCAATTGAATTCGACATCTTACAGTATGAACCAACAGAATGGACGCCTGAAGATTGCTTAGCGATTGTGCGCCTGATGGGCTGGGAACTAAACATTGCGTGGCAGATTGATGTAGCGCTAGCAGACATTACCGCAAAAGTCGGCTATGAAAAAGCCTTGAGCCTGTATCCAGACTACCCGAAAGATAAACCGACCATTCTGCCCGTTACACCCGACTCGCTGAAAAAGGCGGCAAGCGTGCTCAAAGCATGGCAAAAAGCGGATAAAGCCTATCGTGAATTTTCAGGCACATTAGGCTCACACATTGGCAGCAATAGCTGGGCAGTTACACGCTCAAAATCCATAACTGGTCAGGCTATCTTAGCAAACGACCCGCACTTAGGATTTATGGCGCCAGCACGTTGGTACGAACTTCAACTCTACTGCGAAAGTGCGGGCATCAATGCGGCAGGTTGTTCGTTGCCCGGTGTGCCCTTCATCGTACTGGGGAAAAATGAATGGCTGGCATGGGGATTGACCAACATGATGCTCGACGATTGTGATTTCTTCGTCTCGTTGGATTCGACAGAGGCGTTTCAAGAGGTCTTTGAAGAAATCGAAGTAAAAGGCGGCGTAACTGTACCGCTAAAAGTGTTTTTGTCCAAAAACGGTGTGGTTATCCCTAATGAGATTTATGCCAAGTATCAAAATGCTCATTCACCGTTGCTGGAAGGCTATACCATCTCTATGAAGTGGACGGGCTTAGAGTACTCCGATGAAGCCCGCACATTCTTAGAACTGCTCAAGGCGAAAAACTGGCAAGAATTTCGTCAAGCGCTGCAGCACTACGCATTGCCCGGACAAAATTTTCTGTATGCTGACCGTGAGGGCAACATTGGCTATCAAGCGGCGGGCAAGTTACCGATTCGCACCGATAAGCAAGGTTTTTTGCTCCGCAATGCCGCAAAGCCCGAACAGGACTGGCAAGGCTATGTGCCATTCGAGAAACTCCCTTCGCTCTACAATCCACCAAGCGACATGATTGTAACGGCAAACAACAAGATTGTATCGGATGACTATCCCTACTACATCTCTGCGCTTTGGGAACCCTCAAGTCGTGCTGAACGCATTTGGGAACTATTGCAAAGCAAAGAAAAGCTCTCAAGTCAAGACTTTGAGAGGATGCAAACCGATGTGGTCTCTCCCCACGCACGAGAAATAACCAAATTCTTGCTTGCCGCCTTAGCAAATGACTCACTCGAAGAGCACAAAAAACCGATTCAATTCCTGCGAAACTGGAATGCTGAATTTACAGAAACCTCGATTGCGGCAACCATTTATGCACAATGGTTCAAACAGCTTTTGCGCAATACGCTGCAAGATGAACTGGGCGAAGAGCTATTTCAGAACTATCTCTCACTGGTCAATGCGCCAACACGCGTCATGGCAAAGCTCCTTGCCGATTCTGCGCTGGTCACAGAAATGAATGACCCCACGCTGGTGCAAGTCTGGCGCTACAACGCATGGTTCGACAACATCCATACCCCAAAGGAAGAAACACGAGATGATATTATCCGAGAGAGCTTTGCACAGGCAATTCAAATTTTGCGTAAGCAACTGAGCGAAAATGAAGCAGAGTGGCAGTGGAGCAAATTGCATCAATTAACGATTCGGCATGTGTTTGGTCAGAAAGCGAAAGACGGGCGTGAAAATCCACTTGGCAAAATTTTCAATTTAGGTCCCTTCAACACGGCAGGAAGTGCAACGACCATAAATAACGGCGAATACCACTATCGTGCTGCCGACTCCAGCGGACTTGCTCTGCTGGATGCCTCGCAAAAATTAGGCGCCAGCTCACGGCGCGTCATTGACCTTGCAGAGAAAAACTTCTTCCGAAGTGTCTTGCCCGGCGGCAATAGCGGAGAAGTCATGAGCGCACACTACCAAGACCAACTGCCACTGTGGCTAAAAGGCAAGCTGAAAGATTTCGTGGTCAATATGGACATGATTCGGCAGAAGAGGTATCCTACCACACGACTACTTCCAAAGAAGCCGTCACTTACAGAATAGACCATGCTACCATAACAGACTGGGGTCATGAATGCTTCACAGCGCTCGTGCTCGGCTCAGCAGAAGAGAAAAGGGGAGGTTTCCGCAGCGTTCAGCATGATAATCGGCACACTCGCTCTATTTTGGCTATGCAAGACTCTCTACCTGCACTGAAATCGTCGACATGGATTTAGCCAGTGCAATCGGCAAGTATTTGGTGATGTGAGCTTTTTCACGGTGCCAGTTTTCCAAGAGCAAGGCGGCGGTGCGACTTTGCGTATCTGCAAGATATTCGGAAAGCAAAGCAAATAAATCTTGTTCCTCACTGGGCGTCATTTCTACAGCTGTAAGGTAGTCGTGATTGATGAGTGTGCTATCGGCGCGATACAAATACGCTTTGCCGCCCGTCATACCCGCTCCAAAGTTGGGCGAAATTTTGCCTAAGACAACGACCAAGCCATTGGTCATGTATTCGCAAGCGTGTAACCCAACGCCTTCGACCACGGCAGTTGCCCCACTATTGCGCACGGCAAACCTATCACCAGCGGTGCCATACACAAAGAGTTTGCCGCCTGTTGCACCGTAGAGGGCGCAATTGCCGATGATAGCATTGGTCTCTGGTGCAAAACGAGCCGCAGAACTTGGAACAATCACCACTTTGCCACCTGACATAGACTTGCAGACCGAATCATTCGCCTCACCTTCAAGGCGAACGGAAAGTCCTTCGGTGAGAAAGACGCCAAACCCTTGTCCAGCACTGCCTTTGAAGGTCAAATCAATGTGACCTGAAAAGTGAATATCTTCCGAAGCAAAGCCTTGCTTGTAGCGCCGCTGGCGAACGCTTTGCGCAATCTTGCCTGAAAGTGTTGCCAGTACTGCCCTATCGGTCGAGCGAATCTGGTAAGTCAGTGAAAGTGGGTGATGCTCCCCACGCTCAAAGGCATCTAATGCAGGTTGTGCATCCAAAAGAATTTGTTGGTTGAGTGCACTTACGCCGTCATTAAAAGTGCCTCTATGTGCGGAAGGCTTGCTATTGAGCCATGGTACGTCGGTGCCAAAGAAGAAGCTCAAATCCAGTTTGCGTTCATTGATGAGCGGCAAGCAGCGCAAATTGAGTGTCAGCAAATCCGTGCGCCCGATAAGGTCACGCAGGGTGGGGACGCCAAGGCGCGCAAGATGACGGCGCACATCATCAGCCAGAATATGCAGAAGTCTAACGATGTGGTCTTTATTGCCTTTGTATTTGGCTTTGAACTTTGGGTCATGTGTCGCAATGCCTGTTGGGCAAGTATTTTTTTCACAGATGCGCGCCATAATGCAGCCTTCAGCGATGAGAAGAAGTTTGCCAAAGTCGAATTCTTCTGCACCAAGTATGGCTGCAAGGATAATGTCTTTGCCGGTGAAGAGCCCGCCGTCAGTGCGTAGTCGCACGGTTTGGCGCAAGTGGTGCTCGAGCAGGGTACGATGAGTTTCCAGAAGACCGATTTCCCATGGAAGTCCGGCATGTTTCATGGAAGAGAGCGCAGCAGCCCCCGTGCCGCCGTCACAGCCAGCAATGTGAATAATGTCTGCCCCCGCTTTTGCAACCCCCACTGCGATGGTGCCAATGCCTGCCCCAGAGACCAACTTGACACTGATGTCGGCTTCAGGATGCACCTGACGCAATTCATAGATGAGTTCTTTCAAATCCTCAATGCTGTAGATGTCATGCATCGGTGGCGGCGAAATCAGGTCAATGCCAGTCAGCGAATGGCGTGCCTTGGCAATTTCAGCATTGACTTTGACCGCCATTAACTGCCCGCCTTCGCCCGGCTTAGCACCTTGCGCAATTTTGATTTGAATCTCCTTACCAGAAATCAAATACTCTGCCGTGACCCCAAATCGACCCGAAGCCACCTGCTTGGTATGTGCCGTAATGCCTTCTTTGAAGTAGTAAGGATTTTCGCCGCCTTCGCCTGAATTGGAGCGACCACCAATTTCCTGCATTGCCAAAAAAATATCACGCTGTGCTTCAGCGCTAATTGCCCCAAAGCTCATGGCGCCAGAGCCAAAGGTCCTTAGAATTTCAGCTTTGGATTGAACCGCGCTCTCATGTAGTGGTTCATCGGCAGCTTTAACATCAAAAAGATGACGGATATTGATAGGTTCAGCTTCCTCACCGAGCTTGAGATAGTCTTCGTAGAGGGCAAGGTCTTGCAAAGCCGCATGATTTCCACGCACGAGCTTATGGATGATTTTAGAGCGGGCACTTGTCATGGAGTGCTTTTCGCCCTCTTGACCTGCGTTGTGTTCTTTGTATTGAAACGTGTGAGGTAAGGCTTCGCAAGCAAAAGCCAATTCTGTGTGATGCAGATGCTGCTCAATCACATCATCAAACTCCAAGCCACCGATAGGCGAAAAAACACTGGGGAAAAATTCATTGATGAGCGTTTTGCCTAACCCAATAGCTGAAAAAAGCATAGAACTCTGGTAACTCTTGGCAACTGAAATGCCCATCTTGCTCATGACTTTGAGCAACCCAGTTTCGAGAGCTTTGATAAGATTTTTCTCGCGCGCATCAGGTGGCAAAGCGGCAAGTGCAGGCGAAGAATCGAATCGTGCCACAGATAAAGCAAGGTAAGGGCAGACAGCCTTCGCTCCGAAACTGATAAGACAAGCCAAGTGATGAATGGAGTGCACTTGACCCGAGTGCACCACAAGAGATGTCTCAAGCCGCAACCCGGCATGATTGAGAGCATGAATGACGGCGCGCAAAGCCAAGAGAATCGGAATAGGCGGACGCTCAAATGAGGCGGCACTATCGGAGAGAATGATGATAGATGCCCCACGCTTGACCGCATCGACGGCACATTTGCCAAGCTCACGCAGTTTGGCACGAGCACCCACTGCACCTTCACTACGCAAAAATGTTGCATCCAACTCTTCAGCAATAAGGCGCGCATCGGGCGAGTCAGGCAAGCCACGCTTGAACGAAGCCACAAACGCCATTTTCCCCAAAGATAGTACTGGACTGGAAAGCTCAATGCCCAGCGGCGGCGGAATCAGCTCTTTTGTGGAAAAAATGTTCGGCTTTTTGCCCAACTCAACAGATAAATCGGCAACCATTGTCTCGCGAATGTAATCGACGGGCGGATTGGTCACTTGGGCAAAGTGTTGATAGAAGTAGTCAAAGAAACTGCGTGGTTCGCTTGAAAAAATGGCCAGCCGTGCTGTGTCGCCCATTGACCCAATTGGCTCTTTGCCTGTAAGAATCATCGGTATCAGCACTTTCTGCTCATCTTCCAGCGTCCAGCCGAACACTTTCTTTTTCTCAAGCAAAGATGAGAGCACTGGCGCAGGATGCTCCTCAGCACGCAACAGATGAGCATCAAAGGTAGCGTCACGGTATTCGGGCAGGTCAGCAGGGTCAGTAAAGTCAATCTCACCAGTGTCCAAGTTCATAACCACGCCTGAACCAGCTTGCAGAGTGCCTTTGGCGAGAATGAGGCTTTCATCGAGCCGAAAAGCGCCAGCTTCAGAAGCAAGGTAGAAGTGTTCGTCAGTCATTGCCCAGCGGCATGGGCGGAAGCCGTTTCTATCGAGCCGAGCGCCGATGAACTTTCCGTCAGAGAACGTGATGAAAGCAGGTCCGTCCCACGGCTCCATTGCACGCGACCAAAACTTGTAGAAGGGCTTGCCACTATTTGCAGGTGGCACAAGAATCGCCAACACATCGGCAATGCGAGGAATACTGCTACGGTAAAGCAGAGCTTCAACCATTTCGTTGAGCGAACCGGTGTCACTAATCCCATGATGAGTCAGCAATTCGCCTTCGCTCAGCCCCAAAACCTGCTCACGCGAAAAGCCCCAAGAACGATTGCCCGCAATGGTGTTGATTTCGCCGTTGTGTGCAATCAGACGAAACGGTTGAGCTTTATCCCATGCCGCATGGGTATTGGTGCTAAAGCGGCGATGAAACATCGCAAAGCGCGTTTTATAGCGCGCATCTTGCAAGTCTAAATAAAAGTTAGAAAGTCTATCGGCAGGTGTAAGCGCTTTGTAGACAATCGTATTGGTAGAAAGCGAGGCAAAGAAAAACTCTTTCAAGCCTCTATCGCTGACGCGCAGGCGCGTGGCTTGTTTAGCGGTGTAAAGCAATTTGTTAAACGAGTCATCTGTGCGGCAATGTGCTGGACGACGGATAATGACATGTTTGATAGCAGGCATAGACTTGCGCGCCTCGCTGCCCAATACATCTGGGTTGATGGGCACATCACGATAGGCTTCAATGTGAAGCCCGAAAAATGAAAACGTGTCGGCAAGAATTTTGAGCGCAAGCCTTTGTCCTTCTGCATCAAGCGGAATAAAGAGCGCACCAATAGCAACAGAGCCTTTTTCGTAACCAAAGAGTTCAAAAGGGATGTCGGTCATGATGCCTGCACCATCGCTGGAGAGGCGGTCGGCACCGCAAGCCCCGCGATGTTCCACACAACAGAGAGCCTGAAGCGCTTGCTCCAAATGCGCCCGATGCGCCAGCCCATGACGACTGGCAAGAAACCCAACACCACATGCTGATTTTTCCTGATGCTCCATTGTTCGCATTTTCCTCTAAGCCTTGAAAAAATTTGCGATGAAATCATACTTCTCATTGAAAGGCACAGGCACACAGCCAACAAGCATACAAACATGCCCGTAGCCGCATGACCTGCGTTCAAATGGTAGCGTTAATTGGAAGAATGTAAACCTAAAGGAAATAAAAAATCATGGTATTGTCAAAGTCAGTGTGGGCTTGAGAAATACCCCAGCTGAATTGACCTTGAGAACCTTATGCAGAAGGATGAGCAGATGGGACTTTTACGGAAAGGAAACTGCGTAGGGCACTGCCTGTCGCCCCACCAAGTCCGCCAATGACAATACCAACCAGCGCAGTGATAATGACCAAAGAAATAGGATATGCAAGTTTGATAAGCATAGCAATCTTCGAGGCAATTAGGTCACTTGAACCGTTCATCAAATAAAGTGAAAAACCAAACCAAAGTGCGCCAACAAGGAGCGCTCCAACCATGAAACCTAACTTCACGCGTGAAATCAAGAGTGAGGTGCAAAGTAGAGCCAGCACCCACCAGAACCACCACTGCTCAAGAAGCCAGCGCCCTATCGTGGAAAAAATTTGCCCATCGGGCGTGCCAGGAAGCATAACTGACTTGCCAATGATGCCCTGCACACTTTCGTTTGCGGAAAGCAAAAATTTTATCGGGTAGTATCTGCCTTCGGCCCAATCAATAATCAAATGGTCATAGAAGAATGAGCCGGGGTTTCCTGACTGACCACCGGGATAAATGCTCCAAGCCTGAAGCGTGTCGCCAAGTTGCACCACCATTCGCCATGAGGGACCAAAGCGCTGTGATGTGGCATTTACGGTGTTGTAGTTGCCAGATGTAGAGAGCGTGCGTGAAAATGCCTCAAGGCGTGCAAGGTGTTGAATGGTAGTCTTGCGCACGTTGCCCCATTTCCAATTCTCGCCAAAGTCGCCATAGCGTGTGCGGAGTGTATCTACCGCCGTGCGAAAAGCCGTGTGGGCAAGGTCGGAGAGCGTCTCGGTCTGTGGCGTACGCACATTATCGATGAATGAAGTTTTGGCAACGCCAGTAAGTTGTGCAGCAGTTACATTGCGTATGGGGCGCGGCAAAATCTCGGGCAGGTCGTCATCCCAGAGAGCGTGGCTCAGTTCGCTGGCAAACGCTTCAAAAATCGTAGGTGCAATAAGGTCTGAACGATACTCAAAATTCCAACGGCGCAGTTCATCGAGGCACTTTTGCTCTAAACTACTAAATGAAGCTGTGCGAAGTGCATCTAAAAGAGGCGGCAAAATCAGGCGTGCATATGCGTTAAGGTTATCGGTTTGCAACGCCATCATCTGTTCAGGCGAGAGCCGACCGTTGGCCATCCACTTTCTCAATTGCTCGTTGATGCGCTGACTGCGCTCAAATGCCGCATAGTCCCAGCCCAAGTAGTCGGGATAGGTCGAGTCGCTCGGATGCTGATTGGCAGAGCTAACAAAGCCGCGTTCGGGATTGATAAGGTGTGGCAAGCTCTCTTGCGGCAGGCGCAGAGGAAGCAGAGCAGAAGAGTCTGAAGCCTCTAAAATGCTGGCACCTTGATATGGCTTGCGAACTGGAAAATTGCCATAGTGCCAAATGGCAATGTCGCCCGACTTGCTGGCAAAGGCAAAGTTCTGTGCAGGTGTGTTGTAATGCGAAAGGGCGTCGAAGTAATTGCGCAAAGTTTTGGCACGATTGAGCTTAAGAAAGGTGAGCAGTTCGTTGTTGGATTCCGTCGCAAGCCAGCGCAACGCTTTGCCTTTGGGCACGCGCTCATCAAATGGCGTTTCATGAGAACGGTAAGGAATGGGTCCAAGTCGGGTGTAATAGACCGTATCCATTTGACTGGGTTGCCCGCGCACCTTGATTTCTTCGATAATGCGTTCAACTGGTAGCGTTTCCTGACCGTAGCGATAGGTTTGGCGCTGTTCATCGAGCTGCACATCATACCAGTCGAGCACATCCGAGCCAGCGTTGGTCACGCCCCATGCTGCATCACGATTAAAGCCGATGATGATGCCGGGCAGCGACGGTGAAGAAACCCCATAGACATTGAGTCCAGCGCTATCGCAAATGAGCTGTGCTTCATACCAAATCGAGGGCAAGTTCAGGCTAAGGTGTGGATCGTTGCAAAGAATTGGATAGCCTGTCGCCGTGTGTTTGCCTGAAACTGCCCAATTGTTACTGCCAGCCAAAAGCTCGTGCTCAAAAGGTGGCTTAGAGTGAAGTCCAGTCTTGAGCGTATCGAGTGGCAGCGCGCGGCTACTGTCGCGCTGCATGGGTAGCGAAAGTGAATCCGCCATTTGCTCACGAGTTGGAGCCATGGGCATCAGCGCTTGCGGCGCAACGGGCTCCGTGTAGGGAGGATAGATGGGGTAGATGGCTTGCAACTTGTCTTTGGGTAGCAAAGCCAAGGCTTGGGTAAATGCGGCATCGTTATTGCGGAAGGTGAGGTCAAAAGAAAAGCTCGCAAACAGTGCCGCAGTTTTCTCAATAGACCATTTTTCAGGCGTGTAGTCCAAAATTTTATACTCCACAGGCAAAGTTTGTTCGGTCAGCGATTCAATCCATGCATTGACGCCGTCGGTGTAAGCAGAGGCAGCAAGGCGGGTTTCGCTATGGCGCGCCATGTTCTGGGCGGCAATTTTGGCAAGCATGGGCATGCCGATACGGCGCCGAAAGCGGTCGAACGCCACACCACGCTCGCCAATGACTTCCGAGATGCGCCCCACTGCTGCTAAGGCTTGAAACTCCATTTGCCACAAGCGGTGACGGGCAGTCAGGTATCCTTGGGCAAAATAAAGGTCATGCAAAGTTTGGGCGAAAATGTGCGGAACATGGCGCTCATCCCAAACCACTTCAACAGGATGCTCAAGCTGTGCAAAGCGCAGGGTTTGGGGCAGTGAGTCCAATGAGCGGTTGTTGGTCCAAAAGCCTGAAAACGGGTTGAAAAATTTGCCAATGGGTGGCAAGGGCGCAAAAGCCGTATTCAGGGCGTAGAAGGCGCCGCCAGAGAGCAGTAACCAAAGCAGAAGGTGGAGCAGTCTCATGCACTAATCGGAAAGATGAGTCAATTCGGCGCTGATTTGCCAGAGCCGCTTTGCGTCCGCTTCGTTGTAGGAAGCGCTCGATGAAGGCACAGCGCGCTTGTTATCAAAATACTTGCCCGTGACGCCTTCCACTTCAGGCGAGGAAGCAAGATAGACCGAAGTTTCTGCCCCTTTCTCAGGACTTGCCAAGAAAATGCCTGCAAGCGTATTGATGATGCCCAAATTGCGGAAAAGTTTCGTGCCAATGACCCCCGGATGAAGGCAATTGACGGTCACGCCTGTGTCAGCCAGTCGGCGCGCCAGCTCATATGTGAAGAGAATGTTCGCCAGTTTAGATTGGCTGTATGCCCGCCAACCGTTGTAGCCTTTTTCGCCTTGCAAGTCGTCAAAATCTATGCGTGCGCCAAAGTGCGCTGCCGACGAAACATTGATGATGCGCGAAGGTGCCGCCGCTTTGATAGGCTCCAAAAGCAAATTCGTGAGCAAGAAATACGCCAGATGATTGACTGCAAAGGTCATCTCAATGCCGTCCACCGAACGCTTGAAGGTGTTTTCAACAATGCCAGCGTTGTTAATCAGAACATCAATTTTGGGGTAAGTGCGTGTGATGTCTGCCGCCACGCGGCGAATCTCAGCTTGAGAGGATAAATCGGCGGCAAAACTACCTAGTTCAGCATCTGGCACAGCTTGAAGGATAGTGGACTTGGCATCTTCACACTTGGCTGGGGTGCGACAAACAAGCCCGACACGCGCACCCATTCGCGCTAAAGCTTTGGCGGTCTCAAATCCAATACCAGTGTTGGCGCCTGTAACCAGGCAGATTTTCCCCTTCATGGAAATATGTTGAACGTCCGACATAGAGAAAAAGATAGTAAAGTTTTCTGAGAGCGACATAGATGCGCCGAGAAGCATTTCTTCAAAGAAATGCATAGCAAACTAATTTGCAAGCACTTCGACTCTGACTTTCACTACGCCGGCTTGCATCATCTCGAGGTGTTGTGCAGCGCTGGGCGAAAGGTCTATGATTCGTCCCTTGTTGTTGGGAGGCAGACGGTCGTTGATGCGGACAATCACGCTTTTGTTGTTGGTAAGGTTGGTCACACGTACTCGTGTACCGAAGGGCAAATGAAGGTGCGCAGCTGTCAGGGCTTGAGTGTCGAAAACTTCGCCGCTGCTGGTGCGCCGACCATGAAATTCCATAGCGTAGTAAGAAGCAAGCCCTTCTTCTGTCGAGAGAACCTGCAAAGCAGCAGAAGCGGCAGGTGCGGACGGCGATGGTGCAGAGCGCGTGGGTTCCGTCTTTGGCGTGGATACAGGTGAAGCACTTGACCCAGAGGTGAAACGCGCCACCGAGCGGCAACCCATGAGCTCCAGCAAGAGAAGCGCACAAAACAGATACGGTCGATATCTCATTGGCAATTCAGCGATGAGTGCATGAGCAAGATAGGTGACAGGAGCAGAATTTTCATGACGACAACGAGAAACCACAGAGCACTTTCACGATGAGTGAAAAGCCGCTGAAGGCGAAAGTTTGCGAACAAGCCTGATGGCAATCAAAAGCGCAGAAAGCGGATAGAGCGCCGAGAAAACATAGATTTGCTCAAGTGGGAAATAGGCACGAAGCGGAGCAATACCATATGAGGCAAAACCGATGCCAAGCATGACAGACGCACTCATTAGCCCGCCAGTCATGGCAGCGTGTTGCGGAAAATACCGCATTGCCAAGCTGACATTGAGTGGAAAAAATGCCGAGCAGCCAAGCCCAGCAAGCGAAAAGCATAGTAGCAAAGGCAGAGCGCCGCTGACCACAGGAAGTAGCAAGAAAGCTATTGTCATCAGAGGAGGAAGCGCAAGGTAGATTTTTTCAGCTCCAATGCGCCGAGCCAGAGCGGATGCCGCAAGTCGCCCAATGGTGAGCGCAAACCAAAATACCGAAAGTCCCAAGCTGGCTGACTGTTCAGGCAAACCTTTTGCTTCTCGGAGAAAAATGACCGCCCAGTTCGAAAAGGTAGCCTCGCAAAGGGCATAAAGCACAGCAACTAAGCAAAAAAACCAGAGCTCGAGCGGAACAAGAAAAGGCGTGTTATCGTGGGCAGACTTTGGGACGGCAGCTTGGAGTGGCAATGTGAAAGAATAAGTAGCCAAAAAAAACATGATGAGTGCAGTTAGAAGCGGATAAGCAACCCAACCTACCGTATGCTGTGCCAGTGCAAGCAAAGCTGGTGCTAATGTGGCTCCAATGCCGAAGGCTACATGAGTGAAAATGATGGCCGCATCACGATGGGTGGGAAAAAACTGTGTAGGATAGAAATTAACCGCTGTGCCTGTAAAGCCAAACCCAATGCCCAACACCGAAATCGAGATGAGCACGAGTGCATGGCTTTGCATTGGATAACTTAGCGCCAAGATGGCTTGTGAGAGCGCATACCCAAGCACACCAATAAGAAAAATCACCTTAAGTGAGATATGTCTAACGAGAAACGCAGCAGCAAGAGAACTCAAAATCGCAAAGAGAATCATGGCAAGGTAGAGTAGCCCGTAATCACTATCGCTAAAACGATGATGTGATTTGAAGACCACCGCACTGGCAGGAAAGACAATGTTCCCAATGCCTTGAAAGAAAGCCACAGCATAGACTGATGCAATTTCTGCATGGCGATACTTGGGCACCATAATGCGAGGTCTCACTTGATGAAAGATTCAGGAATATAGCGAAATGTGTTGCCAGCAGGTGAGAATGCGCATCACGTCAAACATAAACTGACTGTGCCCTGTTATCAAGGGAACAGTTTGACCAATTTATGTGCTGCAAAAATTGCCGTGAGGTTTTGCATTAGCCAAAAGAAAGATTAAATTTTGAAACAAACTGACCGCAACTCTTGGCGTAGCAGTTCTCAGCCGTCAAGTTTTTCTTCTCAAATTGAAGCTATTCGGAAAGGTAGTAGAGCAGTATGGCAGTAGAAACACAGAATCCGAAAACCGCCCCAAAACTTCCTTATGTTGCAGGCTTTCAAGGTGCAGTGCAGCGCATTCTGGAATACAAATGGCGTCCCGGCATGTGGGCATGGCTTCTTCACCGCATATCTGGGATTGGCATGGTGGTCTATTTGGTCATCCACATCTTTGGGCTGCGTGCGCTGTATGACCCGGCAAAGTTTGATGCACTCATGAGCTCATACCGTAGCCCACTTTTCAAGCTGGGCGAGTTTGCGCTATTAGCCATTGTAACTTACCACTCCATCAATGGCTTTCGCATCGTGATGGTGGATTTTCTAGGCTGGTCTCCAAAGCAGAAACGCATGTTTTACGCCACGCTGGTGCTGTCCGTCCTGATTATTTTGCTGGGCGGTTATCCCATTCTGGCGCCGTATTTCATTACACCACTCTTCAAATAAAATCAAGAAAGGAAGTTTGAGATGCAACGAGAAGCAAAGAAAAGTGGTGCCTTTGGCTGGTTTTTCCAGCGCGTATCTGGGGTGTTGCTCTTGGCAACGCTGATTGGGCACTTCTGGGTACAGCACATGCCCACCGATTATTTGGCGGATGAAGAAGAATACAAGCAAATTCGTGCCGCCTATGCAGAAAAATACCCCGAGTATAAAAAAGCCGTAGAGGCAGGCATGATTACTGACCCGAAGTTTGGCGAGCACATCATCACTTATGAGAAAGTTACCAAGCGGTTATCCAATCCGCTTTGGAAGGCTTTTGACTTGCTCTTTCTCATCTTCGGCTTGTATCACGGCTTTAACGGCATGCTGAACATCATTGATGATTATGCCAAGAACAAAGGGCTGAAACTGACGCTGGTGGCAACATGCTGGGTATTGGCACTGTCGTTATTCGTCATCGGGGCGCAAACCGTCCTGACGGCAGGACCGTATCAACCGCCGAGTTTCAGCCTAAGCCAATGGTGGCAATGAGCATCGTTGCAGGGCTATGCTCCCCAAGTGGCTCGCAAAGTTGAAAGATGGAACAAAGGAAATTCTAAACTCACAAATTGAAGCAGTAATATGTCGGTGTTTAATCATGATATTGTGATTGTCGGAGCGGGTCTGGCAGGACTGCGCGCCGCTGTGGAAGCGGCAGAGTATTGCGATGTGGCCGTCATTTCAAAATTGCACCCGCTGCGCTCACACTCTGGTGCAGCTCAGGGCGGAATCTGTGCGGCACTGGGCAATGAAGAAGAAGACTATCCCTTGTGGCATGCCTTCGATACCGTCAAAGGGTCAGACTATCTGGGCGACCAAGATGCTATCGAGGTCATGTGCAACGACGCCCCACGTGCCATCATTGAAATGGAGCATTTTGGCGTGCCGTTCTCACGCACAAAAGACGGTAAAATTGCACAGCGCCCGTTTGGCGGACATACGCGCAACTTCGGAGAAGCACCTGTGCGCCGCGCCTGCTATGCTGCCGATAGGACTGGGCACGTTTGCCTGCACACGCTCTATGAGCAATGCATCAAACGCAAGGTGCGCTTCTACAACGAGTTCCAAGTGTTGGATTTGTGCGAAACTGACGGCGTAATTTGCGGTGTCGTAACCTACAACATCCGCACCGGCGATATTGACCTTTTCAGCGCCAAGGCAGTGATGTTTGCCACAGGCGGATTCGGGCGAGCTTACAAAACCACATCTAACGCCCATGCCAACACAGGCGATGGACTTGCCATTGCGATGCAGCACGGTATTCCGCTCGAAGACATGGAGTTCGTGCAATTTCATCCGACAGGGCTCTATCGGTTGGGCATTTTGGTCACAGAAGGCGCTCGTGGCGAAGGCGGTGTGCTGCGTAATGCGGCTGGCGAACGGTTCATGGAACGCTATGCGCCAACTGTAAAAGACCTTGCACCACGCGATATGATTTCACGCTCAATGTACCTTGAAGTGCGTGAAGGCAGAGGCGTCGGTAAAAACAAAGACTACATCAACTTAGACCTGACACATTTAACACTCAAGCAAATTGAAACCAAACTGCCAGAAATTTCAACTTTCGCCAAAATTTACTTAGGCGTTGACCCCTCGAAACATCCTATTCCAGTGCAGCCAACATGCCATTATGCCATGGGCGGCATTCCCACCAACATTGATGGCAGAGTCGTTTATAACGAAAAAAACGATGTCAAAGTAGGATTCTGGGCAGCAGGTGAAGTTGCCTGTGTCTCGGTTCATGGTGCAAATCGTCTGGGTACCAATTCGTTGCTGGATTTGATTGTATTCGGGCGCCGAGCAGGAAAAGATATGGTAAAATTCGTGCAGGAGACCAAAGGCAAGATGCCACTGCAAAAAAATGCGGACAAAAAAGTGCGTGAAAAACTCGATGCCATTCTTTCTCGCACGCAAGGTGAAAGCATAGGCAAAGTTCGCGAAGACTTACAGCAGATGATGATGGATAAAGTCGGTGTCTTCCGCACGGAAGAACTGCTCGCTGAAGCCTGCCGCGACATCAAAGCACTACGCAAGCGTGCAAAAAGTGTAGTCGTGCAAGATAAGGGCAAAGAATTCAACACTGACTTGCTCGATGCGGTGGAGCTCGAGTTCATGATTGAATACTCTGCAACCATTATCGAAGGCGCTTATCATCGCAAAGAATCGCGTGGCGCACATGCTCGAGAAGATTACCCCAAACGCGATGATGCCAACTGGCTCAAACATACACTCTGCCTTGTGCATGAAGATGGACATACGGAGCTCTCCTATAAGCCAGTCAATATGGCACTGGCAGAACGCGATTGGGAATACCGCGATAAATTTGTTCCCAAAGAGCGCAAGTATTGAAAAGTGTCAGAACTCCACAAATCCAAAAAAAGCGAACCTCAAAAAGGTTCGCTTTTTGCTTTCTAAAGGTAGTGCTATTAAGTTGTGTTTAATGAAATGAAAAAGTTAATAAACAAAGCGATGACGAGTTTATGCATCAATAAGCTCTTTGAGAAACAAATTGTTTTTTGCCTCATGCGCTTAAGCCTCGTTCTGAAATTCAATCATACGGCGGGTGAGGCAAACTCAATGAAAGAAAAAGGCAAGAGACATTACGCACTTCTCAAACAGAGCGGCTTTTACAGTGTTTCTTCGAAGATTTCTGCTAAGGAGAGTCGAATGCCTGTGGCGTCGTCAAAGAGTTCGCCGGTTGAGAACACTTTTGGCTTTTGGTTAGGCAAGAAGATGGCAATCGTTTCAATGAAGGGTTGAACCAACCAAACGGACTTAATGCCTGCATTGAAATAGCGGGTAAGTTTTTCATCAAAATTGTCCAGTCCCTGCGTGCCTGAGAGGATTTCAATCACGGTAAGAGGCATTTCCGAGACGCGCTTTTCATCATGTTGCCAATTGGGTTTGCGCTTGTTGAAGATGAGAATATCAGGTGTGACTTTCGGAGAAAGGTCAAGCGTAATTTCGCTGCCAACGGTAAATTGCTTCAGTGCTGAAAGCAAGGTAATCAGCTTAGCTTGAACCAATCCGTGATTGAGGCTTGGCATGGGTTTTCCTCTCTCTCTTTCGTAATCCGAAACAGCTTCGTCGGAGAGCATGTCTGCAACTTCCATATTCCCCATACTTCGCTCCGTGATTTGAGTTTTGTGCAAAATTTTTTACGGTGTTTCTTCGAAGATTTCTGCTAAGGAGAGTCGAATGCCTGTGGCGTCGTCAAAGAGTTCGCCGGTTGAGAACACTTTTGGCTTTTGGTTAGGCAAGAAGATGGCAATCGTTTCAATGAAGGGTTGAACCAACCAAACGGACTTAATGCCTGCATTGAAATAGCGGGTAAGTTTTTCATCAAAATTGTCCAGTCCCTGCGTGCCTGAGAGGATTTCAATCACGGTAAGAGGCATTTCCGAGACGCGCTTTTCATCATGTTGCCAATTGGGTTTGCGCTTGTTGAAGATGAGAATATCAGGTGTGACTTTCGGAGAAAGGTCAAGCGTAATTTCGCTGCCAATGGTGAATTGTTCATAGCGTTTGAGTAATGCCCCCAGATGCAGTTGAAGAATCCCGTGATTGAGGCTTGGCATGGGTTTTCCTCTCTCTCTTTCGTAATCCGAAACAGCTTCGTCGGAGAGCGTGTCTGCAACTTCCATATTCCCCATACTTCGCTCCGTGATTTGATTTTATGCGACAACGGAATGACTGCCTTGCACTTTTTGCAGCTTCATGCCAAACTTGCCCAGTTTTTTGTAGTCCAATCCTTCAAAAGCTGGAACGGTTTGAGCAATTTCGTTAAAAATCTCACGCGCACTGCTGTATGACCATGCAGCACCAAGTTGATGCGCCAAATCTGAGAGCAGCACCCAGCTGGGTTTGGCGTCAACTTTGTTGAGGTCGGTGTGCCACTTGTCGAACTGTGTGCCATGCTTATCAAGTCGGGAGAGTGCCATTTCTTTCATCAATTCGCGATTCTGGTGCTTCAGGGCTTTGGCTGGGCGAGCCAATTGCACAACGCCTTCGAAATTGACATACGTGCCAATAATCTCTGCAAAAGTAGCGGCAGGCAGCACAACATCTGCTTGCGCAACGCTATCACTATGGTTGTAAGGCATGACGATAAGCGCATCCAACTTGAGCAAGGTATCAAGCGAAAGCAGTGTGCCAATCTCATCTTCCATCACCAAAACGCACTTGATTTTGCCAAGTTTGATAGCGTCCGAAAGCTCTTCTGTCGCGATGCCCTGACTGGCGATTCCCAAGAGTTGGCACCCGGTGCGATTAGGAGTTTTATCGGCACGAATCAGCAAGTGGTCGTCCTCACCTTCAAAATGCTCAATGAAATCAAGGTGCGGGGTGCCAATGACATCACGAGCAAGTTTCTTAGCAAGATAATTTGCTTCAAGACATGCTCTGGCGGAAGCCATCACGAAAATTTGTTCGGGTGCATATTGCCGCAAAAGTTCTGCGGCTTTGGCAATAGCAACAGGCCAATCGACAGATTGCTGCACACCATTTACTTTGATGCTGGCGCCACTGACACGATTCTCATTTATCCAGCGGAAGTTGAGCCGGGTCTCGTCAGAAATAAAGTAGCCATTGACCAATGGGTTATAGCGCGGCGTGATGCGCATGACTTTGTTGTCGCGTACCCAGAGTTGAATGCTGGAACAGCGGGCATCGTTCACGGCAATGGTATCGGTAGCAGACATTTCCCAGACGCGTGCCTTAAAGCGGTGGTCTGTCGAAGTCAGTGCGCCAACAGGGCAAAGGTCAATGATGTTCATAGCGTATGGATTTTCGTCAAGTGTCTTGGGGTCAGCGGGATTGGGGTAGTTATTCCAGCCGCGCTGGACGATTTCCAAATCAAAGGTTTTGGTGTATTCATCAAAGAAGCGCACACAGCGCGTGCAGTTGATGCAACGCTCGCCGTCAAATGTAATTTTTGTGCCCCACGCCACACGCTTGGGTTTATGCACTTTCTCAAACTCATAGCGAGAACCTTCAGGACCATACTTGTAGGTGGTTTGCTGCAACGGGCACTCGCCAGCTTGGTCGCAAGTCGGGCAATCTAATGGATGATTGATGAGAATAAACTCTAAGACGCCCTTCTGTGCCTCACGTACCATATGCGAAGTGTGATGGGTTTTAACATGCATCCCATCGGAGATTTCCGTAGAGCATGCCGTGAGCGGTTTGGGCGACCAAACAATGACGGGATTGCCATGTTCATCGAGAACAGGAGATTTGGTTGCCGGGTCAATCTTGGGTGTACCGACCTCTACAAGGCACATGCGGCAGTTGCCAGCAATCGAGAGGGCGGGGTGATAACAAAATCGTGGAATATCAACTTGCTCCACACCACCGCAATTTACGCCGTCAGCAATTTGAATAATTGTTTGTCGCGGTTTGGCTTCATATGCTTTACCATCAATGAAAATCTTGGGCATATTTGTTTACTGCTCTGGTTAGAAAAACTCTGTGCTTGTGCAAATGTCTCACTTGAGATTACAATGGTTCAACGGTGTATAGTTCCACTGCGCGTCCCCAATCATAGAGAGAAAAAATCCCGCGGTGATAAACCCCTGTAAATTTGATGCGCAAGCTATCCTTCTGATAGAGAAGCGGCAAATTTATAGGTTCATAGCGACTGCGCTCAATATCATCAGCAAGGATGCCGAAAAAGGTTGTGGCATTTGGTAAAGCCACGCGTGTAACCATGCCTGTGGTAAGCGGTATTTCAAATGCGCGATTAGCTCCAAACGGGTCTTCGCAGCCACACAGGGCTAATGAAGCTAGTAAAAACACAGCCACAAAACAGTTCCGCATCATGGTCGGCGTTCAATGCTTGTAATTTCGCAGGGCAGACCCCAGCCAGTCGGGCTTTCACGATTAAGGATATTTGCCGTAAAAATCACACGCAGACTATCGATTTTGAATTCATCCTTCAGGTTAATCGGTTCATAGCGCACAAGGTTTGAGCCCACAATTCCAAAGAAACTTCTTGGGTCAGAGGCAGCACCGACGCGCACAACCAGTGCATTGCGGTCAGTAACGGTTTCCCGAAATTCTGAGCCGGTCACGCAACCGCCAGTGATGATAGTCAGCAAAAGGAGTATAAGGTACTTTCTCATGGCATGACTCAATGGGTTGAAGTAGAACCATCGCTCATCAGTCAATGGCAATGTCCCACTTGCATGATGCTTTATCCAATGCACGCAACATATAGCGCGAAAATCGGTCTGAAAGTTTAGCTAAACTTTTTGATTCTAAAAAGCCATCGGTCTCTTCCGTGCTCTCGAGCTGCCGTTTGAAGTCAGCTTTTAAGCGTTCCACGAGAATGTTAAGCACACTGTGCTCTAAAGCCTGACGCTCATCGTCAGACATGAGCCCATCAACCTGCACAGTGGCTTTGGCAGTATAAACGCTGGGCAGATACATGACTTCAATCTCCAAGCGATTGCCAATCCAGACCTGTTTGACACGCGTATAAATTTGAACCTCTTTCATCTCACCGGGCTATCAAGCAAAGTTGCAATCATATTCACTTTCAAACTTTGACCACATCCGATTTGCCGAGACAATAAAAAAGTGCAAGCGTCATTGGTTCATCACATACGACGGCAGCGACTATGTCAGAGAACTCTGTTCATTTGCAACGATTCTAACTTGGAACTTGAAATACGGAATGCAAAATGTTACCGCTCATTCCAATCAGATAGGCAAAGAACTCCTGATTTCAAACTATTTGATTAAACTGCCTGAGAGAAACTTGCAAGAGCGACAATTAAGTTTGCTGTAACAGGAGACAGAGAAAAACTAACTCAACCTACGACCAACTCACTACACGCCTGTGAGCTGGTGATTGCATAAAAACACAGATACAGTACGCCACTTTAGGGCTTCGGCAGCAGTGAAGGTATGTAAATGCGGTTGCTTATTTTACACGCCGCTTGCCGCTTTATTGACATACTTCCACTCGTGCGGAAGCGA
>Ga0308417_1000039_pt1 | contig 106514 bp, 63 predicted proteins | sample HotsprSampleOS65_FD_203528 | JGI IMG/M metagenome (GOLD analysis project Ga0308417, IMG submission 203528) | Hot spring phototrophic mat microbial communities from Octopus Spring, Yellowstone National Park, Wyoming, United States - 20090730_OS65 ... | reverse complement strand
CGCCTTCCTCGCCGAACAGTCCAAGGAGTACGGCAGCCCCGACGCCCCGAAGGCCTGGGCCGACCTGGCCCACGTCCTGTTCAACGCCAAGGAGTTCATCTTCGTGGAGTGAGCCGGCCGGTCCCGCGCCCGGTCCGGCACGCAGTGCAGTACTACGCCCGGTCGGCCGGTCCCGGGATCAGTCCCGCGTCGGCCCCGCGCTCAGTCCCGCGGCCGGTCCTTCACTCCGCCACCGGCACCGGCACCGGCCCCTGACGGCACCAGGAAGACGAAATCCGGCGGGGTCCCGAAGGTCAGGGGGACGTCGGCCGGCAGACTCGTGCCCCCCTGGTCGAGGGCGTCGATGCCCACGCTCCAGAGGACCGGTTGCCCCGGCGGCACCACCCACTCGACGGCGCGGGCCAGCGGCGGCGGCTCGCCCATCCCCCGGGACGGAACCGACCGCAGCGTTTCCCCCGGCGAGAGGCGGTAGCCCAACGGCCGCGTCGGCTCGTAGGGGTCGCCCGGCACCGCCCGCAGGTAGCCGCTCACCACCAGTCCGGCCAGGGCATCGGGGTAGCGGCCGTGCTCGCACCGGTAGGCCCGCAGGGCGACCTTGAGCAGCCCGACCCGGCCCAGGAGCCGGAGGTTGCGGTCGGCGGCGGTCGGGTCGATGCCGAAGCGGGGGCGGAGCATCATCCGCGCGCCCGGCCGGCCGGCGATCAGCGACAGGTCGATCGACCGGCCCGATTCGTACCCCAGGCCGACCAGCCGCCGCGTCCGCTCCCGTTCCCAGGGGACCGCCCAGGCCAGGGCGACGAGGTCGACGACGGGGCCGACCGCTTCCGGGTCACCGCCGGGAGGGGTGAGGAGTTGCGGCAGCCACTGCGAGGGGGCGGCCAGTCCTTCGCGCAGGACGTAGCGCTCCGACAGGTAGTATGGCGTGGGGTCGAACGGTTCGGGCGGGTCGACGGCCTCGAGCAGGCCCAGCGCGCGGCGCAGCAGCCCGGCGGCGACCGGGTCGTCACCCAGCCGTTCGAGCCAGCGGTCCAGGGCGGTCAGGGCCAGCCGGATCACGTCCGTTCCCATCAGGTAGGCGACCACGATCGTGCCGTTCTGCATGGTGCGGCCGACGTGCAGGGCCTGGCGGAAGCGGACCAGGAACTCGCCGGGGTCGCCGTCCGCCTGCTTCTGCAGGCCGCGGGCCAGCAGGGCCGACACCATCCGCACGCCGTTCTGAAGGGCCCCGTCCCGGGGGCCGGAAAGCCCCACCAGTTGCGGGTACTCGTAGACGCCGACCCGTTGACCGGTGACCTCCTCGACGACCGTGAACCAGTCCGGTTCGCCCGGTCGGCCGGAGGGCCGGAAGACGCGGTCGAGCCACGGCCCCAAATCCTTGTCCTTATCGGCCGGCGGCCAACCGTTGCGGATGACGAGATCGAGCCGCTCCTCGAACCGGGACCGCCGGTCCGTTGCCCCCGCCGCCGTCAGCGAAACCGGCTGGTCCCGTTCGGGGGTGGCGTTCAGGGCGGCCACGACGAACCGTTCCGAGGCGGTCCGCAGCCGCCAGCCGGGGTTGTCGTCGATCGACGGCAGACGGGTGACGTATTCGATGTCGGCCGTCGTGTCCGCCCGGTCGGGGACTTCGAGCACCCGGTAGGCCAGTCCGGCGGCCAGGGCCTGCAGCGCGGCCAGCGAGCCGAACGCTAATCGGCCGAGGGCCGGGCGAGCGGTCAGGGTGTCGGCGGCCCAGAAGGGGAGCAAGGCCCGTGCGGTCAGCAGCAGCAGCAGCGGCGGCAGGAGCAGTTGCCACGACCGCACCCCGCCGGCCAGCAGGGACGGCCCCCAGGCCACCGACGCGAACCCGCCGACGATCCCCGCCACCCCGCAGGCCACCACCAGCTTGCGGAACAGCACCCCGCACAGGTGACCGGCGGCGAACCCGTAGACCGCGGGCAGGAGCAGGTACCACCAGCCGACCCGGCCGAGTTCCTCGAACAGCAGGGTGCCGAACACGCTGGCGAGCGGGGAATAGCCGCGGGTCCCCAGGACGGGCGACACCTGGGACCGGATGACCAGGGGGCCGGCCAGCAGCAGCAGCAGCCCCAGAGCGAAGGCGGCGTGCAGCCCGAGTTTGACCGCCCACAGGCGGCCGACCGGGAGCCGTTGTTCCCCCCAGTAGCGGGCCGACCCGCGGGTCTGTTCGTCGCCGAGGACTAGCACCCCGGCCAGCACCCCGGCCAGCAGGGCGAGACCGGGCCAGGTCAGGAGCGGCTGGGCGGTGCGGGGCAGCAGGGTCAGCCCGGCCAGCACGGCGAAGCCGCACAGGACGACCGACGGGACGCGGAGTTGCCGCACGGTGAGCCAGACCAAGGCCCGCAGTCCGGAGCGGGACCGTCCCCTGTCGCCAGCCGGAACCGGGCCGGCTGCCGGGACGGCTTCGCCGGACCGGGCCCGGTCCGGGGCGGTGAACAGCCAGGCCGAGAGGACCAGAGGGACGGCGGTCATGACGACCAGAAAGATCAGGGTCTCGACCGGCCGGAGGATTCCCATACCGATTCCCCGCGAGAAGACCGCCAGCACGGCCAGGACCAGCAGGGCGGTGAGGGCGGCGAAGGGGATGGCGAAGCCGACCGAGCCGAGCGTCGTTCGCGCCGTCGTCGAGCCGAAGACGCCCCAGAAGAAGGCGAGCAGGGCGCAGACGAGGACGGCCAGTGCCCCGGCGAGGCTCGGTAACAGCCCGAGCAGGGCGGCGACCGCCACCAGCAGCGTGACCTGCACGAGGGCGAGTCCGAAGCCGGCCGTCAGCTTCCCGACCCACAACTGCCACCGCGTCGCCGGTAGGGACTCGAGGAAGCCCATGGTACCGGCCTCACGCTCGGCCGCGAACACCGCCCCGCCGCAGACCATGCCGGCCGTCACCGACAGCATCAGCGTCGCCAGGAATCCGGCCCCCAGGTTGCGGACGACGTCCGACCGCGGCGACTCGGGCAGCGGCGGGTCGGCCAGCGTCGCCGCCGCCGCCAGCACGCCGGAGCCTAAGACGACCAGACTCACCCCGATCAGCCACTGCTCCCGGATCTCCTTCCAGACGATCGCCGCGAGCATCGTTCGCACCCCCCGCCCGTGAGCCGACCTGACCCCGTGAGCCGGCCCCTTGATCGCACGGCGCCGCGATCCGGCCCCGCTAACTGGCCCTGTGAACCAACCGGCCCCGTGAGCCGACCTGACCCCGTGAGCCGGCCCCGCGAGGTCAGATGGTCGGCCTCGGACCGGGGGCGGCGTGGGACATGAAGGCGGCGTAGATTTCTTCGAGCGGAACTGGCGCGTCCTCGAAGTCGGTGACGCCCGGTGTTTCGCGGAGGGCGGCGACGGCGGCCGGCTGCGGTTCCTGCACCAGCACCTGCCAGAAGTGCCCGGTCCCGTTGCGCTGCAGGACCTTGCCGAGGTTCGAGGGGTCGGGGGGCCGGTCGGCGAACCGCAGGCTGAGGCGACGCACCTTGCGTCGTAGTTCTTCCAGCCGGTCCGAGAGGAGCATCACCCCGTCCTTGAGAAGCCCGACGTGGGTGCAAACCTTCTCGAGTTCGGCGATGGAGTGGCTGGAGATGAGGATGGTGCGTCCGGTGGTGGCCAGTTCGCTCAGGCCGGCCAGGAACTCGCGGCGGGTGAGCAGGTCCAGGCCGGAGGTCGGTTCGTCGAGCAGCAGGACGTCGGGGTCGGGGGCCAGGGCCAGGGCCAGGCCGACCCGGGCGTAGCCGCCCTTGGACAGGTCTCGCAACCTCTTGCCGGGGTCCAGGCCGAGCCGTTCCGTCCACTGGCGGTAGCGGGCCAGGAACCCGGGCCGGTGGAACGAGCCGGTGAACCAGCCGATCTCGCCGACGGTCATCCAGTCGTAGAAGCGGGGGCGTTCGGGCATGTAGCCGACGCGGTGCCGCAGCTCGACGGCGTGGGTCCAGCAGTCGGCCCCGAGGATGGCCGCCCGGCCGGAATCGGCACGGACCAGGCCGGTGAGGACCTTCATGGTGGTCGTCTTGCCGGCCCCGTTGTCGCCGAGGAAGGCGAAGACCGCCCCCGGCGGCACCCGCAGCTCCAGGCCGTCGAGCGCGGCCTTGCCCCGGAAGCGGACCACCAGGCGTTCGGTGACGATGACGTCGTCGGGCATCCCCCCTCACTTTCAGCGGGCCAGTTCAGCGGGCGGGTCGGTTGCCGGGCCTCACCAGACCTCAGCGGGCGAGGAACCGGTCCTTGACCTCGGGGTTGACGACCCAGTCGGCGGGCCATTCGCCGGCCAGCACCTTGACGACCGCCTCGGCCGCCACACGGGCCATGTCCTCGCGGGACCGTCGGTCCACCCCGGCCGTGTGCGCCGTCAGCAGCACGTTGTCCAACTCGCACAGCGGGCTGCCGGTCAGCGGCTCTCGCTCGAACACGTCCAGTCCGGCCCCGGCGATCCGCCCGGCCTTGAGGGCGTCGTACAGGTCGGCCTCGTGGACCACACCGCCGCGGCTCGTGTTGATCAATAGGGCGTTCGGCTTCATGAGGGCCAGGGTCTCACGACGGATCATGTACTGCGTCTGCGGCGTCTTGGGAACGTGCAGGGTGACGACGTCGGCCTGCCGCAGCAACTCCTCGAAGGGCAGCAGTTCGACCCGGTTGGCCCGGCAGAACTGGTGGTCCGGGGCGATCTCGGCGGCGACGACGCGGTAGCCGAAGGCGTTGGCCCGGGTCGCCATCGCCTTGCCGATCCGGCCCAGGCCGACGATGCCCAGCGTGGTGCCGCGGGCGTAGGCGACGGCCCGGCGGGGCCACCGGCCGGCCCGGATCTCGGCGTCCTGGCGGCGAACGTCCCGGGTCAGGGCCAGGATCAGGGCGAAGGCGTGCTCGGCGACGGCCTCCTGGTTCGTCCCCGGCGCGTAGCACACCACGATCCCGTTCTCCGTGGCCGCCGACACGTCCACCGCGTCGTACCCGACCCCCGCCCGGGCGACCACCTTAAGCCCGGCGGCGGCCAGCTTCGCCAGCGTCGGCCCGCTATACGGCTCGCTCCCGGCGATCACAGCCACGCAACCGGGCACCTGGGCCAAGACCTCCTCCTCGGTCAGAACGGCCCCGAACCCGAAGCCCTGCCGACACGGGTACTCGAACGTCAGCCCGGCTTTCGCCAGGACGGGGCCGAAGGCGTGTTCGATGTCACGCAGCGGCCCGGGCGCGACAAAGACGCGGGACATAGACGTTCCAGCCTGCTCGCGGTTTCTCCGGTCAGACGGCCGTGGTTCCGGCACCCGCTCCGCACACACCACACGCCCCACACGGTCCGCGCGGCCCGCACGGCCCGCACGCCTCACACGTCCCGCACGCCACCGGTCTCGCCCAGTGCCGGGCCTGTGGCGAGGGCCGTTCGCTGAGGCGTCCCGTGAGGGTCGGCGAACCGGACCGGATACGAGGAAGGATACAAAATCGCGTCGGGTAAAGGGAGTCGTGACCCGTCCGGTCGGCAATCAGCCGATCCGGCCGGCAATGAGCCGATCCGGCCGGTAATCAACCGATCCGGTCGGCAAGGAAGATGAACCGGGAGCGGTCGGCCGCTGTCCGTTCCGTTGGCCAGGCCCCGCCGCCGCGGGACCGCCGCCGACCGGGACGAGACACCGGGCGTCCCGGCCCGGTCGGTCACGCGGAACCGCAAGGCAACGCGACCCGTCGGGCGACACGCGGCAGGGGGCGCGACCCGTCGGGCGATCGGCACGGGAATACGCCCGGGAAAACTCGGGAACCGGTGCCATGTTGCTTGACGGAACGAGTCGCCCGGCTGATGATGGAGGGGACGGCTGCGGGCCGACCCGCGCCGCACCGGCCGGCATGGCACAGTCGATCACTCGACCCTCTGGAGGCAGCACCACGACGACGGCGTCTTCCCCACGCTTCCCCTCGCGGCACCGCCGACCTCCGGAGGCAACCCCCATGCCCTGAAGGAGGTCACTTGAACGCCGCAATGTTGAACACGGTGAGCACGGTACCAACTCCTCTGACCCGGCCCCTGAGTAGCGCCCGCTATCGGGCCTGTCTGGCCGCCAAAGTCGCCGCCGACAACAAAGGACGGGACATCCTGGTGCTGGACATGCGGTCCTGTACCCCCCTCTACGACTACTTCATCATCTCGACCGGCACCAGCCGCCGCCAGATCCACACCGTGGCGGAGGAAACCGATGCCGCCCTTCGGGCCGAAGGCGACATCCGCCTGGGCATCGAAGGCTACGAGGCGAGCAAGTGGATCGTGCAGGACTACGGCGACATCGTGATCCACGTGTTCGACCCCGACACCCGCGACTACTACAAGCTCGAAGAACTCTGGGCCGACGCCCCGCGGGTCGATTGGGAACGCGAGATCTGATGCCAAGGTGATCGGTGCCGTGAGCCGGCCACCCGAACCGGCCCCGTCGGGTACCGGGGGCGTCCTCCCGCGGCGTCCCCGGACGGACCCGGCCGTCACCCCTCGCCGTCCCGCCGGCCCCCGCCCGCCCCCGCCCACCGCTGCGACCGACACCACACGCCCCACCCCCGCACCCCTCACCGTTCGGGCAGGCCCAACTGACCTTTCGAGGCCGCGGCCCGGCCGCCACAATGACCCGGTATGAAGATCCTACACACCGCCGACTGGCACCTCGGTGACCGCCTCGGCCGCATCGACCGCACCGGGGACCTGCGGGCCGCCGTCGAGCGGGTCGCCCGGTACTGCCTGACGGAACGGGTCGACGTACTGCTCGTGGCCGGCGACCTGTTCAGCGAACTGGCCCGGCCGGACAGCCTGCGCGACTCGATCCGCCACTGGCAAGAGGTGTTCCACGACTTCCTGGGCGGCGGCGGCACCATCCTCGCCCTGACCGGCAACCACGACAACGAGAACTTCTGCCAGACCCTGGTCAGTGCCATGTCACTGGCCTCGCCGACCGTGGGTAAGCCCGGCGAGACGGTGCCCCCCGGCCGCCTGTACCTCGCCACCGACCCCACCTTCCTCCGCCTCGAGGACCGCCGGGGCGGCTACCCGGTGCAGTTCGTGTTGATGCCGTACCCCACCCCCAGCCGCTACTGCAAGGGCGAGGCCGGCCTGCGGTACGGCAGCCCCGAGGAGAAGAACCAGCTGCTCGTCTCGGCCTGGGCCGCCACCCTCTCCGAGATCCGCGGCCACCCCCGCTATGACCCCCAGGCCCCCGCCGTTCTCGGGGCACACGTCCAGTTGTACGGCTCGAGCGTCGGCCCGAGCCTGTTCCGCATCAGCCCGGAAGACGACGTGGTCGTGTTCGGCTCCGAGCTGCCCGAACAGTTCGACTACGTCGCCCTCGGCCACGTCCACAAGCCGCAGTGGCTCGGGGCCGAGCACGTCCGCTACTCCGGCAGCATCGAGCGGATGGACCTCGGCGAGCAGGGGGACCAGAAGGGCGTCGTGCTGGTGGAGATCGGCCCGGACGGCCGCAGCCAGGAGCCGCAGTGCCTGCCCCTGCCCGCCACGCCGATCTACGAGGTCACCGTCCTCAACCCGTCGGCCGACCTGCCCCGCCTCAGGGCCGAACACCCCAACGCCCGTACCGACCTGGTGAACCTGCACATCCGCTACACGGCCGGCGTCGATCACCTCGAAGACGTCCTGCGCCAACTGGACGACATCTTCCCCCGCTGGTACGCCCGCGACTGGCAGGAAACCGGCTCCCTGGGGCCGACCCTGGCGACCGAGACGGGCCACTCCCGGAGCTTCCGCGAGACGGTCCGCGACTACCTCGACCAGGAACTCATCCAGTACGACGAGTCAGAACGACAGGCGATCCTGACCCTGGCCGAGGAATTGCTCCGGGAACTGGAGAACTGAGCCGGAGCGGAGGCCCGCGCATGATCCCCCAGCGTGTGAAACTGTCCGGCTTCCTGTCGTACAAGGACGAGCAAGAGGTCCGCTTCGACGGGGCCTCCCTGTGGATGCTCTCGGGCAGCAACGGCAGCGGCAAGTCCAGCATCTTCGACGCCGTCACCTTCGCCCTGTTCGGCCACCACCGGGGCGGCAGCCAGAGCGTCCTGGAACTCATCAACAAGGAGTCCAGCACCCTCGCCGTCGAGTTCGACTTCACCGTCGAGGGGCAACTCTACCGCATCAAGCGGACGGTCCGCCGCCGCCCCAGCGGCCCCGCCAGCACCCAGCAGGTGCTCAAGAAGCTCGACGGCGACGACCACTGGGAAGCCGTGCCCGACACCCACATCAAGACCAAACTGGACGCCTGGGTGAAGGACAAGATCGGCCTGGACTACGAGACGTTCACCTCCTCGGTGCTGCTGCTGCAGGGCAAGTCCGAGAAGCTCCTCGACAGCACCCCGGCCGGTCGGGCCGGCGTTCTCGCCCGCATCGTGGACCTGGAACGCTACCAGAAACTGCACGCCCTGGCCGACGACAAACGCAGGCAACTGAAGGCCCAGCTCGAGGAAGTATCGAACCAACTGGCCGGCCTGCGGGACGTGACCGAGGAGGAACTCGCCTCCGCCGTCGCCGCCGTCGACGCCGCCCGCCAGGCCCGCGACCGGACCACCGCACGCATCGACTCGCTCCTGGCCCGGGAATCACAGGCCCGCCTGTGGGACGAAGCCCGGCGGAAGCTGGCGGCGGCCCGGGCCAGACTCGCCACCGCCGAATCGGTCCTGCGCCACGCCGTCGCCATCGAGCGCGACTTCCACCGCCTGCGGGAATTGCGCGACGTGCTCCCCGCCGTCGGCATCCTCGTCACGGAGCGGGGCCGCATCAGCGAATCGCTCCGCAAGACCGAGCAACTGACCCGGCAACTGAAGGAGCGCGGCGACGACCGCCGCCGCACCGAGAACGCCCTCAACCAGGCCCGCTCCCGCCTGGCCGACCTCAAGAAAACCCAGGCCGAGAACGAGGACAAGCGGGAGAAGCTCACCTGCCGCATCCAGGAACTGACCGCCATCCTGGAGAAGGTCAAGCAGTTCGAGCAGGCCGGGGCCGAGGCCGAGCGGCTGGACCAGGAACTCCGCTCGCTCCCGGCCGACCCCGAGGCCACCGTCCGCCAACTGCTGGCCGAGCAGGAACGGCTCGCTTTGCTGGCCCAGCACGTCGCCACCCTCACCCGCCTGCACGCCGACCGCTCGGAGTTGGTACGGCTCACGGCCGAGGAGCAGAACGCCCGGGCCGAGGAAGAACGAATCAAGCAGCTGGGCCTGTCGGCCAAGGAGGCCCTGGCCTCCCTGGAGGCCGAGGTCAAACAGGCCGGCGAGGAGCGGGCACGGGCCCAGGCCCAGGCCGCCTCCGCCCAGGCCCTCGCCCGCCACGCCCAACAACTGCTCGAGGAACTGGACACGCTCACCGGCCGGTCGACCTGCCGGGTCTGCGGCCAGCCCCTCACCGTCGAGCACCTGGCCGACGAGAAGAAGCGCCGCGCCCGCGACGCCCAGGCCGCCCGGCGCAAGGCCGACGACCTCGCCGCCGTCGCCGACCAGGCCCGCCAGCGGGAGGAGCAGCTCCTCAGGCGGGAGGCCGACCAGCGCCAGCATCTCGCCGCCCTCCGCGAGAGCTACCTCTCCGCCCAGAACGCGGTCAAGATGGCCGCCAAGGAGATCACCCGCCTGGCCGCCTCCTGCCGGCAGTCGTACCACGCCCTGCCGGACGAGTTCAAATCCCGCTTCGGGCCGACCGAGCCGACCGACTGGACCGCCGTCACCTTCCCCGACCGACACGACCTGGCCCGCCTCGAGGAAGAAGCGAAGCAGATCGACGACCTGAGGCGGAGGTTGCGGCTCGCCCAGGACCAGGCCGCCCAGGTCCAGGGGCTCCGGGCCAGGCGGGACTCGGCCCGCGAGCGTCTGGAAGCGGCCCGCCGTTCCCTGCCGGCCGGCGACCCGGCCCGCTTCCGCGAGGAGTTCGCCAGCCGCCAGAGCGAGAAGACCGCCCTGACCGAAGCGATCCAGGCCACCAGCAGGGCCATCGCCCAGGCCGAGAAGGACGTGGACACGACCCTGCAGGGCCTGGCCAAACTCGACCGCGAACTCACCGAGCTGTCCGGCCGACTCAGCAGCGAGGAGCAGAGCCGCAAGCAGAGCGCCGAGGCCATCGAGCGGGCCAAAAAGATGCTACCGCAGGCGTGGCACGAACCGGTCGAGACCGCCGGGCTTACCGAGCAACTCCGGTGGAAGGAGGAATACGACCGGCTCGTCGCGGCCGGCACCGAGAAGAAGTTCACCGACCTGCAGGCGGCCCGCGGCAGTCTGGAGTCGCTCCGGGCCGAGGTCGGGCAGCTCGAACAGGAGGAACTCGCCTTCCCGAGCGAGGCCCGCCGCTCGCCCGAAGACGTCAAGGCCGAGGTCAGCGCCGCCCGTGCCGAACTCGACGCCCGCAACCGCGACCTGCTCGACGCCCAGACCGCCCTCCGGGAACTCGAACGACTCCGCGAGGACCGCCGCCAACTGAACGACCGGCACAAGGCCCTCGACGTCGCCCACAGCCGCTACAAGAAACTCGCCGAACTGCTCGGCCGCGACCGGCTGCAACGCTTCCTCGTCCGCAAGGCCGAGTCACAGATCGTCGACTACGCCAACGCCGTCCTCGACCGGCTCAGCGGGGGACAACTGTTCCTGAGGCTGGTCGGCAGCGACGACGGCGGGACCGACAAGGCCCTGGAACTGGAATGCGCCAACCGGGTCACCGGCGGGGCCCCGATCAACGTGGCGTTCCTCAGCGGCAGCCAACGGTTCCGCGTCGCCGTCGCCCTGGCCCTGGCCATCGGCCAGTACGCCAGCAAGCAGCACCGCCCGATCGAGAGCGTCATCATCGACGAGGGCTTCGGCTGCCTCGACCGGGCCGGGCGGCAGGTCATGATTCAGGAACTCCAGAACCTCCGCGGCCAGCTCCGCTGCATCCTGCTGGTCAGCCACCAGGAGGAGTTCGCCGACGCCTTCCCGGACGGCTACCGCTTCGAGCTGCAGGGGGGCACCACCAAGGTGAGCCGCTTCGCCCGCTGAAGACCGGCGGGTGCCTGGCCGCCGCCCGCTCCTGGCCGTCGCCCGCCCGTCCGGCTAAGACGATACCCGGTTAAGACGATCGGGCCGTCCGAACGGCCGTCGGAACCGCGACTGCCTACCTCTCCGCCGATTCCTCCCCCGCCGATTCCTCCCCCGCCAGTTCCCCCCAGGTATGGAGGTATGCATGCCGCGACGGGCCTTCACGCTCCTCGAACTCCTGGTCGTCGTCGCCGTCCTGGCCGTGCTGATCGGGCTGCTCCTGCCGGCGGTGCAGAAGGTCCGTGACGCGGCGGCCCGCACCCAGTGCCAGAACAACCTGAAGCAACTCGGCGTGGCGCTGCACGGCTTCCACGACGCCAACGGGGTGTTCCCGGCCTCCGGCTGGACGACGGCCGGCCCCGGTAACCCCGCCGGGCGGTACGTCGGCTGGCGACCGCTCACCCTCCCCTACATCGAGCAGGAACGCTTGCAGAAGCTCTACGACTTCGGCTCGAACTGGTGGGAAGGCACCAACCCCGTCGCCGCCGCCGTGCCCGTCAAGACCTACCTCTGCCCGAGCGTTGCCGACCGCGGCGAGGTGCTCTCGGCGGTCGCCAAGCCGCCCCGCCCGGCCCTGACCTTCCCCAACCCGATCGCCCCGACCGACTACGAGGCGATCATGGGCGTGCAACCGGCCTCGCTCAACCCGCACGTCGGCGGGATCTACAACCCCGCCAACCGCTTCTCGGTGATGTCGCGGAACTCGCGGACCCGCCTGACCGACGTGACCGACGGCACCTCCTCGACGATCATGGTGGTGGAGTGCGGCGGCCGACCCCGCGTCTTCCGCGACCGCCGGGCGTTCCCGAACCTGGCCAACGACCAGGGCATCGGCTGGGCCGACAGTGAGGGGCCGTTCAGCCTCGACGGCTCGGCCCCGGACGGCTCGGTGGAAGGCTGCGGCCTGAACTGCCCGGTCCCGATGAACAAGAAGAATGACAACGAGCCGTACAGCTTCCACCCCGGCGGGGGGAACTTCCTGTTCGCCGACGGCCACGTCGCCTTCGTCCGCGACTCCGTCGACATCCGCACCTTCGCCGCCCTCTGCACGATGAGCGCCGGGGAAGTGATCGGCGACTTCTGACGACGACCCCCCCGAGCCGGAAGCGTCCGCGACGGCCCCCGCGACGGCCTCAGCGACGCCCCCCGCGTCCGCCCCCCGAGCCGGAAGCGTCCGCGACGGCCCCCCACGAGCCGGAAGCGTCAGCGACGGCCCCCAACGGCCCGCGACGGCCCTCACTGGCTGCCGAACACGCCGACGGAGATGTTCACGAGCTGGTTCTTGTCGTGCGGCCCCTTGTTGAGCGGCACGCCGAAGTCGATCGCCAGCGGCAGCGGCCCGAGGGCCGGGATCGCCAGCCGGAAGCCGGCCCCGACCGAGACCCGGTAATTCCTGATCGAGAAGTCCCGCTCGACGGTGCCGTGGTCACAGAAGGTCACGAAATGGAACTTGTCGTTGGCCAGGATCGGGATCTGGTACTCGACGGTGTTCAACCAGGCGAACCGTCCGCCGACCGCGTAGTTGTTCTGGAACGGCCCCATGCCGCGGAAGGTGAAGCCGCGGAAGCTGCGGATGCCGCCGCCGTAGAACCGCTCGAAGACGGGGATGTTGTCGCCGGCGACGGACAGTTGCGTCCGCAGGCCGAGGACGTGCCGGCCGCTGCCGTCCTCGCGGGCCAGGTACTTGCTGGACAGGAACTTGGTGAACTCCAGGGTGCCGACCGGGAAGGTGTAGGAGCCGAAGACCTGCTCGAAGGCGATGTCGAAGATGCTGCCGGTGGTCGGGTAGAGGTAGGAGTCGCGGGTGTCGCGGGTCAGGCCGGGCCGCAGGCCGAGGACGAAGTGGGTACCGGCGTCGGCGGCGATCGACGGCGGGGCGTTGAACGGGACGTCGCGGACCCCCACGCCCTCGATGCGGGTGCCGAACGAGGCCCGCCAGATGGGGTCGAGTCGGCGGTCGAGGGTGATGCGGCCGCCGTAACGGTCCTCGTTGTACTCGGCGAACGACCGCTGGAAGTAGTAGCCGGACACCGTCAGGCCGAACGGCGTGTCGAGCAGGTACGGCTCGCGAAAGGTGGCGGAGTAGCGCTGGAACTGGGTGCCGGGGGCGGCCTCGAGACGGAACTCCTGCCCGGCCCCGCGGAAGGCCCGGCCGTAGCGGAAGTCGTCGAGGCTGGTCGGCCAGCGGCAGATGTCGAAGTTCCGCTCGTTGAGGGTGATGTTGCCGGTGAACATGGCGTCGGTGTTGAAGCTGGCCCCGAGCATGAACTGACCGGTCCGCGTCTCCTTGACCCGCACGCGGATGTCCTTGAAGGCACTGTCGAACTCGTTGGGCAGGACCTCGACGGTCGGCGGGTCGTCCATGTCGAAGATGCCGAGCCGGGCCAGCCGCAGTTGCGCCTCCTGGATCTTGGGGTACTGCAGGACCTGGCCGGGCCGCAGGTCGAGTTGGTTGAGGATGACGCGGTCGCGGGTGACCTCGTTGCCCTCGATGATGATGCGGCCGACGCGGTCGGGAACGCCGCCGTCGTTGAGCACCTGGTAGTGCACCTGCACCAGGTGGGGCTGGTCGGGCACGGCGTAGCGCCGCTCCTCGACGGCGACCGGGTAGCCCCGGTTCCCGTAGTAGTCCCTCAGCCGGGCCTTGTTCACCTCCGAGAGCCGCTTGTCGTACCGGTCGCCGGGCTTCATCTCGTCGGTCAGGGCGGCGAGCCTCTCGGCCGGGAACGACCGGGCACCGTCGATCTGTTTACCGGCCACGCGGTACTGCTTGCCTTCCACGATGTGGTAGACGATGCGGACCTGCCCCACGTCAGCCGTCTGCACCACCTCCGGGGTGACCTGGACGTCGAGAAAGCCGAGCGACTCGTAGTAGTCGATCAGCTTCTGCCGGTCGATGTCCACGGTCATCGGGTTGAAGGTGCCGCCGATGAAGCCGGCGAACTGCTTTTTGGTGACCAGTTGGGTGCGGAGCCGGGCCGTACTCGCCTGGTCGACGCCGACGAAGTCGATGCCGGCGACCTTGACCTTGGGCCCCTCGACGATGCGGTAGATCACGCGGGTGTCGGTCGGTTTGCGGCCCTCGAGGAGTTCGACGCTGGCGTAGTAGCGGCCCTCTTCCTGGTACTTCCGCTGGATGGCGACGCGGCCGAGCTCGTTGGCCAAAGGGTTCATCGGCTCGCCCTTGCGGACGCCGGAGAGGGTCTGCAACTCGTTGAGGCTGAGGTGTTGCGCCCCGAGGTACTGCACCTCCTCGACGACGCTGGTCAGTTCGGTGACGTAGACCAGGACGGTGACGCGGCCGTCGGACTCGTGGCGGACGAGGATCTGCACCCCGCCGGGGACGAACCACTTGGTGGCGTGGAGCCGTCGCACGTCCTCCTGGACGACCGCCTCCTCGTAGGCGACGCCGGGGCGGGAGACCATCTGGGCGCGGATCTGGTCGGCCGTGCGGATGCGGTTGCCGACCGGGACCACTTCGGCGATGATCTTGCCGTTGGGGTTGTCGGCCGCGGCGGCGTCGGCCGGCCACAGACACACGGCCGCGACTGCGACCAGGAGTGTGGCCCCGATCCGGCGGTCACGACTGCGAACGGTCATCGGGTATCCCCCCGGTCCCCGGTGCGGAGAATCATCGGCTCTGGGCATGTCCGCGGCGGAATACGCCCCTGGGGATTTCGTGTCAAGATCGCCGCCGCCCGTGCCGACGACCCGCCGCCGCCCGTGCCGACGACCCGCGACGACGACCAGACCGCGGCTGGAGTACGACCGCCGCCGCCGCCGGCCGGTGCTGGCCTCCGCCGCCCTCCGCGGGTAATGTTTCCAGACCGCTCGCCCCCCCCGCCACTTGACCCGGGCCTCGCCATGTCCTCAGACCCGACCGCCCCCACCGCCCCGACCGTCCCGACCGCCCCGACCGCCCCCCGTACCGGCTGGGCCAGTCTGCGGGACTTGACCGGCTACCAGTGGTTCGTCTTCATCGTGTGCTGCCTGGCCTGGGACATGGACTGTCTGGACCAGCAACTCTTCGTGCTGGCCCGGCGACCGGCGATGAGCGAGCTTGTCGCCCCGGTGACCGCGGACGACCCCCGCTTACCGGAGTTCAGCCGCAAGCTGGCGGACAAGGCGGCGGCGGACGGTCGGCCGGCCCCCACCCCCGAACAGGTCCGAACCGCCCTGCAGAACGCCGACATCGCCGACGCCAGTACCTATGCCACGTCGTTCTTCATGCTCGGCTGGGCGGTGGGGGGCATCGGCTTCGGCATCATGGGCGACCGCTACGGCCGCGTGAAGACCCTCATGCTCACCATCGGCCTGTATGCCGTCTTCACCGGGCTCAGTGCCCTGTCGCAGTCCACGACCGACTTCCACATCTACCGCTTCCTCACCGGCCTGGGGGTCGGGGGGGTCTTCGCCGCCGCCGTCACCCTCCTGGCCGACACCATGCCCGATAACGCCCGGCCGTATACCCTGGGCTTGTTCCAGGCCTCGAGCGTCCTGGGCAACTGCACCGCCGCCCTGCTGTCGATGTGGTTCGGGTCGATGGCCGAACGCGGCCTGTTCGCGGGGGAGACGTTGCTCGGCTTCCCGCTCACGCCGTGGCGGCTGATGTTCCTGGTCGGGATCATCCCCGGCCTGCTGGTCGTCGTCATCCAACTGAAGCTGCGCGAGCCGGAGAAGTGGAAGCAGGCGGTGGCGGCCGGCGGGCTGAGAAAGGCCGGCTCCTACCGGGAACTGCTCGGCGACCCGCGCTGGCGGACGCGGGCCCTGGGCGGCCTGGTGCTGGCCCTCTCGGGGGTCATCGGCCTGTGGGGCATCGCCTTCTTCTCGCCCGACCTGCAGAGCTATGTGGCCGAGCCGACCTACAGGCAACAGGCCCGCGACCTGAACCTGGAAGGTTCCGACGGGCCGGCCGACAAGCCCTTCCCCAAGGACTCCGCCGCCGACAAGTACGTCACCGGCCAGAAGGCCTACTGGGCCGGCATCACCTCCCTGGTGCAGAACATCGGGGCGTTCTTCGGCATCTTCGCCTTCAGCCTCGTCACCGGCGTGATCGGCCGCAAGCCGACCTTCGCCCTGTTCCTGACCCTGGCCGCCTCCTCCACCGCCGTGGTCTTCCTGTACCTGGATAGCTGGTCCGACATCCTGTGGATGGTGCCGATGATGGGCTTCTTCCAACTGGCCCTGTTCGGCGGCTATGCCATCTACTTCCCGGAACTGTTCCCGACCCGGCTCCGCAGCACCGGCACCTCGTTCTGCTACAACGTGGGCCGGCTGGTCGCCGCCGTCGGGCCGTTCGCCCTGGGCAAACTGGCCAGCGTGGTCTACGCCCACCTGCCCGCCCCGGAGCCGCTCCGCTACGCCGGCGTGACGATGTGCGGCGTCTTCTTGCTCGGCCTGCTCGTCCTGCCGCTGCTGCCGGAAACCAAGGGTAAGCCGCTGCCGGACTGAGTTGACCGGGCCGGATACACCGGACCGCCCAGCCAGGCAGGGGCGGGCCGGACCGCTCGGCGAACCGATGGCCGGGGGCCAGCCGCTGACCGACCGACCGGATACACCAGACCGCGAAGAGAGGTGCTTGCCGGAGGTGGTCCGTGTCTGCTGTCGTCGTTCCCGACTGGTTGAAGGTCCGTGACGGTTCCCTTAAGCCCGGTATCCGGCCCGAGATCACCTTCGTGCTGATCGGCGGCCAGCCGATGTACCGGCTCGAGGTGCGTCCGGCCGCCGGGAAGTTCACCTGTGCCGTCACGAACACCGTGAACGGCAAACGGCTCGACGACCCGAAGAGGGTCTACCCCACGGCGGCCGAGGCCGTCGCCGGCGGACTGGAACAACTCCGTGACCTGCTCGGCTGGTGAATGTCGGCCGGTGGGCGGCTGACAGGCGGCTCACAGACCGCCTGACACGCGACTGACAGACGGCTGACGCGCGACCTAGCGTGCGGCGGTTCCCGGCGGCGTCAGCAACGTCGTCCCGGAGTAGCCGGCCGACCGCACCGCCTCCTCGACCGCCGGGAAGTCGAACTGCTTCACGTCGGTGACGGCGAACCGGGCCTGACGGGCCTTGCGGTCGGTCGTGATCGATCCCGCCTCGACCCAGGGGATCGAGGCCAGGGCGGCGGTCACCTTCTCGACGCACGACTCGCACGTCATCCCCGGCACCTTGATGACGACCTCGGCCGGCGAGGCCGTGGGCATCGGCGCGTCCGACACAGGCGCGTTCGGCTGGTTCTCGCCCAGGGTGCAGCCGGCAAGTGGCACGACGGCCACGGACAGGACGGCCACGGTCAGCACGCTGCGCATCATAACTCCTCCCTAACTCCCCTCGGTCGGTACCGTCATGATAGTGCCCCGCTCGGGTCAGCGTCTTGTGCGGCCGGGCGGTCCCGAGTACCCTGCCCTCATCCCCCCCGGTCGGCCGGGCGGCCCCCAAAAGCCGACCCTCTTGCCCCATCAGGAGCGCTGCCATGTTCACCCGTCAGCTCGCCGTCGGTCTCGTTCTGCTCGCGGCCGGTTTTGCCACCGCCCAGACCGGCCCGCAACTGCTCGGTGTCTTCCCGCCCGGGGTGAAGGCCGGCGGAACGGTCGAGGTCACCTGTTCCGGGGTCGGGTTCGACGGCGACGAGAAGCTGCTCTTCAGCGGCCCGGGCTTCACGGCCGAGCGGATCGGGACAGCGACAGTGGACCCCAAGGCCCCCAAAGGGAGTCCGCCGGCGGGTGTGAGGTTCAGGGTGACGGCCCCGGCGGCCGCGGGCAACTACGACGTGCGGCTGGTGAGCAAGGGCGGCCTGAGCAACCCGCGGACGTTCGTCGTCGGGGAGTCTGCCGAGACGAACGAGACGGAACCGAACAACGACGTGGGCCAGGCCCAGAGGATCGAGGTGGGCACCACGGTCAACGGGGTGATCGCCTCCCCCACCGACGTGGACTACGTCACGTTCCGGGCCAAGGCCGGGCAGAGTTTCGTGATCGTTTGTCGGACCGGGAGCCTGGACAGCCGGCTGTCGGCCGAGTTGCTGGTGGCGACGGCCGACGGCCGACGGCTGGCCGAGAACCGCGGCTACCGGGGAAGCGAGGCGGTCGTCGACTTCCAGGCCCCCAGCGACGGCGACTACCTCGTCCGCGTCTCGCAGTTCGCCTACGCCAGCGGCGGGGCCGACCACTTCTACCGGCTGACGGTCAGCACCGGCCCGTGGGTCGATGCCGTCTTCCCGCCGCTGCGGCCCGCCGCCGGCCAGCCGGTCCGGGTGATCGGGCGGAACTTCCCCGCCTCCGTCAAGCCGACCGCCTCGCCGTGGCGGCGCGGCGACGGCCGGCCGTTCGACGAAGCCGTCATCCCGCTGGTTCCCGACCCGGACGCCGTCACCTTCCCCCCCGCCGCCGCCACCGCCGACCTCACCGCCGCCCGGGCCTTCGGCCCCGACAGCGCCTGCCTGCTGCTGGCGACCGACCACCCCGTCGTCGTCTGCAACGACGCCAACGGCAGCGCGGAGACGGCCCAGCCCCTCAAGCCGCCCTGCGACGTGGCCGGCCGGATCGCCCGCAGGAACGACCGACACTGGTACGCCTTCGACGCCAAGAAGGGCGAGGTGTGGATGATCGACCTGTTCGCCGACCGGCTCGGCTCGTCGATCGACGCCTACTTCGTCCTGACCGATGACAAGGGCAAGGTGATCGTCGAGCAGGACGAGTCGGCCGACACCCTCAGCCCCCACCAGTTCTACACGAAGTCCGACGACCCGGCCCGCTACCGCTTCACCGTCCCCGCCGACGGGACGTACCGCATCCGCGTCTCCGCCCGTGACGCCGGCACCGTCTACGGCCCGCGCGAACAGTTCGTGCTGCGGCTGGCCCCCGAGAGGCCCGACTTCCGCCTGGCAGTCATGCCCACCACCCCCCACCTCCCGGACGCCGTCACCGTGCCCCGCAACGGGGCCGTGCTGCTCAACGTCTACGTCCTGCGGTTCGACGGCTTTTCCGAACCGATCCGCCTGACGGCGACCGGCCTGCCGACGGGCGTGACGTGCCCGCCGCAGACGATCCCGGCCGGACAGGGCCGCGGCGTCCTGGTCCTGACCGCCTCTGCCGACGCCCCCGACTGGGACGGCTTCGTGACCGTCAGCGGGACGGCGGAGCGGACGGCCGAGCGGACGGCCGAGCGGGGGGCGGACCGACGCCAGCACCCGGCCCGCGCCTTCTCCGTCACCTGGCCCGTCTCGGGGGCCCCGGCCAACCAGCCGCCTCCCAACGTCCCCATGCTCACCCGCTCCGACCGGGGCGGGCTGGCCCTGGCCGTTCGCGGAACCGCCCCCTTCTCCCTCACCCCCCGCGACAAGGAACTCAAGGCCAAGGCCGGCGACAAGGTCGAGGTCAACCTGAGCGTCCGCCGCGACGACAAGTTCAAGGACCCCATCGCCGTCTTCTCGGCCGTGCCCAACTTCGGCATTCCCGGCAAGGGCAACCAGCCCCCGCCGGCCCTCGCCACCATTCCCCCCGACAAGTCCGAGGCGAAGGTGACGATCGACGTGGCCCCCAACACCCCGCCCGGCACCTACACCCTGGTCCTCCGCGGCCAGAGTGCCATCCCACCCCCCAAAGGCGGCAACGCCCCCGCCAACCCCGTGCCGAGCTACCCGGCCGTGCCGATCACTGTGACCGTCGAGGGACCGGCCCCGAAGAAGTGAGTGAAGGGAAACAAAGCGAGACGCAAGGACGCGAGCCGCAAGGACACGAGGCGACGGCGGCGACCGGGAGTGACCGCCCCCGCGGCAAGGTCAAGCTTAAGCCTGCGGCCTGACGGCGATCCGCCGTGTCTCTCTCAAGCGACCCTGCGGAGGGACTGCGCCCGGTAGGCGGCGATCACGTCGATCACCCGTTGCTGCTGGGCGGCGGTGATCTCGGGGAACATCGGCAGGGCCAGGACGGTGGCGGCGGCCTGTTCGCTGACCGGGAAGTCGCCCGCCCGGTAGCCGAGGTGCCGGAAGCACTCCTGCTGGTGCAAGCTCAGGGGGTAATAGACCTCGACGCCGACGGCGTTGTCCTTGAGGTACCTCACGAGCGGGTCGCGGTGCGGCCCGGGAACCCGCACGACGTACTGGTTGAAGGTGTGGCGGCGGTCGGGCCTGACGACCGGTCGCTGCACGAAGCCGTGCAGCCCCGCCGACTCGATGAGCGAGTCGTAGCGGCGGGCGGCCCGCTCGCGGGCGGCCAGCCAGCCGCTGACGTGCGGCAGTTGCACCCGCAAGACCGCCGCCTGGACCGCGTCGAGCCGCATGTTGTAGCCGATGTACTTGTGGTAGTACTTCACCTCCGAGCCGTGGACCCGCAAGGCCCGCAGCCGCCGGTCGACCTCCGGGTCGCTCGTCGTCACCAGGCCGGCGTCGCCGAACGCCCCGAGGTTCTTGGTGGGGTAGAAGCTCAGGGCCGCGACCGTGCCGAGCGTGCCGCACCGGTGCCCCCGGTACTCGCTGCCGAACGACTGGGCCGCGTCCTCGATCACGAACAGGCCGTGCTCGCCGGCCACTTCCCGGATGGCGTCCATGTCGCAACACTGGCCGAACAGGTGAACGGCAATGACGGCCCGGGTGCGGGGGGTGATGCGGGCTCGGAACTGCTCGGGGTCGAGGTTGAACGTGAGCGGGTCGATGTCGGCGAAGACCGGGGTCGCGCCGACGCGGCAGACGGCCCCGGCGGTGGCGAAGAAGGTGAACGGCGGGATGACGACCTCGTCACCGGGGCCGACCCCCAGGGCGTGCAGGGCCAGGACCAGGGCGTCAGTCCCGGAGCTACAGCCGACGGCATAGGCCGAACCGCAGAACTCGGCCGCTTCCTGCTCGAAGGCGGCCACCTCCGGCCCCAGGATTGCCTGCCCGGACGCCAGCACCCGCAGCACCGCCGCCTCGATCTCGGGACGCAGGGACTGGTAGCGGGCCTGCAGGTCACAAAGCGGCACGGGGACAGCACCGGGTTGCACGCGATCGACTCCTGGATCTCTGCCGGCCGGCTCGGCCGCGGGGCTTGACGAAAGTTCGGCACCACTACGCTAGTCCGGTAGACGTGTCAAGACGGGGTTGCGGGACGCGCCCGGCTGAGGTTGATCGGCCCGGCCCGGCCCGTGCTACAGTGGCCGCCGCCCCGGCCAACCGCCCGAGGACCGCACCGAGGACCGACCGTCATGACCGCCGTCAACGCTCCCCCGCCGTCCGCCCCGCAGACGCCCGAGGATACGGAGATGCCCCAGGACATGGACAGCCTACGCACGCAAGACGAGCTACCGACCCGAGACGAGCCGCCGACCGATAACCGGCTAGGCACCCAAGACGGGCGAGCGACCCGAGACAAGTCCCCGGGCCCCGACCCGGCCGCCGACGACCTGACCGCACTCGTGGACCGGATCGCCGCCGACCCCGCCCGCCGCATCGCCCTGCTGGAGAAACTCCTCGGCGTGCCCGCCTGCCGCAGCATCGGCATCTACCCGATCCCGCCGGGCTTCAAGCTCTCGGTCGTCATCCCCGTGTACAACGAGGAACGCTGGCTGGCCGAACTCGTCCGCCGCGTCCAGGCCGTCGACATCCCCAAGGAACTGATCCTGGTCAACGACTGCTCGACCGACGGCACCCCGGCCGTCCTGGCCCAGATCGAGAAGCAGTACTCCAACGTCCGCGTCTTCCACCAGCCCAAGAACATGGGCAAGGGGGCGGCCCTCCGCGAGGGCTTCAAGCACTGCACCGGCGACGTGGTCGTCGTCCAGGACGCCGACTGGGAATACGACCCCGCCGAATACCCCAAGCTCATCCAGCCGATCATCGACAACCGGGCCGACGTGGTCTTCGGCTCCCGCTTCATCGGCGAGAGCCACCGCGTGCTGTACTACTGGCACTCGGTCGCCAACAAGGGCCTGACGATGCTGTCCAACTGGTTCACCAACCTGAACCTGACCGACATGGAGACCTGCTACAAGGTCTTCCGTCGCGAGGTGATCCAGGGCATCAGGCTGCGGAGCAACCGCTTCGGCTTCGAGCCGGAGGTGACCGCCAAGGTCGCCCGCAAGAAGCCGGACGGCACCCGCTGGCGGGTCTACGAGGTGCCGATCAGCTACTCCGGCCGCACCTACGAAGAGGGCAAAAAGATCGGCCTGAAGGACGCCTTCAACGCCCTGTACTGCATCATCCGCTACTGGATCGCCGACTGAGGACTGGGCCGACGGACCGACTGGGCCGGGGTCACGCCGACCACACGACACCGGAAGCTCACGACACCGACCACACGACACCGGAAGCTCATCTCCCCCGTCCGGCCTCGGACCCGCCACGACGGGACGCTCACCCGGCGAACGTCAGTTCCACCCGCCCGAGTACGCCGAAGTCGGCAACCAGGTGGTCGCCCGGCCCTGCCAGGTAGATGTCGGTGGTGATCCCGGTGGTGACGCGGTCGCCCGCCCGCAAAGCCCGGCCGTACTTCGGCAACTCGTTGGCCAGCCAGGCCACCACGTTCAGCGGGTTGCCCAGCACCGCGGCCCCCGAGCCGGGGAACCGCCTCGATCCGTTCACGACCAACTCCGTCCGGTGGCTGGCGAAGTCCAGCTCCCGCCAGCGGTCGTACCGCTCGCCGTACACCCACGCCCCGTGGATGGCGTTGTCGGCCAGCAGCGAAGGTGCCCCGACCGCCTTCCAGTCGTGGTAGCGGTGGTCGACGATCTCGATGCCGGGGCGGGCGGCGGCGATGAAGTCGCGGATGCTCGCGGCCGTGTGGGGGGGCCCGGGGGGCACGTCGGCGGCGATGTCGAAGGCGAATTCGGCCTCGACACACCGCACCACGAAGTCCGCAGCCGGCAGCGTGGCCGGGCTGGGGTACGACGTGGCCGACAGCAGCACGCCGAAGAACGGCCCGTCGACGCCCAGGGCCTTCTGGGCCAGTTCGCTGGTGCAGGCGATCTTGTAGCCGATCCGCCTCCCGCCGCTCCGCCCCAGCAACCGCTCGACGAGCCGCTCCTGCACGGCGTAGCCCTCGGCCGGCGTGCGCGGCACCACGTCCTCGGGCAGACAGGCGACCCGCCGCCCGGTCCGCCGCAGGTCGAACAGGTAGTCACACGCCGCCGCGACACGGTCCATCGGGAAGCTCCTCAGGCGTCAGGTCACCGGGGTGGTGTCGATCCGGCCTCGGGTATCTTACCGGCAATGTGGCGATCCCCCGACCGGACTGCACGACCGGCATCGTCGATGTCGATCCGGCCTCGGGTATGTTACCGGCGATGCGGCCGGTGATGAACCGTGATCGCCACATCGCCGCGGGAACTCGTCTAGCACTTTCTGCCGGTTTTGCCTATTCCCTCATGTCTCGATTCCCGCGGTGCGCTCGGCACGTGGGCTGGTTCCGAGGGAGAAGGCATGCCACACGTCCGGTTCCCCGTCTTCCCGGTCTTCCCCGTCGCGGCGGTCCTCGTCGCCCTGGTCGCTGCCGGGGCCTTCGGGCAACCGCCGGTCCCGTTTTCCGACGCCGGCCTGCACGCCGTGCAGTTCATCGACGCCAGCGAGGGCTGGGCCGTCGGCGACGACGGAGCAATCTGGCACTCGATCGACGGCGGCAAGACCTGGGAACGGCAGAAGTCCGGCACGCGGGCGAGCCTGCGGGGCGTCCACTTCCTGAACCCCTACACCGGCTGGGCGGTCGGCCGGATCGAGAACCCCAACGGGGCCGGCTCGGTCGGCGTCATGCTGAAGACGACCGACGGCGGCCTGCGCTGGGAAGAAGTCGGCCTGAACGTGTTGCCCGGCCTGCACGCCGTCCGCTTCTTCGACGAGAAGGCCGGCTTCGTCTGCGGCGACGGCAGCGACGCCTTCCCCTCCGGCCTGTTCACGACCGACGACGGCGGGCGGACCTGGAAGCCCGTCCTGGGCGTGAAGTTGCCCTCGTGCCGCGCGGCCGACTTCTTCCCCGGCACCCGTGCCGGCGTGGTCGCCGGGGCCTGGTCGCACCTGGGCCTGCTGAAGGACGGCACCTACCGCGAAGCGGACTTCGACCCGCTGGCCGGCCGCAGCCTCCATGCCGTGTGCGTGGCCAACACCGGAGAACGGGCCTACGCCGTGGGCGACGGCGGGGCCGTGCTGGCCAGCACCGACGCCGGCCAGTCCTGGGGTTTCGTGAACCTGGGGCTGCCCCCGGCCGCCCTCGCCGCCTGCGACTTCCGCGCCGTCGCCTGCTCCGGACCGCACGTCTGGGTCGCCGGCAAGCCCGGCGGCTTCGTCTTGCACTCGCCCGACGGCGGCCAGACCTGGGAAACGCAGAAGACGGAACTCGCCGTGCCGATCAACGGCCTGTTCTTCCTGACCGACCGGATCGGCTGGATGACGGGTGAACTCGGCTGCATCTTCGGCACGACCGACGGCGGCAAGACGTGGCAAGTGCAGCGGGCCGGCGGTCAGCGGGCGGCCGTGCTGTGCCTGCACGCCTCGCACCGCGCCGCCCCGCTCGACGTGGTCTCCGTCCTCGGGCACGCCGAAGGTTACCTGTGCGCCGGCGTGGCCCTGATGTCGGCCGACCCGGCCACCAGCGACGCGAGGAAGGCCGGCGACGCCGCCCGCTTCCGGCAGGCGATGCGGCTGGCGGGCGGGGCCACCGGCGAGGTCGGCTGGGCCTTCCCCGTCGCCGCCCACGCCGCCGGGCTTCCCCCGCGCGAACTCCTCGCCACCTGGGACCGCCCGCACGACGGCAAGCCCGCCGACCACCTGCTCCGGCAGGCCGTGCTGGCGATCCGCACCTGGCAACCGGAAGTCGTCCTCGCCGACCTCGTGACCGAAGGCGGCCCCGCCGCCGACGTCCTCGCCCTGCACGCCGCCAAGGAGGCCTTCAAGCAGGCCGCCGACCCCAGCGCCTTCCCCGAACAGATCACCACGCTCGGGCTCAAGCCGTGGGCTGCCAAAAAGCTCTACGCCCTCGCCCCGGACGCCAAGACCCACCCCGTGAAGTTCGACCAGACCGTGTACGCCGCCGCCCTGGGCGACTCCCCGAAGGACTTCGCCGAGCCGGCCCTCCGCGTCCTGGCCGACGATGCCGCCGTCGTCGACCGCCGCTGCTTCACCCTGCTGGCCCACCGGCTCGACGGGGCCGACGCCCATACCGAGCTGATGCAGGGCATCACCCTGGCCCGCGGCGGGGAAGCCCGGCGAGCCGAGACGCCCGTGACGCTCGACCCCGCGGCCGTGCTGGCCCGCAAGCAAGCGGCCCAGACCCGCCGCCGGCTCGAAGCCCTGGCAAGCGGGACCGACCCCGAGTTCGCCGGGGCCGACAAGGTCCTCGCCGTTCTCGACACCGAACTGAAGAAGCTCCCCGACGACATCGCCGCCCGCACCGCCCACGCCGTCGCCACCCGCTTCGTCAAGAACGGACAGTGGCCCGAGGCCCGGGAGGTCTTCGGCCTGCTCACGACCCGCTACCCCGGCCACCCGCTGGCCATCGAGTCCTACCGCTGGCTGACCGCCTACCACGCCGGCAGCGAACCCCGCCGCCGCACCGAGATCCAGAACAAGCTGCTGCTGAAGACCGTGACGTTCGAGCCGCTCCCCGGCGGGACCGGCAAGGTCACCCCGGCCAGCGGCACGGCCACCACCGCCACCGCCCCCAGCGTGCAGGAAGACGTCTACCGCCTGTACAGCCCCGACGCCATCGTCCGCTGGCACCAGGCGTGCCTGGACCTGGAGCCGAAGCTGGCGGCGTTCGGCCCCGCCCACGCGCACGACCCGGCCGCGTGGCTCTCGTTCCTCGCCGCCCGGCGGCAGGTCGGCCGCCACAACGACGCCGTCACCTTCGTCCGCGACTACTTCAAGAACACCCCGGGGGCCGCCACCCTCTCCCCCGGACAGGACCCCTGGCGGGACTGCCTGGCCGCCGAACTGTGGATGACCGACCGCGGCCTGATCCCGACCCCGCCCAAGCCGCTGGCCCACGCCCGCTACACCGAAACCCGCCCGCTGCTCGACGGCAAGCTCGACGACGCCTGCTGGCTGGCCGCCAAACCGATCACCCTCACGCCCGTGGCCACCGCCGGGGCCACCGCCGGGGAAACGAAGGCCCTCGCCGAAGAATTCCCGACCCAGGCCCGCTTCGCCTACGACGAGAAGTTCCTCTACGTCGCCGTGGCTTGTTCGCACCCCGCCGGCCACAAGGTCGAACCGGTGACCAGGCGGACCCGCGATGCCGACCTGACCGGCCACGACCGCGTCGACATCCTGCTGGACCTCGACCGTGACTACCAGACGTACTACCGCTTCCAGATCGACCACCGCGGCGGCCTGGCCGAAGACTGCTGGGGCGACAGTTCGTGGAACCCGAAGTACTTCGTCGCCTTCCACTCGACCGAGACGGGCTGGACGGCGGAGTTCGCGATCCCGCTGGTGGAACTGACCGGCGACCGGCCGAGCCACGGACGCACCTGGGCGGCGAACGTGTCACGGGTCATACCGGGGAAGGGCCTCCAGGCGTGGAGCGGCCCGGCGGCCGACACGCCCCGGCCCGAAGGGATGGGCCTGCTGCAATTCCGTGCCGAGAAGTGAACCCGGATTCCCGGGCGACGGACCGAAGGGGACCGCAAGTCGCTCGCCCCCGCGCGTTCGATTTCCAAAGTCAGCCGGGCCTGGCGACCGCCGCACCGGGCCGCCGGATCGGATACCGGACCGACCGCCCGGGTCTGCCCGGGTCCGCCCGGCCGCATCGAGCGCTCCGGTCGTAACGGGTTTACGGCCCCAGTTCGGGCAGTCCGGGATGATCGGCGCGGTTCGTTCGACCAGGGGATTGAAGTATCCGGGCGCGGGAACTAAATTTTGCAGAAGTTAGCGAATCTGGGAAGTCGGGGTGAACTGACGCCGCGGTATCGACCGACGCGAACCAGCTTCGCCCGGCGCACGCAACGGCCGGAGGCCGGGGTGCGCGACCAGCGTGACGAGCCCCCCCTCAGGACGACCCGGGGCGGGCGAGCGAGGAGCCGTCATGCGTAGGGTAGTCATTTCCGGCATCGGGGTCGTGGCCCCGAACGGGATCGGTAAAGACGCCTTCTGGCGGGCCTGTGTCGAAGGGCACAGCGGCGTCGGCCCGATCCGCTCCTTCGACGCCTCGAACCATCCCATCCGCATCGCCGGCGAGGTCCACGACTTCGACCCGGAGTCGTTCATCCCGCCGCACTTCCGCAAGTCGGTCAAGGTCATGAGTCGGGCCGCCCGCTTCGGCATCGGGGCGGCCGGGCTGGCCATCGCCGACAGCGGGCTGGAGCCGGAGAACATCATCCCCGAACGGTTCGGCGTAGTCATGGGGGCCGGACTGGTCCCGATGGACCTCGGCGAGCTGGCCCCGCTCTTGGCCCGCGCCTGTCAGGAGGGCGGCGAGTTCGACCCCACCCGCCTGACCAACCCCGAACACCGCGACTCGCCCCTGTTCCCGCTCTGGCTGCTGAAGTACCTGCCGAACATGGCCGCCGCCCACATCTCCATGGCCTTCAACTGCCAGGGGCCGAACAACACCGTCGTGACCGCCTGCGTGGCCGGGACCCAGGCCGTCGGCGAGGCCTTCCGCCTCATCGCCCGCGGCGACGCCGACGTCATGCTCGCCGGCGGGGCCGACAGCCGCATCGACCCCCTCATGCTCCTCGCCTATACCGCCCTCGGAACCCTCAGCAAACGGGCCGACCTGGCCCCCGAAGAGCGCTCCCGCCCGTTCGACCGGCTCCGCGACGGCTTCGTCATCAGCGAGGGGGCCGCCGTCCTCGTCCTCGAAGAATACCAACGGGCCAAGGCCCGCAACGCCCGCATCTACGCCGAAGTCCTCGGCTGGGGTAGCTCCTTCGACGCCTACTCCGTCACTAAGCCGGACCCCGACGGCCGCGGCGGGGCCCGGGCCATCGTCTCGGCCCTGACCGAAGCCAGAGTCGACCACCGCGACGTCGGCTACATCAACGCCCACGGCACCAGCACCAAACTCAACGACGCGATGGAAACGGCCGCCGTCAAGCGGGTCTTCGGCGAGGCCGCCCGCGAGGTGCAACTGTCCTCGATCAAGTCGATGATCGGCCACTCGATCGGGGCCAGCGGGGCCATCGAGGCCGCCGCCCTGGCCCTGAGCCTGCACACCCAGATCTACCCGCCCACCATCAACCTCAAGAACCCCGACCCCGCCTGCGACCTCGACTACATCCCCAACACCGCCCGCGAGGGCCGGGTGAAATACGGCCTGTCGACGAGCTTCGGCTTCGGCGGGCAGAACGGGGCGCTCGTCATGGCCGCCGTCTGATTCCCCCGTCCCCTCCCCTCGGACCCGCCGCCGGCCCGGGGCCGAGAGACCTGCGACCGCTCCCTCGAACCGACCCGTTCCCGAGCCATCCCTGGCCACTCCAGACCACTCCCGCCGCTTCCCGCCCCTTCCCGCCCCTGTCCCGCCGCTCCCGGCCCCTTCCCGACCCGACCCTTCCGGCGGCTCAGTTCTCATTTCTTAATCATGTTTACTAAACCCGCTTTACAAATCCCCCCAGGGCCGGTATCATCTGGACCATGTCTTCGATCGTAACCCGCTCCTTATCCACGGCGGCCCCGGCCCCGTCACTCCCGCCTCGGTCCGCGGCGGTCCGCCCGGCCGTGCTCGGCAGGCTGAATGAGCGGCAGGTGCTGCGGTTGCTCCAGGTGCGGGGTCCGCTGTCGCGGGCGGAGGTAGCCCGGCAGACGGGGCTGAGCGCGCCGACCGTCTCGAAGGCGGTCGCGGCCCTGCTGAAGGCCGGGCTGTTGGAGGAAGCGGAGGCCCCGGAGTTGGCCCGCGGCCGTCCCGCCCCCCGGCTGCGTCTGGCGACGGATACGGCCCAGGTCATCGGCATCGCCGTCGATGCCGGCCACTGCGAGGTGGTGTCGGCCGGTCTGGACGGCACGGCCCACGGTCCGGTCGCCGTCGTGCCGACCCCCGCCAGCTACCCGGAACTGCTCGCGGCCCTGGAGCAGGCCTGCCGCGGCATGATGGCCAAGCCGGGCGTGAAGACCCTCGGCTTCGGCATGAGCCTTCCGGGCCTGGTCGATTACCGCACCGGTCGCGGGGTACTCTCGCCGAATGTGCCGATGACGAACGGCCATGCCCCGGCCGCCGACCTGGCCGAACGCCTGGGTCTGACCGGCACCCTCCTTCAGGAGTCGCACGCCCTGTGCCTGGCGGAACGCGACCACGGCCTGGCGAAGGCGGTCGACGACTTCGCCGTCCTCGACGTGGGCACCGGCATCGGTCTGGGCGTGATGCTCGGGGGTCGGCTCTTGCGGGGCCAGTCGGGCCTGGCCGGCGAGATCGGGCACCTGACGGCCGTGGCCCGGGGCGGCCGCCGGTGCGGTTGTGGCAACACCGGCTGTCTGGAGACGGTGGCCAGCGACTCGGCCCTGGCCGACCACGCCGCCCGCAAACTCGGTCGGCCCGTCTCCGTCGATGAGGTCATCGAACTGGTCCGCACCGGCGCGGTCGACCTCTCGGCCGAACTCGACGAAACCGCCGAGTACCTGGCGATCGCGGTGGCGGCGGTCGTGAACCTGTTCAACCCCGCCGTCGTGTTCCTCCACTCGCCCTTGCTCGATCTCCGGGCCGACCTGCTCGACCGGATCGCCGACCGGGCCGCGGAACGGGCCTTGCCGCCGTCCTTCGCCCAGTGCCGCATCCTGCGGGCCCAGGGGAGCAAGCGGCAGGGGGCCGTCGCCGCCGCCGTCCGCCTCCTGACCGATGCGATCGCCCCGGAGGTCGCCATCGCCCCCGAGGTTGTTTGACTTCGACCGGTGAGGCTACCGGGAGTTAGAGTTCATGATGCGCTGCCCGTTCACATTCTCCCTCTCAGTACGGCCCGCGGTCCTGCTGCGGCCCGCAGTCCTGGCGCTGTCCGCGGTCCTGCTCCCGGGGGCCACGTCGGCCGCCGAGCCGCCCCGGCTCGCGGTGCTGTTCCTCGGCGACTCCGGGCACCACCAGCCGGCCGCCCGCTTCAAGCAACTCCGGCCGGTCTTCGCCGCCCGCGGCATCGACCTGACCTATACCGACAAGCTCGACGACCTGAACGCGCAGACCCTGGCCGGGTACGACGCGCTCATGGTCTATGCCAACCACACGACGATCACCCCCGAGCAGGAAAAGGCCCTGCTCGACTTCGTGGCCGGCGGCAAGGGCCTCGTCGCGCTGCACTGCGCCAGCTACTGCTTCCTGAACTCGCCGCGGTACATCGACCTGGTCGGGGCCCAGTTCCGCAGCCACGGCACCGGCACGTTCCGCACCGAGGTGGTGAAGCCCGACCACCCGATCATGCGGGGCTACCAGCCGTTCACGAGCTGGGACGAGACCTACGTCCACACCAAGCACAACGACAAGGACCGCACGGTTCTCGAAGTCCGGGCCGAGGGCGACTTCAAGGAACCGTGGACCTGGGTCCGCGCGCACGGCAAGGGCCGCGTCTTCTACACCGCCTGGGGGCACGACCAGCGGACGTGGGGCCACGAAGGCTTCCACAACCTCGTCGAACGCGGGCTGCGCTGGGCCTGCGGACAGGACCCGCAACTCGCCGGCGTCTACTTCGAGAAGCCGGAGATGACCAAGCCCCGTACCGACGTGAAGCCGTTCGAGTACGTCGAGGCCAAGGTCCCGTTCTACCCGCCGCGGGGGCAGCGGGGCGGCCCGCTCTCGAAGATGCAGAAGCCGCTCCCGGTCGAGGAGAGCGTCAAGCACTTCGTCACCCCGGTCGACTTCGAGGTGAAGGTCTTCGTGACCGAGGAGAAGCTCGGCGGCAAGCCGATCGCCATGAATTGGGACGAGCAGGGCCGGCTGTGGGTGGCGATCACCGTGGACTACCCCAACGACCTGCAACCGCCGGGCCGCGGCAACGACCGCATCGTGGTCTGCGAGGACGCCGACGGCGACGGCGTGTGCGACAGCGTCAGCACCTTCGCCGACAAGCTCAGCATCCCGACGAGCCTGCTGCCCTTCGCCGGCGGCCTGATCGTACACCAGGCCCCGCACACGCTCTTCCTGAAGGACACGACCGGTGACGGCAAGGCCGACGTGCGGCAGGTGCTCTTCAGCGGCTGGGGCACGTATGACACCCACGCCGGGCCGAGCAACCTGCACTACGGCTTCGACAACTGGGTCTACGGGGCGGTCGGCTACGCCGGGTTCAACGGCACCGTGGGCGGGGAGCGCCACAACTTCCGCCAGGGCTTCTACCGCTTCAAGGTCGAGGCGAACGAATTCAAGGCCGAGGCGAGCGGCGACCGTAAGGTCGCCGGTGTACCGCTCCGGGTCACCAAGCTGGAGTTCCTTCGCAGCACCTCGAACAACACCTGGGGGCTGGCCTTCAACGAGTCCGGTGAACTGTTCGGCAGCACGGCGAACGGTTGCCCGATCGTGCATATGCCGGTCCCGAACCGCTACTACGAGAAGGTCCGCGGGCTGAACCCGACCGTCTTGCCGAACATCGCGCCGGACTTCCTCTTCCGGCCGATCACCGACAAGGTCCGGCAGGTCGACTGGCACGGGGGGTTCACGGCCGCCTCGAACATCGCCGTCTACACGGCCCGCACCTACCCGCCGGAGTACTGGAACCGCACCGCCTTCATCTCGGAGCCGACCGGCCACCTCACGGCCACGATGACCCTGCAGCCCGACGGCGGCAGCTTCAAGGCGAAGTACGGCTGGAACCTGCTGGCCAGCGACGACGAGTGGTGCGCCCCGATCGACGCCCAGGTCGGCCCCGACGGCCACGTCTGGGTGATCGACTGGTACAACTACATCGTGCAGCACAACCCGACGCCGGCCGGGTTCACCACCGGCCGCGGCAACGCCTACGAGACGCCGCTGCGGGACAAGACGCACGGCCGCATCTACCGCGTGGTCTACACCAAGGCCAAGCCGGAAGCCCGCGTGAACCTCAAGGGTGCCACCCCCGAGAAGCTCGTCGAGACGCTCAAGCACCACAACCTGACGTGGCGGCTGCACGCCCAGCGGCTGCTGATCGAACGCGGCCAGGACGACGTGGTGCCGGCCCTGATGAAGCTCCTGGAAGACCCGACGGTCGATGCCACCGGGCTGAACGCCGGGGCCGTCCACGCCATCGGCACCCTGAGCGGCCTGAAGCCCGACATCTTCCGGCAGAACCGGTCGCTGACCCGCCGGGCCGTGGGGCACCCGTCGCCGGCCGTCCGCCGGGCCATCCTCACCCTCACCCCCGCCCCCCTCCCCTTCCTTAGCGACCCGCAACTGTTCGCCGACCCGGCCCCGCCCGCCCAACCGGCCGCGACCGGCATCGAGAAACTGATCGACGCCCGGACCGAAGCCGACCCGGCGGTGCGGCTGGCCGCGTTCCTGAAGCTCGCCGACCTCGCGCCGGCCGACCTCGCGCCGGCCGACCCGGACCCGAAGAAGGCCGTGCCGAACCTCGGCAGGCAGTTGGCCAGACAGGTGGTGGCCCTCCCGGCCGGGCAGCCGGCCCTGCGCGACGCCGTCCTGGCCGCCGCCGGCCACTGGGCCGCACACGTCCTGTCCGCCCTCCACGACGTGGACCGGGAGCCGACCCCGGAAGGCTTGGCCGCGGTCCAGCTCCTGGCCCGGCACTTCGCCGCCGGCCGGGACAACCCCCACTTCAAGGCGGTCGCCCCGATCCTGCGGACGCTCAGCGCCGAGCAACTCCGGGCCGACCTGCGGGCCGCCGTGATCGACGGCCTGGCCGCCGGCTGGCCCGCCACCGCACCGGCCGTCGTTCCGGCCGACCGGGGCGTCTACGAGACGCAAGCCCTCGACCTGATCGGCAAGCTCCCGGCCCAGTCCCGCGGCAAGTTCCTCAGGCTGGCCAGCACCTGGGGCGTGAAGGGGCTGGACGCCCAGCTCGCGGCGATCACGAAGGCCGCCTACGCCACACTCGCCGACGCCAAGGCCAAGGACGCCGACCGCCTCGCTGCCGCCCGGCAGGTCATCGAGTTCCAGCCCGACGACGACGCGGCCGCCCGGGCACTGCTGGAGGCGATCACCGGCCCCGCGTCCGCTTCCCCCGCACTGGCCGCCGGAATCTTCGAGGCCCTCTCGCAGTCCAGGGCCAAGGGCCTCGGCACCGCCCTGGTCGGCCGGCTCAAAGACCTTCCCCCGAGCCTGCGGCCCGCCGCCCTGCAACGGGTCCTGGCCGGGTCCGACTCGGCGAAGGCCTTCCTCGACGCCGTCGAGACGGGTACGCTCCGCTTCGACCTGCTGGCCCTCGACCAGCGGACGGCCCTGGCCGCCCACCCCGACCCCGCGATCAGCGACCGGGCCAAGAAGCTCCTGGCCCAAGGCGGCGGCCTGCCCAACCCCGACCGCCAGAAGGTGATCGAAGAACTCCGGCACCTGGTTACGAAACCCGGGGACGTGGCCAGCGGCAAGAAGGTCTTCACCCAGCACTGCGCCAAGTGCCACCAGTACGGCGGCGAGGGCACGCAGGTCGGCCCGGACCTGACCGGCTTCGCCGTGCATCCCAAGGAGGAACTGCTCATCCACGTCCTCGACCCGTCCCGCAGCGTGGAGGGCAACTTCAAGCTCTACCGCGTCGTCACGACCGACGACCGCACCATCCTGGGCATCCTCGGGGCGACGACCGGTACCTCCGTCGAGATCATCGACGGCGAGGCGCGGCGGCACACCCTGGCCCGGGACGAGATCGTCTCCCTGAAGGAGACCGACAAGTCGCTCATGCCTGAGGGCTTCGAGAAGGTGATGAGGCCCGAGGAACTCGCCGACCTGCTCGAGTTCCTGACCCACAAGGGCCGGTTCGTGCCCCTGCCGCTCGACCGGGTCGCCACCGTCGTCAGCACCAAGGACATGTTCTTCGACGGCGGCGGCACCGTGGAACGGCTCATCTTCCCGGACTGGAAGCCGAAGGTCTTCGACGGCGTGCCGTTCGTCCTGGTCGACCCGCAGAAGGACACGACCAAGAATGTGGTGATGCTATACGGTCCCAACGGCAAGCTCCCGCCGACGATGCCCAGGTCGGTCAGCCTGCCCTACAACGGCAAGGCGAAGGCGATCCACCTGCTGAGCGGCATCAGCGGCTGGGGCTGGCTGGGCGGCGGTGCCCCGCCCCGCACCGTCAGCATGATCGTCCGCCTCACCTACGACGACGGCAAGACCGAAGACCACGAGCTGCGCGACGGCGTCCACTTCGCCGATTACATCCGCCGGGTCGACGTGCCCGGCTCGAAGTTCGCCTTCGCCCTGCGGCAGCAGCAGGTCCGTTACCTGGTCGTGGAACCGAAGCGGCCCGACGCCGTGGTCAGGACGATCGAGTTCGTCAAGGGGACCGACCGCACCGCCCCGATCGTCGTGGCCGTCACCGTGGAAACGCCATGACCGCGTGAAACCGCCCGGCGGGCATCGCCGACCCGCTGCTCGCCCATCGGCCGCCGAACGTGCCGCTCACGGCGACCCGAGGGTCTGCCGCCCGCCCGAATCGAGAGTACCCCTGCCATGCGTGTGCAACTCCCGCGTCCGATCGTCGTCGCCTTGCTCGCCGTCTCGGGCGGGCTTTCGGCCCCCCGTCCGGTCCCCGCCGCCGACGACCCGAAGTTCACCGCCGACCAGGTCGCCTTCTTCGAAAAGGACGTTCTCCCCCTCTTGCAACGGCACTGCCTGAAGTGCCACGGGGCCGACGAGAAAGTTAAGGGCGGGCTGAACCTCACTACCCGGCAGTCGATCCTGGACGGGGGCGACACCGGCCCGGCCGTGGACCTGAAGAATCCGGCCGACAGCCTGCTGCTCAAGGCCGTTCACTATACGGACGAGAGCTACAGGATGCCGCCCAAGGGCAAGCTGTCCGACGCCGAGATCGCCGTCCTGGAGAGGTGGGTGAAGGCCGGGCTGCCGGTCCCGGCCGACCGCCTGGCGGCCCGGGCGACCTCCCGCCCGGCCAAGGGCGGCGTCGTCACCGCCGAGGCGAAGCAGTACTGGGCCTACCAACCGGTCAGGCGGCCCGCCGTGCCCGCGGTCGCCGATCCGGCCGGGGTCCGCACGCCGATCGACGCCTTCATCGTAGCCAAGCTCCGGGCGAAGGGGCTGAAGCCGGCCAAGCCCGCCGACAAGGCCGTCCTCATCCGCCGCGCCTATTATGACCTGCTCGGCCTGCCGCCGACCCCCGAGGAGGTCGACGCCTTCGTCGCCGACCCGGCCCCCGACGCCTGGGAGAAGCTGATCGACCGGCTGCTGGCCAGCCCGCACTACGGCGAGAAGTGGGGCCGCCACTGGCTCGACGTGGTGCGCTACTGCGAGACCAACGGCTACGAACGGGACGGCCCCAAGCCGTTCGCCTGGCGCTACCGCGACTACGTCATTAGGAGCTTCAACGACGACAAGCCCTACGACCAGTTCATCCGCGAGCAACTCGCCGGCGACGAGCTGCCCGGCTACAACCCGGACGCGGTCATCGCCACCGGCTTCTACCGGCTGGGCACCTGGGACGACGAACCGGCCGACCCGGAACTGGCCATCTACGACGGCTACGACGACATCATCGCCACCACCGGCCAGGCCTTCCTGGCCACCACCTTCAACTGCGCCCGCTGTCACGAGCACAAGGCCGACCCGATCCCCCAGGCCGATTACTACAAGCTCCTCGCCTTCTTCCGCGACATCCGGCCGTTCTCCGAAACCCGGGACGTCCGCTCCCCGTTCAACCTGACCGACATCACCCCGCCCGAGTTACGGGCCAGATACGAGGCCGAACTGAAGCGGCGGGAGGCCCGGCTGGCGGAAATCACCCGGCAGATGGAGGCGATCGAGAACGACATCATCCGCACGCTGCCGGCCGAAGACCAGCGGGCCGCCGAAGGCCCGGGCCGGCCCCAAGTGGTCGCCGGCAAGGTGGTCCCCCAGCTCCCGGGCCAACTGAAGCAGCACTACACCGCCCTGCAGAAAGAACGGGAACAACTCCGGAAGAAGCCCGACCCGCCGTACCGGCAGGAAGCCCTCTCGGTCAACAACTGCGACGTGCGGCCCCCGCCGACCCACGTGCTGATCCGCGGCTCGCCGCAGGCCAAGGGCAAGGAGGTGAAGCCCGGCTTCCCGGAGGTCTTCGGCCTGCCCGACCCGGTGATCCCCGAGCCGAAGCCCGGGGCCAGGTCCAGCGGCCGCCGCACCGTCCTGGCCCACTGGATCGCCAGCCCGGACAACCCGCTGACCGCCCGCGTCTTCGTCAACCGCGTCTGGCAGTACCACTTCGGCCGCGGCCTCGTCCCCACCGCCAACGACTTCGGCAAGCTCGGCGAACCGCCCAGCCACCCCGAACTGCTCGACTGGCTCGCCGCCGAGTTCGTGGACGGCGGCTGGCGGATCAAGCGGCTGCACAAGCTCATCATGACCTCCGACGTCTACCGCATGTCCTCGGCCGCCCACCCCGACGGACTGGCCAAAGACCCGGCCAACACGCTCCTGTGGCGGTTCAACATGCGGCGGCTGACCGGCGAAGAGGTCCGCGACTCGATCCTGGCCGTCAGCGGCAGCCTGAACCGCAAGATGTACGGCCCCAGCACCTACCCGCCGATCCCCAAGGAAGTCCTGGCCGGGCAGTCGGTGCCGGGGCAGGGTTGGCCGACCAGCCCGCTGGAGGAGGCCAACCGCCGCAGCATCTATGCCCACGTCAAGCGCTCCCTCCGCGTGCCGATCCTGGTCGGCTTCGACCAGCCCGACCCCGATTCGAGTTGCCCGGTGCGCTACGTCACCACCGTGCCGACGCAGGCACTGGGCTTGCTCAACGGCGAGTTCGCCCACGAGCAGGCCGCCGCCCTGGCCCGCCGCCTGCAGAAAGAAGCCCCCGGCGACCTGGCCGCCCAGGTCCGGCGGGCGATCCGCCTGACCACCGGCCGCGTGCCCACCGCCGACGAGGTCAACAAGGACGTGGCCTTCATCCAGGGCCTGAAGACCGACCACAAGCTCGACGACCTCGCCGCCCTGACCCGCTACGCCCTCTTGTGCCTGAACACCAACGAGTTCGTGTACCTGGACTGAAGATCGGCCCCCAACGAAACGAACCAACGAAACGAGCCCGAAGCGTCAGCGAGGGCACCCCAACGAGCCCGAAGCGTCAGCGAGGGCACCCGAACCGCCAGCGCGGGCACCCCAACGAGCCCGAAGCGCGAGCGAGGGCACCCCAACGAGCCCCGACAGAGGAGACCGCCATGCATGACCATCCCGCCGCCAACCAGTTCTGCCGTCGCACCCGTCGCGAGTTCCTCTGGGAAGCCGGCTGCGGCTTCGGGGCCCTCGGCCTGGCCGGACTGCTTCACAACGACCCGCTGCTCGCGCGGGCCGCCGACGGGGCGAAAACGCCCACCAAGTTCGTCAACCCCCTGGCCCCCAAGAAGCCGATGTTCCCGGCCAAGGCCAAGGCGGTCATCTTCCTGTTCATGTACGGCGGGCCGAGCCACGTCGACACCTTCGACTACAAGCCCGAACTGGCCCGGCTCGACGGCAAGACGGTCAAGGTGAAGACGTTCGGCCGGGCCGGGCACAAGAACGAGGGCCGCATCGTCGGGCCGAAGTTCGCCTTCAAGCAGTACGGCCGGTGCGGCAAGTGGGTCAGCGACCTGTTCCCGCACATCGGCTCGTGCGTGGACGACATCGCCTTCATCCACAGCATGTACGCCGAGTCGCCGATCCACGGCTCGGGCCTGCTGATGATGAACAGCGGCCGGCTGCTGTCCGGTAGCCCGTGCCTGGGTTCGTGGGTGACCTACGGCCTGGGCAGCGAGAACGAGAACCTGCCCGGCTTCGTCGTCATGCTCGACAACTCGGGCGGGCCGATCAACGGGCCGAAGAACTGGTCGAGCGGCTACATGCCGGCCGCCTACCAGGGCGTCGTCATCCGCGCCGACCGGACGCCGATCCACGACCTGGCCCCGCCCCCTGGCACCACCCGCGAGCAGCAGCGGGCCTTGCTCGACCGCCTCAAGGAGAAGAACGAGGAGCACCTCGCCACGCGGCCCGACAACAGCGAACTGATGGCCCGCATCGCCAGCTACGAGCTGGCCTTCCAGATGCAGCAGCACGCCCCCGAGGCCGTGGACTTCTCCCAGGAGACCGAGGAGACGAAGCGGCTCTACGGCATCGGCGAGAAGCGGACCGACGACTTCGGCCGCAAGTGCCTGCTCGCCCGCCGGCTGGTGGAACGCGGCGTGCGCTTCATCCAGATCTACAGCGGCGGCAACCACAACGACTACAACTGGGACGCCCACGGCGACCTGGTGAAGAACCACAGCCTGCACGCCGGCAACACCGACAAGCCGATCGCCGGGCTGCTGAAGGACCTGAAGCGGCGGGGGCTGCTCGACAGCACCATCGTCATCTGGAGCGGCGAGTTCGGCCGCCAGCCCACTGCCGAGTACGCCCAGGGCACCGGCCGCGACCACAACGCCTACGGCTTCACCGCCTGGATGGCCGGCGGCGGCATCAAGGGCGGCGTGAGCGTCGGGGCCACCGACGAACTCGGCAACAACGCCGTCGAGAACCGCTACCACGTCAAGAACCTGCACGCCACCGTGCTGCACCAGATGGGCCTGGACCCCAACAAGCTCTCGTACTTCTACGGCGGGCTGGACCAGAAGCTCGTCGGCGTCGAGGGGGCCGAGCCGATCAAGCCGATCATCTGACATCTGAGCGGCAAGGCGGCGGCCGGCCAGGGCCGATCGGGGCACCGGGCGATACACCATCCCCACGCCCCCACCGGTCCTGGGCCTCTAGCGATGCCGTACTTCCCCAGCCTCGAGCAGTTCCGCGAACTGGCCGGCACCTACACCGTGGTGCCGGTCTACCGCCGACTCACCGGCGACACCCTCACGCCCGTCTCGGCCTTCTGCAAGATCCAGGAGGGCGACTGGTCGTTCCTCTTCGAGAGCGTCGTGGGCGGGGAACGCGTCGGGCGGTACAGCTTCCTCGGCTCCGGGCCGTTCCGCGTCTTCGAGGCCCACCAGGGCCAGACCCGCACCCGGGAGGGGGTCGGCCCGTGGCTGGAGGGTACCGCCCCCGACCCCCTCCGCGCCCTGGAAGAGGCGCTCGCCGCCTACCGTGCTCCACACCTGCCGGGGTTACCCCGGTTCTGTGGCGGGGCCGTCGGCTACGCCGGCTACGACACCGTGCGGTACGTCGAACACCTCCCCGACGCCCCGCCGGACGACCGCGACCTGCCCGACCTGTCGTTCGGGTTCTACGACCGCATGGTGATCTTCGACCACGTGGCCAAGACTATCCTGGTCGTCGCCAACGCCACGGGACTAGGCCAACCGCGGGCCACCGACGCCGGGTTCCTCGAGGCCCGCTACGCCGAAGCGTGCGCCCGCGCCGACCGACTGGCCGAACGCCTGCAGCGGGGCGTGGCCGACTTGCAACTGACCGACATCGACCCCTTCGCCGCCGCCCCCCTCCGGCCCGAGCGGGTCCGTAGCAACTTCACCCGGCCGCAGTTCGAGGCCGCCGTCCAGAAGGCCCGCGACTACATCCACGCCGGCGACGCCTTCCAGATCGTCCTCAGCCAGCGGTTCCACACCGAGACGCGGGCCCGCCCGTTCGACATCTACCGGGCCTTGCGGGTGGTCAGCCCCAGCCCGTTCATGTTCTACCTGCGGGCCGGCGGCGTCACCCTGGTGGGGGCTTCCCCGGAGATCATGTGCCGCGTCGAGAACGGCCTGATCACCAGTCGCCCCCTGGCCGGCACCCGCCGCCGCGGTGCCACCCCCGACGAGGACGCCGCCCTCGCCGCCGAACTGCTGGCCGACCCCAAGGAGCGGGCCGAACACATCATGCTCGTCGACCTGGCCCGTAACGACGTCGGCCGCGTCGCCGAACCCGGCTCCGTGCGACTCGGCGAGCTGCTCACCGTCGAGCGCTACAGCCACGTCATGCACCTCTCCAGCACCGTGACCGGCAAGCTCAGGGCGGGTCTGACGGCCTTCGACGCCCTGCGCGCCGCCCTGCCGGCCGGCACCCTCTCGGGGGCCCCGAAGGTCCGCGCCATGCAGATCATCGACGAACTGGAACCGCACCGCCGCGGGCCTTACGGCGGGGCCGTCGGCTACATCGACTTCAGCGGCAACATGGACACCTGCATCGCCCTGCGGACGATGGTCCTGCTCGGGCAGACCGCCTACGTCCAGGCCGGGGCCGGCATCGTCGCCGACAGCGTCCCGGCCGCCGAATACGACGAGACGGTCAACAAGTCCCTGAGCCTGCTACGGGCCATCGACGTCGCCGAGACCCAGTTGTGACCCTGTTGTGAATCCGACCCCGACCGCTGACCGACCGCCGGACGCTCCCCCCCTGACACGGCCGAACCGGCACCAACTGACAGTGACGACTCCCGACCACGGAAGGAAACGGCCGGGCCTCCCCGGCAAGGGCACAACAGTGAAAAGACGAACCGTGCGACGACTGCTCCTCACGACCGTGCCGCTGTTGCCGCTCGTGGCCCTGGCCTACGTCCTGTGGCCGGCCCCCTTCGCCCCGCCCGCCTGGGCCGACGACTACGACGTGACCGCCCGGCCCCCCGAAACGCTCCCGCCGGGCACCGTCATCGGCACGGCCGCGCCGGACGGCTGGTCCCACCTGGTCATCAAGAGCCTGCCCCGGGTGCGACCCGGCGAAGAGGCCAAGGTCCCGCCCCTGGCCCGCTCCCTGACCGTCCGCATGACCCGCTGGATGTTCACCGCCTTCGTCGCCGACGTGCGGCCGGTCCGTCACGGCCGGCACACCCGTTACCACCTGCGGGCCGTCGCACTGGGCCTGGGCACCACCGTCAACGGGCAAGACGTGGTCGTCACCCCGCAGACGGCCAAGCAACACGGCGTCGAGCTGGACTGGATCACGCGGCAGATCCTGGACCGCGGCTACGCCACCCAGTCGCTGGCGACGATCGTCGTCCACGGCCCGACGTTCGCCCTGATGGACACGCCCGTCTGGTTCCGCTGCGGCACGAAGAACCGCCTGGTCCGGTTCCGTTACGCCCTGCTCGTCGACGCACCGACCGGAAGGCTCGACGTGCTGGTGTGGCTGCTCGACCCCGAGGGCGGCTGTGGCGGGACGGCCGAGGCCGCCGTCCTTTTCCCCGACCAGATCGACGAGGCCGAGTTGGTCGCCGACCCGCAAGGCTTCGACGCCCTGGGCATCGCCAACGAGGCGACGTTCGGGGTCGACCGCCTCCCCGCCCACCGGGCGAAGATCACCCTGCCGGCCGGGGTGTGGCAACTGGCGACCCGGACCCGGTTCACTCCCGAGCAGGCCCACGAACTCGAATCCGGCCTGCGGCAACTCGGCTTACCGTGACGGCCCGGGCCGCCGCCGCGCGCCCCTCGGCGTCCCCGAACCGCCGCCGGGCAGCCCGGCAGGGGTCCGTCCCCGTCCAGGGGCGTCCGTCGTCGTCCAGGGGGTCCGTCGTCGTCCAGGGGGGTCCGTCCCCGTCGGCCGACCTACTTCGGCTTCTTCCTCAGCCACCCGGAGAGGGCGTCGAGCCCGGCCGCGACCACGTTCCCCACCTGCTCCACGACCTTCCCCACCGGCCGCTCGTTGGCCACCGCCTCGAACGCCTTGAGGACGGCCGCCCCCCGTGCCTCACCGAGGTGTGAGACGAGAACCGGCACCAGCCCCTCGGCGACGCCGAACGTCTCGCCCCCGCGGGCACACACCGGGACCACGTCGGCGACCCGCGAGCCGAACTGTTCCCGCACCACGGCGACGCACTCCCGCACGGCCCGCTCCTTGGGCCGCGTCCCGGCCCGCCAGTCGTAAGGCGGTGCCCACTCGGCCGCGGGACTGAGCAAGTCGACGTGGGTGAGTACGACGACGACCGGGGGCCGGCGGAGGTGCGGGCGTTCGGCGAACCAGGCGGCGAGGCGGTCGAGCAGGTCGATGTCGGCGGCCCGGCCGGGACCGGTGGCCGGCGTCACCAGGAGGATCAGGTCGGCCAGGCGGCAGGCCTCGACCGCCGCCAGGTCCTCGTCGCCGACCCGTTGGCCGTAGCCGCTCGTGTCCCGCACGATCACGGTCTGGCCGCCGGGTAGCGTCAGGTCGAAGCGAGTGCCGCCGGGCACCGCCCGCCGGTCCGCCGCCGCCGCGTCCTTGCCCAGCAGGGCGTTGACCAGGCTCGATTTGCCGGACCCGACCGGGCCGACGACGGCGAACGTCACCGGCGGTGGCGATGGCGGGCCGTCGCCGTCGGGCACCACCCGCCGGTCGGCCGCCGCCTGACCCCCGGGCGGTTCCTGCCGCGCCGCCACCGGTGCCGCCGCCTGACCCCCGGGCGGTTCCTGCCGCGCCGCCACCAGTTCGCGGTACTTCTTGACCCCGACCTTGAGCCGGCCGCTGTTCAGCTCGATCAGGTAATAGCCCAGTTGCCGCACATACACGGCGTGGAACCAGCGGAGGAGGTTGCCGCGGATGCGGTCCGCCAGGGTGCCCAGGCCGACCCGGGCGGCCAGGAACCGCAGGCCGGTCGAGACGGGGTCGAGGACGGCAGCCCCGGCCCAGTACGCCGTCTGCCCCGTCTTGTACCACTCGTAAGCGACCCGGGCCGTCTTCACGTCCCGCAAGCGGATCAGGTGAGCACCGGGGACGTACTGGCGAACCAGGGAGTCGAGGTCGGCAGCGACCAACTCGACACAGGCGAGGACCTCGGGCAAGGTGAGGTGGTCATACGGGTCGGTCGGGCTGGGGCTATAGACCCGGCCGACCTCCGATGCCAGGGTGAGGGCCAAGGCGGTGTAGTGCTCGGCGGTGCCGATCTGCTCGAGGCTCACGGTCTCTGCGGCCCGGGCGTGGGCCTCCACCTTCTCCCAGGCGGTCCGGTCGCGGTCGGTCCAGTAGTCCGGGGGCGGGCCGGCGGTGTCCGGCAGCGGGCCGGGGCCACGCGTCCACCGCCACGCCAACAGGTAGGCCAGGGCGACGAGGCCGAGGAGCGGCCACCACACCCAGAGGTAGCCGGCCGACCACAGGTGGTAACTGCCGAGGCCCACGAGCACGGCGAACGGGGCGAGGTAGAGGACGGCAAGGACGATGAGGCGCGAGCGTGTCATGGGCGGGTCGGGGGCCAATCGCGGGCAGACCGGGCAGCCGAGGGGTTAGCGGTTACCGACACGGAAGCGGCGTTCGGCCTCGGCATACTGTTGCTGGTAATAGACCTTCAGGGCCGCGGCGTCGGGAACGTGCCCCTCACAGACGGCCTGGTAGTAGTAGCACAGGGCCCGGCCGAGGGCATAGGTCGTGGCCCCGGCCACGGCGGCCCCCACGGCCGAGCCGAGGAACGGCAACAGCTTCGTCGCCTGCCGCGCCAGGTGTCGCGCCAGCAGTCCCACCCCCAGGGCCGCCGCCACCTCCCGGAACCGCTCCGGGGAGAACGGCTGGCCGTACACACCCGCCAGGTGCCGGGCCATCCTGACCTGGATGCCGGGGATGATGAACAGGTCGACCAGCGGCACGGGCACCGCGCCGGCGGTGGCGGCCAGCGTGGCGTAGCCCAGAATGATCGGCTCGGCATGACGCCGATGCACGTCCTTGAGGGTCTCGGTCGCCTCCGAGAGCCGCAGCAGGGTCTGCCGGTAGGCCGCCGGAAGGAAGCGCAGCAGGGTGGCCTTGAGTTGTTCGCCGCCGTAGTTCGGGTCCGGGAAGCCGTCCTCCGGTCGGGTCAGGTCGATCGGGACGACGGCATCGACCAGGCCGGCGAAGGCCCGCGTGTGTGCGGCGAGGCAGCGGCGCAGGTCGTCGGGAACCGCCGTCGGACCCGCCGCCCGGACCGCCACGCCCGGGACCGCGACCTCGGAGGCCGCCATCCCGGCTATCGTGTCGGTGACCGCCGCCATGCCGGCTGTCGTGTCGGGGGTCGCGACCGGGAGGTCGAGCCATTCGGCGGGGTACGGTTCCGGGAGCGGCTTGCGGGGGATCGCCTCGTGCAGGCAGGTGACGCACAGGACGACGGGGCGGGACGGGGAGGCGCGGCGGACCGGTTCGAGGACGGCCCGCACGGTTCCTTGAGCGAGGTCAGTGGCCTTGACGGTCACGATCACGACGTGGGCGAGCGGGTCGAGTCGGGCGATGTCGTCGGTCGGGTCGTAGCCCGGTTCGTCAAGCCCGCGGGTGTCGAGGAAGGTGAGCAGCGGGGCTTCGGGGGTGGGGAACTCGAAGCGGCGGGTGGTGCGGGTCGTCGGCCGGAAGCCGCTACCGACGACGGCGTCGGGGGCCCCGGTGAGGAAGCGGACGACCGAGGTCTTGCCCGACTGCGTCTTGCCCAGCAGCCAGAATACCGGTACGGGGGTGTCGGCGCGGAGTCGGCGGAGGGTGGCGTCGAGGTCGGGCGGGCGGTCCTCACCGTCGCCGCCGCAGATCCGCCACAGTGTTCCGAGGAGCCGGTTCACGTAGTACCTCCCGTGTCGAACCGGACGCGCAGCCGAACCATACTCGCTCGTGCCCCCGGCCGGGGACGACCCCGAAGCCGGAGCGGTGACGGCCGCCCCGTCCCCACCCCGTTCCCACCCGCCCCGTCCCCGCCCGCCCCACCGAAGCGGGGCGAGCCAGTGCCGCCGACCGGCAGGCGGACCCGGCTGACCTGGGACCGACCCGACTGACCTGGGGTTGACCCGGTCGAGGGTGCCGGTTATCCGAGGCCGGTATCTTACCCGATTACCCCACCGCCGGGGCACGGCGTGTCATGGACGGAACGCGAACCGACGGAACGCGAACCCCACTGAAACTGTACGTCGCCGGGTCGGCCGTCGGCGACCCGGCCGAGGCGTACCGCGACGACGCGCCGGCGGCCGGTGGGTTCGCTCGCCTGACCTCGCCGAGCGACCCGGTCGAACTGGCCAACCGCGAACTGATCCGCCCCCCGGGGTGTCGGCGGGCCACCCCGGGGCTGGTCCCGTTCTCGGCGGCGTGGTTCGACGAACTGGAACAGAAGCGCTACCAGCGGCACGGGGTGTGGCTGCCGGCGGCCCTGGAATTCGGTCGGCACCCCGGTGAAGCGGTGCTGCTGCTCGGCCCCGGCCTGGGCAGCGATGCCATCCGCTACCTGCGGACCGGTTCGCTGGTCACCATCGGCCTGTCCCCGGGCGACCGGGCCGAACTGATCCGCGACAACCTGAGCCGGCACGGCCTGGCGGCCCGCCTGGCGGACGTGAGCGGGCCGAGGATGCCGTTCCCGGACGGGCACTTCGACGTGGTCACCTGGAACGCCCTGTACGACCCGCAGCCGCCCGACCCGGCCCGCGTGGACGAGCTGTTCCGCGTCCTGAAGGCCGGGGGCAAGGTGATCGGGCTGTTCCCCGCCCGCTACGACGCGGGTTACTGGCAGGACCTGCTCCTGCCGCTGCAATGGCTGTACTGGCACAGGCCGGCCGACCCCACCACCGGGGCCAAGACGAGCGGCCGGCGACTCCGCGCCCTGTTCGGCCGCTTCCACCAGTTCCGCGTCGCCAAGCGGCACCTGCGCCGCTCGGAACTGCCCCACCCCTGGCGGGTGCTGCCGCTGGTGCTGCTGGAACGGCTGCTCGGCCGCGTCCTGGTCTTCAAGGCCTTCAAGCCGCTCTCGGCCCGCTCGGGGTCGGCCGTACCCCTGGCCGCCTGAGCCGCGACCGTTCCCGCCCGCCCGCCGATCCGGTACAACACCTGACGGTACCTGTATCTCCCTCTGCCCCCCGGCCGCCGACGGGGCCGCCCGCGCATGCCCGACCTCGCGTTCCAGCAGTGCATCAACCCGCATTGCCGAGCCACCGTCGACCTGGGCGACACCGCCTTCCGCTGCCCGCGGTGCGGCGGGCTTCTCGACGTGGCCTACGACTGGAACCGGCTGCCCGTCCCGAGGTCCTTGGCCGAGTTCGAGCGGAAGTGGGCCAACCGGTCCGACCCGCTCGACTTCTCCGGCGTCTGGCGGTTCCGCGAGCTGTTCCCCTTCGCCCCGCCCGAGAAGGTCCTGACGATCGGCGAGGGCCAGACCCTCTGCCAACGGGCCGACGCCGTGGCCGCCTACGTCGGCATGAACCCCGGCCGGGTCTTCCTCCAGTACGAGGGGATGAACCCCAGCGGCAGCTTCAAGGACAACGGCATGACGGCGGCCTTCACCCACGCCCGCCTCACCGGGGCCAGCCGCGCCGCCTGCGCCAGCACCGGCAACACCAGCGCCAGCCTGGCCATCTACTGCGCCGCCGGCGGCTCCCCTCCCCTGCGGGCGGTCATCTTCATCGGCTCCGGCAAGATCAGCTACGGCAAGCTCTCGCAAGCCCTCGAACACGGGGCCCTGACGGTGCAGATCGCCGGCGACTTCGACGACGCCCTGCGGCAGGTCCAGGAGGTGAGCCGCCAACTCGGCATCTACCTGGTCAACAGCATCAACCCGTTCCGGCTCGAGGGTCAGAAGTCGGTCATGCTGCGGGTCCTGGAGGCCCTGCGCTGGCGGGTGCCCGACTGGGTCGTCGTACCCGGCGGCAACCTGGGGAACGTCTCCAGCTTCGGCAAGGCCTTCATCGAGCTGCAGGAACTGGGCCTGATCGACCGGCCGCCGCGGCTGGCCGTCGTGAACGCCGCCGGGGCCGACACCTTCTACCAACTCTACGAGCGGCACGGGCTGCGCTGGAACGGCGGCCAGTTCGACCGGGCCAAGTACGACTCCTACCTCCGGGCACTGGACGCCGCCGGCCGCCGGGCCGACACCCTCGCCAGTGCCATCGAGATCAACCGCCCGGTGAACCTGCCCAAGGCGCTGCGGGCCCTGGAACGCTGTGGCGGCGTGGTCCGCGAGGCGACCGACCAGGAGATCCTCGACGCCAAGGCCAAGGTCGGGGCCGGCGGCCTGGGATGCGAACCGGCCAGTGCGGCCGGCGTCGCCGGCCTACTCAAGCTGGTCCGCGAGGGCGTGATCGACAAGGACGAGACGGTCGTGTGCGTGCTGACCGGGCATGTGCTGAAGGACCCCGACGCGACCGTGGCCTACCACACGGCCGACCCCACCGTCTTCGAGGCCAAGCTCGGCAGACGGGGCGTCAGGCGGGCCTTGTTCGCCAACCGCGCCGTCCAGGTTCCCAACGACCTGGCGGAGATCGTCAAGGCCATCGAGCTGTACGCCTAGCGGTGGGTCGGTGACGGCCGCGGCCCCCGCAGGCACCCGTCCGCCCCACCCGTCCGCCGCCCGCCCCCCACCGCAGCCTGTCACGCCACGCACCGCCGCGGCCGTGCCGTGCCTGGCGGCTTCCGGTCGTAGGCTTCGGTTCCGGTCAGGTCGTCGCGCCGCCGGGGGGTTGTGAACCGCCACCGGGCCGCGGTACGTAGCGGGCCACCCTGGCGCGGGCCTGGCCCCGCTTGCACTTCGGGGCACCCAGGATCTCCGGCAGCACGACGGCGATGGCCAGCCCCTGGCTACTGGTCAGCAGCGCGGTCAGGTTCTTGGCGAAGGTCGGCCGGGCCGTCGATCGCGGGCGGCTGCCGTAGCGGGGAGTGCCGCGGGGCGAGGGCATGCCGGCGGCACCCGGGGGGGGTGCGGGTGCCCCCGCCGCGGGTACGACCTGCGCGACGGGGAGGTCGGCCGGGGCGGCGGTCAGGCCGCGGTCTTCTCTCGCTTCCTTGGTCGGGTCGGGGAAGTCGTCGGCGAGGCGGGGGCGGGACCGCTCCGGCTTCCTCTCGGGGGGCGGCGGGGACGGCGGCGCGGGCGGTGGAGGCTCGGCCGTCTTGCGGCGGAGGCGGTCGATCTCGGCCAGGAAGCGGTCCACATCGGAGGCCGGCTGACGAGGCCCGCCGGCGGCACCGGGCGGGCGGAGGCGAGCGGCATTGGCCCCTTGCCCCTCGTTCAGGTTATTGAGCAACTTCGCCACCGTGCCCACGACCGTGGAAATGATCACGATGACGATGATGAGGACGAGGAGCGGGGGAAGCATGGCTCACCACGGTAAGAAAGAGGTGTGGCCCGGGCGGGGGCCTCAGTTGGCCCGACCGGCGGGGCTTTCCCCGCCACCGCTCATGGCGGCGATGTTGTTGCGCATCGCCGTGTCGGACTGCAGATTCTTGAGGTTGTAGTAGTCCAGGATGCCGAGGTTGCCTCGGTGGAAGGCTTCGGCGATGGCCAGGGGGATTTGCGCCTCGGCCTCGATCACCTTGGAGCGATTTTCTTCGCACAGGGCGCGCATCTCTTGCTCACGGGCGACGGCGGCGGCGCGGCGTTTTTCGGCCTCGGCCTGGGCGACGCGGAGGTCGGCGGCGGCCTGGTCGGCGGCCAGCTTGGCCCCGATGTTCTCGCCCGGCTCCAGGTTGGCGATGTCGATGGAGACGATCTCGAAGGCCGTCTGGGCGTCCAGGCCGGAGTGCAGCACGGTCTGGGAGATCATGCCGGGGTTGGCCAGGACCTCCTTGTGGTCGTGGGCCGAGCCGATCGCCTTGACGATGCCCTCGCCGACGCGGGCGATGATCGTCTCCTCGGTCGCCCCGCCGACGAGCCGCTCCAGCTTCGTGCGGACGGTGACCCGGGCCTTGGCCAGCAACTGGATGCCGTTCTTGCAGACGGCGTCGAGGAATTGCTTGCCCTTGGCCGGGTCGGGGCAGTCGATGACCTTGGGGTTGACGCTGGTGCGGACGGCTTCGAGCACGTCACGGCCGGCCAGGTCGATGGCGGCGGCGGTCTTCCACGGCAGTTCTAACCCGGCCTTGTGGGCGGCGATCACCGCCGTGGCCGTCTTCGGCACGTTCCCGCGGGCCAGGAAGTGCGACTCCAGGTCGCTGGTCGTCACCTTCACGCCGGCCTGCACCAGGGCGATCTTCTGCCGCACGATCATGGCGTAGTCGACGTTGCGCAGCTTCATGCCGATCAGGCTGCCCATGCCGATGTCGGCCTTGGTGAGCAGGGCCTGGATCCACAGGCGGATGAAGCTGAAGAAGATGAACAGGAAGACCAGGAAGATCAGCACCGCGACGAGGGCGATGCCGATCAGGATCATGTTCGACTGGCTGATGTTGCCGCCGCCGCCGGCGGCCTTGTCGGCGGCCTTACCGGCCTGGGCCAGGAGTGCGAGAGGGGTAGACCACGTCACGGGTGTCGTTCCTTTCGGGGGTCGGGCCGCACCGTGGTGGTCGCGGCTCGGGGGACGGACGAAGGGGGATCGCGGGCCGGGCGGTCAGCGGCGCTTCCCAGGTCGAGGTCGAGGTCGGCGGTCGCTTCCCAGGTCGAGGTCAGCGGTCGCTTCCCAGGTCGAGGTCGAGGTCCAGGTCGTCGCCGGGCCGTCTGGGCGGTGGCGAGGTATCGGGCCGGCGGTCGGCCCCGTCGCGGGGTTGGCTGCCGCTGGCCGCTCGGGCGTCCGGGTCGAGGTCGGTCACGTCGGCGGGCGGCTCGATCTGCCGGACGATGACGACGTTACCCCTGACGGCGATGCAGCGGACCCACACGCCGGCGTCGAGCATGATGCCCTCGGTCATGGCGTCGATGCGGCGGCCGTCGAACTCGACCGTGCCGCTCGGTCGCATCGGCGTGACGGTCTTGCCGGTCCGGTTCTTGAGGGCCTCCAGTTCGCTGGCACCCGGGAGGGCCAGAGGCTCGGCGGCGGCAGCGAGTTCCTCGCCGACCGACATCCGCCGGTAGGCCGCCACGATCACATAGCCGATCGCGGGTAGGCCGACGGCCAGGGCGGTCACGGCCACCACCGCCTCGGTCGGGGTCCCCTGGGCCAAGATGATACCCACCCCGAGGGCCAACAGCAACAACGAGACGACGACGAGTATCCCGCCGGTGGGCAGGAGGACTTCGGCCAGCAGGCTGATCACCCCGAGGGTGAACAGGATGACGGCGATGTGCAGGTATTCCATGTTCGGATCAGTGTTCCGCTTGTGTCGCCCTGGGGTGGCGGCGGCCGGTCCGGGCCGCCGGTCACACCTCCTTGACCACGATCCGGGTTCCCTCGACCTGGATGACTTGGACGCGGGTGCCGGCGGGGATGAAGGCCCCGTCGGACACGACGTCGACGAACTTGTCGCCGAACTTGACGACCCCCGCAGGTCGCAGGGGGGTGCTGGTCGTGCCCATGGCCCCGAGCAGTTGGGCGGCCTCGCCGGCCCCGGGCAGGTATTCGCTGGAGGCCACTTCGGCCGGGGCCTCCAGGACCAGGCGGTTGGCACCGGGGAGTTTGGGCAGGAAGCGGGCGATGGTGATCGCCAGGGCGGCCGCCCCCATCAGGGCGAACAGGTACTGGGACACCCGCACCCCGAGGGTGCCCCACTCGGCCGGCGTCTGCGGGATCTTGTCGAGGGTCACCAGGCCCAGGCCGGCCAGCATGCAGATGATGCCGAAGATGCCGGCCGCCCCGAACCCGGGCAGCACGAAGATCTCGATGCCGATCAGGGCCAGCCCCAGCAGGAACAGCAGCAGGGCCAGGACGAACGTCTGGCCGCTGAACTTCGAGTGGGCCCAGAAGACCAGGATGAAGCACAACGCCGCCAGGATGCCCGGGACGGTCAGGCCCGGCACCTTCAGCTCCAGGATCAGTCCGGTGAAGCCGATGACCAGCAACAGGACGGTGACGACCGGCAGGCGGAGGAACTCGGAGAAGCGTTCGAGCAGGCCGGGGTCGGCGTCGCGGGGGTCGTTCCAGCCGTAGGCGGCGGACACGGCCCGGGCGTCGGTGCCCTCGACCACCGCCCGGGCCAGGCCGTACTCCAGGGCCTGCGAGGCGGTCAGCTTCAGGAGCGTCTTGTCGGGCTTGACGACCTTGACCTCGGTCCAGTCGTCCTTGTTGTTCTCGTACTCCGCGCGGGTCATGAACCGCCGCACGGTGCGGTTGGTCTTACCCTCGACGCGGACGATCTCCAGGCCGTCACGGGTGAACATGCCGTCGATCAGCAGGCCGGGGTAGCCCTGGGCCTCGGCGAGTTCGCGGACGCTCTTGAGGTTGGCGGCGACGTCGGCCGGCCGGGTCACCTTCGGGTCGACGTAGCGGGAGAAGTCGCCGATGACGGCCTCCTTGGCGTCGCCGGCGGCGTCCGGCTTGGGCCGGGACATGACGATCTCCGAGCAGCCCAGGGCCACGACCGTGCCGGCGGCCGGGGCACTCTCGGGGATGAAGGCGACGATCTTGATCGGCTCCTCACCGGCCTGGGCGGCGCGGAGGTCGTCGGCCAGCTTCCGGGCCGTGTCCAGGTCGTGGCCGCCGGCGGTGATTTCCAGGATCAGGACGTTGCCGCCCTTGCGGCGGATGTCGCGGATGACCCGGCCGACCGATTCCCGCGTCGCCCCGTCGATGTCCTTCTGGATGGCCCAGCGGTAGACCTCGGGGGTGCGGCCGGCCAACGGGTCGTCCCGCAGCGACGGCGGGGGCAGCCCGTAGAGTTCGGCCACCTCGGTGCGGTTCTCGGCCAGGGCCTTGCACAGCCCCACCTCCCGGGCCACACTCGCCGGGTACAGGCCGATGCTGCCGTCCGCTATCCCGGGCACCTCCGAGACCCCCGCCAGCCGGGCCAACTGGGCCGCGTCCCGCCGGTCGATGTACACCTTCTCCTTGTCGTTCGGGTCGGTCTTGTCGAACCCCCAGCGGACCTCGACGGCCGCGTCCCACATCTTCTGCACCAGCGCGAAGCGGTTGGCCCGGTTCAGCAGCCGCAGCGTCGACAGGTAGATCGCCTTCATGTCGTCGTTGGGCGGGGGCACGGCGTCACCGGCGACCTGACCGATCGAGGCGGACCGGCTCATGACCACCTCCCGACAGGCCAGGACCGGCAGGACCGTGTGCGCCGTCACGTTGGCCCGGACGAAGGCCACCGTCGTCTTGCCGGCGGCGTTCACCGACTCGATGTACTCCTTGAGCTTGCCACAGATCCAGAAGTCGGCGGTCGCGGCCGGCTTCCCGTCCGGGTTGAAGTCGAAAATGACGGTGGTGACCGGCTGGGCGGCGTCCGGCTTGATCCGCGCCCCGACCGTCGCTCGGATCTGGTCGACGGCCAACTGAGTGATCGGGTTCGGGACGGTCACGATCATGCCGTCGCCGCCCTGGGCCCGGACCGGGCCGGCCGACAGCACGGCGGCCACGACCGTGACGACCGCGACGACGCGAGGGGCAACAGGGACGGCGCTGCCGCGGGGAAAGACGAACAGACGGACCGGGATCGACATCGGTAGGCATTCCTTCCTGGCGCGGCGGTACGATTGACCCCACACATGCAGATTATAACGGTCCCGCGAACCTGGGGCAAAAGAACCTTTGGTGGGGCTCGTGGTGCCACCGGACTGACACCCGGCCCGACACACCCGGCGAGGCCACCGGCCCGGTCGCCGACGAGGCCACCGGCGAGTGAGGCCCCCCGAGCCTCAGCCTTGCTGGCGTCCGCCCGGCGCGGGTGTCGGACACGGTTTCCGGCCAAAGGCCACAATCTCCCTGGAGCCGGATCGAAGAACACACCGGAGGGTCCGTCAAAACTGAGGGTCAGAACCGCGGTGCAGGGTCACCCGGCCGAGAACCGAAAGGGGGGTCGTATGTTCGAGTACAAGTTCGTGCAGTGCCGCTGCCTGTTCCAGGGGGGCACGGCGTCGGTCGATCCGATCCGGCAAGAGGTCGAACGGCACGCCCAGGAGGGGTGGCGACTGGTGCAGGTGCTGGTGCTGGTCCCGGCCGCCGTCCCGGAGAATTACGAGTTGATCTTCGAGCGACCGTGCCGCGGGTCGTGACCGCCACGTCTCGCCGACACGTCCTGAGCCGGTGTAGAATGAGGTCGTTCCCGACGTGTCCGACCGTATCCCCCTCTCTTGTCCTGCCGCCGCGTGGGCCGGCCCCGGCGTGTGAGCGCGTGTGAGCGCGTGTAAGCCGTCGCCCGCGATGGCGGTATCCTGGTCCGGAAAGTCCCGCATGGCCGAGCCGCCGCTCACCCGCGTCAGCCTGCTGGCCCGCCTCCGGGACGGCCGGGACGCCGACGCCTGGCGGGAGTTCGTGCAGCTCTACGGGCCGGTGGTCTATCGCTTCGCCCGCAACCGGGGCCTGCAGGACGCCGACGCCGCCGACCTGATGCAGGACGTGCTGCGGAGCGTGGCCCGGAACGCCGGCCGCCTGGAGTACGACCCCGGCCGGGGGACGTTCCGGGGTTGGCTCTACACGGTGACGCGGAACAAGATCTACAACTTCCTGAGCAGCCAGAAGTCGCGGCCGCGGGCCAGCGGCGAGGAGGACGCCCAGGAACGGCTCGACGCCACCCCCGCCCGGGCGGAGGACGGCCCCGAGGCCGAGTGGGAACGGGAGTACCAGCGCAGGCTCAGTGCCCGGGCCATGGAACGGGTGCGGGGGGAATTCCAGCCGGCGACCTGGCAAGCGTTCTGGCAGACGGCCGTCGAGGGCAAAACGGCGGCCGAGGTCGGGGCCGACCTGAAGATGACGACCGGGGCCGTCTACGTCGCCAAAAGCCGCGTCCTGGCCCGCCTCCGCGACGAGGTCAAGCGGCTCATGGACGCCGAGGACGCCTGACTGCCACCCCACCGCCCCGCTCACGGGACAGGCCATGTCGCTGCCGACCACGACCGATTGCCCGCCGATCACCGACCTGGAGCGGCTGCTCCGGGGCCGGCTCAGCGAGGCCCGCACCACCGCCCTGACCGAACACATCGGCGGCTGTCACGACTGTCAGCAGCGGCTCGAGTCGCTGACGGCCCCGGCCCACGGCATCGCCGAGGACCTGCGCGACTTCACCCGCAACACCCCGCCCTCCGACTCCGCCTACTGGAAGGCCCTGGCCGCCGCCGAGGAGAACCTTCGCGCCACCGCCGCCCTCGCCCCCGCCCCCGCCGACCCCGCCAGCGCCGACCCCGCCAGCGCCGGGGAGCTACGGCTCGACTTCCTGCAACCGTGCCAGGAGCCGGGCCGCATCGGCAAGCTCGGTCGGTTCGGCATCTTGCGGGTGATCGGCCGGGGCGGCATGGGCGTCGTCCTGTACGCCCACGACCCGCACCTCGACCGCGACGTGGCCGTCAAGGTCATCGACCCCCGCCTGGCCGACAACGAGGTCGCCCGCCAGCGCTTCTGCCGCGAGGCCCGCTCGGCCGCCGCCGTCACCCACGAGAACCTCGTCGCCGTCTACCAGGTCGATGAGGACGAGGCCTCCGGACTGCCCTACCTGGTCATGCAACTGGTCAGCGGGGAGTCGTTGGAGCAGCGGCTGAGGCGGGTCGGCCCCCTGTCGGTGACGGAGGTCGCCCGGCTCGGGATGCAGGCCGCCGCCGGGCTCGCCGCCGCCCACGCCGGCGGACTGATCCACCGCGACATCAAGCCGGCCAACATCCTGCTGGAGGCCGGCACCGACCGGGTCAAGCTGACCGACTTCGGCCTGGCCTACGCCGCCGAGGACGTCAAACTCACCCGCAGCGGCTTCATTGCCGGAAGCCCGCTGTACATGGCCCCCGAGCAGGCCCGCGGCGAGGCGATCGATTACCGGGCCGACCTGTTCAGCCTCGGCAGCGTCCTCTACGAGGCGGCCGTCGGTCACCCCCCGTTCGAGGCCAAGACCCCCCTGGCCGTCCTCCGCCGCATCTGCGACGACACCCCGCCGCCGCTGCACAAGGTCAACCCGGCGATCCCGCGGTGGTTGTCGCAGACCGTCGAGCGCCTGCTGGCCAAGAACCCGGACGACCGCTACCAGTCGGCCTCCGAAGTAGCCGAGACCTTCGCCGCCGCACTGGCCCGCGAACACGCCCTGTCGCCGCTCGACCTGCCGGCCTCGGCCTGTGCCGCCGCTGGCCGCAGCGGGCACGCCCCACAGGCCCGCCACCTCACCCGTTGGAAGAGCCTCCTCTGTCGCGGCCTGCCCTGGCTTGGCGGGGCCGCCTTGGGGGCCTTCCTCCTGGGGCTGCTCTGGTCCCCCGAGCCGGTCGAACGGGTGGTGCGGGTGGAGGTGCCGGCCCCGCCGGCCCCGCCGCCCGAGCCTGGTCCGGCCCCCCGAGCTGTCTTCCCCGGCGAATCGGGGGCCTTGTGGGCGGTCACCTTCCTACCCGGCGACCGACTGGCCCTGGGAGCGGAAGACGGCTCGGTCAAGATCACCGACCTGCGACGGGCCAGCGTCCTCAAGACGCTCGAGCCCCGCCAGAACGGTACCGCCTGGTCCCTCGACGTGTCCGCCGACGGCAAGTTCCTGGCCGCCACCTGCGACGACTCCCGCGTGACGGTCTGGAACCTGGAAACGTTCGCCGTCACCTACTCCTTCCCGCAGCCGACCTCGACCAAGGCGGCCGTGTTCAACCCCGACGGCAGCAAGCTGGCGACCGGCGACCGCAACTCGACGATCCGCCTCTGGGACATCGCCGCCGAGATCCCGACCCCGCTGCTGGGCCACCGCGGCACCGTGAACGCCCTGGCCTTCAGCCCGGACGGCTCCCGCCTGGCCAGCGCCGGGTCCGACGGCACCGTCAAGGTCTGGCACCTCGACGACACCACGGCCGACCCCATGACCCTCGACCTGCACAAGGGGCCGGTCTACGGCGTCGCCTTCGGCCCGGACGGCTCCCGCCTGGCCACCACCGGCTGGGACGGCACGGTGCGGATCTGGGACGCCCACCGCGGCACCCAGGTGCAGACGATCAAGGCCCACGACGGCGACTCCTGGTCGGTCAGCTTCGGCCACGACGGCCAGACGGTCGCCAGCGGCGGGTCGGACGGCTTCGTCCGCGTCTGGGAGGTGGAATCCGGCCGGGAACTGTTCTCCTACCGCACCGGGCGGGCCGTCCACGTCGTCCGCTTCGCCAAGGACGGTACCACCCTGGCCGCCGGCGGACGCGACGGCACCCTGCGGGTCTGGGACGTGAAGTGAGCCGCCGCCGCCCCACCGGACGACCTGCAGCCCGACAGCGGCCCGGCAGCGGCCCGACAGCGGCCCGGCCCCCGCACTCCCTCGCCCGCCGGCGGTCCCCAGCCGGCACCAGCCCAGGCTCCCTCACTTGGTGTCCATGACCACCTTCAGGTCCTTGGCCACCACGAACAGCCGGATGTGTCGCCGCAGGTCGCGGGTGAACCCGCGGATGTACTCGCCGTAGACGATCGACTGGCCGCCCTCCGAGCCGATCGACAGCGTCACCTTGTCCTGTCCCGAACCTTGCCAGGCGAACACCAGCAACTTTTCCTTCTCGAAGTTGACCAGCTTCTTGAGGTCGTCGGCGGCGTCCCTCACGACCGGGTTCTTGGCGAGATCGTCGGCCGAGGTCACGACCGCAGGCTCGGTGGCCCGGCCGGGCTTCTCCGGGAAGGCGAGCTTGAGGTCCTTGGTCGGGACCTCCTTGACGGTCGGCTTGTCCTTGTCGTCGGCCGGGGACACGGGGGCGACGCAGAGGACGCAGAGGACGCAGAGGACGGTACGGACGACCGGAACGACCGGAACGACCGGAACGACCGGGACGACCGGAACGGTCAGGGCGGCACGGACGGCACAGGCACGGACATTGCGGACGGCACGGACGGCACAGGCACGCATGGGCAACCTCGGGGGAAAGAGGAGAGGAACGGCGAGCGGCGCGGGGCGGCTAGCGGAGGGCGGCTTCGGCGGCCGCCACGTCGCTTCGGAGTTGCTCGGCGAGTTCGGCCACGCCGGCGAACGGCCGGGTGTCCCGCAAGCGCGTCACGAACTCCACCGCCATCGACTTACCGTATAGATCGCCGGTAAAGCCGATCAGGTGGACCTCGATCTTGCGGGCGTCTTCGCCGAAGGTCGGGTTGGGGCCGACGTTGGCAGCCGCCGGCCAGCGCCGCCCCGCGACCTCGGCCCGGACGGCGTAAACCCCGTTGCCGGGCAGCAGCGTCGCCACGCCGTCCAGGTTGGCGGTCGGGAAGCCGATGGCGCGGCCCCGTCGGGCCCCGGCCACGACCGTTCCGGTGATGCGGTAGGGTCGGTCCAGGAGTTCGGCGACGCCGGCCACGTCGCCCCGCACGATGGCGGCCCGCACCCGACTACTGGAGACCGGCTCACCGCGGTGCCTGACCGGGGGAACTTCCTCGAAGGCGATGCCGGCGGTGCGGCAGAGTTCCCGGAGCGTGGCGTTGCTGCCGGCCCGGCCGCGACCGAAACGGAAGTCGTACCCCTCGACCACCGCTCGGGCCCCGAGCTGTCGGGCCAGCACGTCCTCGAAGAACGCCTCCGGGCTGAGGGCCAGCAGGGCCGGACCGGTCCGCAGGACGACGACGTGGTCGGCCCCGGCGGCGTGCAGCAGGGCGGCCCGGTCGGGTATCGTGGTGAGCGGGGGCCGGGGGGTGCCGTCCGGGTGCAGTACCTGGTAAGGCGGCGGGTCGAAGGTGACGACGACGGCGGGGCCGCCGACCGCCCCGGCCTGCCGACGCACCGCCGCCACCAACGCCCGGTGGCCCAGGTGGACCCCGTCGAAATTGCCGACCGTAACGGCCCCGCCCGTGAACTCGTCGGGGGGATGGGCGGACCATTCGAGCGAAACCGTGGCCATGAGATTATCTTGCGGCGCGTCGGGGGACCCGGAAAGCCGACCGGGCGTCTCTGCCGGGCGTCCGTCCCGGGCGTCTGTTCCGGGTGCCGGCTCGGTGCTACGATGACGGTTCGGATCGGTCGGACGGCCGGACGGCCGCCGCCGCGTCTCGCGGGGGAGGAAAGTCCGGGCTCCACAGGGCACGGTGATGGATAACGTCCACCACTGGTAACGGCTCCGGGAACGAACCCCGGCCCGGGCCGCCAACAGGCGGGAAAGTGCAACAGAAAGTATACCGCCCCTTCGGGGGTAAGGGTGAAATGGTGCGGGGCGCAAGCCCTTAATGTAAGAGCGCACCAGCGACGGGGTGACCCGTCGGCTCGGCAAACCCCACCGGGAGCAAGGTCAAGCAGGAGACAGGGTCGGCCCGACCCGTTACGATCTCCGGGTAGACCGCTCGAGCCTACGGGTAACCGTGGGCCTAGATAAATGGCCGTCACCCGTCCGTCCGGGCGGGGACAGAACCCGGCTTACAGGCCGCCCGACCGATCCGTCCGGGGCGAGCGGCGCGGCGTCCGCCCGCCGCGAGCGGGTCACGAAACACCGGTGACCCCACGGGCACCGCCCGGTACGCGAAACAACATCGACACCGGTGACCCCACGGGCACCGCCCGGTACGCCGTCCGTCCGGGCCAGGAGACACGGTGCCCTCACGGGCACCGCTCGTCACGCCAAACGCCCGCGTGTCAGTCGTAGCCGCCACCGCTTTCCGAGTACAGTTCCCCCAGCGGGCCGCCCTTGTAGAAGCGGCGACCGAGGTTGGGGTTGTACGGCGTCCAGGCACTGGGGTTGTTACGGTCCTCCTTCAATTCCCGCAGGACCATGTGCATGCGGGTGTCGAGCAGGTCGATGAGGTGCAGAAGCATCGCCTCGGGGGTCATCGGCACTTTCGGGCTGCCGTGGGCCAGTTCCCCGTGGTGGCTCAGGATCATGTGGTGCAGGCGGAGCAGCAGTTCGCGTGGGAACGGCTCGCCGGTGAGTTGCGGCACCTTGGCCACGGCCTGGGTCAGCATCTCGACGGCGATCGGGATGTGGCCGACCAGTTGCCCCTCGTCGGAGTAGCCGAAGGCCCGGGCGTAGGTCAGTTCCCGGGTCTTGCCGGCGTCGTGCAGGAACACGCCCAGGAGCACCAGGTCGCGGTCGACGCCGGGGTAGAGGGGGAGGAGCCGGTCGGCGGCGTCCATCATGGAGACGACGTGTTCGAGCAGGCCGCCGACGTAGGCGTGGTGGAGTTTGACGCCGGCCGGGCAGGTCAGGAAGGCCCGCATGAAGTCGTCGTCCATGAGGAAGCACTCGGCCAGGGCGCGGAGGTGCGGGTTGCCGAGCCGCAGCAGGTAGCCGCGCAGCCGCTCCGTCAGCTTCGGGACGCTCTGCTCGGTCTGGGGCAGGAAGTCGGCGAGTTCGACCTTTTCCGGCTCGACCCGCTCGAGGGCGGTGAGGATGACCTGCAAGGCCCCCTGGAAGAGCTGGACTTTGCCGGAGACGTGCAGGAAGTCGCCGGGGGCGAAGCCGCGGACGACCGGGTCGGTGACGTTCCACATGCGGCCCGAGATGCCGCCGGTCCGGTCGCGCAGCTCGACGAGCAGGAACGGGGCCCCGTTGCGGTTGGCACGGAGTTGCTTGTCGGTCACCAGGTAGACATCGTCGAGGTGGTCGCCGTCGCGGAGCTGTTCGACGAATCGTCGCGGCATGCCGGTCCCTTTCCGAAGGTCACCCACCGCCCGGGTCTGGGTCATTGTAATCGGCCGGGGCGGGGCGAAGCGGCGGGGATAGAATGAAGCGGCCCACAGCCCGAGGTGAGTCATGAGCGCGGCAGCAGCAGCGTCCGGGTCGCGGCCGGTGACCGTTCCCGAGTTCCGAGCGGCCAAGGCCCGGGGGGCGAAGCTGGCGGTCGTCACCGCCTACGACTACACGACCGCCCGTATCTGCGACGAGGCCGGGGTCGAGGCCGTCCTCGTGGGGGACTCGCTGGGCATGGTCGTGCAGGGCCAGCCGAACGCCCTCTCCGTCACGCTGGGGGAGATGATCTACCACAGCCGCTGCGTGACCCGGGGGGTGCGACGGGCCTTGGTCATCGCCGACCTGCCGTTCCTCAGCTACCAGGTCAGCCCGCGGCAGGCGGTCCGCAACGCGGGGCGGTTACTCAAGGAGGGCGGGGCCCAGGCGGTGAAGCTGGAGGGCGGCGTGCGGGTGCGCGACGCCGTCCGGCGGTGCGTCGATGCCGGCATCCCGGTCATGGGGCACATCGGCCTGACGCCCCAGGCGGTCCACCAACTGGGCGGCTTCAAGGTGCAGCGGGACGCCGAGGCCCTCCTCGCCGATGCCACCGCCTTGCAGGAGGCCGGCGTCTTCGCCCTCGTCGTCGAATCGGTCCCCGCCGATCTGGCGGCCCGGGTCACCGCCTCGGTCAGCGTCCCGACCATCGGCATCGGGGCCGGGCCGGCCTGCGACGGTCAGGTGCTGGTACTGCACGACCTGATCGGGCTGTTCCCGGACTTCCAGCCCAAGTTCGTGAAGCGGTTCGCCGAACTCGGCACCGCCCTGAAGGGGGCCGTCGAGGCCTACTGCCGCGAGGTCCGGGCCGGCACCTTCCCCGCCGCCGAACACGCCTACCGCTGACCGGACGGCCGCCGCCCGCCAGACACGGCGACCGGACGGTCGCCGCTCGTCGAGGTCGCCTGACGAGCGGCGCGGCGTCAGACCGCCGCGAGCGGAACTCGGCGACCGGACGGTCGCCGCTCGTCGAGGTCGCCTGACGAGCGGCGCGGCGTCAGCCCGCCGCCAGCGACGCCCGCCGGGAGCGGCGTGGCTCACTCCGGGCGGAACGTGGCGTAGGAGTTCTCGGTCTCCCACAAGGTGACCTCGACGACCCGCACGTTACGGGCCGACGCCATCAGCCGGGCCCGATCGAAGATCAACCGGGCGATGTTCTCGGCCGTCGGGTTGACCTCGACGACCACGACCGGTTCGCCGAGGCGGCGGAGTTCCGGCAGGGCGGGGTCGTCCCGGTGCAGGATCATGCGGTGGTCGAGGTTCTCGTCGATCCAGGCCCCGATCGACCGCTTGATGTCGGAGAAGTCCACGACCATGCCGAGCGGGTCGAGTCCGGACGACTCGAAGGTGACCACGGCCTTCCCGTTGTGCCCGTGCAGGTGGCGGCACTTGCCGGCGTAGTTCAGCAGCCGGTGGCCGTAGCAGAAGTGGATCTCTTTGGTGACGCGGAACATGCTGCGGATGCTCGGTTAAGGGTCCGGGGATCGGGCCGGGACTGCGGCGGTCAGGACTCGGGGTTAGGCGGCGTAGCGGGTCGGGTCCGGGGTACCGGCCTGGGCGAAGGCGACCCGCCGCTCGTGGCACTTGCTGCAGCGTCCGCAGTGCAGGCCGTCGGCCGGGCGGATGCACGAGAAGGTGTGGGCCAGCGGGTAGGCCGCCCCGCGACGGATCACGTCGGTCTTGTGCAGTTCGCAGAACGGCCGGACGACCCGGACGGTGCCGCCGACCGAGCGGTTGACCACGCCGGCCATCTGGGCGAAGAACTCGGGGGTGGCGTCCGGGAAGGGGTTGACGGCCAGGGGGGCCAGGGCGATCTCGGGGACGCCGTGGAGGTGGCACCAGAGCAGCGACTTGGCCAGCAGCAGGACGTTGCGACCGGGGAGGAAGACGTCTTCGTCCGGGGTGCCGGCCGCGGGGACGCCGACGCCGGTCAGGCTCCAGTGGTCGCCGTACACGTCGCGGACCGGTTGATCCAGGCAGACGAGCGGCCGCAGGGCGGGGGTACGCACGGCCTCGAGGAAGCGGGCCAGGTAGTCGCGTTCGACGCCCTCCCAGAGCAGGCCGGTGCGGACGTAGACGGGGTAGACGACGGGGTAGGCCCGGGCCGCCTCGGCCAGTAGCACCGCGCTATCCAGCCCGCCGCTGACCAGGACGGCCAGGGGCGAATCGGGATGGGGCGGGGGCCAGGGGGTGGTGTGTCGCGCGGGAGTCATCGCTGCGATTGTAGCCGTCGCCGGCGGGGCCGGACCAACCCGACCGGCCGACGACGCGGGGACGGCCCCGGCATCGCCCCGCCCGGCATCGCCCCGCCCGGCATCATCCCGCCCGGCATCGCCCCGCCCCCGCCGCCGGGGGACTGCCCGGTGAAGTTCTGGACCAGTTGCCCGATGCCGCCGGTCTGGAAGAGGACCGTTTCGGCCGAGGTTCGCACACTGAACAACTCCCCCGACGAGCGGAAGCTGAGGCCGTCGCGGATGACGTTCTCGGCGGTTTTGCCGATGCCGGACTTCTGGGCCAAGGACTTGAACCAGCGGGGCAGTTCCTTCTCGTCGTCCTTGACCCAGTCCTTCTCCCGCCACTTCTTGGCCATCTCCGCGGCGGTGTCGGAGTCCTTGTACCAGACGATCCATTCGCCCCGCAGGTCCCGGGAACCGACACTGGCCTTGTAGCCGCTGCCTTGGGCCTGGGCCAGGATGTCGGCGACTTCCTTCTGGAGGAGTTCCTCGGGGTTCTGGTCGGCACTCGCCCCCTGGCCGGCGGACTTGGGCGGCGGGCCGGTGTAGCGGGCGACACTGCGGCCGTAGAGGATGAACTTCCAGGCGGTGCCGCGACTCACCTGCTTGCTCAGCGGCCCGGCCCGGACGTAGGCCGTCGCGTCGAGGTTCCCGTCGTTGCCGGTGAGCATGCTCTTGAACTTGTTCTCGGGGATGTTGCCGTTGCAGAAGACCACCAGTCGGTTGGTCGGGGCGAAGACGCGGACCCCGCCGGGGTAGCCGAAACCGGGGTCGTCGATGGTGTAGTAATCCACACCCGAGGCGGTGTACTTCCTGGCCCCGGGGAGCTTGCCGATCAGCCCGGTGTCGAACTCCTCCTTGACCCGCATCACGGTCGCTTCCAGGGGCGGGCCGCTCGCCGTGCCGCCGGCCCGCCCGCTGCCCTGCACGACGTACTCGACGGCCGCCGACAGGTCCTGCTTGCCCAGGACCTTGGCCAGCAGGTCACCGGCCTTGCGGAACCCCGTATTGGCGAAGGTATTCGAACACTCCTTGTAGAACTCCGGGTACTTCTGCATGTGACCCAGGTTCAGCCCGATCACCTCGTCGCAGTCGTCCGGCAGGTAGGTCATCATCTCCTGCGACATCGACTTTTTGGTCAGGAACCAGATGAAGAACCCGGCCACCGAGCCGATCGACACGACGGCCCCGACGATGATGGCGACCAGGATCGCCGGCTTGGTCTTCTTCTTCTTCTTGCGCTTCTTCTTGCGCTTGGACTTCTCCGGCCCGGGGGCGGGACCGGAGGCGGGGGCCGGCTTCGGCTTGGTCGAGGTCTTGGTCGTGGTCTTCTTCTCGGCCTGGCGCGGCCCGCCGTCGGCGTCCTCGTCGGCGGCGGCGGCGGCCTTCCGGCGTCGCGGCCCGTCGGCGGCGTCGTCCGCAGACCCCGCCAGCACGAGGTTCTCCTCCCAGGGGAAGGTCTCGCCACACCTGGAACACTCGATCTCCGTGCCCGGGTCGGGGTCTTCCTTCAGCTTCAGTTTCGCGCGGCAGGCGGGACAACGGAGTTCGACGGCCATGATCGGATGAACTCTCGAAAGATGACGGGGGAATGATTCGGGACGGTCGCCGATCGTCGTCGGGACGGTCGCCGATCGTCGGGACGGTTCCGAAATGACGATCCTACCGGGTGACGCCGGGCGGGGGCAAGGGTTAACTGAGCGAGCGGCTTGACCGGGGCGGGGCGAGTCGTCAGTCTGAAGGGTGAGTGTCCCTCGTCGCCAGGTGGCCAGGTGAACCGATGCCGACCCGCCGACTCCTCGTGCCCGCCGGGCTGCTTTTCGCGTGCGTGGCGGTTGCCGCCCCGGACCCCGCGTCGCCGCCCCTGCCGGCGGGCCTGATTCCCGCCACCTTCCGAATGTTCATCGTGTCCGACAAGCGGTTCGAGCCGCTCAAGGACGCCGAGGGGAAGTTCCTCAAGGGTCCCGGCGGCAAGGAAGTGCCCAACCCCAAGAACCGCGAGGGCAAGATCCACTGCCTGGTCTGCGAGTACGGGCTGAACCCGGTCGTGGCCGTCTTCATCCGGGCCTCGGCCAAGCAGGTCGGCCCGGCCGACGGCCTCGGCAAGCTGGTCAAGGGCCTGGACGCCCTCATCCCCAAATACCGGGCCGATAAACTCGCCGCCTTCGTCGCCTTCCTGAACCTCGAGGGCGGGACCAAGACCGTCACCATCAAGCAGAAGCGGGCCGACGGGTCGGAGTTCGAGGAGAAGGTCGAACAGGACCTGGAATACCCGGACGACGAGAAGCGGGACGTCTACGCCGAGGAGGTCCGCGACGCCGTCAACGGGCTGGAGGTCCGCAACGTGCCGTTCGGCCTGGCCCCGGACAAGTCCAAGTCGGTCGCCGCCTGGGCGGTGAAGGACACCGACGAGGTGACGGTGATCTTCTACAACCGGATGCGACAGGTCGGTACGCCGTGGCGGTTCGCCCGCATCGCCGACCTGACCGACGAGAAGAAGGACGAGATCCTGCGGGCCGTCCAGAACGCCCTGTCCGGCGGCCGCTAGGGCCGGCACCGGTCGGCGAGCGGGCCGGGTTGTCGGGCCGGTGGCCGGTGCGGTTCGGGACCTGACCGCCGACCGGCCCACCGAACCGGACCTTGCGCCCCATGCGGAAGCTGCTCGAACTGATCCGCTTCAGCCACACCGTCTTCGCCCTGCCGTTCGCCCTGCTCGCCGCCGCCCTGGCCTGGGCCGACGAGCCGTTCCGACCGGTCGACCTGCTCGGCATCGTCTTGTGCATGGTGTTCGCCCGCAGCGCGGCGATGGCGTTCAACCGCCTGGTCGACCGCCACATCGACGCCAGGAACCCGCGGACGGCGGGGCGGCACCTGCCGGCCGGCACCCTCCGCGTCACCACCGTCGCCCTCTTCACGCTGGTCTGCTCGGCGGGCTTCCTGGCCTCGACCCTGCTCTTCTACTACCGCCAGCCGCCCAACGTCTGGCCGCTGCTGCTGTCCGGCCCGGTCCTCGTCTGGCTGCTGGCCTACTCGCTGGCCAAGCGGTTCACCAGCCTGGCCCACTTCTGGCTCGGGCTGGCCCTGATGCTGGCCCCCCTGGCCGCCTGGATCGCCGTCCGCGGGCCGACCGGGCTGACCGTCCCCCTGCTGCTCGGGGCCGCCGTCGCCTTCTGGGTCGCCGGCTTCGACATCCTGTACGCCTGTCAGGACGCCGACTTCGACCGCGCCGAGCGGCTCCACAGCCTCCCGGCCCGGTTCGGCATCCGGGCCAGCCTGCGGATCGCCGCCGCCTGCCACGCCGTCATGTTTGCCCTGCTCGTCGGCCTGTACTTCGCCTCCGCTCACCTGGGGCTTGTCTACCTCGGGGGGGTGGCGGCCGCCGGGCTGTTGCTCGTCTACGAACACCGTCTGGTCCGGCCCGACGACCTGAGCGGCGTGAACCGGGCCTTCTTCCACGTCAACGCCGTCATCAGTGTCGGGTTATTCGTCCTGGTCCTGATACAACTTGCGGTGAACTGACGGGGCCCCGGGCGGCCGCCGCACCGTCGCAAAGTCGCAAAGAAAGAACGTGGGCTTTCCCGGCCGCGGCCGGAATTCCGTTCTAAGCTATCGTGCCACGACTCCCGTCAGCTGTGCAGGACGTTCGCATGCTGCCGCAACGCCCGTCCAACTCCTCCCCGTTGCCTCCGACGGCCGCCCGTAAGTCCGATCCGTTCCCGTTTCCACAGACCGGACAGTCGTTCGAGGCGATCACGGCCCGCGTGCTGGCGAAGCTGAAGGACCGGCTCGACCCCGGGACCTCGAAGCGGATGCCGGCCTCGTTGCTCCGGCAGAGCCTGCGGTCCCACGCCGAGCACGTGGCCGAGCAGGAGGCCCGCGGCCTGCCCCGACCGCAGCGGGACCGGATCGTCGAGGCGGTCCTGGCCGAGTTGCTCGGTTACGGCCCGCTGCAGGAACTGTTCGACGACCCCGCCGTGCGGGAGATCATGGTGACCGGGCCGCACGCCGTCATCGCCCGTCGCGACCAGGGGGACTGGCTGCCCACCAACACCCGCTTCCGGGACGAGGACCACCTCCGCGGGGTCCTCGACAAGCTCGGCGGTCACGCCGACCCGGTCGGCCCGATGATCCCCAGCCTCAACACCTTCGACCTGAAACTGCCGAACGGCTTCCGGGTCGTGGCGGTGATCCCGCCGCCGGCCCTGGGGGTGTCCCCCACCGCCGCCTTCGTCCGCACCGAGACGGTCACCGGGCCGGCGAACCCGCCGGGGCCGCCGTCCGCACCGGCCGCGACGGTCCCCGCCGGCGTGGGCGGCTCGGCCTCGAACGCCACCCGGCCGACCGGCCCCGGCTCGGCCACGGCCTCGCCCCGACCCGGAAGCGGCCCCGTCCCGGTCCCGCCCGCCCGGACTACCCCGGCCCCGGCCCCTTCCCCGGACAGCGACCCGCTCCTGCGCCACCGGGACCGGATCATCGAGCGGCTCATCTCCAGACTGGCCAGCCTGGGGGTCTATGACCTGCAGCGGGTCGAGGTCACCGAGCTGCGGAAGATCGTCGCCGCCTACGTCGCCGAGTACCTGCGCGGCGAGAAGATCTACCTCAGCGACACCGACGAGGGCCGCCTGCAACTGGAAATCCTCACCGCCATGCACCGCTAAGGCCGGGCCACGGCCCCCGCCGGCTCCTGCTGCGTCAGGCAGTGCAGCGTGCCCAGCCCCCAGACCAGATCGACGCTGTGGATGCCGACGACCTCGCGGCCAGGGAACAGCTCGGCCAGGGTGGCCAGGGCGACCCGGTCGGCCGGGTCGTTGAAGGTCGGCACGATCACGACCCCGTTGGCGATGTAGAAGTTGGCGTAGCTCGCCGGCAGGCGGACGCCGTCGAAGACCAGCGGCCGGGGCATCGGTAGGGGGACCACGGTGAGCGGCCGGCCGTCGGCGTCGCTCGCCCCGCGCAGCCGCTCCAGGTTCTCCTGTAGGGCCTCGTAGTTCTCGTCCCGCGGGTCGTTCTCCACCACGCTGACCACCGTCGTCGGGTTCACGAACCGGGCCAGGTCGTCCACGTGGCCGTGCGTGTCGTCCCCCACGATGCCGCGACCCAGCCAGATCACCTTGCGGACCCCGAGGTAGTCGGCGAAGACCCGTTCGTAGTCGTGGCGGCCCATCGCCGGGTTCCGCTCCTGGGTCTTGCCCAGCAGGCATTCCTCGGTGGTCAGCAGGGTGCCGGCCCCGTTCACGTCGAGGCCGCCGCCCTCCAGCACGACGCGGTGGCCGCGACAGGTCGGTTGCCAGCGGGGCAGGCCGAGGCCGGCCGCGACGACTTCCGGGATGCGGTCGTCCCGGGTCCAGTTGGGATACTTCGCCCAGGCGGTGAAGTGCCAGTCGAGTACGGCCCGTTGCCCGCGGTCGTTGACGACGAAGGTCGGCCCGCAGTCGCGGACCCAGGAGCGGTCGGTCGGCAGGGTCCAGAGTCGCACCCGGTCCGGGGGGATGCCGGCGCGGCCGAGGCGGTCGCCGGGACCGGCCGCCGGGTCGGTGGGCACGATCAGGTTCACCGGTTCGTGCCGCGTCAGGGCGCGGACGATCTCGACATAGGCCCAGCAGACCGGCTCGAACTTCCCCGGCCAGTCGTCGGGGTTGTGCGGCCAGGCGAGCCAGGTGGCGGCGTGCGGCTCCCACTCGGCGGGCATGCGGAAGCCGAGGGCGGCCGGGGTTTCGGCGGACGGCTGAGGCTCGGGCATGGGGCGTCCTCGGGAAGGGCGGCTGGCGGATGTTGTACGTGTCTGCCGGGCCGGCGCGTCGGGCGGCGCGGCCCTTGTCGCCCACCGCCCGGGAGCGACATAATAGCGTCAACTTCCTTCTCCCGGATCGCCCCGACGATCAGCCCCGCTACTTCGCCCCCCTGCCGAGGGTTCTCCCCGATGCTGCTACTCCGATCGTTCCCGGCCCTGGCCGTGGCCGGACTCCTGCTCGCGTCGGCCGCGGCGGCCGACAAGCCGACCGAGGCCGCCGTTCTCGAACGCCTGCGCAAGGACCTCTTCTTCCTGGCCAGCCCCGAGTGCGAGGGCCGCGGCATCGAGACGAAGGGCATCAACAAGGCGGCCGACTACATCGCCGAGCGGTTCAAGGAAGCCGGACTCAAGCCGGCCGGCAAGGACGGCAGCTACTTCCAGCCGTTCACCATCCCCGCCGGGGTGAAACTCGTCGGGACCCCGAAGTTCAGCCTCATCGGGAGCGACGGCGAGACGCGGACGCTGCAGGCCGGGACCGACTTCACCGCCCTGGGGTTCAGTTCCACCGGCCGGGTCGCCGCCGGGCTGGTGTTCGTCGGCTACGGCCTGACCGTCCCGGAACTGAAGTACGACGACTACGCCGAGATCGACGCGGCCGGCAAGGTCGTCGTCCTGCTCCGCCGCATGCCCCGCCCGACGGTCCGCGGCGACGACCGGTTCGACAAGTCCGTGCCCGCTCCCGAGGACAGCCCGCTGGTCGCCCTGCAGGGCAAGATCGATAATGCCGTGGCCCACAAGGCCGCCGCCGTCGTCGTCCTCAACGACGGCGGCCTGGCCGGCTCCCGCGACCCGCTCGACCCGTTCACCCGGCACGCCCTCGGCACCACCCCCGCCCCGATCCCGGTCCTGCAACTGAAGCGGGAGGTCTTCGAGAGCCTCCTGCCCCCCGGGCCGGTCAAGTCCCTGGCCGACATCGAGACGCTCATCGACAAGGACCTGAAGCCCCGGTCGTTCGTCGTCCCCGGCCGGGTCGCCTCCCTCGAACTGACCGTCGACCGCACCGAGTACCAGGTGAAGAACATCGTCGGCGTTCTCGACGGCTCCGGACCGCTGGCCGACGAGACCGTCGTCATCGGGGCCCACTACGACCACATCGGTTACGGGGACTTCGGCAGCCTGGGCGGGCCGGCCGCCAAAGGCCGCATCCACCTCGGGGCCGACGACAACGCCAGCGGCACCGCCACCCTGATCGAACTCGCCCGCCGCTTCGGGGCCCTCAAGGACCGCTCCGGCCGCCGCCTCCTCTTCATCGCCTTCTCCGGCGAGGAACGCGGCCTGCTCGGCTCCATCCACTACTGCAAGCGACCGCTCTTCCCCCTGGAAAAGACCGTCGCCATGATCAACCTCGACATGGTCGGGCGGGCCACCCCGGTCCCGGTCGACTGGCTCGGCCTCTGGGGCAAGAAGGACCGCCTGGTGGTCTACGGCACCGGTACCGCCGAGGGCTTCGACCAGCTCGTCGATTCGGCCGGCCGCCGGGTCGAGTTCCGCCTCACCAAGATCCCCGCCGGCACCGGACCGAGTGACCACGACACCTTCTACCGCAAGAAGGTCCCCGTCCTGTTCCTCTACACCGGCACCCACCCCGAGTACCACCGACCGACCGACGTGCCGGAGAAGATCAACCTGCCGGGACTGAGCAAGGTGGCCGACTTCGTGCAGGTCCTCGTCGAGGAGCTGACGCACGGGCCGCGGCCCCAGTACCGGGTGACCCGCGACGCCTGGACCGACCCGACCGAAGTGCGCGTGGCCCGGCCCCAGGGGCCGAAGCTCGGCGTGCTGCCGGACTACGCCTACGAGGGCGACGGCCTGCGGCTGGAAGGGGTCACCCCCGGCGGCGCGGCCGAGAAGGCCGGGCTTCAGGCCGGCGACGTGATCGTCGAGATCGGCGGCAAGCCGGTCAAGAACATCAGCGGCTACATGACCGCCATGAGCGGCCAGAAGAGCGGCACCCCCGTCGAGATCGTCATCCTCCGCAAGGAGCAGAAGATGACCCTGAAAGTGACCCCGGAGTAGCCCCCCGACGCACCGGCGCACGAACCGACTCCGGACTTGCAGGCCGACCGGTCCCCGGACTTGCAGGCTGACCGGCCGGCCCGCGGTCCGGTGCCCCACCGCACCGCACCGCCCCACACCACCTACACCGCCGATCTCGGCAATTTTCGCGGCGACACGGGTGTCGGGGTGCCTCACCGCACCGCCCCACACCACCCCGCCGGCACCCCCGCACTCACAGTCACCCCGCACTCACAGCACCAGCATGGCGTCGCCGTAACTGTAGAAGCGGTACTCACGGGCCACGGCCTCGGCATAAGCCGACCGCAGCAACTCCCCGCCGGCGAACGCCCCGACCAGCAGCAGCAGGGTCGTCCTCGGCAGGTGGAAGTTCGTGATCAGCCCGCCGATGACGCGGAACTCGAAGCCCGGCCGGATGTACAGGTCGGTCTCCCCGAGGAACGGCCGCAGCTCCCCCGAGCGGGCGGCGCTCTCCAGTGCCCGCGTGGTGGTCGTCCCGACGGCGACGACCCGGCCGCCCCGCCCCGCCGCCGCCCGGATCGCTTCGACCGTCGCGGCGCTCACCTCACACCACTCGCGGTGGATGGCGTGCCGGGCCGGGTCGGCGGTCGTGACCGGGGCGAACGTCCCCAGCCCGACGTGCAAGGTGATGCGGGCCGTGCCGATGCCGCGCTCCCCCAGGCGGGCCAGGACCTCGGGCGTGAAGTGCAGCCCGGCCGTCGGGGCCGCCACCGACCCGACCCGCTCGGCGTAGACCGTCTGGTAGCGGTCGCGGTCCTCCTCGCAATCCTGACCTCTGCGGATGTAGGGCGGCAGCGGGACGTGACCGTAGCGGCCCAGCAACTCGGCGGCGGGACCGGCCGGCTCCGGTTCCATCAGCCAGTGGCGGTCAGGGGTGCGGCCCCGCAGCGTCAGCCGTAAACCCGTGTCCGTGACGAATACCGTTCCGACCTCCGGGTGGCCCCGCGTCCGGGCCAGCATCTCCCACTGCCCGCCGACCTCGTTGAGGAACAGCCCCTCCCACTTCCCGCCGGTCCCCTCGCGACGGCCGACCAGCCGGGCCGGCAGAACCTTCGTGTCGTTCAACACGACCAGATCACCGGGACTGAGCAGCCCCGGCAGGTCGCGGAACGTGTGGTGCTCCAGTGTGCCGCCGTCGCGACGGACGACCAGGAGCCGGGACTCGTCGCGACGGGCCGCCGGGTGCTGGGCGATCAGGTGTTCGGGAAGGTGGTAATCGAAGAAGATCATGTGTGGCTGGAACGACCAGTAGATCTTCCTTCCGAGCGGGGGGTAAGCCCCCCGTGGTGCCTTCCGAGCGGGGGGTAAGCCCCCCGTGGTGCCTTCCGAGCGGGGGGCGTAAGCCCCCCGTGATGGTGTCACGGGCGGCGTAAGCCCCCCGTGACACCTTCCGAGAGCAGGCTCACTTGAAGTTCTTCAGCCACTCCTCGAAGGCCTGCTTGTGCTTCTCCACCGTCTTGGCGGAGCCGAGCAGGGTCATCGAATACGTCACGGTCGAGTCGCCCTCGGCCACCTCGAAGATGACGTACAACTGCCGGTAGTCCGGCACCCGCGTGATCCTGGCGTTCGGATCGAACGGCGGGAACTTCTTCAGGTAGGTGCCCTGGATGTCCTGCAGCACGGCGTCGTGCTTGCCGATCTTGATCTTCTGGGTCTTGATCGCCTCCTCGGGCTTCTTGCCGGCGGGGATCTCGAACTTCTTCTCCTGGCGTTCCAGGTTGGCCTGGACCGACCCGCCGCCCCGCAGGGCGAACAGGGCGAGTTCGGCGTCCTCGGCGTCGCCGTCGGCCCTGGGGAGCTTGAATTGCATCATCCGCATCGACTTGGGCGGCAACGGCTCTTCCTTCCAGTCGGCCGGGGTGACCGACTTGTAACCGGCCAACTCGACGGTGGTGCCCTTCTGGTTCTGGGCGGTGCCGACGGCCGCGACGGCGGCGGTGAGGATGGCGGCGAGAAGCAAGCGCATGGCTTCCGACTCCGGTGAGGAGGGGGGTGACTTCCGAACCGGAGTCATTCTACGGGACTCAAGACCCGGGGGTCAGTCCGCGGCCGGCGGGATGCGCTCGGGGACGGCGGCAACGGCAGGGGCCACGGACAAACCCGCAGGGGCTACGGACAAACCCGCAGGGGCCACGGACGGGTCCGGGTCGAACGGGACGGCCGAATCGGGCCGCGGGGACGGGTCGAGGAGGTGTTCGATGTCCGTCACGTCGATCACCTCCGGGAGCAGGGCGGGCGGCTTCGGTGCGGCCGGGGTCGGGGTCGGGGTCGGGGGCGTGTCCACGGCGGTGGCGACGGCCAGGGACGGGAGGGCCGGAAGGGACGGGAGGGACGGAGGAACCGGCTGCGAACCAGGTTCCTTCGCCGTTAGAACGTACAGCCGAACGTACAGCCCGATCACCAAGCACGCGGCCCCACACCCGCCGATCACCAGTCGCGACATGGCAACCCTCCGTGGCTGACCGGGGAGGATAGCGACACCGGGGAACGGGGCAAGGTCAACCCGGCAGTTCGAGGCGGAAGCACGCCCCGGTGCCGCCCGCGGCCGGGTGGTAGGTCAGCCGGGCCCCGAGGGCTTCGGCCCAGGACCTGGCCAGTGCCAGCCCCAGCCCGGCCCCGCCGGCCAGCCCCTCGGCCCGCTGGCCCCGGCGGAACGGCTTGAAGATGCAGCGGCGCTCGGCGGGGGGCACGCCCGGCCCGCGGTCCTCGACCTCCAGCCGCACGCGGCGGCCCGGCCCCGGCACGACCGACAGCCAGACCCGCGGGTCGGCCGCGTCCCGGCTGTACTTGCGGGCGTTGTCGATCAGGTTCCCGACGATCTGCTGGACCAGGGCCGCGTCGGTCGCAACCTCGCGCTCGGCCGGCACGCCGACGACGACGACGAGTTCCTTGCCGTCCTGGGCCAGCCGGTCCGCCCAGGTCGCCCGCAGTTGTTCCACCAGAACCGAGACCGGCACCGGCCGGATGTCGCCGCTTTTCCGCTTCTTCTCCAGCCGGGCATAGTCCAGCACGTTGTCGATCAGGCGGTGCAGCCGGTCCGACTCACTGGCCAGGGTGTTCAGGTACTCCCGCCGCTTGGCCTCGTCCTGGATCAGGCCGCTGACGAGCAGGTCGATGTACAGCCGCAACGACGTCAGCGGCGTGCGGAGTTCGTGGGTGACGGCCGAGACGAAGCGGATGCGGCGCTCGGCGAGGTCGAAGAGGCTCCAGCCGCTCAGGCCGACGGCGGCGAAGGCGATGACGGCGGCCACCCAGGCCGAGACCAGCCCCAGCCGCAGCGGCGTCCAGCCGGCCGGTGGTGGGGTCGGCTCGGCCCCGGGATCGAGTTGCACCGGCAAGGCGGTCATGGCCCGCTCGGGCGAGACGTCGTCCGGGTTCTTGATCGGGACCAGGCGGGCCTCGGGGAATTCGTCCTTCACCCGGTCGCGGAGTTCGGCCTCGAGCTTCGACCAGTCGAGTACGACGCCCTGGTAGATCGTCTTGTTCTCACCGCTGTGGCGGAATTCCAGACGGGCGGAGCGGACCAGGATGAGCCAATCGACCCCGTTCGGGGCGGTGACCCACAGCGGCCGCAGAACGCTGAGGTGGATGGCGGCAGGGGAAGAAGTGGAGGGGTCGGGCCAAGGGCGGTCCTCGCCAGGGGGAATGGCTCCGGGGGGAATGGCTCCGGGGGGGATGGCTCCGGGGGGCGGGGTCGGGAGCGGGGGACGGACCGTCCTCCGGTCGTCTTCGGCGGCCGGGAAGTTGAAGTTCTCGTCGCGGCTCCGAGTTAACCGGGCTTGCTCTGCTAACCCCCCAGACCTCGCGGACATGCCGGACATGCCGGGCACGCCGGACATGCCGGGCGGTGGCGGTGCGGTGGCGGCGGCAGCGGGGGCGGCAGCGGGGGCGGCGGTCCTCGCCGGGTCGCCCGAGTGCTGCCGCTGCTTCTCGACAGAGGCGGTCCCTTTGATCGGGGGCGGGGCAGCGCCGCCGGGGCCGGAAGACGGGGCAGCGTCCAGGTCGGAAGGCGGGGGCGGCGGCGGCTCGGCGGCCGGGAGGCCGAGGCCGGGGGGCGGAGGCGGGGGTGGCGGCTCGGCGGGGGTGGCCCTGCCGGTCGGAGCCTTGCCGTCCCCGGAGCCTGGGGTCTGAAGGACCGGGTTCCGCAAGCCCTGGGAGTAGGGTACGAGGTAGTTCTGGTCGCCGCTCGCCTGCCGGGCTTCCTGCAGCCCCTTGCCGAACGCCTCGGCCCGGTTCAAGAAGTCGTTCCAGGCCTTGTCCACTTCACGGTCGTTGGCAGTGGACCGAAGGCCGATGCGACCCGGTAGCGGGTTGTTGGCGACGGTGGCGACGTTGGCGAAGTTGGGGACTGGGGGCCGAGGGGAGGGCGACGGGGGGACGTCGGGCTTCCTGAAGTCGCCGTCGCGCACCGGTTCCGCGGCGGGCCGGTTCGGGACCGGTCGGTCGCCGCCAGATTGCAGCTCGATACCGAGAACGCGGAGCGAAGCGGCCGGGGAGTCGGGCGGGTTCTTGGGACCGGCGGAGATCGGCTCGTTCGGGGGTGGGGGCTTGGCCGGGGAGGCGGCGGGGGCTGCGCTGCCGGGGCCGTGGACGCTGCCGGGGCCGTGAACGCTACCGGAACCGAGGGCGGGTCGCGGCCCGGCGGTGAGCAGCAGGGCGGCGAAGGGCAACTCGTTGCCGGGGGTGGCCGAGTCGCGGGCGGCGAAGAGGTCACAGGCGACCGGGGCCGGCAACCAGACCTTCAGGTCGCGGTCCAGGAATTCCTGGCGTCGGCCGTTGAGGTTGCGGAGGTCGAGTTCGGGCCAGTTGTGGCGGAGGGCGTCGGCCACGGCCGGCGGCAGGACCTGGGGCGAGGACCAGCCGGCCGGTTCCACCTGGAAGTGCAGGTGCATCCAGTCGGGCAGGTTGGCCGTCAGAAGCGGGGCGTAGGGGGCGGCGGGGTCGGCCGGGGTGTAGTGGTAGAACGGCCGGTTGTCTTCCACGCCCAGGGCGAGCAGCATGCGGCCGTCGAGCCGCCACAGCGCGTCCCGCAGGCGGTTGCCCAGTTCGGCCCGGGCGGCGGCCTCCCGTTGTGCCTGCTCGACCTGCAGGGCGGCATAGGTGACCGAGCCGAGCCCGGCGAAGACGAGGGCGGCGACCAGCAGAAACGCGATCAGGCCACCGACCGGTCCCGGCAAACGCCGCATGGCTAACCTCCGAAGTGGGTCCGTCTAGGTCCGTCTGGGTCCGTCTGGGTCCGGCTGTCGACCGGCTAGCGGCTACCGGCTGCCAACTATCAGCTATCAGTTATCAGCTACCGGCTACCAGCTACCGGCTACCGGCTAGCGTCCGGGTCCGGGTGGGTCGGCGGCACGGGGTCGGTGCGGGGGGTGAAGCCCGGGCCGACGCGGGGCAGCCCCGGGGCGTCCGGTTGGTGGCCGGGGCGGCCGCTCGCGTCGGGTTCACGACTTCACGACCCGGCACGGGCCGCGCGGGCCGGGGCAGGACCTTCGTCCTTGGTGCCGACCCGCAGTCCGGGTCCGGCCATGTAGCCGTGCGAGCGGACCGTGACGATGGCTTCCGGGGTGTCGTCGCTGCCGGCGGGGCCTCTGAGCTTGGCCCGGAGGCGGGCGACGTGCATGTCGACGGCCCGGGTTTCCAGTCCGGCGGTGCCGATGCCCCAGACGCGGGAGAGGAGTTCCTCCCGGGAGACGGCCCGGTCCCTGTTGGTCACGAGGTACTTGAGCAGGGCCGCCTCGGTCTCGGAGAGGTCGGCGCGGCTGCCGTCGGGCCAGCGGACCTCGCGGCGGTGCAGGTCGATCAGGCCGGACCCGAGCCAGACCCGGTTCACCTCGGCGGCCGGCTTGAGGGTGCGGCGCAGGATCGCCTCCACCCGGGCGACGAGTTCCTTGGCCGAGAACGGCTTGACGACGTAGTCGTCGGCCCCCATCCTCAGGCCGCGGACGCGGTCATCCTCGCTGCCGCGGGCGGTGAGCAGGATCACCGGCCGGGTCGGGTTGGTGCGGCGCAGTTCGCTGAGGACTTCCAACCCGTCCCGCTTCGGGAGCATGATGTCGAGCAGGACCAGATCGACCCCGTCGGCCCCGGCCTCGCGAAGCCCGGTGGCACCGTCCGGGGCTTCCGTCACCTCGTAGCCGCTCAACCGGAGGGCGTCGGACAGCCCCCGGCGGATGGCCGGCTCGTCCTCGACAACCACGATGCGGGCTTTCGGCATGACGTTCACCCGGGCTGATGCGAACGGAGTGGACTACCGAAAGTAAAGACGACACTCCTGCGGCGAACGAACAACTCCGGCGACCCCACAACTCCGGCGAACCCACAACTCCTGCGAACGGACAGCTACCGGGGGACTCCGCTCGCCGACTCCTGACCGCTTGCCACGGGTGGTCTCACGGGCGGGGGGACGGGTGGCGTGCCGTGGCCGGGACTTCAGCCGGGCCACGGCGGCGGTGTCGCGTTCGTTGCGGCTTGCCGGTCACGGCTTGTCGCCGGGCACCTCGAAGCCCTTGCCCTTGGCCTGCTCGCGGATCAGCCCCTTGACGGCCTCGTCGAGGGCCTTGTCGGTGTCGCTGCGGGGCTGCTTGGCGAGTTCCTCGGCGATCTTCTTCTGCCGCTTGGCCGACAACTCGGCGATCTGCTTCTGCAGTTCGGCCCGTTCGGCGGCCTTCTTCTGCAGGAAGGCGAGCCGCTCCTCGGGCTTGAGCTTGCGGAGCTCCTCGCTCAGTTCCTCTTCCTTGAGCTTGCTCAGGTCGAAATCCTTCTCCTTCATGCGGTCGACGAGGTCCCAAGCGGAGTTCCGGTACAGGGCCGTGGCCTTGGACTCGGCCCGGGCGATGGCGGCGGCCGACGGCCCGACGGGCGGGGCGGCACCGAGGGCAGGGGCCGGCACGGCCTTGGCGGCGTTGGCGTCCTGGGCGAGCTGGTTCGCGGCCCGCTTCTGACCCTCCCTCCCGTAGGCGACGTAGGTCTTGTTCAGCTGCTCGCCGAGCTTGATGATCTGCTCGTCGAACTCGGTCCGCACCACGACCTGCCGCACCGCCTTGTTCTGGTCGATGTCGATGTGCTTGCCGCCGCAGGCGGCCGCGAACCGGGCCCAGCCGGCGATCTCGTTGTCCTGGCCGTACTTGCAGTAGATCGTGTTGATCACCACGCCCGTCTTCTTGGCCAGGGCGGCGACCTCGTCGAGGCTGACCTGCTGGTCCTGATCGACCGGCTCGTTCCCACAGACGAACAGCAGCCGCAAGGCCCCCGGGTCCTGGCTCCATTTCTGCTGCTCGAGCGCGGCCTTGCTGACGCGGGCGACCAGCTCGGTGCCGCCCCCGATCTGCAGGCCGTTCAGGGCCTTGTATACGTCGTCGAGGTCCTCGGTGAGGTCGACTTCCTTCCGCACCCAGCCGGTGGCCGCCGGGTAACTGCTGGCACCGTAGCTGTAGAGGGCGACGCGGAGGTTGGGGGTCGGCTTGAGGCGGGCCAGCTCGTTCACGATGTCCCAGAGCCGCAGCTTGGCCGAGTCGATCAGGCCGTTCATGCTGCCGGACACGTCGAGGCACAGGACGAGGTCGATGGGCTTCGCCTCGGGGACCGGGGCCGGGGCCGGGACCGGCTTGCCGGCGGGCTTGTCGGCGGGCTTGTCGACGGGCTTCTCCTGGGCCCCCACCGGGACGACGAACAAGGCGACGGCCAGCACGAGTGTGGCCGGATACGGGCACTGGCGAAGGATCGACATACGGGTTCCTCCTGAGATAGGGGGCCGGGGAAAGGGGGCCGGAAGGATGATCCCCCCGACCTTCCGACGGGATTGTAACCGGGACGGATTGCGCGAGCTGTAACGGGTTGGTAACTCGGTCTTAACGTTAAGCGGACGGGCGGCGACGCGGGACTCGGGGAGAGCGGGCGGTGACGGGAACTGACGGGACGGGCGGCGACGCGGGACTCGGGGAGAGCGGGCGGTGACGGCAGGGGCGACGGGAAGCCACGGGCCAACGACGGGAAGCCACGGGCCAACGACGGGAAGCCACGGGCCAACGACGGGAAGCCACGGGCCGACGGGTCGTTCGCGATTTTCTCAAAGTTCGGGGGCTGCCGAGGCCGAAAGTTCTCCTGAAGTGAACGGATCGAGGGAACCGGGGGGATGACATGAAGCGGACGGCAGCGACGTTGGCACTGCTGGCCGGGTTCGGCGGCGGGTGCGTGAGCCCCGACAGGGGAGGGAAGGCGGTCGGGGGCGGCTTCGGCACGGTCACGACCGGCCGGACGATCGCCGGGTATCAGGGTCCGACCGGGGAACCGGTCATGGCCGCCCGGGCGGCCACGCCCGGGGTGGTGCTGGCCGGTGGGAGCGGGGCGGGGGCGATCGAACCGGCCCTGTTCCGCAAGTACGGGACGCCGGCGGCCGGCGAGTGCGCGAACGTAGCCCATGTGCCGGGCCTGACCGGATGTCGGCCGGTGTCACACTTGGGCAGCGGCTGCGGGCCGGGCGGTTGTTCGCCGGCCCCGGCCTACCTGCCGCCGGGTCACATGCACCAGCCGCCCGGCATCCTCCCGGTGCCGGGGATGGGGCCGCCCGGGGCGGTGGCCGGCGTCGGGGCCTTCGTCGGCGGGCAACCGGCGGTGCCCAACGGCCGCACCTCGGTCAAGTTCACCGGACCGGCCGGCATGAAGGTCACCTGGCAGTTGCCCGACGGCAGCTTCAACGACGAGGCCAGCGGCCTGACCGCCCCGAAGGAGTACAACTTCGTGCAGGGTCAGGTCTACCGCCTGCGGCTGACGCAGATTTTGCCGAACCACCCCGGCAAGTCGTTCTACCCGACCCTCGAGGTGGCACCGGCCAACCCGAAGTCACTGACGTTCTTGGCCCACTCGTCGGTGCCGCTGACGTTCACCAATGACGACTTCGATTACGCCGCCGCCGGTAACCTCGTGGTCAAGGTCGTCTACCTGCCGGACCGCGACAACCAGGACTTCGTGACGATCGCCGGGGCCGAGGAAGTGAACTCGATCCGCCTGGAACCGGGGGTCGATCCCGTGGCCGAGGCCCAGCGCAAGGGGACGGTCCTGGTGGTGGTGCGGCTGGGGAACATCGACCTGGAGAACCGCTCGTCGCCGGCGATGACGGCCCCGCCGGGTTCGGGCCTACCGCCGGTGAGCGGACCGGTTCAGGTACCTAGCCCGTCGCCCCAGCCGGGCAACGGGATGGGGGGCCTGCCTCCGGGTAGCAGCCGCGTCGGCTTCCTGCCGCCGGCCTCCCCGTCGGCCCCGTCGCCGGCACTGCCCCCGGCCGTGCCCCCGGCCCCGACCCGGCCGACCGTCGGCGGGCCTGCCAAGCCGGAGAAGTGAAATCCTGACTGCCGCCGACCGGCGAGACGTTCCCGAGCGGCCGACGGCCCGGTAATTCGGTCACCCACGGAACCTACCTCCGTGGGTTTCTCTTCGGACGGGGGTTCACGATGCACGCCGGAGTTCTTTCCCTGCTCGGTTCCCTGGCGCTGGGCGGCCCGCCGGCGTCGGCCGCGCCTGCCACACCGCTGACAGCGGCCGCGCCTGTCGCGCCTGTGGTGGGGACCCGGCCCGACCTGGCACTGGCGAGCGGGCGGCAGCCGGCCGGCATCTTCCCGGTGCCGGGAATCGGTCCGCCCGGGGCGGTCGCCGCTGTCGGCTCGCGGGCCGGCGGAACGGCGGAAGCCGGTCCGGCCGGCGGGGTGCTGCCGACCCCGGCCCCCCTCGTCGCCGCCAGGTTCCTGACCCCCAAAGACGTGCGGGTCACCGCCTACCCCGGGTCCCCGCTAGCCCGGATGTTCGACACCCCCGTCACGCTCGCCCTGCGTCCCGGCTACGTCTACCGCTTCGAGCTGACCAACCTGCCCTATAACCCCGGCCGGGCCTTGTACCCGGAGGTCGAAGTGCGGGGCAGCCTGGTCCCGCGACCGGGGATGAACTACCTGGACTACCCCATCCCGCTGGCGTTCGGCCCGGCGGACATCGAGCGGGCACTGAGCGGGGCCGTCATCACCAAGGTCATCTACCTGGAAGACCCGCAGAAGGCGATCCCGGTCGAGGTCAAGTCGGATTACCCGGTCGAGACGCCGGAGGACAACGAGGCCCAGGCCCTGAAGGCGGCCCGGGAGAACGGCCGGGTCATGGCGATCGTCCGCCTCGGCGACCGCAAGCCCTCGGCCCGTGAGCTGGAGGCCGTGGCCATCGACGGCACGATCCTGATGCCGAACGAGAAGTACCTGAAGTCGCCGGCCGTGCCCCCCGTGCTGCCGTACTGGAACTGGCCGCTGTTCGACCCCGTCCTCGGGCCGCGGCTGCCCCAGGAAGAGTGCTTCGTCAACGGCGACGACAAGAAAGAGCGGCTCGGGATCGGCCTGGACAACCGGCTCGGCGGCCTGGACGCGACCGACGTCGCCGTCGAGTACACGATGGGCGGCAAACGGAAGGTCGCCACCTCCTGCATGGTCTGCATCTGCGCCCCGCGATACCTGATCCGTCGGGCCGAACTGCTCCCCTCCGGCTTCGACGTCCTGCTGCGCCCCGCGGGCCTGCAGGGCGAAGTCAAGCCGCTCTCGGTCCAGGAACTCCGCACCCCGGCGGCGGTGGCCGGACGTGACAAGCCGACCGAGTCGGTCGGCCGGGCCCGCCCCGCCGCCTACATCGGACGGCTGACCACCGGCGTGCTGCTCGGTACCTCGCGACCGTCGGTCTTCGCCCAGGTCGCCGGGCTGAAGGTCGAAGGCACCTACGTCGAACCCGAGCAACTCACCGCCTACCCGCTGCTCTGCCCGCTGACCGTGACCAAGACGATCGACCCGCAAGGCCCCCGGCAAGCGGGCGACATCGTCACCGTCACCATCCGCTACGCCAACACCGGTACCAAGGTGGCGTCCGACATCGTCCTGAGCGACAGCCTGAGCGGCCGACTCGAATACGTCCCGGGTTCGGCCCAGACCGACCGGCCGGCCAACTTCTCCCTGACCGAGAACGAGGTCGGCTCGGTGATCCTCCGCTGGGAACTGCCCGGCGAGTTGATGCCGGGCCAGGCGGGAACGGTCAAGTTCCGGGCCAAGGTCCGCTGAGAACGACCGGCCCGCACGCCCGGCGACACGGCGCGGCCCGGCGGCCCGGTCGGCGGCCCAGCGACACGGCGCGGCGACACGGCACGGCGACACGGCACGGCCACCAACGGCGGTGTCACGGCGAATACGAATCGGGTAAGATGGGTGAACCGACCGCCCGGATCAGCGGTCCGTCTGGATATCCCGACCCGATAACCGACACCCCGACGTGCAATGGCAGCCAACCGGAATATCGAAGACGCCCAGGAACTGTTCACCCGGGGCCACCAGGCCTTCAACGCCGGCGACCACCGCGAGGCGGTCGAGTGCTTCTCCCGGGTCATCCGCCTGCGGCCGGACGTTTCCTTGGCCTACCGATTCCGGGCCTACGCCTACCTGGAACTGGGCGACCGGATCAGTGCCCTCAACGACCTGGACCAGGCCATCCGCCTGAAACCCGACGACGTGCAGGCCTACGCCGATCGTGCGGCCGAGCTGTACTCCCAGAAGGCGTTCGATCAGGCGATCGCCGACTGCGACCGGGTGCTGCAACTGGACCCCGGCCGGGCCCCGATGTACGGCCTGCGGGGGCGGTGCCATGCCGACCGCGGCGACACCGAGTGTGCCCTGCGGGACTTCGCCATGGCCCTGGCGAACGACCCGGAGAACGCCTCCCGCTACCTCCTCTGGCGGGCGCAACTCCACCTGGACTGCGAAGACTTCGCCGCCGCCCGTGCCGACGCCGACGCCATCCTGGCCGGCGACCCGGAGAACGTCGAGGCGTACTACACCCGGGGCCTGGCCCTGCAACAGGCGGGGGACCCGGCCGCCGCCGCCGCCGACTTCTCCGAGGCCCTGAAGCGGCAACCCGACCACGCCCTGGCCTTGCTCGGCCGGGCCTTCTGCCACTTCGCCCGCAAGGATTACCCCGCCGTCATCGCCGACTGCGACCGGGTGGCGGCCCTGATGCCCGGACTGGTCCGCACCTACGAACTGCGGGGCGTGGCCCGCAAATCGCTCGGCGACCTCGACGGGGCCCTGGCCGACTTCAACGAGGCCGTCAAACTCGCGCCGGGGTCGGTCATGCCGTACAACTACCGGGCCGGCGTCCACTACGCCCGGCAGCAGTACCGGGCCGCCATCCAGGACCACATGGAAGCCCTCAAGAAGGACCCGCGGCACGCCGGCACCTTCAACCAACTCGCCTGGGTCTGGAGCACCTGTCCCGACCCCGACGTGCGGGACGGCATCCGGGCCAAGGGCTGCGCCACCCGGGCCTGCGAACTGACCGAATGGTCCGACCCCGGCTTCATTGACACCCTGGCCGCCGCCTGTGCCGAGTGCGGCGAATTCGAGGAGGCGATCAAGTGGCAGCAGAAGGCCCTGGAACTGGTCGCCGGCGACCCCCAGAAGGAAGCCGACTACCGATCCCGCCTCGAGCTGTACCACCAGAACCGACCGTTCCGCGTCGCCGGTAACGCCAGCCCCTGAGGATCCCGACCTCTGCTGGACCCCGGTAGCCGCCGGACCCCGGAATCCGGCAGCCGGACGACCCCTGAACCCTCCGGCACACCTTTCGCCAACCCGTTCCGCCCACCAGGACCCTCCCGATGGTCGACACGCCGCGGCTCGCCACCCCGACCGCCCCGGGGACACCCCTGGCCAATAGCTACGACGAACTGCCCTACCACAGCCGGCCGTACTCCCAGACGCACCCGTCGCGGCTGGCGACCGTCGCCACCCTGTTCGGCCTGAACCCCCCGGCCGTCGACAACTGCCGCGTCCTGGAACTCGGTAGCGCCTCCGGCGGCAACCTGCTACCGATGGCCGAGGCCTTCCCCAACAGCCGGTTCGTCGGCGTCGACCTGTCCGCCCGCCAGATCGCCGACGGCCAGAAGGTGATCCGCCGCGCCGGCCTCAGCAACGTCTGCCTGCGGCACGCCGACATCCTCGACATCGACGACTCCTGGGGCCCGTTCGACTACATCCTCTGCCACGGCGTCTTCTCCTGGGTGCCCGACCCCGTCCGCGACAAGATCCTGGCCGTCTGCCGCCACCACCTGACCCCCCACGGGGTCGCCTTCATCAGCTACAACACCTACCCCGGCTGGCACATGCGGGGCATGGTCCGCGACATGATGCGCTACCACGCCGCCCGCTTCGACACCCCGTCCCACCGCGTCCAGCAGGCCCGCGCCCTGCTCGCCTTCCTGGCCGAGACCGCCAAGAACGACACCGGCCCCTACGGCACGCTACTGCGGGCCGAGGTCGAGAACCTCCGCAACCAGACCGATTCCTACCTCTACCACGAACACCTCGAGGAGGTGAACGAGCCGCTCTACTTCCACCAGTTCGTGGCCCTGGCCGACCGCCACAAGCTCCGCTACCTCGGCGAGGCCCGGATCACGACCATGGTGCTGGCCAACTTCAGCCCCGAGGTGCGGACCGCCCTCGCGGCCGTCTCCGCCGACCAGATCCAGGCCGAGCAGTACCTCGACTTCGTCCGCAACCGCACCTTCCGCGAGACCCTCCTCGTCCGCGACGAGGCCACCCCCAACTGGGCCATCCAGCCCGACTCCCTGCGCCGCCTGCACATCACCCTGCCCTACCCCCTGACCGACCCGACCCGCGGCCCCCTCGACAACTCCCCGGTCCAGTACCAGACCCCCAGCGGCCTGACCGTCTCGACCTCCAACCCGACCCTCAAGGCCGCCCTGCGGCTGCTCATCGCACGCTGGCCCGCCACCATCCCCTTCCCCGAACTCGACCAGGCCGTCTCCGAGATGCTCGGCACCGCAAGCGACGGCGGTAAGACCCTGGCCCTCGGCCTGCTGCAGACCTACCTCTCCTCCGACCTCGTCGAGTTCCATGCCGCCCCGATCCGCTACTGCCCGCCGGGACCCAAGCCCCGCGCCCTGGCCGAGGCCCGCGCCCGACTGGCCATCGGCGAACTCGGGGCCGCCACCCGCCGCCACGACTACTTCCAGGCCAATGAGTTCGAGCGGCAACTCCTGCCCCTGCTCGACGGCACCCGCGACCGCCCCGCCATCCTCGACGAACTCGTCCGCCTCACCCTCGCCGACGAACTCAGCGTCCAGCGCAACGGCAAGCCACTGACCGAACCCGACGACATCCGCGCCGCCTTAAGCCAGGTGCTGGAACGCACCCTCGAGTCGCTCGCCCGCATCGGCATGCTCTGCGACTGACCACCCGAACCGCCGACCGACCACCCCGTGACACCGCTGACCCGACTGACCACCCCAGCCACGCACGGGCACGGACACGGACACCGACACCGACACGGACACCGCCGACCCGACCATCCCGTGGCACCGGGCTGTCACCTCACGCGGCGCGGCCCGACCCAACCCGACCGGGACGACGACCCGGATACCCGTATACTTCCGGTATGGCCGGGCCGATCCTGCAAGTCACCGACGTCCGCAAACGCTACGGTGCCACCGTCGCTCTCGACGGCATCTCCCTCGCCGTGGAACCCGGCGAACTGTTCGGCCTGCTCGGGCCGAACGGGGCCGGCAAGACCACCCTGCTGTCGATCCTCTCCGGCCTGACCGACGCCGACGGCGGGCAGGTGCGACTCTTCGGCGAACCGTTCTCACGCGCCCGCCGCGACCTCCGCCGCCTCGTCGGCATCGGTACCCAAGACCTGGCCCTCTACCCCGACCTGTCGGCCCGCGAGAACCTCCGCTTCTTCGGCCGGCTCTACGACCTGAGCGGACCGACCCTCCGCGACCGGGTCGAGGAAGTCCTGCAAGCCTTCGGCCTGGCCGACCGCGCCGACGAACGGGCCGGCACCCTCTCGGGCGGCATGAAGCGGCGGCTCAACCTGGCCGTGGCCGTCGTTCACGCACCCAAACTGCTCTTCCTCGACGAGCCGACGACCGGCGTCGACCCGCAGAGCCGCGACCACATCTTCCAGCACGTCCGGGCGCTCAACCGGGCCGGACTGACCGTGATCTACACCAGCCACTACATGGAGGAAGTGGAGAAGCTCTGCACCCGCATCGCCATCCTGGACCGCGGCACCGTCCGCGCCTGCGACACGCTCCCGAACCTGTTGAAGACCCTCGACGGCCACGTCCGCTTCCGCCTGGCCGCCCCGATCGACGGACTCGAGGACCGCCTCGCCGGCCTGCCCTTCGCCAAGCGGGTGACCCGTACCCCCGACGGCTTCGAGGTGACGACCGACAGCGTGGCCCGGCTCCTGCCCGCCGTCATGACCCTTACCGCCGAACTCGGGGCCAACGTCACGGCCATCGAACCCCAGGAAACGACCCTGGAGCGGGTCTTCCTGCACCTCACCGGCCGCGAACTCCGCGACTGAGGTTCGCTAGCGATCCCGAACGTGCCATGCCCGACGCCGTGTTCCGTACCGCACACAGGCACCTGGCCCGCAACTGCCCGGTCATGAGACGCCTCACCGAAGCGGTCGGCCCGTGTACGCTCGAACCGCAGTCCGGCGACCCCTTCACGGTGCTCGTCCGCTGTGTGATCGCCCAGCAGATCTCGACGAAGGCGGCCCGCTCGATCTCGGAGAAGCTCGTGGCGGCGGTCGGCGGTGCCCCCCTCACCCCGGCCAAGATCGCCGGACTCACGGAAGCCTGCTTCAAGGAATGCGGCATCTCGGGACCGAAGCGCCGCACGCTGCGGGCCTTGGCCGAGTACGTCACGGCCCACCCCGACCTGCTGCCGGGCCTCCCCGACTCCGACGACGACACGATCCGCGCGCGGCTCACGGCGATCACGGGGATCGGACCCTGGACGGCCGACATGTTCCTGATCTTCGGCCTGGGCCGGCCCGACGTGCTGGCCGTGGGCGACTACGGCATCCGGGTGGCGGTGAGGAACGAGTTCCGGCTCCGCAAGCTGCCCGACGCCGCCCAGCTCACCCGGATCGCCCGGCCGTGGGAACCCTACCGCACCGTCGCCTGCTGGTACCTGTGGCGGAGCCTGGAGTTCGCCGGGAAGTAGCGGGTCAGCGGTTGCCGAGTTCCTGGGCGCGGCGGGCGGCGGCCTCGACGGCGTCGATGGCGGCGGCGCGGAAGGCGGCCCGTTCCAGGGCGTGAAGCCCGGCGATGGTCGTGCCCCCAGGGCTGGCGACCGCGTCCTTCAGGGCAGCGGGGTGTTGCCCGGTTTCCAGCACCATCTTCGCCGCCCCCAGCACCGTCTGCGCCGCCAGGGTCTGGGCCACGTCGCGCGGCAGCCCGCACTTCACCCCGCCGTCGGCCAGGGCCTCGATGAACACGTACACGAACGCCGGGCCACTCCCGCTCAGGCCGGTGACCGCGTCGAGGAGCGGCTCGGCGACCCGGAACACCTTCCCGACCGCCCCGAAGAGTCGTTGCACCAACTCGGCATCGCCGGGGGCGGCACCCGGCCCCACCGCATAGGCCGACGCACTGGCCCCGACCAGGCACGGCGTGTTGGGCATGACGCGAACCAGGCGGGCTGTCGGACCCAGGCCGTCGGCCAGAGATTTCAGCGTCACCCCGGCCGCGATCGAGACGACCAGGTGACGGGGTTCCAGCACCGGCCGCAACTCGGTCAGCACCGCGGGCACGACCTGTGGCTTCACGGCCAGCACGAGTACGTCGCAGGCGGAAGCGACCACGGCGTTCGTGTCGAGCGTGGCCAACCCCGTCGCCTTCTCGAACCTCGCACGGGCGTCGGGGGAAGGGTCGGCGGCGCGGCTGCGGGCGGGGTCGAGAAGCCCGGCCCTGGACCAGCCCCCCGCCAGGGCGGTCGCCATCTGACCGGCCCCGAGAAAGCCCACGGCCGACGGAACGGGGGACGAATCCGGCATCGAACGGCCCCGAGATTAGTTGACGGCGAGACAGCGGAACACGAGGAGTAGGAGTAGGAGTAGGAAGATAGGAGTAGGAGTAGGAATAGGAGTATCGGCGACCGCGGCGAGCGGCGACCGTCAGGTCGTCGTGGATAACATGTACCGAGCATTCGGCGACCCCCGGGTCGCCGCTCGCCCCAGGTTTCCATACCGCGACTCTGACTCCGACTCTTCGCCCGGACCCCCGCTCGGGCTGAACTCACCGTGGAGCCTGCCATGAGTCCACTGATCCTCTCCCTGGCCCTTCTGGCCCCGGCCCAGGAGCCGTCCGCCCCGGACCCGAAGGCCAACGACCTCGGCGTCCTCCCGCTCGGGGCCGACGGCAAGCCGCTCAACCTCGACTTCGAGACCGGCACGCTTAAGGACTGGACCGCTGAGGGCGACGCCTTCCAGGGCCAGCCGATCAAGGGCGACACCGTCTTCCCCCGCCGGGCCGACATGCGGAGCCGACACCAGGGGAAATACTGGATCGGCGGCTACGAGAAGCTCGGCGACAAGCCCACCGGAACGCTCACGAGTGTGCCGTTCACGGTGACGCACCCCTGGGCCAGCTTCCTGGTCGGCGGCGGGCCGCACACACTGGAAACGTGCGTCGAGATCGTCTGCGGCAAGGACGTGATCTTCCGGGCGTCCGGCCGCGAGGCCGAGGACCTGGAGCGGGTCGTCGTCGATCTGGCGAAGTACCGCGGCAAAGAGATCGTCATCCGCCTGGTGGACCGGCACAGCGGCCACTGGGGCCACATCAACTTCGACGACTTCCGCTTCCACGCCCGGAAGCCGAGCTTCCCCGAACGGCCGAAGGTCGAGCCGCTGCCGCCGGTCGATACGTACAAGTTCGCCGGACTCAAGCCGGAGGACGCGGCCAAGGCGATGACCGTGCCGCCGGGCTTCTCCGTCAGCGTGTTCGCCGCCGAGCCGGACGTCCACCAGCCGATCGCCTTCACCCTCGACCACCGCGGCCGGCTGTGGGTCCTTGAGGCATACACCTACCCGCGGCGGCACCCGCACCCCGGCCCGGTGATTCCCGACCGCAAACTCGGCGACAAGATCGTCATCTTCGAGGACACCGACGGCGACGGCAAACACGACAAGCGGACCGTCTTCTTCGAGGGGCTGAACCTGGCCAGCGGCATCGAGGTCGGCTTCGGCGGCGTGTGGGTCGGGGCCGCCCCGTACCTGCTCTTCATCCCGCACGACGAGAAGACCGACAAGGCCGGTGAACCGAAGGTCCTGCTCGACGGCTGGGGCTGGCAGGACACCCACGAGACGCTCAACAGCTTCATCTGGGGGCCGGACGGCTGGCTGTACGGCTGCCACGGCGTCTTCACGCACTCGAACGTCGGCAAGCCCGGCGACCCGGACGACAAGCGACAGAAGATTAACGCCGGCATCTGGCGCTACCACCCCACGCGGCACGTCTTCGAGGTCGTCGCCCACGGCACCTCGAACCCCTGGGGGCTGGACTACAACGCCCACGGCGACTGGTTCATCGAGGCCTGCGTCATCCCACACATGTGGCACATCATCCCGGGCGGCCGCTACCACCGGCAGGCCGGCAGCCACTTCAACCCGTACACCTACGCCGACATCCAGACGATCGCCTTGCACCGACACTACGTCGGGGCCACGCCCCACGCCGGCAACAACCGCAGCGACTCGGCCGGCGGCGGCCACGCCCACTGCGGCCTGATGTGCTACCAGGGCGGCACCTGGCCCAAGGAGTACCACGGCAAACTCTTCATGGGCAACCTGCACGGCCACCGCCTCAACGTCGACGTGATCCGACCCAAGGGCAGCGGCTACGAGGCCGACCGCAACCCCGACTTCCTGCTGACCAACGACCGCTGGTCGATCCCGGTCGCGCTCAGGAGCGGCCCGGACGGCAACGTCTACCTGCTCGACTGGTACGACAAGCAGATCTGCCACCGCCCCGAGCCGGAAGTCTGGGACCGTACCAACGGCCGCGTCTACAAGATCAGCCACACGGACGCCAAGCCGGTGACGGGCATCGACCTGTCCAAGGCCACCGACGCGGAACTGGTGAAATACCAGTTCCACGACAACGACTGGTACGCCCGCACGGCCCGGCGGCTGTTGCAGCAGCGCTACCCCGACGGACTCTGGAAGCCCGGCGAGAAGCCCCGGCCGGATGTCGTCGAGTGGTTCGGCGAACTGGTCCAGCAGTCGATCACGACCCCGGACGAGCGGATTCGCCTGCGGCTGCTGTGGACGCTGGCCGCCGTCGACGGCCTGGGTGAAGAGAGCTACCTCAAGCGGATGATGGCCGACCCCAGCCCGGCGGTACGAGCGTGGGCCGTCCGCCTCGGCTTCGCCAAAGCTCCCAACGAGGAAAAGTTCCTCTCCGGGCTGGCGTTCCTGGCCGAGAAAGACCCCTCGCCGGTCGTCCGCCTGGCCCTGGCGTCCGTGGCCCAACGGCTACCGCTCGACCGCCGGGCCGCGGTCCTGTCCCCGCTGCTCGCCCACGCCGACGACGCCACCGACCACAACCTGCCGTACCTGTACTGGTACGCCCTGGAGCCGCTCGTCGCCGCCGACCCCGTGAAGGGCCTGAAGATCGCCGCGGAGGGGAAGGTCCCGATGCTCCGGGAGTTCGCCGCGCGCCGGGTCGGGGCACTCGGCACGCCCGAGGCACTCGGCCTTCTCACCCGTTCGATCAGCGGGGCGAAGACCGACGAGGAGCGCGTCGCCTACCTCCGTGGCCTTCAGGAAGCGACGCGCGGCAAGCGGCAGGTGCCCACGCCGGCCGGCTGGGCCGACGCCTTCGCCGTGCTGATGAAGTCGCCCGACCCGGCGGTGCGGAACCAGGCGCAGGCACTGGCCGTCACGTTTGGCGACAAGACGGCGCTCGCCACGCTCCGCAAGGTGCTGGCCGACGCCAAGGCCGACCCCGCCGCCCGCCTCGCGGCCCTGACGGCCCTGGTCGAGGCCCGCGACGCCGAGACGGTGCCGCTCCTGCACGCCGCCGTCGGCGACCGGGAGCTACGCGGTGCCGCGATCCGCGCCCTGGCCGCCTTCGACCACCCGCAGACGCCGGCCGTCCTCCTCGCTGCCTATGCCGACCTCACCCCGGCCGAGAAGCGGGACGCCGTCGCCACCCTCGCCGCCCGCGTCGGCTTCGCCAAGGAACTCATGAACGCCATCGCGGCCAAGAAGCTGCCCCCGACCGACGTGCCCGCCGAGGTCGTCCGCGCCCTGCGGGCCTTCGGCGACGCCACCCTCGACAAGCAGATCGCCGACCTGTGGGGCACCGTCCGCGACACGCCGGAGGAACGCAAGCAACTCATCGCCGCGTGGAAGAAGCGGCTCACCGCCCCGATGGCCCCGCCCGGCGACGTGAACCTCGGCCGCGCCGTCTTCGCCCGGACGTGCCAGAACTGCCACGTCCTCTACGGCGTCGGCGGCAAGGTCGGCCCCGAGATCACCGGGGCCAACCGCGGCAGCCTCGACTACCTGCTGGAAAACATCCTCGACCCCAGTGCCGTCATCCCGAAGGAGTACGCCGCCACACGGATCGTGACCGCCGACGACCGCAGCATCATCGGCATCGTCAAGGGCGAGGCCAACGGCGTGCTGACGGTGCAGACCGACCGCGAGCTGCTGACCCTCGCCGTGGCCGATGTCGCCAGCCGCAAGCCGTCGGAACTCTCGATGATGCCCGACGACATCCTGAAGCAGGTGAACGAGCACGAGTTCCGCTCCCTCGTCGCCTACCTGCAAACGTCGGCGCAGGTGCCGATGCTGGCCACGGCCGAGAACGCCAAGGACTTCTTCAACGGTAAAGACCTCACGGGCTGGGACGGCGACGTGACCCTCTGGCGGGTCGAGGACGGGGCGATCGTCGGCAAGACGGCCACCGGGCTGAAGCGGAACAACTTCCTGGTGTCGCAACTGGTGGTGCAGGACTTCAGGCTGTCGCTCAAGGTGAAGCTGACGCCGAACACGGCGAACAGCGGCATCCAGTTCCGCAGCGTGCCCCTGCCCGACGGGGAGATGCGCGGCCCGCAGGCCGACATCGGGGCCGGCTGGTGGGGCAAGCTGTACGAGGAGAGCGGCCGCGGCCTGCTCGCCAAGGACGGCGGTGAGAAGTTCGTCAAGCCCGGCGAGTGGAACGACTACGTCATCGAGGCGGTCGGCCCCCGCGTGCGGATCTGGATCAACGGGAACCTGTGCACCGACTACACCGACGAGAAGCTCGCCCGCCGCGGCGTCGTCGGCTTGCAACTGCACAGCGGCGGCCCGATGGAGGTCCGCTTCGCCGACCTGAAGCTGGAGGTGAAGTAAAGCCCGACCGCCCGCACGACCGATACCACCCGATGAACCGTTAATCTCGGTCGCGGAGGGTCGGTATGCGCCGTCGCCGGAGTCTCGCCGTCTGGGGGTTGGTTCTCGGAACGGGTTCGGCGATGGGGCAGTACTCGCCGCCGCCGTCGCCGGTCGCACCGGGGGCTTACGACCCCGGCTCGCCGCCGCGACTCTCGCCGCCGCCGGTCGCACCGGGGGCTTACGCCCCCGGCTCGCCGCCGTCGCCACCCCCACCGGGGGCTTACGCCCCCGGCTCGCTGCCGCAACCCGAGAACAAGTTCCCCATCAACCCGACCGACGTGTCCTTGAAGCGGGTGAACGGCTCCTGGCAGTTGTGGGCCGGGCAACGCCTGCTGCGCGACTTCGGGGACCGCGAACTGGACGCCCGCGACGCGCTGCGGGTCTACCACGACCTGCGACCGACCGAGTGGGTGACGATCGGCAGCCCCAAGCCGGTCGTCGAGTACGGGCTGGTGAACGGTCGGCCGCCTTCGACGCTCGGACCCCCTGCCGGCGAAGACGCACGGAACCCGGCGGCGGTCGGGACCACGGCGTCGGCCGGGACCGGCCCGGCGGTCACGGGGGCCGGTGCCCGCATGGTCGTGCCGATCGACCTGCGGACCGTGCGGGTCGAAGCCATCCGGGGCGTGTGGTGCCTGCGCGACGACACCACCATCCACTTCAACTTCGGCCCGTCGAAGGCCGACGCCGAGCAAGCCCTCGCCGTCATCCGCCGCTACGGGTTCAACCGCGTCGGCATCGTCGGCCAGACGACCCCGGTGATGAGCTACCTGTTCGTGGGGAACGACCCCGGCCCCCCGCCGGCCCCCGGGCCGCTGGCCCAGGCCGCCCTGCAGTTGCAGATCGACGGGCTGAAGCGGGTCGGTATCCCCGTACCCGGTGTGGGGTATGTCGGGGAGATGGTGCGGATCGACCCGCGGAACCTGCAGGTGCGGAAGGTCGGTGCGGAGTGGGTGGTCGCCTCCGGCGAGGAGGTGATCGGCCGGTTCGGCCCCGCCGAGTGGGCGGCCCGCGACGCCGCCCGCGTCATCTCCGAGGGCCGCTTCAGCGAATTCTGTTCGCTCGGCTCGGCCGGACTGACCTTCTTCCTGGTCAACGGGTCGGCCCCGAACCGGGTGCCGTTCGCGGTACAGGGGCGGCGGTTCGACCCGACCGGATTGAAGGTGCAACCGTTCGGCGGGGGCTGGGCGGTGACCGAGAACGGCCGGCACCTGTTCGACTGCGGCAGTGCCGAGGAGGGCGAGACGATCGTCCGCGTCATGCGGCACTTCGGGTTCAATCAACTGTGCCACCTCGGGCCGACCGCCGGGACCGGCATCTCGTTCCTGGCGAAGGTGAGGTGACGGGGCGACGTTCTCCGTGCCCGGCGAAGAGGAGGCGGGAAGAGAAGGCGAAGGGGGGAGGAGGGGAGGCGCGCGGCCGCCGGGGCGTGGGAGCGGGGCTGGCCCCCCGGCGGCCCGCGGTGCCCGGGACGCCCGCGGCGGTCGGGTCAGCCGCTGGCCGCGGTCAGCGGGATCGTGCCGTCGATGATGCCGAAGAGCGTCTTGAGCGGCTCCTGGTAGTTTTTCCACCGCTGCACGGACTTCTTGTAGACCGGCTGGCGGACCTGGCTGAGGCTGGCCGTCCGCACCGTCCGCTTGTTCTCGTGGAAGGCCAGGCAGGCCGGGTCCCAGTCCAGGCCGCAGAACTCCACCATCCGGCGGGCCACGCCCTCCAGGTCTTCCACCGTCTGCTCGTATTCGACCTCCAGGATCGGGACCGGCAGGACCTTCTTCCAGTGTTCCATGAGCCGCACATGGTTGGTGATGCGGCTGGCGATGTCCTCCTGGTCACAGGCCCAGCGGATCTGCTTGAAGTTGGTGATCCAGCAGGAGACGGCCACGTCGTGCAGGTCGCGCTTGGAGTAGATGAACTTGGCCTTGGGGAAGATGGCGGCGAGGAAGCCGAGCCACATGTAGTTGTCGGGCATCTTGTCGACGATGCGTTCGGCGGTGGGGTGCAAGGCCCGGAGGCGGCCGAGGTGTTCATTGCCGGCCTGCTGCACGATCTCCCGCGTCAGGTAGGACACGCAGACGGCCGGGGCGGCCTGCTGGTTGGTCCACTTGGGCAGTTGGTCGAAGACCTCCTTGGTGATCGACAGTTCCCCGGCCCCGAAGATTTTCGGGTGGCTGCCGAGGATCTGCTCCAGCAGCGTCGTGCCCGAGCGGGGCATGCCGAAGACGAACACGGGGGTTTCGGTGTCCAGCCCCCAGCCGCGGGTCTTCTCGAAGAAGGCCGGCTGGAACTGCTTGATCAGGAAGGAGACGAAGCCGGTGTGGTCGTCCCGGTTGTAGGTCTTGCCCTGCCGGTTCCAGACCTCCTTGCGGTAGGCGTTGCCCTTGGCGGCGTGTTCGGCGGCCAGGGCGTACTCCTTCTTGGCGTCGTAGTAGTGGGCCAGGCCGTGGTGCAGCGTCGACCGCTTCCACTCCGAGAGGTGCTCGCGGGCCAGGAAGTCGTTCATGACCTTGATGTCTTCCTCGGGCATCTTGTCCCGCAGGTGGGTGGCCAGCACGGCGTAGGCCCCGGTGTACTCAGGGTCGTACTTGATCGCCAGGCGGTAGTACTCGGTCGCCTTGTCGATCTCGCCGAGTTCGGCGTAGACCCCGGCCAGGCAGGAGTAGGCCTCGGCGTAGTCGGGCTTCTTCTTCAGGGCCTCCTCGAAGCTGGCGATCGCCCCCTGGAAGTCCCCCTTCTCGTGGAGCACCGATCCCAGACCGGTCAGGGCCTCGGGGAAGTCCGGCTTCAGTTGCAAGGCGCGGCGGTAGTGCTCGGCCGCCCCGTCGTAGTCCTCCTTCTCCGCCAGGGCACTGGCCAGGTACGACTCGAAGCGGTGCGACTTCGGGTCGAGGGCGACGGCCTGCTGGTAGCACTTGATCGCCTCGTCGAGGTTGCCCTCCTGCTGCAGCGCCTGCCCGAGGTTGCCGTGGATCATCGCCACGTTCGGCCGCAACCGCAGGGCCAGGCGGTAGCAGTCCTTGGCCTCCTTCAAGTTGTCCTTGGCCCGCAGGACGTTGCCCAGGTTGCTCAGGCCCTCGGGGAACGACGGGGCCAGCCGCACCGCCTCCTTGCAGTACTTCTCGGCCTCGTCCTTCTCGCCCTTCTCCAGCAGCGACTGACCCAGGTTGCTCAGGGCCAGCGGCAGGTTCGGGGCCAACTCGACCGCCTTGCGGTAGGCCGCCAGGGCCTCGTCGAACTGCTCCAGTTCGCGAAGCACCCCGCCCAGGTTGTTGTACGCCAGGGCGAAATCGGGCCGCAGGTCGATCGCCTCCCGGAAGGCGGCCGCCGCCTCGGTGAACCGGCCCAGCATCTGTAAGGCCAGGCCCAGGTGGTTGTGCGCGTCCGGGCTGTGCGGGACCAACGCCACCGCCTTGCGGGCCGCCTCCAGTGCCCCGCCCACGTCGCCGTTCATCCGGCACGCCTCGGCCAGGTTGCAGTAATACGTGCCGGCATCCGGGGCCAGTTCGATCGCCTTCTTCATCAGTGTGACGGCCCGGCCGAACTGGCCCCGCTGGTGCGCGATCACACCCAGCAGGTGGATGGCGTCGGCATGGTCCGGGGTTTCGTCCAGGATCTGGCGATAAATCAGCTCGGCCTGGTCGAGTCGCCCCTGACGGTGGAGCTGAATGGCGTTCTGGAACACTTGCGACATGGAAGCCTCCGGTGCCCGATCGGTCGGGTGGGCGCAGCCGGTCTTGCACCCGACGCCCCCCGAACATCCCTTCGCCGCTGCGGACATGTCGGCGAGACGTCGGTCGTAAGGTTATTCAAAATGCGTCGCCGCTACCGGACAAGGGCAAAACCACTACCGACGGCAACGAACGGGCAAACGCCAACGACGCCCCCCAAGCCACAACGCGAAACACGCCACAACGCGAAACGGGGGGCCTGGGCCCCCCGAACCGCTCCGTCTGTATCTCCGACCCGTGGATCGTGTTTCCACCCGGCGGACGCAGCGGCGGACGCGGACCGCCCGGGCAGAGTAGCCCCGGGCCGGGCCTGACCGACCGTCACGACCCGCTGACCGTGACCCCGCCGATGAGTACCGCGAAGGCGTTGAAGGCGTCGATCGGTAGGCCGTTCGTCGGGTCCAGAACCTTGATCTGCTTCGTCCCGGCCGGCAAGACGCCCCCGCTACTGGGCACCGCACCGACGACCAGCCCCTGCGCCGTCGTGGAGTCCTGGCCCACCGCGCCGATGCCGAACGACCGCGCCCCGGTCGCCACCGGGTAAGGAGCCAGCAAGCTGCCGCCGGACAACAACCGGACCCGCACCGTGCCGTTCGGCTGGATCGCCCCCATGGCGACCTCGTAGAAGCCGTCACCGTTGGCATCGACCGCGGTCACCTGGGTCGGCAGGCTGCCGAAAGGCGAGAAGGCCGGCAGCGTGTTCAGGTAGTTGCCGCCGATCAGGCTGTAGCCCTGGACCAGCGATTCCCCGGCCGCCTTGCTGACGATCACCTCGGCCCGGCCGTCGTTGTCCAGGTCGCCGGCCGCCACATTCACACCGCCTAGGTAGGACGTGCCGAACGGCGTCAGGACCGGGCCGAGCGTGGACGGTACGAAGTTGGGGTAGGCCAGCGGCGGGGGAAGGGCCGCGCCACTGAACACCGCCACCCGCCCGGGCACTTCCCGACCGGTCCCGACGATCACGTCCGCGAAGCCGTCGTTGTTCACGTCGGCCGAGGCCACCGTCAGACCGCCCAGGTGGTCGGCAAAGGCCCGGAAGCGGGTCAGGACGACGGCCTGGCGGTCGAGGGCGGCGGCCCCGTCGTACACCTTGACACGGCCCTTGAAAGCGCCGCGGGTCGCCACGATGATGTCGGACTTCCCGTCGGAGTTGACATCCCCCATCGCGACGCTGACCAACCGGTTGTAGCCCTTGAACGGCCGGACCGACAACAGGGTGATGCCGGTCGAGGGGTTGATGAAGCGGATGAGGCCGTTGGCCGTCGAGACGGTGATCGGCAAGACGCCGCTGCCGCTTCCGCCGCCGCCGCCACCGCCACCGCCGCCGCCACCACCACCGCCGCCGCCGCCGCCACCACCACCGCCACCGCCGCCACCACCACCACCACCGCCGCCGCCGCCACCGCCGCTAATCGGGGTGATCCCCTCGATCGCGCCGGCGTCGATCGCCGGGCCTTGCACCCGGGTCTGACCGATCTGGTCGAGCGTCAGGCCGTTCGGGTTGCTACCGACGTTGAGGGCCGCACTTCCGGCCACCAGGGCGTGAGCGAAGGTGCCGTTGGCCGCTAGAGCGATCGGTGCGTAGACGATGTTGGCCCCGCTCGTACCGATGAACGGAGTGACGGTGGCCGTGCCGTTGACGGCGCGTTCGATGACGTTGGCCGAGGACGTGAACGTGCCGGTGGAACTGATGTCGGGGCCGCTGACCGTGGAGTTGTAGCCGGCGATCGTGTTGTTGCGGCCGACGATGTTACTGATCATGCCGAGGGTGCCGTCGTTGCGGACCCCGCCGCCCTGGTCACGGGACTGGTTCTCCACGATGGTGGAGTTGTTGATGGTGGCGGTGGTGCCGGCGGCGATGTAGACACCGCCGCCGTGGGAGAAGCCGGCGGTGCCGGGGAAGCCGCCGCCCGGCCCGGCGGCCCCGTCGCGACCGGCCGGCGGGGCGAAGTTGCCGGAGATGGTGGAGTTCGACACGAAGGAGGTTCCGGCCGCGGTGTAGAGGCCACCACCGAAGGTGTCTCCACCGTTGCCGCCGTTGCCGCCGTTGCCGCCGTCGCGTCCGTCGCCGCCCGGGCCACCGTTACCGGCAACCTGCTGGAGGGCGTTGACGCCGTTACCGACGATACTGCTGCCGCGGACGGTGAGGGAGACGACACCGGCCCCGGCATAGATGCCGGCTCCGTGGACGTTGCCGCCGTTGCCGCCGTCGCCACCGACGCCCCGCGGCGCGCTTCCCCCGGCCCCGCCGTCGGCCCGCAGGACCCCGACGCCGCCGAGGGTGTTGTTCCGCACGTTGACGGTCTGGAGGGTGAGCGAGCCGGAGCCGACGTAGATGCCACCGCCGAGGAGGTGGCCGCCGTCGCCGCCCCGGCCGCCGTTACCGGTGAGGCCGTCGAAGACGTTGGTGCCGATGTTGCCGCCGGTACCGCCGCGGCCGCCCTGACCGGCGAGCAGCGAGTTGGCCTGGATCAGGGTGTTGGCCAGACTGACCGCGCCGGAGCCGACGAAGACACCGGCCCCGGCCCCCTGGCCGCCGTTACCGCCCCGGCCGCCCTCGCCGTTGGCCCCGCCGAGGCCGGGAATGCCCTGGCCGCCGGGGCCGCCGTTGCCCCCGCGACCGGCCCGACCGGTGTTCTGGGTGACGGTCGCGCCGGTGGCGGTGAGGTTGGCACCGCCCGAATAGATGCCGATGCCCTGGGCGAGGCCGCCGTCGCCGCCGCGGCCGCCGTCCCCCCCGTTCGGGTCACCGCCGAGGACGAAGTTGCCGCCGATCTCGCCTCGCCCGCCGTTGCCGGCAACGCCACTGTTGCCGGTGATGACGACCCCCTGCGAGACGGTGACGGTGCCGGTCTGGATCCAGACGCCGACGCCTTGGGCGTCGCCGCCCCGGCCGCCGTCGCCCCCCCGTACGAGCGGGGCCGCGCCGTTGCCGCCGTTGCCGCCGTTGCCCGCGAAAGCCGAGTTGCGGCTGACGCTGACGTTGGGTCCGAGCAGGAGGTTGCCGCCGGCGACCCACAACCCGCCGCCGCGGGCGTGTCCGCCGAGCCCACCGGCCCCCCCGTTGCCGCCGAACGGCGTCCCGGAGCCGAGGCCGCCGTTGCCCCCGTTCCCGGCCCGCACCAGGTTGGTGTTCACCTGGGAGGCGAGGTCGATCGTCACGTCGCCGTTGGCGGCATAAGCCCCGCCCCCGAGGGCGTCGCCGCCGTCGCCGCCCCGGCCGCCGTTGGGGGAGTTGGCACCGGCATTACCGACCGACTGGAAGGCATCGGCCTGGTTCAGGTTCAGGCGGGAGCCACCGGTTACGGTGATGTTCCCGCTGACCGAATAGATGCCGCCGCCGCGGGCGTCGCCGGCGTCACCGCCCGCCCCGCCGGCCCCGCCGGCCCCGACCAGGAAGGGGAAGGCCGCGGTCCCACCCGGACCGCCCGCGGCACCGTCGCCACGGCCGGGCACCCCCAGGGCCAAGGCCCGGTTGCGGATGACACTCGCCCCGCCGGAAATGGTGACGGTCCCGGCACCGGCGTAGAGGCCGCCGCCGAAGGCACTGCCGCCGTTGCCGCCCGAGCCGCCGTTGCCGCCGTCACCACCGAAACCGGGAAAGACCGACGTGTTGCCCGGGAAGCCGGCCCCGCCGGGTGCCCCCGGTGCGGCGTTGCCGCCCTCACCGGCCGAGGCGAGGTTGGTCGCGACGCTAGCGCTACGGTCGATGGTGATGGTCCCCGAGGCGACGAAGGCACCGCCGCCGAAGGCACTGCCGCCGTTGCCGCCCGAGCCGCCGTCACCGCCGTCACCGCCGTTGGCACCGGCACCGTCGCTCACCCCGTCCCCGCCGGCCACCCCGAACCCGCCGTTACCCCCCAGACCGCCGATGGCCTGGTTCTCACGCAGGGTCGAATTGCGGTCGAGCCGGAACGAACCGAGCTGGACGTAGACGCCGCCGCCGAAGGCACTGCCCGCGTCGTTGCCGTTACGGCCGTCACCCCCGTTGCGAGGCCCGTTCGGGGTGCCGCCGTTGCCGCCGTTGCCGCCGTTGCCCCCCCGTGCGAAGTTCCGGAAGACGGTGGAGACGTTATCGACCCGAACGGTGCCGTTGGCCGCGTAGATGCCGCCGCCGAAGGCAGAGGCCCCGGCGTTACCGACGCCGGCATTGCCCCCGCGGCCGGGGGCCCCGCCGGCGTTGCCGCCGAACCCGCCGACGCCACCGGCCCCACCGGCGACGATGTTGGAGCGGACGGCGGAGCCGTTGTCGATGACGACGTCACCGGACCCGGCGAAGAGGCCGCCCCCCCGGGCCAAGCCGGCGACGCCCGAGCCACCGCCGTCGCCACCCCGGCCGGCGGTACCGTTGCCGCCGGCCCCGCCGTTGCCGCCCGCGCCACCGGCCGCCTGGTTCCGCAAGACCCGCGAGCCGGAATTGACGGTGATGTTGCCCGAGCCGAGGTAGACCCCGCCGCCGACGGCACTGCCGCCCTGACCGCCGTTGCCGCCGGCCCCGCCGTTGCCGAACGGGCCGCCGTCGGCCCCGCCGCCGCCCTGACCGCCGTTGCCGGCGTTGGCCTGGTTGTCCTGGATCGTCGAGTTACCGCTGATCAGGATGGTGCCGTTGAGGGCATAGATCGCCCCGCCGCCGGAGTCGCCGCCCGGCCCACCGGCCCCGCCGTTGCCGAACGGCCCGGGCACGCCGTTGCCACCGTTGCCGCCTCGGGCCTGGTTGTTCTGGAAGACGGTCGAGGTGATGGTGATGGTGCCGCCGACCGAGTAGATGCCGCCGCCGAAGCCGTTCGAACCGGCCAGGCCGTTAGGCCCGAGCCCGCCCCCGTCGAGGCCGTTGACCCCGAAGGCGACGTTCCGCGACACGACGGCATTGGTGAAGAAGAGGTTGGCCCCGTCGTAGTTGAGGATGCCGCCGCCGTGGGACGGGGAGGTGCCGGGCTGGACCGCCGTGCCGTCGTCGACGGCCCGGCCGCCGGTGATGTTCACCCGCTGGAACCGCACGACCACGTCGTTGCCGAAGATCTGGAAGACCCGGTCGGCGATCGTCTGGTTGATCGTCGCCGCGGCACCGCCGGGGTTGAGCGGGCGGAAGGTGTAGGTCTTGACCGGCCCGATGCCGCTGGTGTCGCGGATGTCGAGGTCGCCGGTTAGGTTGAAGTTCTCTTGCTGGGTGATGCTGGTGAACGGGTTGAAGTTCGTCCGCGTCAGGTTATAGGTCGCCCCGTTGAGGAGCTGGATGACTACGTCGGTGGCGAACTCGGCGTTGGCGGCGCTGATGACCGCACGCAGGGTGCCGGTGCGGGTCACCGGGTCGTAAGCCCCCGCATCGCTGATCGACAGGTCCAGGAGCGACGTGGCGGTGAACACCACCGTCGGCACGACCCGATCGCCGAGCTGCTCGACCTCCAGACGGGGGGCCGAACGCCGGGCATGACGGACCGGACCGAAGATCTTCTTCTTCAAGGCGTCCACCCAACGAACCGGTCTGCGGTGACTCATGTGTGACTCTCAGGTGAGGGAGATCACCCCGGGCCCGACCGCCGCCTCGGAACCCGACCCGGTCGGGAACTCGAGACGGTGTCGTGAGCGGGGCGTGGGTGCTCGAGCGAACTCCGTGGGTGTCTCTGGCGATCTCGCTCGCCTCAAGGACCTCATGGATACCAATAGGGGCCGCGGAACGACCTGGCTTGTTCAACACCGCTGCCGGCGCGGAGTTCCGTGCGTGTCCGCGATGGCCCGGTCCCGGGCGAACGGTACTGACTAGTTCGACGGGCCAAGCCGGGGAAATTGAGCGGCCGGCCGCGTCATCTTCCGAAACTTCCCCAGCCTGCCGGATCACTACCCTCACGCCCGTCACCATTGCGCCGCGCGCCCCCACCATACCCCCGGAAGACGAGAAGACGAAGACCAGGAGAGCGATCTCCGGCGGCGAACACGCCAGTGGACCAGTGGGGGCAGGGTCGACAGCCGAGGCGGACCGGCACCCGGCGGGCGGGGCGCACGGGCACACACCCCGTGATCCCCGGGGGCGAGCTGCGGCGTAAGCTCGGACGACCCCGGGGCGGGCCGGCGTGGTCGCGGGCCGGGCATGCGTGGTCGCGGGGCGGCCCGGCGGTAGCCGGTAGCTCGCCTTGGCCCCGGGGGGGGACCGGGACGGTCAGGCCACGCTGCTGAGCGCGACCCCGCCGGTGAGGACGGCGAAGACGTTGAAGCCGCCCGCCAGTGTCCCACTCAGGGGGTTCAGCACCAGGACCTGGTTGGTGTCGATCGACGGGACCGAGCCGCGGATCGGCTGGATCCCCACGGTGAGGGCGTCGGCAGCGCCGGCGACGTCGATCGACCCCAAGCCGAAGGCGCTGCCGCGGACCGGGGCGTTGTACGAGGCGAGCAGCACGCCGCTCCCGTTATAGACGCGGACCTGCACGGTGCCGTTGGGCAGGATCGAGCCGGTGGCGATGTCGGACAGGCCGTTGCCATCGGCGTCGAGGGTGGCGACCTGGGTGCCCAGGGCACCGAACGGGGCCAGGGTGGTGACGGTCTGGACGTAGTTGCCGGCGTTCAGGGTGTAGCCCTTGACTTCGGACCGGCCGGAGGCGCGGCTGGCGATGATCTCGGCCCGCGCGCCGCCGACCACGTTGCCGGCCGCGACGTTCACGCCGCCGCGGTAGTTCGGTCCGAACGGGTTGAAGACCGCTCCCAGGTAGTTGGGCACCCGGTCGGCGTCGCCCGGCACGTTCTGGGGCACGGGCAGGTCGGCCCCGCTGAAGGCGGCGACCCGACCGGGGATGCCGCGGCCGGTGCCGACGATGATGTCGTCGAAGCCGTCGTTGTTCAGGTCGGCCGAGGCGACCGTCAGCCCGCCGGTGTAATCGTGGAAGGCCCGGAACCGCGAGAGGACCTGGGCGATGCCGTTCTGGGCGGCCTGCCCGTCGTAGACCTTGATGCGGCCGTTCCTGGCCCCGCGGGTGGCGACGATGATGTCGGCCACGCCGTCGTTGTTCACGTCGCCGCTGGCCACGCTCAGCAGCCGGGTGTAACCGCCGAACGCCTGCACGGAGAACAGCGGCGGCCCGGAACTGGACGGGTCGATCAGCCGCACCAGGCCGTTCCCCGTCGAGACGACGATCGGCTGGCCCACCGGCCCGACGCCACTGCTCAGGGTCTGCACCACCACCGTGTTCGACGGCGACGAGGGCAGCCCGACCCCGTTCACCGCCACGACGTAGAACTGGTACTGCGTGTTCGGTGTCAGGCCGGTGACGACCAGGGACGTGCCGCTGGTGGTGCCGAACTGGGTGAAGGGCCCGGCGTTGCCCACCCGGCCGTAGACGATGTACGAGGCCACCCCGGACTCGATGTCCGTCGAGGCCCCCCAGCTCAGATCGACGCTGGTCGTCGTGATGTTGGCGGCCGTCAGACTCGTCGGCTGGCTGGGCGGGGTCGTGTCGGTCCCGACCGGGGCGGTCGTCGCCGACACCGTGTTGGACGGCACCGAGGGGTTACCGGCCCCGTCGCGGGCTTCGACATAGAACTGGTAGAGGGTGTTGGGCGTCAGGCCGGTGATCGTGGCGGTGGTGACGGCCGGCCCGGTCGTGGCGACCTGGGTGAACGGCCCGCTGGTCCCCAGGCGGAAGTAGACGGTGTAGCCGGCCAGGCCGCTGCCGCCGCTGTCGGTCGACGGGTTCCACGTCAGCGAAACGGTCGTGCTGGTCGTTCCCGTCACCGTCAGGCCGGTCGGCTGGCTGGGCGGGGTCGTGTCGCCCCCCAGCGGCGGCGTGACGCTGACCGTGTTCGAGTTGGCCGACAGGTTCCCCGCCCCGTCCACCGCCCGCACGAAGAACTGGTAGTTCGTACCGGGGACCAGCCCGGTCAGGATGATGGTGGTCGAGCCGACCCCGACGGTGCTGCCGAAGAAGACCGGCGTGGGGTTGCTGCCGATCAGGCCGAACACCTGGTAGCCGGCCACGCCGCTGCCGCCGGTGTCGGTCGACGGGTCCCAGGAGAGGGTGACGCTGGAACTGGTCAGGCCGCTGGCGGTCAGGTTCAGCGGGGCCGTCGGCGGGTCGGTGTCGCCGGAGCCGGCCAGGGTCGTCTCGGTCACGGTGTTGGAGTTGGCCGACTGGTTGCCGGCCGCGTCGACGGCCCGCACGAAGAACTGGTAGGTCGTGCCGGGGGTCAGGCCGGTGACCGGGAACGAGGTCGTCGTCCCGCCGGTGCTGCCGATCACCGCGAACGAGCCGCTGATCTCGCGCCCGTAGATCAGGTAGCCGGTGACCCCGACGTTGTCGCTGGAGGCGGTCCAGGACAGGTCGATGGAGACGGCGGTGACGTTGCTGGCGGTCAGGTCGGTCGGGGCCGTCGGGGCCACGTTGTCGGCCGCGGTCTGCCCCTGGGCCGTGTTCGAGTAGGCTGACGGGTTCCCGGAGGTGTCGACCGCCCGCACCCGGAACTGGTAGATGGTGTTGGGAAGCAGGCCGGTGGCCACATAGGTCGTCGCGGCCGGGCCGACCGTCGCCAGCGGCTGGAACGGTCCGGTCGTCCCCTGACGGAAGACGATCTCGTAGCGGTCCAGACCGACGTCATCGGTCGAGGGGGTCCAGTTCAGGGTCAGGCTGGTGATGGTCGGGTTGGTGACCGAGAGGGTCGGCGTGCTGGGCGGGGTGGTGTCGCCGCCGCCGGGCAGGGTGACGACGTTGACCGCGCCGATGTTCGGCGGGCTGACCGGGCCGCCGATCTGGTCGGCGGTGCGGCCGGCGGGGTTGAAGCCGGTGCCGATGGCGACGGTGGCGGTCGTCAGCAGCGGGTGGTAGTCGGTGCCGGTCCCGGCGTGGGCGGTCAGCGGCCCGAAGACGGTGTTGACCCCGCCGACGACGAACGACGTGCCGACCGTGTTCCCGTTGATGCCGTTGGGGACGGTGTGCCCGCCGGTGGTCTCGATCAGGTTGTTGTTGGCGCTGACGGTGGCGGCACCGCTGGCGTTCAGGTCGCGGCCGGTGACCGTGTCGTTGTACCCGGCCAGGGTGTTGTTCCGTCCTAGGAGGGTGCTGACGAGGTTGAAGGGGCCGGCAGGAACGTAGCGGATGCCGCCGCCCTCGTTACGGCTCTGGTTGTTGACCACGGTGGCGTTCTGCACGGTGGCGGTACCGGCGGCGATGTACAGTCCGCCGCCCTGACCGGTGCCATTGCGGGAGGCGTCGCCGAGGACGCCGAAGCTGCCGCTGTTGCCGCCGGCCCCGACGAAGTTACCGGAGACGGTGGAGTTGGACACGAGGGTGGTGCCGCCGGCGGTGTACAGTCCGCCGCCGAGCGAGTGGCCGCCGAAGCCCGGGTTGCCGCGGTTGTTGCCGAAGACGTTGATCTGGGCCGCATTGCCGACGCCGCCCAGGCCGCCGTTGCCGCCGATGGGGAACTGGACGGCCAAGCCGTTCTGGGTGATGCTGCTGTTGAGGATGGTGACGTTGCCGCCGCCGGCGAAGATGCCGATGCCGCGGATCGCCCCGCCGTTGCCGCCCGCGCCGCCGGCCCCGCGTGGGGCACTGCCGCCGATGCCGCCGTCGGCCCGACTGAGCCCGGTGCCGCCGAGTTCGTTAGCAGAGACGTTGACGCGGGTGAGAGTCAGGTTGCCGGAACCGACGTACAGGCCGCCGCCCTCCAGGTCACCGCCGTTCCCCCCGACGCCACCCTGGCCGTTCAGCCCCTGCGGCAGGGCGAACTGGCCCTGGGTACCGCCGACGCCGCCGTCGCCGCCGTCGGCCCCGGCGATGGAGTTGTCGAGTACCCGGGAGTCGAGCAGGGCCACGTTGCCGGACTGGGCATAGAGGGCCCCGCCGCCGCCCCGGCCGCCGTCGCCGCCCCGGCCGCCGTTGCCGTTGACGCCGAACGGTTGCTCGTTCTGCCCGCCGGCCCCGCCCCGGCCGCCGTCCCCGGCGACCCCGTTGTTGCCGCTGAACTCGACGTTCTGAATGGTCACGAAGTTGGCGGTGTTGCCGTAGACGCCGACCCCCAGGGCGTCGCCGCCGTCGCCGCCCCGGCCGCCGTTCGTGGGACTGGTCCCGGAGAAGCCGAAACCGCCCGCGCCGCCACGACCGGCGCTGAGGGCGTTGTTGGTGACCGAAAGGTTGGACAACAGGACGGTGCCGCCGTTGACCCACAGCCCGCCGCCCTGGGCGTGACCGCCGTTACCGCCGGTACCACCGGGTTGACCCGGGAACTGATCGGCCCCGTCGCCGCCGTCGCCGCCGTTGGCCGCGTTGCCGTTGACCACCGGGATCACCGAGCCGGTACGTTCGATCGTGACGGTGAAGCCGGCGTTCTTGCTCCAGATGCCGCCGCCCTGGGCATTGCCGCCGCGACCGGCATTGCGGGGGTTGAAGGGGCCGATGTTCGGGAGTGGCTGGCCGTCGCCGCCGTCGCCGCCGGAGGCCGTGTTCAGGGAGACGCTCGAGCTGCGGAGGGTGAAGTTCCCGTTGAGGACGTAAACGCCGCCGCCGAAGGCGTCGCCGCCCGCCCGGGGGCCGAGGGCGGTACCGCCCTGCACGGAGTTGTTGTTCACCTGCGAGTTGCGGGAGATGAGCACGTCGCCGGACTCGGCGGAGATCGCCCCGCCGCGGGCACTGCCGGACTTGTCACCGTTACCGCCGGCCACGACGTTGCGGGTCAGGTTGGAGGCGCTGACCGTGACGGCCCCGTTGCCGGCGTACACCGCCCCGCCGGCCCCGACCCCGCCGGTGGCGTCGATGCCGACCCCGTTGCCGGCCACGGCCCGGTTCCGGTCCAGGGTGGTGTCGGTGATGGTGATCGAACCGACGGCCACGTGGATGCCGCCCCCGAGGGCCGCCCCGCCCAGGGCGGTGTTGCTGGCACCGGCGTTGGCCTGGTTCTGGTTGATCGCCTCGGCCGCCCCGCCGCTGGTGCCGACGTTCACCGGCCCGGTCTGGACGTGGACGCCACCGCCGTAGGCGTCACCGCCGCGGCCCGCGGTGCTGCCGTTGCCCCCGGTGATGGTGTTGGAGCTGACGCTCGAGCCGCGGCCCATCGTGAACGAACCGGAGACGACGTTGATACCACCGCCGGCGGCCAGACCGCCTTGCTCGTGGGTGGTGATCGTCACGGTCGGCGTCGTGGCCGCCGTCACGACCTGCGAGGGGTTGCCCGCCCCGTCGACGGCCACGACGACGAACTGGTAGGTCGTCCGCGGGTCCAGCCCGGTGACCGTGAACGAGGTGCCGAAGAAGTTCGGCTTGGTCGTGACGCCGTACTGGCTGTAGGCTCCGGAGGTGCCCGGCCGACCCCAGACGATGTAGGTGGCGATGCCGCTGGCGTCGGTCGAGGGGCTCCAGCCGATCAGGACGGCGTCGCCGGAGACGGCCTTGGCTTGCTGGTTGGCCGGTGTAATCGGCGGCGTCGTCTCCGTCGGGGCCGCGAGGGTCGTGACGGTGACGGTGTTCGACGCACCAGACAGTTGGCCGTTGGTGTCCTCAGCTCTCACCGAGAAGGAGTAAGCGGTGCCCGGAGTCAGCCCGGTGACGACGAAGGAGGTGTTGTCCGGCCCGGCCGTGCCGATCAGCGTCGCCCCTTGGAAGATGCGGTAGACGGCGATGCCGCGGTCGTCGGCACTGGGTGTCCAGTTGAGGACCACGGCACGGGCCAGCGGGGTGGCCCGCAGCGAGGTGTTGCTGGGGGTCGTGAAGTTGTTGGGAGTCGAGGGGATGCGGTTGCTGTCGCGGTTGCCCCCGTCGTTGCCGGCGTTGCCGGCGACCAGGGTGTTGTTGTTGGCCGAAGAGGTGGTGTTGAGGCTGACGGTGCCGCTGGCGGCGAACACGCCGCCGCCGAGGGCGGCCGCCCCGGCCCCGGCCCGACCGTCGGTATCCCGGGGGATTCCGAACAGACCGGCCGGTTCGGCACCCCCCAAGCCGCCGTTGCCGCCGTTGCCCGCCTGGACGTTGTTGCCCGAGACGCTCGAGGTGTTGTCGAGGGTGACGTTGCCGAAGCCGGCATAGATGCCGCCGCCGATGGCGAGGCGGGCGTTGCCGCCGGCCCCGCCGAAGCCACCGCCCCGCTGGCCTCCCGGACCGAAGGGGTCGGCCCCACCGGCCCCGCCGTTGCCGCCGTTGCCGCCGTTGCCGCCGGTGATGCGGTTCTGTGACACGGACGAGCGGGTCGCCAGTTGGATCGTCCCGCTGGCCGAGTAGATACCGCCGCCCAGGCCGGTCCCGC